>ERZ1035027.5-NODE-5-length-198177-cov-51.521063_pt1 | contig 198177 bp, 189 predicted proteins | sample MGYA00520604_ERZ1035027 | MGnify/ENA primary metagenome ERZ1035027 (study PRJEB33766, sample SAMN09781743) | gut metagenome | biome: gut microbiome | host: Homo sapiens | place: Madagascar | study: EMG produced TPA metagenomics assembly of the PRJNA485056 data set...
AAGACAACTTTTATATCTTAACACCCTTTTGGATAGCTGTCAAGAGGTTTTTAAAAAAATAATAAGCAGGGTATAAACCTGCTTATTATTTTGCTTCAATCAAGCCATAGTTACCATCTTCACGCTTATACAGTACGTTAGTCATATGATCTTTGCTATCAGTATAGATAAAGAAATCGTGTCCCAACAACTCCATTTGAAGAATTGCTTCTTCAACATCCATTGGTTTCAACTCAATATTTTTAGTTCTTACAACTTCAACAGTTGGTGCTTCTTCAATTTCTTCTTTATTAAATTCAGCTGAGAACACTTCACCTCTTGAAACTTTCTCACGATGCTTACGTGCAATTTTTGTTTTGTTTTTACGGATTTGTCTTTCAATCTTATCGACCACTAAGTCAATAGAACCATACATATCTTGTGAAACATCTTCTGCACGTAGTGTTACAGAACCTGTAGGGATAGTAACTTCTACTTTAGCTGTCTTTTCGCGATAAACCTTAAGATTTACACGTGCATGTAGTTCTTGGTCTTCGTTGAAGTATTTTCCAACTTTGCTAAGTTTACTTTCAACATAGTCACGAAGTGCTTCAGTTACTTCGATGTTTTCGCCACGGATACTATATTTAATCATAAAAGACCTCTTTCTCGCTTGTTAGCGTTTTCTTTATCTTTATTATATCCTTTTCATGAAAATTTGCAAGGGTTTTTATTATCTAGCCAAGGAAAAGGTCAAAACTTCTTTAACATCCAAGTCATCTAATAGTTTGACCATTTGATACAGGGTAGATCCTGTTGTGTAAATATCATCGATTATGATGATCTTACTTGGCAGCTCAATACCTTTCTTCAAACTGAAAGGATTATCTTGACTTAACCTCTCTTCGCGTGTTCTCGAGGATTGCTTCTCAATATCTCTTTTCTCAAAAATATTTTTATAGGGGATTCCCTCTAGCAATCCTTTAACTTGATTGAATCCTCTATCTTCCAAGCGTTCTTCCGACAAGGGGACAGGTACTAAGATATATCCTTTCTTTAAAAAAGACTTTAAATTGGTTTTAATTTCTTGGTGAAATATTTTTCTAAGGCAATAATCTCCCATAAATTTATAGCGACTAAAATACTCTTTCATATTTTCTTCATAACAATAAATGGCAAAATGTTTTGGAATATAGCCTTTCTTCGCCCAAATTTTGCAATCAATGCAACCATTGCGATCTATTATTTTACAACAATTTGGACATCTCCCCTTCCCAAGCTTTTTAAATTGACCTTTACAATCTTCACAAGAATACTCTCTTCTTTGTTTAAACATAATTAAATCACTTAATTGAGCTACTGATTCAATCCATTCATTACATAGTAGACACTTCATTTTCAAAGCCTCCTTTTTTATTCATTGCATTTATTTCTTTCCGACATTGCAACATTGATTTAGATAATCCTTCATGAAAGAAATAGAGTTTCCCTGTAGGCCTCTCGGGCGAACGCCCCACCCTACCACCAATCTGAATAAGACTCGAACTAGTATATAAGTGATGATTTGCCATACAAACAAAAACATCTACTTGTGGAAAGGTAACACCACGTTCGAGAATAGTTGTTGTCACTAAGATTGACAGTTCTTTTTTTCGGAATTTCTCTACGATGGTTGAACGCTCCTCGCTTTTTGATGAAACAAAGACTATGTTTTCAGTAGGAAGGTATTTTTTTAGGGTAATACTAAATTTTTCACCTATTGCTATATTTGGGAAAAAGATCAATAGAGGAAAATTTGATTTACGCTGCTTCTTAATCTGGTGAATTAGAGGACTTGGGAGCTTGCCTTTCGTCAACGACTTTTGTAACCTTCCTTGCCAAAAGAAACGAGGAAAGACTAAAGGATTTCCATGGAAGCGTCTGGCAAGGTGATGCTTTTCTAAAGCTCCAAGGCGAACTTGCTCTTCTAAAGCTAATGTAGAAGTTGCTGTTAAGTAAATATACCGACCTGTTTCCGTCTTTGCTTGTTTAACAGCATGATTTAACATGACATTCCCTACAAAGGGGAAGGCATCAACTTCGTCAACAATAATCAAGTCAAAGCTATGATAAAATTTTAGTAATTGATGAGTGGTAGCTATAACGAGCGGACTACCATCATATGGTTCACTATCAGCATGAAGCAGAGAAATACTACAAGTAAAATCTTTCTGCATACGTAGAAACAATTCTCGACAAACATCAACTCGGGGACTTGCAATGGCGACACGATTTTTATTTTCAAGAACATAGGCAACAATCTTATAAATCATCTCTGTCTTACCAGCACCAGTCACTGCATGAACTAGACTGTGTTTTTGGTTTTTATAAGTCTTTAAAAGCTTTTCCGAGACCTCATTTTGATAAGGAGTCAGTTTTCCTAACCATTTCAAGACAGGAAAATTTACTTCTGATTTTTCTGAAGGAAAGTAATAGAGTTCTTTTCCTTCTTGGTTTCGACCAAAGACAATACATGCTCTACAATAATACTGGCCATTCGGTAATTGCCAATCTCCCTCTATTTGACTATAACATCTTTTACATCTAAGTTTTTTATCAACCTTTATCATACTTTCTAATTTTACAGCCTCTGAGAGATAGTCCACTGGTAACTGTGCTTTCGTAAATAGTCGTCCATAATATTCTTTAGGTATCATATCTTTCTATTCGAAAATATGTTTGAATTCACCTTTTTATGATAAAATTTTTTTATGGACTACAAAACAATTGCCAACGATAAAATCGTTGAAGAAGAAATCAAAAAATCTCGTTTCATTTGTCATTTGAAACGTATTAGCAATGAAGAAGAAGGGAGAGAGTATATCGCTCAGATTAAGAAAAAACATCACAAGGCCAATCACTCTTGCTCTGCAATGATTGTCGGAGAAGATGGTCAAATTAAGCGCTCTAGTGATGATGGCGAACCTTCTGGAACCGCTGGTGTGCCTATGCTTACTGTTCTAGAAAAACAAGGACTTACTAATGTCGTAGCTGTTGTGACTCGTTATTTTGGAGGAATCAAACTTGGGGCAGGTGGTCTTATCCGCGCTTACTCTGGTAGCGTTGCCCATGCAATCGAAGAAATTGGACGAGTGGAAATCAAAGAGTTAATGGGCCTAATTGTAAAGTTGACCTACTCTCAATACCAAGTTTTCTCTAACTTCCTTGAAAAAGAAGGTCTCCAAGAATTTGATACAACTTTCTTATCAGAAGTTTCTACCACTTTGTTTGTTGAAGAGTCTGAGATTGAAAGACTCGGTCAAGAGCTCACTGAGTTCTATCAGGGGAAAGTTAATTATGAAATATCTGGAAAGAAAATTGTTGAGATTCCTGTCTGATAGTCAAACATTATCACAGTGATAAAGAAGATGTATTTTACAAGTTAGTTCTACCGTCGTATACTTAAAACCATCAATCAAAGATTAAGAGGATTTTAAATATGACAATTTACAACTCAATCACTGAACTTGTTGGAAAAACACCTGTTATTAAACTTAACTCTATTGTTCCAGAAGGATCAGCAGATGTTTACGTTAAAATCGAAGCATTTAACCCTGGTTCTTCAGTAAAAGACCGTATTGCTTTTCGAATGATTGAAGATGCTGAAAAAGCTGGTACGATTAAACCTGGTGATACCATTGTTGAACCAACTTCAGGTAACACTGGTATTGGTCTCGCTTGGGTTGGAGCTGCTAAAGGCTATAAAGTTGTTATCGTAATGCCTGACACAATGAGCGTTGAACGTCGTAAAATCATCCAAGCTTATGGAGCTGAACTTGTTTTGACTCCTGGTAGCGAAGGAATGAAAGGTGCTATCGCTAAGGCTAAAGAAGTTGCTGCTGAGCGCGATGGTTGGGTGCCACTCCAATTTGCTAACCCTTCAAATCCAGCTGCCCATGCTGATACAACTGGCCAAGAGATTCTTGAAGACTTTGGGGCAGATGGTTTGGATGCATTCGTAGCTGGTATCGGTACCGGTGGTACTATTTCGGGTGTTTCTAAAACTCTGAAAGCTGCTAACCCAAATATCAAAGTTTATGGTATTGAAGCTGACGAATCTGCTGTCTTGAACGGTGATAAACCAGGACCACACAAAATCCAAGGTATCTCAACTGGCTTTATCCCTGACACATTGGATACAAAATCATATGATAGCGTTGTACGTATTCCTTCTGATGAAGCTATCTCAACATCACGTACATTGGGTAGCGAGGAAGGTTTCCTAGCTGGTATCTCATCAGGTGCTGCTATTGCTGCTGCTCTTAAAGTTGCTGCTGAACTCGGCGAAGGTAAAAAAGTATTGACACTTTTGCCTGATAATGGTGAACGTTACCTTTCTACAACACTTTATGATTTCTAAAACTAACAAAAAAGAAGCTGAACATTTAATGTTCTAGCTTCTTTTTTGTTGTTAAAAACTTATAGCCAGCTGCTAATCGTTCCAATAGAAAAACAACCTGTTGCTAATATACTGACCTATAGGAGTAGGACACCGAAATAAACTCGTTTAGTCTTGACTCCTTTTCTTATTAGTCTAATTCTTTTGCTTCTGTCTCAGCAATTTCAGTAACTGTAAACCCTGCTTCTACAAAAACTTTTTTAAGGTATTCTGGTTCTACATCCCCTTCAACTTGTAGTTCAACGCGAAGCACGGTATCAGTTTTTGGTGCAACAATTGTACGTTCAATGTTGAGATTTTCACTAGAAATGAGGTTGGCAATTTTTTCTAGGACACGTGGTGTGTCTAAGACTTCAAGCCCAATACGGATTCCGGCTTGACCATAGCCAGAGATTTCCAAAAAGGCACGAAAGACATCTTTATCTGTAATAATTCCAGAAATTTGGTCATTGTCTACTACTGGAAGAACTCCAACCTTGTTTTGCAACATAATGTAGATAGCATCCTCAAGGCTAGCATATTTGGAAACAGTAAGGACATTTTTAATCATGATATCTCCTACTTTTGTCTTATTAAGGAGATAGTTCATTTCATAAATAGACAAGCTAGTTGCTTTTGATGGTGAAGCCTCCGCCATTGTACCTTCTGTAATAAGACCAACCAGTTTATCGTGTTCAATTACTGGCAAGCGGCGCAAACCTTTGTCACGCATAATGTCTGCAGCTGTTGCAACTGTTGTTTCTGGTGAAACGTAAACCACACGTTTCGTCATAAAATCTTTTACTGCCATGTTTCATTTTCCTCCGAATGATTTCTTAATTGTATTATACCACACTAGTTGTAACCGATTGCATTATTTTGCTGAAAAATTAATACCTTACAATCAGTATGAGACTATAGAAAAACGCCCTTGGGCGCTTTTTCTTATCCTCCAAGATAGGCTTTACGAACTTCGTCTGATGCAAGAAGTTCTTTACCAGTACCTGAAAGAACCACTTTACCAGTTTCAAGAACGTAACCTCGATCCGCAATTGATAAAGCCTTATTGGCATTTTGTTCAATCAAAAGAACTGTAGTTCCTTGTGCCTTGATATCTTCGATAATATCAAAAATTTCTTGAATAAAGATTGGAGCAAGCCCCATTGAAGGTTCATCCAAAAGCAAAAGTTTCGGACGACTCATAAGGGCACGACCCATCGCCAACATCTGTTGCTCACCACCAGAAAGTGTTGCAGCGTCTTGATTCTTACGCTCTTCTAGACGTGGGAAACGTTGGAAGACTTTTTTCAATAGAGTTGTGTTTTCTTCTTTATTTTTATGAAGGAAAGCACCCATTTCAAGATTTTCCATTACGGTTAATCCTGCAAAGACGTGACGTCCTTCAGGCACTTGTGCCAAACCGTCTGCAACAATCTTTCGAGCTGGTGTTTTGTGAATGTCGTTTCCAAGGTAAGAAATAGTTCCTTCAGTTGGACGAACAAGACCTGAGATTGTACGAAGAATAGATGTTTTACCTGCTCCATTGGCTCCGATAAGAGTTACAACTTCACCTTCATTAACCTCAAAGCTAACGTTTTTAACAGCCTCAATAGAACCATATTTAATTGAGAGATTTTCAACTTTTAACATAGCCATTACGCTTCACCTCCCAAGTAAGCTTCGATAACACGCTTGTTATTCTTAATTTCATCAGGTGTTCCTTCTGCAATCAAGCGTCCATATTCTAAAACATAGATACGCTCAGTAACATCCATAACCAAACTCATATCATGCTCAATCAAGATAATTGTAATACCAAAGTCTTTTTGAATTTGACGAATATGAGCAGTCAACTCAGCTGTTTCTTGTGGGTTCATACCCGCAGCTGGTTCATCAAGGAAAAGAATTTTAGGTTCCGTTGCAAGTGCACGAACAATTTCCAAATGACGTTGTTGTCCGTAAGCCAAGTTTTTCGCAAGTGTCTCTGCCTCTCCATCCAAGTTGAAGATAGCCAAGAGTTTCATAGCTTTTGCTTTTAACTCTTCTTCACTTGAATAGTACTTAGGTAAACGCAAAAGTGATGCGAAGAAGTTTGAAGGTTGCTTATTTGATAAACCAACAAGAACATTTTCAAGTACAGTCATGTCTTTGAAAAGGCGGATATTTTGGAAAGTACGTGACAAACCGAGTGACGCAATCTTGTAAGGTGCTTTACCGTTGAGAACTGTACCATCAAGCGTTACAGTCCCTTCACTTGGCTCATAGACACCAGTCAAAAGGTTGAACAAGGTTGTTTTACCAGCACCATTTGGCCCGATAAGCCCAACCAACTCACCTTCATTGAGTTCCATTGAAACGTCACCAACAGCAGTTAAACCACCAAAGTTTTTAGTTAAATTTTTAACTTCAAGAAGTGCCATTTTTATTTGCCCTCCTTAGATTTATTGAAGAATTTTGAGAGATAGAGTTCTTTTGTTCCAAGAAGCCCACCTGGACGGAAGAGCATTACAAGAATCAAAGCCAATGCGTAAATAATCATACGAAGGTTTGAAACGTTTTGGAGGAACATGTTGATAATACCAAGAACAACAGCAGCAATGATAGTACCTGTAATTGATCCAAGACCTCCAAGAACGGCAATGATAAGGTAATCAATTGATTTCATGATTGTGAAGTCTTTTGGCACGACGGTCCCGATATAGCTGACATAAAGTGAACCAGCAATCGCTGAAATCATGGCACCGATAACAAATATAATAACCTTCATTTTTGTGACATTAACACCCATTGACTCAGCAGCAATTTCATCTTCACGAAGAGTGATTGCTTGGCGACCAGTTGCTGAACGCAAGAAATTGAGTACCAAGATTGTAATGATAACAACAAAGAAATAGATGACAGGCCAGCTGGTATAAGGAAGAATTCCAGTCAAACCAGCGGCACCATTGGTCAATTCACCACCATTAACGATAATGATACGGATAATTTCAGCCATACCGAGAGTTGCAATGGCAAGATAGTCACCTTTCAAACGAAGGGTAGGTATACCAAAAATAAGGGCAACGACAGCTGCGATGATGACACCTACAACCATTGAGAGGTAGAAACCATCATAAGTTGGCATCATGCCAGTGATGATGGCTGATGAGTACGCACCGATTGCCATGAAACCGGCTTGTCCAAGTGTAAATTGTCCGGAAAAACCAAGAACTAAGTTAGTACCAAGTCCCATAAGGATTGAAATCCCAATCCCCATTAAGATTTGGATGTAGTAAAGATTCATGATACCTGAAAGTTCAAGACCTTTCAAGATAAGGAAGAGTCCAATGATAAGACCAAACCAAATAAGGTTTACTTTTAGATTTTTCTTCATGCCTTACACCTTCTCTTTCACATTTTTACCGAGAATACCCGCTGGACGAAGCAAGAGGATAACTATCAAGACACCATAAACGATGGCATCACGGTAACTTGATAAACCAATTGCGGTTGACAAAGTCTCCAAAATACCGATAACAAAACCACCGAGTGCTGCACCAGGAATAATACCGATACCACCAAGAACAGCGGCAACAAAAGCTTTAATCCCTGGAGTCATCCCCATAAGAGGTTCAATTGAGTTATAGTAAAGACCAATGAGGACACCGGCAGCCCCTGCAAGTGATGATCCAAGAGCAAAAGTGAAGCTAATCGTATTATTAACATTAATACCCATCAACTCTGCTGCGTCGCTATCTACAGAGACAGCACGCATAGCTTTACCCATCTTAGTCTTCTTAACAATCAACTGAAGAGCAACCATAAGTACAAGAGCAACTACCAAAATGAGCAATTGCACATTTGTCACAGAGATTGACCCAAAATGATAAGTATACATTTTGATTGATTGTGGGAATGAACGTGTATCTGCACCTACAAAGTAAACCATGATGTATTCAAGGAAGAATGACACACCGATGGCCGTTATCAAGGCAGAAATACGTGTTGAATTACGCAATGGGCGATAAGCCAAGAATTCAATGACTACCCCTAAAATTGCACAGACAATCATAGAAAACACAAGGGCAATCCAGAAGTTCATCTTCAAGCTGTTAATCGCATAGTAACCAACGAAAGCACCCATCATGTAGATGTCTCCGTGGGCAAAGTTAATCAATTTGATAATCCCATAAACCATGGTATATCCAAGGGCAAGTAGTGCATAGATACTACCCAAGATAATACCATTGACTAGTTGTTGGGGAAGTTGTTCAAAAAACATATATAACCAAACTTTCTAGTTCAATTTCAGTATAGATAATAGATTATTTTTCAATTTCAACGGCTTCCGCTGAAACTTCTTTACCATTATCTCTTTTAACCATAAGAGCTGCTTTAATAGGGTTATGATTCTGGTCAATTGTCATTTTACCGGTAACCCCAACAAAGTTTTTCAGATTTGCCAAATTATCAGCGATATCTACTGATGTTTTCGCACCTTTTGATGCTTCTGCAACCATATAAACAGAATCGTAAGCTAGAGCAGCAAACATATTTGGTTCAGTTTTGTAAGCTTTCTTATATGCTTCAATGAAACCAGATGCCTTGTCAGAAAGAGCAATATTTGTTGAATACCCTGATACATAGTAGACGTTCGAAGCATTCTTTTTACCTGCAAGCTCTGTAAATTTCGCATCACTGAATCCGTCAGGTCCTAGAATTGGTTTATCAATTCCAAGGTCACGTGCTTGTTTTGTAATAATTCCAGTCTCAGTATAGTAACCAGGCATTACAATCGCATCATAATCAAGGTCTTTAAATTTAGTCAAAGCTGACTGATAGTCCTTGTCACCTGACGCAAAGGTAGCCTCAGTAACAATTTGACCTTTATATTCACGCTTGAATTCATCCGCAATACCCTTGGCATAATCCGAAGCATTATCATAGTAGAGAACTACTTTCTTAGCATTCAAATTATTGTAAGAATAAACCGCCAAAACTTTACCTTGGTAACTATCCTTAAAGGTTGTACGGAAAACAAATTTCTTAGCTCCGTTAGCATCTACCGTAAGGTCATCCTGCGTACCTGAAGGTGTCATCAAAGGAACCCCTGTTTTTTGTGACACGAGGCTAGCAGCAGCAACAGCACCTGATGTCGCTGGACCAACGATAGCATTTACATTACTCTGAATAGCCAGGTTCGTTGAAGATGTTGAAGCTTCAGCATTTTCAGATTTATTATCTTTTGTGACGAGCTCTAGATTTTTGCCGTCAACGCCACCTGCTTTATTAATTTCATCAACAGCCAACTTAATACCATTCTGCTCCGCCTTACCATAGGCCGCAACAGCACCTGTCAACTCCATGTTAACACCAATTTTGATTGTATCCCCAATCTTAGTACCTTTGGCATTAGCAGTCACATCTGGTGACTTGCCACAGGCAACCAAGAAAATGGAAGCAAAAAAGGCTAACACAATAAGTGTGATCTTTTTAGACATAAGATTTCTCCTTAATATTTTCTTAAAAAAGTCCACCTTATAGATTACAGAATTATCAGACAATTGTCAACCACACATAACTAATCCTCAACTACAGTAATCGTTTCCATTGCTTTTAAACTAACACTTTAAGAATAGAAAACTTTTCTCCTAGCTAAAGAGAAAAGTTTTTAAAATGTTCAGGGACAGAGGTGTCGTAGCGTTCCAGACTACCTACAAAATCCATATCAATATCAGAATAATAAGAAGGAAGAACTTTTTTGACCGCCTTCATTCCTTCAAGCTCTGTCAAGATGTCCTTAACCCTGTCTTGATCTACATAAAGGTGTACATAACGCATCTTATAAGAATGGTAGACAACATCGCCAAACTTGGCAATTTTACGTAAGTCTCTATTATAGTATAAATAAACAATAATTCCTTGACGCTTAATCATGACTCATCTTCTCCTTTATGTTAGTGTCACCCTTTTTATGATGAGGTTTATGAGGTGCAAGAGGTAGCCCAGTATCAATGAAAATCTGATTTGAGATAGCTTGAGCAACCTCCTCGCCAAGTGAAGCTAGTATTATCTGCAAATCGAACTCCGCCTGACGATAGCCTATAACCACCTCGTTTAGATCAATTTGGCGCTTCATTCGCAAAACCTGACGTTTCAAGTCCCTCACCTCTGGTCTAAAAGACTCATACTCCTTAGCCTTATCATAGCTTTCCTTTAATTCCTGAAATTCCAAAAGTAGCTCTTGAAGTTCTCTGGTATTTTCAAATTTCTGCCGTTTTAAACGGTAATTCTCTACTTCTGGCAGTCTTAGAAAATGTAAAACAAGACTGTCTATTGCTTGATCAATAGCAAGTAGCTCCTCATTGATTATTAACATGTTTCCTATTATAGCACAAAAAGTCAGATGAAATGGTTCTTATATAAACCGATTAGCATCTGACTTTTATCTTAGATAAGCTAAGCTTATTTTAATTGGTTGTTGGCCATGATTTCATCAATGAAGCCATATTCAAGTGTTTCTTGGGCACTCATCCAATTATCACGTTCAGCATCGACATGAACTTTTTCAATTGACTGACCAGAATTATCAGCCAAGATTTGCTCCAAGTTATTACGAGTCTTGAGCAAGTGTTCAGCTGCGATAGCCATATCCGTTTGTTGAGTACCACCACCAGTACCACCCATTGGTTGGTGAATCATGTATTCTGCATTTGGCAACATGAAACGTTTACCTTTGGTACCGCTTGAAGCGATAATTGTACCCATTGATGCTGCCATACCCATAACAATGGTTTGAACATCAGACTTGATGAAGTTCATTGTATCAACAATGGCAAGACCAGCTGAAACTGATCCACCTGGTGTATTAACATAAAGATAGATATCTTTTGTATTGTCTTGAGCATCCAAGAACAAGAGTTGAGCGATAATTGAGTTTGCCATATTATCTTCTACAGGACCTGTTAACATGATAATACGATCCTTGAGCAAACGTGAGTAAATGTCATAAGAACGTTCACCACGTGATGTTTGTTCAATAACTACAGGAATCATATGAATTCTCCTTTTAATATTGTCTTGATGTTATTATATGATTTTAGTCAAATTAGGTCAAATAAAAAACATCTTTCTTAGCACTCATTTAAAAAGAGTGCTAAATAAGTAAAAAACAGGTTATTATTGAGATTTTCCTAAGTCATTACCCTATTAAAAAAAGGGAGATTTTCCCTTTTCGACTTATTTTGTACCAAACAGACGGTCACCTGCATCTCCAAGACCTGGAACAATATAACCATTCTCATTAAGTTTCTCATCCAAAGATGCTGTGTATATATCAATATCTGGGTGAGCATCTTGCAATTTTTTGACACCTTCTGGTGCGGCAACTAAACATACAAACTTGATATTAGCTGCTCCACGTTTTTTAAGTGAATCCACCGCCAAAATTGCTGAACCACCAGTTGCAAGCATTGGGTCCACTACAAAAATCTGACGTTGATCAATATCTTCTGGCAATTTAACCAAGTACTCAACTGGCTCAAGTGTTTCTTCATCACGGTACATACCAATATGACCAACTTTTGCTGCAGGTACGAGGCTAAGCAAACCATCGACCATACCAATACCCGCACGAAGGATTGGAACAATTGCCAATTTTTTACCAGAAAGTTGTTTTTGAACTGTTTTTGTAATTGGTGTTTGAATTTCAACCTCTTCAAGAGGGAGATCACGCGATACTTCATAACCCATAAGCATAGCGATTTCATCAACCAACTCACGGAAGTCCTTAGTAGAGGTATCCTCACGACGTAAGATTGAGAGTTTATGTTGAATCAATGGATGTGAAATAACTTGAAATTTACCCATAATAGTTTCTTCCTTTGCTTTATATTCACTCTATTATATCAAAAACACAAAAAAAACGCTTGCTTTACTTGCAAACGTTTTTGAAAAGGGTCAAATTTTATTTTTTAGGTAGATGAATCTTACCTGTAACTAAAACATAGCCAAAAAGTGCTAAGCTACCAATAACCGCAAAGAAGGCTGCCAAAATTGAAAGAATCTTCTGAATCACTTGGTATCTTAGGAGTTGTAGCAAGTTTGACAGCAACTTTAGTGTTGTTGTCTCTCATCAGACTTAGTTACTTTATCAGCTGATGGCTGATTATTATCTGCTGGTTTAGAAGTCTTATCATCAGAAGAATGGTTTCCATCTGTTGGATTTACTGGAGTTTCTGATTTATCTGCTTTCTTATCTTCACCGTCTTTAACAGTTAACACACCGTGAGCATCAGAAATTCTCGTTGAACCGTCGACTGTAAGCATGTGGTTTAAGACCATAATCTAACACCGCTTAATAATCCACGTTAAAGTCCTCATTTGGCAATTTAGCACTGTTTTGATCAGCCACATGTACCAAGATTTCACCAGGTTTATCCCAAATCCAGTCCTTTGGTTGGTCATCTTAGGAAGAACTTCTGTAGTATCAGCTTCATTCATTTTAATGAGGAAGCTTGGAGCCCATGTCGATTTATTCTCAGCACTCAGCAATACTACTACGGTTAATAAGGAAAATCTCAAAAGAAGACTCCGTCTTCAATTTAAGGTGATGCCATTTGCTTCACTTTTCTTAATTTCCAAAGACAGAAACCAAACGTTTCACACCTTCAGCAACAACTTTAGTTGGCGTAGCTACGTTAAATCGGAAATGTTTTTCTCCTTCGGAACCGAAAGTAATACCGTCATTTAGCACTACCTTGGCTTCTTCTTTAAGTAAACGTCCAAGTTCATTATGATCTTGATCATAAGCTGAAAAATCAAGCCAGACCAGGTAAGTTCCCTCAGGTTTCATGACTTTGATATTAGTCTTTTCACTAAGTTCCTTGGTTAAAAGGTCAATATTAGTTTCAAAGACAGTTTTCAATTCCTCTAACCAAGGTTGACCGTAGGTAAAGGCAGCTTGGGTTGTAATCAAACCAATGGTTGGAATTTCATGTTGATTATTAGCCAATTGTTTTTGTTTAAAGGACTTACGCAAGTCTTCATTTTCAATGATGGTAAAACTATTCTTGGTACCAGCAATATTAAAGGTTTTAGTAGCCGAACTAAGGACCAAAGTGAAATCCTTATAGGCGTCTGAAATTGTATTTAGAGAGATATGCTTATTTCCATACAAGGCCAAGTCTTGATGGATTTCATCAGATACCAAGAGAACACCATGTTTCTGGCAAAGGTCTGCTACCTTGGTCAATTCTTCCTTAGTCCAGACACGACCACCTGGATTATGTGGACTACAAAAGACATAGAGTTTTACATCATTGTCTACGATATCACGTTCCAATTGCTCAAAATCAATTTCAAAATGCCCGTTAACCTTAACAAGACTATTCTCAATCAACTTGCGATTATTCAAGCGGACAGAACGAGCAAAAGACGGATAAACTGGTGTATTAATGAGAACAGCATTGCCTTCTTTCGTAAAGGCTTGAATAGCTGTTGAAATGGCTGGAACAACACCTTCAATAAGGACAATGCTCTCCTTATCAATTGAATAGCCATGTTGATTTTTTTCCCAATCAATGATGGACTGATAAAGCTCATCACTTGGATAAGGGTAACCAAAGATATGCGTTTCAGCATAGTTGATGACCGCTTCTCTAATTTCAGGGACAGGTAAGAAGTCCATGTCAGCAACCCAAAGCTCAAGTAGTTCTGGATTACTTTCGGCTTCGTGCCATTTCATAGTGTTTTGATTTAAGCGATTTGGTTGTGTTGTAAAATCATAACGTGTCATAGATAACTCCTTAAAGACTAAGGGCATTTTCCAAGTCAGCAATCAAATCCTCTGCTGCTTCAATACCAATTGAAAGACGAAGCAAGTCATCCGTTAATCCATACGAAGCACGCACTTCACTTGGAATATCTGCGTGAGTTTGTGTTGTTGGATAAGTAATCAAACTTTCAACACCACCCAAACTTTCCGCAAAGGTGAAGACCCTAAGAGTATTGATAATAGTTGGAATCTTATCTTGGTTAGCCACTTTGAAGGAAATCATCCCACCCTTACCTGGGTAGAGAACCTCTTTAACAGCTGGTGACTTTTCTAAGAAAGCTACAACTTCTTGAGCATTAGCTGTTGATGCCTCCATACGAAGTTTTAGGGTCTTAAGTCCACGCATGAGCATATAGCTATCAAATGGGGACAAGTTTGGACCAGTCGTATTGAGGTTATAATAAAGTTTATCGTAGAATTCTGGATTGCTAGTCACAACAACACCAGCCAGGACATCATTATGCCCTGATAGGTATTTAGTAGCTGAATGTACAACGATATCAGCACCTTGAGTAAGCGGGTTTTGGTAGATTGGGCTATAGAAGGTATTATCAACAATAACCACCGCACCCTTATCATGAGCAATTTTTGCCACTTTTTCAATATCAAACTCAATCATAAGTGGGTTTGTCGGTGTTTCGATGTAAACAATATCGGTATCTTCTGTAATAGCCGCAATCATCTCATCTTCTGTATTTGTGTATTCAAAAAAGAAACGGCCCTCTTTTTCCTTGTCATTAAACCAACGGAAAGAACCTCCGTAAAGGTCACGCGCAGCTACAACCTTACTGCCTACCGGGAAAATTTCAAAGGCCAAAACAATGGCGCTCATCCCTGAACTTGTCGCAATAGCATAATCTGCTTTTTCAATAGCTGCAAGTGTTTTTTCCACTGTTGCGCGTGTTGGATTTTTAGTTCGTGTATAGTCAAAACCAGTAGAATGACCAAATTCTGGATGTTGGTAAGTTGTTGAAAAATGAATTGGTGAAGCCAAGGCTCCTGTTGCTTCATCCGAATTGATTCCTGCGTGTGCCAAAATGGTTTCTAATTGATATTCTTGTGTCATAATGTGCCCTTTCTACATGGTAAAGTGGATATACTCCATATCTATGACCTCTATTTTATCACTATTTTCTGAAAAATAATGGTAAGTCCATCATACGGATTCTTGATAGTTAGTTATAGTTTATTTCTATAACCTAAAAAGACAGATAGATACTGACTCTAATTTAAAATAAGGCCAATTTTTGAGATTGTCAAAAGTAAGTTTTCAAGCATCAAAAAGTGCCTGAAACATTATAATTTCAAGCACTAAGAAACGATTTAAAAGTCTTGCTTCAATCTAAGCTAAGCCACCGACTTACTTTTTATCAAATAAGCGATATCTGATTTCTTCCAAAGCCATAATAACAAATGGACAAGCAAGTAAATAGAGCCAATCATCAAGTCCAATAGGCGCAGTGTTAAATAACGTGTGGAAGAAAGGCACGTAAGACAGGATGATAAAGAGAACAATTTCTAAAACAATCCCTAAGCTAATAATCCGATTAGCAAATGGTTTAACTTGGAAAATAGATCCCCTACCCTTGCGACTATTCATAGCCATACCAATTTGGGTAAAGATAATAGCTCCTAAGGTCATGGTAGTTGCCTCTCGATAGAGAGGACCTGAACTGGTCAAATGGTTTAAGTTACCTTGATTAACCCAATAATTAAGGAAGAAAGCCCCCATAGCTAAGGCTGCTTCAATCAGTCCATACCAAGCAAAGGCTTTTAAGAGTAATCGTCGGTTTAACAAACGATCTGATAGGCGTCTTGGTGGCCTGTCCATAACGCCTTCTTCAGGTGGCTCAACCCCTAGTCCCAAAGCTGGCATCATATCCGTTCCCAGGTCAATAGCTAGGATTTGCATAACTGTTAAGGGAAGAGGAATGCGTCCCAGAGAGAACAAGAAGAAGGAAGAGGGTACGGCTTCTGGCGTGTTGGAATTAAAAATATAAGTCAGGAATTTTTGAATATTTCGATAAACGGCACGTCCTTCTTCAACAGCATGGACAATAGAAGCAAAGTGATCATCCGTTAAAATCATATCGGCAGATTCCTTGGCTACGTCAGTTCCCGATACCCCCATAGCTACACCGATATCAGCCTTTTTAAGAGCAGGGGCATCATTAACACCATCACCAGTAACAGCAACAACCTCACCAAGTTCCTGAAGTGCATTGACCACACGATATTTTTGCTCGGGAGCCACACGAGCAAAAACGATTTCGCCTTTAAGAGCTTCTTTGAGCTCTTCGTCGGTCATATCTGCCAGTTCAAGTCCTGAAACAACACGGGCATTGTCACCTTTTACAATTCCAATTTTCTTGGCAATACTAAGAGCTGTCAACCCATAGTCACCTGTCACCATGATAATGCGAATACTGGCACGGTGACATTGCTCAATTGCTTCACGGACACCTTGACGTGGGGGATCACTCATGGCAACGAGTCCCACAAAGACCATATCTTCTTCGAGGGTCCGCATATCCCACTCGTCTTCTTTGATATGTTGGCTTTCCAAAGGACGATAAGCAACAGCTAAAACACGCAAGCCGTCACGAGCAAATTGGTCGTTAGCAGCAAGAATAGCTTGACGTTCTGTAGTGGTCATAGATTTGATTGCTCCTTGACCATCGTAATAGTCTGAGCAAAGTTCCATCACTTCTTTAGGCGCACCCTTAGTGATGGAAATATGATGACTGCCATCCAAACCTTTTTCGAGGCGATGTACCGTTGTCATCCGTTTACGATCAGAATCAAAGGGAATTTCTTTAATACGAGGCGCCCAGGTGTGGTTGTCATTTAAATCAAGTCCTGCTTTTTCTGCAAGAATATTAAGACAAGCTTCAGTCGGATCTCCTAAGACTGTATAATTGGGATTTTCAGCGCTTGGTGCCACCACTTGAGCATTACTAGCCAAATGAGAAAAGCGGACCAGACGATTCAAAAGAGAATTTTCTTTAAGAGAAACAGGGTGACCATCCTGCTCAATGTTTCCTTCTGGTGCGTAACCTAGCCCAGTTACCTCATAATTACCTGACAAGGTCCATAAGTGATTAACTGTCATCGCATTTTGCGTTAGGGTCCCTGTTTTATCTGAGCAAATAACAGAGGTTGCTCCAAGAGTCTCAACAGAAGACAATTTCTTCACTAAAGCATGTTCTTTAGCCATGCGCTGAACGGCCATGGCTAGAGAGAGAGTAACTGTGGGAAGAAGTCCCTCAGGAATAAAGGCCACAATCATCCCCAATGCAAAAATAAAGGCTTGAGACAAAGGCTGATGGACAAATAGAGTCGCTGCTACCATAAAGAAGAGACCAACAGACACCGCAATAACTGAAATCTGTTTGGTCAAATGGTCTAGTTCCTTTTGCAGTGGACTTTTTTCCTGAGCTAGGTTTTGCGTCAAGTCTGCAATTTGGCCGAACTCAGTTTCCATACCGATGGCTGATACTATAAAACGTCCAGAACCAGCGGAAACTGTGGTACCTGCAAATACCATATTGTCATATTCCAAATCAGTCTTATCAGGAGTCAAATCCGCTTGGTCTGATTTATAAATAGGATTAGACTCACCAGTGAGGGCCGATTGATTAACCTGCAAATCTGTCACAGCGACCAAGCGTCCATCTGCAGAAATACGGTCTCCTTCTTCAATGAAAACCAAGTCCCCTGGCACCAAGTCCTGAGCAAGAATCTTATCTTCTTTCCCATCCCGAAGAACCCTTGTGTAAGATGGAAGAAGCTTATTAAGGGCTGCCGTAGCCTGACTTGCTCTATGTTCTTGAATAAAACTAAAGAGACCATTAATAATGTTGACCAACCAAATAGCAATCCCCAACTCCAAGCTATGAGAAATCACAGCAATAAAGCCACCAACCCACAATAAGAGGGCCATGAGACTGGTAAAATGCCTGAAAAAGGTCAGCCAAATAGGTTCTTTCTTACTTTCTTTCAACTGGTTAGGACCATAAGTTGCTTGTCTCTTTTTTACTTCTTGTGAGTTTAACCCTTGAAGACTAGTTTGCAACACCTGATAAACCTGATCAGGGGCACAGGTTCCTAATTTAGTACCTTTCTGTCTAGAATTACTCATAATCCTTTCCTCGATTCTAAATCATTAAAGCGATTTCATATTTTTACACCTATTATACTCTTTTTTTCAAAAAAGGTTGAAAAGAAAAACCAAGCCACATAACTTGGTTTCAAATACTATTTAATATGTAATTTAGCTCGTAATCTACCTGCTCGTGCGCCAAGCAATTGGTCAGCCATACGTGTCACAAGAGCAAGCACTCCATAGACTAAAACGCCAAGACCTCCTCCAATCACTAAGTGAATCACACTACCCATACGACTTGTTGGAGATAGGATAAATTGGAATAACCAATAGAAAACAGCAACTGGAATAACCATGAGCATTGTAAGAATACAGATGAGTAAGGCTTTTCTAAAGACTGTCTTACGACTAAAGTGAGTAACTGTGTGAAGGCGATTATACATCAAAGCAATAGGAACCCCTAACCCAATGGCTGTCGAAATAACCGGACCAAGAGCTCCCAAGAAAATAATCAACGGTAGCTGTAGAATGGCCTTAACCAGCACCCCAATCGCAAAATAATTGATAGCTTTACGGGTCTCAAAGATGGCCTGAAGCATTGGTGCTAAAACACTATACAAGGCCAGGAAAATCACTTGAATCAAACTAGCTACAAAGAGTAAGTGAGCCTGACTATCCGGTGCACCATAAAAAACGGTGTAGAGAGGTTTGGCTAGAATCACTGATCCTGCAATAGCAGGAACAATAAAGAGCAAGAGTAACTGTAGATTATTAATAATGAGTTTGGCTGCTCCCCGAAGATCCTTTTTTACCATATTTTCCGTTAAGAGTGGGATTCCTACCCCAGCAATAGAAATAGCAACAGCAATCAAAATCATAGTAATCTTACTTGGGTTTGAAGACAAATAAGCATAGAGAACCTGAAGCTGACTGTTACTATAGCTTGTAAACTTCTCCATAGTACGAATAAAGGTCCATTGGTCAATCAACTGGAAAAGTTGAATCGCTGATCCAGTAATAATGAAGGGAATGGCTTCCTTAAATGTCTCAATAACAATTACAGTTGGATTGATATCAGGATGAACGGCCTGCTTACCAAAAAGGCTCTTGAGCTTGCCTTCTTTCCAAAGATAGAAGAAAAGTACCCCATAACTAGCCAACATACCGATGAAAGCGGCAAAAGTCGATTGGACAACTGCAGTCACATAGTCACCTGTACCAATTTTCATGATGAAGAAGGTCGCCAAAAGCATCCAAATAACACGGATAATCTGCTCTGCTATCTGACTTAGGGCATAGGGCTTCATGTTGTTAAAGCCCTGGAAAAAGCCTCGTAAAACAGACATAGATGGGAAAATAACAACCGCCCAAGAAAGACTGCGCATGACGCGAACCAGATCCTCGTCTCCCCCAGAAAGGTAAGACATCCACGGCGAAGCAAAGTACATGAACACGCCAAAGATCAGTCCGAGACCAATCATGTAATACAAGATACGCTTGAGTAAGAAGAAACTCGTCTCCATCTTTCCAAGCGTGTTATATTTTGACACCTGTTTGGCAATTGCGACTGGAATCCCTGCTGTAGAAATTAAAAGGAAAAGGGCATAAATGTTATACCCTTGACCAAAGAGGGCATTGGCTTGGTCGCCCTGTTTACCCATCCAAGCATACCAAGGAATAATGTAAAGTGCCCCTAAGAGACGACTGATAATATTGGATGCTGTCATCCATGCCGTCCCTCTTAGCATTTGCTGCTGCTGCCTGTCAGTTTTAGTTTCAGTCATAATTTTCTTTCTAGATAATAAAATACAATCTAGTTAATTATAAACTTTTGGCTCTGACTTGTAAAACAAGAACATTAAGGCTAAAATAGGAACTATGATTACTATTGAACAAGTTCTAGAGGTTCTTAAAAAGGACCATAATTTTAGAGATATCATCGATCAAGACAACTACTACTATTCATGGACTGGGGTGACCTTTGATCATCTTTCTTACGACAGTCGTGATGTCACACCATCTTCCCTCTTCTTTGCCAAAGGGGCTGCCTTTAAGCCTGAATTTTTAGAGAATGCTATCAAAGCGGGATTGAGTTTCTACGTAGCTGAAAAAGATTATCAAGTGGGAATTCCTGCTATTATCGTATCAGATATTAAGCAGGCTATGAGCCTCGTTGCTCAGGCCTTCTACCAATACCCTCAAGACAAGCTTAAATTGCTGGCTTTTACTGGGACAAAAGGGAAAACTACAGCAGCTTACTTTGCCTTCAATATTCTCAAGCAAAGTCATAAACCTGCTATGCTTTCAACCATGAACACGACACTAGACGGAAAAAACTTCTTCAAGTCTACCTTAACAACACCGGAGAGTTTGGACCTTTTCCGTATGATGGCTGAAGCTGTTGCTAATGGCATGACCCATCTGATTATGGAGGTCTCAAGTCAGGCCTATCTAACCAAACGTGTTTATGGGTTAACCTTTGATGTAGGTGCCTTTCTTAACATCAGTCCAGACCACATCGGGCCTATTGAACACCCAAACTTTGAAGACTACTTCTACCACAAGCGTCTGCTCTTGGAAAATAGTCGAGCTGTTATCGTCAATAGCGGTATGGATCACTTCGAGTTTGTTGCAGAGGAAGTCGCTGATAAAGACCACGACTTCTATGGTAAGGACTCCGAGAATACCGTTCAACATAGCTCAGGATTTAGCTTTAAAACAAAAGGTAAACTAGCTGGTGATTACGATATCCAACTCATCGGTGACTTTAATCAGGACAATGCTATGGCCGCTGGTCTAGCCGGCTTACGTCTTGGAGCCAGTCTTGAAGACATCAAAAAAGGGATTGCTCAAACCTCTGTTCCAGGGCGTATGGAGGTTCTAACCCAAACTAATGGGGCTAAGACATTTGTTGACTATGCTCACAATGGTGACAGCCTAGACAAGCTCTTACAAGTCGTAACTGACCATCAAAAAGGTAAGATTACTTTGATACTAGGGGCTCCTGGAAATAAGGGGGAAAGCCGTCGTAAAGACTTTGGTCATGTCCTCAACACTTACCCCGAGGTAGATGTCATCTTGTCTGCTGATGACCCTAACAAGGAAGACCCCCTTACCATCTGTCAAGAAATTGCTAGTCATATCAATCGTAAAGTTCGTATCATTGTCGATCGAGAAGAAGCCATCAAAACAGCCATGTCTGAGACTACAGACTCCAAAGACGCTGTGGTTATTGCCGGTAAAGGTGCTGATGCTTTCCAAATCATAAATGGGAAACGTGATAACTATGCTGGCGATATTGAAGTCGCTAAAAAATATTTGTAAATAATAACTTAAAAAGCCAATTGAGATGAAGATCATCATCTCAATTGGCTTTTTTACTATCGAAACACTAGTGTCTACCTAGTGTCTTCTTAAAAATATCGTAGAAAGGATTGAGGGTCTTAGTAAATGAGCCAACAAGCGTCTCTAATTGTCCGCCAAACTGACGCTTAAAATTAAAGTTTCCTTTGCCAGAACTAGCTGCCTCAGTTTCGATGGTCCCGTAAAAGTTAAAGCGTTTTTTAGCCTTACTCTTAGCATATTTTATCATCTCCCAATGAAGCAAAACCGCTCCCCGAAATTAAGGTAGGCTTCATCATTACCCCCGTAAAAGCTCACAATTTCTGAACCATAATCCATAAAAAGATAAGCTGAAAGCGGTAATTTGTCAGTCTTGATTTGGTAAGACTTGAATTGTTCTAACCGCTTATAGTAGCTTCTCAATTGATCCTCCGCATCTGCTATTTGACCCTTGGTACGTTTTTTCTGAGGTCCTTCTTTTAAAGCCTGAATCTTGGCTTCAAAAGATTTAATATTCTCATCAAGATAAGCCAAATAAGCTGGACAATCTAAATAAGCCAACATAAACTTGGCAGATTCGCCAAAACATTTTTTTAGATTTTGAAAATAAACTAGCGGATGAACAGAAAATCCCTTTCTCTCTGCTGTCCGAACTAGGATGTCATAAAACTGGTTGAGATTGTCCTCACTTAGTTCTTCAACTTTGACATTCAAAGCAGTGAATTTTTTTAAATCTCGCTTCAAAGATGGTGAGAAGGCTGATAGTATCTCATCAGAAGTCGTAAACGTGTCAATTGGCTTTACAAACATCTGATTAACAACTAGAGCCTGTTCTGGATCTAAATACTGCTCAAAACCTAATTTTTCAAATACCTTGGAGACCTCATTAGCCTTATCTTCTTCAATGATTTCAAGTTCTTCATTCCTAATAAGGTTGGTCAAATAGGGATGAATAGAAAGTGATGCAATATTTTTCTTTCTTAAATAGAGTATTAAAGCCTCGAGTAGCTCTGTCAAACTAGCCAGAGAGTGGTAATCTAACAGGGGACCATGTAACAAGAGGGCCTTTTTAAATATACGAAAGCTCTCCTTATAAACAACTATGGCTTGACCTACCCTTAAGCCATCTCTTTCGAAAACCAGAGCTTCTACTTTTTCTATATGGTCTTGGCTTTCCTGAAGTTTGGCCATTTCAGCAGACTGCAGAAAATTGGCACACTTTGCAGTTACCTGTGTGTTTTGATAATCCTCAAAACTAACACATTTAACCCTAATAGACATTACTATCATCCCTTCCGTTTCAACCTATATCCCACATTTCCCTAAAATCATTAAATACTTTTAATGATTAGCAAAATTTTCCAAACCAAGAGGGGCATTGGGTGATTATGAATGGTACTCACAGATGGAAAGAAAAATTAATTTGATTATTAAAATTACAAGCATCATTATATACTAAATTATCACTTTTGTTAAGCCTTTTGAGATATTTTCTGAAACTTACATTAATCTTCTTCTGATTATAAAAAGTCCTTCCACTTGAATGTGGAAGAACTTTTCTTCACTGATGCTTACCTATAACGTCGCAATTGAGGTGGTTCATAAGACTGGACAAAGGCTTCAATTTCTGAAAAATCATCTGTAAAAAGGAATTTTGCAGCCGTTTCGGCCTCTAAAAAATCATGAGCAACCATGGTATTTAGCATGGCCTTCATGGCATCGTAATAACCGTTGAGGTTAAAGAAAACACAGGGTTTGTCCAACTTACCCACACGAGCAGCTGCATTAGCTTCTGAGATTTCTTCAAGGGTGCCAAGGCCTCCTGGAAGGGCGATAAATAGCTCACCTTGCTCTAACATGGCAGTCTTGCGCTCTGCCATCGTTTCTACTATCGTCATTGAGGTCAATCCCTCATAAGCAATTTCCCTATCTTTGAGAAACTGTGGCATGATACCATGAGCCTGACCCCCATATTCCAAAACCGTATCACCTAGAACTCCCATAAGTCCCATCTTACTGCCACCATAAACTAGGATATGACCATTTTTAGCAATCCATCTCCCCAAGGCAATCGCTGCTTCTTTAAAACCAGGATTGTCACCCATATTAGCTCCCAAATAGACTGTTACTTTCATCGAAGTCCTCCTTTTTACTCTATTATAACGCAAAATTCCTGCCATAACTGACAGGAATTTTTGCTTAGTCTTTACGCTCCAAATTACGAAGCATTTCATCAATTTTATTACCATATTCGATAGATTCATCCTTAATGAAGGTCAAATCCGGAATCTTATACATAGTCAATTTTTTACCAAGTTCACGCTTGATTGTCCCAGTAGCCTTTTCAAGACCAGTTTGTGCTTTTTGGTTATCTGACGCTAAAGTAGAGTGAATGGTATAGAAAACCTTAGCCGCCGACAAATCACCAAGCATTTGAACATCTGTAATGGTTACATCTTGAACACGTGGATCACGAACCTTCTTTTGAAGAATTTCGTTGACTTCACGTTTGATTTCCATCCCAACACGATCTACACGAAATGAATTTCCCATAGTCTTATCCTTTCTTTTTTATAATGGAACAAAAGCCAGGCCAGATGACCCAGCTTTGTCCCCTAAATAAGCTTCCTTAGAAATCTGATGTGATTAACGTTTGATCTCTTCCATGATGTAAGCTTCGATAACGTCATCCACTTTAATATCGTTATAGTTTTCAATCATCAAACCACCCTCTTGAGCGTTTCCGACTTCTTTAACGTCATCTTTAAAGTGTTTCAAGCTTGCCAATTTACCATCAAAAATAACGACACCATCACGAATGACACGGGCACTTGAGTCACGAGTGATTTTACCACTAGTAACCATGAACCCACCGATTGTTCCGACTTTAGAAACTTTGAAGGTTTCACGGATAATAGCTTCACCAATGACTTTTTCTTCAAATTCAGGATCAAGCATCCCTTTCATGGCATCTTCAATTTCTTCGATAACCTTATAGATGATGCTGTGAAGGCGAATTTCAACTTCATCAGTTTCCGCTTGTTGACGTGCTTGTGGTGTAGGACGAACGTTAAATCCGATAACAACAGCATCTGAAGCTTCCGCAAGAGTAATATCAGATTCGTTGATAGCACCTACTGCTGAGTGAACAACATTAACACGAACACCCTCAACATCAATCTTGAGAAGTGATGCTGCCAAGGCTTCAACAGAACCTTGTACGTCGGCCTTGATGATAACATTAACAGTCTTCATTTCACCAGCTTTAAGGGTATCAAAGAGGTTATCAAGACTAACACGGTGTGTTTGTTGACGTTGTTTCATAAGAGCACGTTTTGCACGCTCTTCACCAGCAGCACGAGCTGCTTTTTCATCTTCATAAACCGCAAAATGATCACCAGCCATTGGTGCTTCATTCAAACCAGTAATTGAAACTGGTGTTGACGGTGCTGCAGTCTTAATGCGACGACCAAGGTCATTGGTCATAGCACGAACACGTCCGAAGGTGTTACCAACAACGATTGGATCTTGAACATTCAAAGTACCTTGTTGTACAAGAAGGGTAGCAACCGCACCTTTACCTTTATCTAAGCGAGCTTCGATAACAGTACCGATGGCACGAACTGTTGGATCAGCCTTAAGTTCTTCAACTTCTGCTACAAGAAGAACAGTTTCAAGTAATTCTTCAATGTTTTGACCAAATTTTGCTGAAATCTCAACGAATTCGCTATCACCACCCCAAGCTGTTGAGATAACGCCATGCTCTGCTAATTCACCGATAACACGTTCTGGGTTTGCACCTGGTTTATCAATCTTGTTAATCGCAACAATGATTGGAACACCCGCAGCTTTAGAGTGGTTGATGGCTTCAATCGTTTGTGGCATTACACCATCATCCGCAGCTACAATCAAGATAGTAATATCTGTAACAGAGGCACCGCGAGCACGCATAGATGTAAAGGCTGCGTGTCCAGGGGTATCAAGGAAGGTAATCTTCTTACCACCCTCTTCAATTTGGTAGGCACCAATGTGCTGTGTGATACCACCTGCTTCACCTGTAGCAACACGAGAATTACGAAGAGTATCAAGAAGGGTTGTTTTACCGTGGTCAACGTGGCCCATGATAGTAACAACTGGTGCACGCTCTACCATAGCATCCTTATTGAGGTAGTCTTCGTCAACAAAGAAACGTTCGATATCAGCATTATCGACCTCTTCTTTTTTGATTGCCTCAATACCATAGTCAACCATCAACAACTCAATTGTATCTCCGTCAAGAGATTGGTTTTGAGTTGCCATAACGCCCATCATGAAGAGTTTCTTAACGATTTCAGCTGGCTCACGTTTAATACGTTTTGCGATTTCTGCAACCGTCATGCCTTCCGTGTATTCAAATTCTTTTGGTAATTCATGGAATTTACGCTCTGTTACTGGTTTCGGAGCTGAATTACCACGGTTATTTTTACCTTTTTTATTTTTGTTTTTATTCCAGTTACTATTTCGTTGATTTCTCACTTGGTTTTGATTATTCCACTTATTATTTCTAGTTTGCTTTGGTCCATCTTCATTCTCGCGACGATTATCACGTGATTTATCTGGACGTGCCTTTTTACGACGTGTATCTTGTGCTTGTGCAGCTGGAGCTGGTTGAACAGCCGGTGCTGGTTTGGGAGCTGGCTTAGCTTCAGCAACTGCTTTTTGAGCAGCGACTTCAGCCTGTTGTTTTTCTTTTCTTGCCTTTTCCTGTTCTTTTGCACGGAGTTGCTCTGCAGCTTTTTCTTCACGGAAGCGTGTTTCACTTTGACGTGAATATTCTGCATTTTGCTCTGCTTTCAAGGCTGCTGCACGCGCTTTAAAGTCAATACGTGGACCTGCCTGATTATTGCGGGCAGCATCGTTACGTTTATTTCGAACTTGATCATTGCGCTGTTTACCTTGGAAATTACGGTCACGATTACTATTATTATCGCGGTTTCCATTGTTACGGTTTCCTTGACCATTTCCATTTTGGTTGCGACGATCATTATTCTGACGTTTACCTTGATCGTTTCCTTGTTGATTTCGGTTACGATTACGGTTGTCACGACCTCCGCCATTTTGACGACGCTCTGCTTCTGCCTTGGCACGTGCTTCACGTTCTGCCTTAAAATTACGGCTTTGTGGTTTTTTCGGAGTCGCAGGGGCTTCTTTGACTTCAGCCTTTGATGCCTCTTTAGCTGGAGCTGATTTGGCAACAGGTGCCTTATCAACCTTAGGCACTACCTTTTCCTCTTTAGGAACAGGTGCCGCTTTGGAAGCTGGCTTGCTTTCAGCCTTAGCTGTTCCCCCTTTTAAACTTGAACTGATACGATTAGCATCAGCTTCTTCAACTGATGAGGAGTGGCTCTTCACAGAAAGACCAAGTTCTTGAGCTTTTGCAACAACAACCTTGCTTTCTACACCAACCTCTTTTGCTATTTCATATAATCGTTTCTTTGACACGTGATGTCCTCCTATTCTTTAGTCCATAAGAGTCCTCATTTTCTTTGAAAATCCAGCATCAACTACAGCAACCGTTTTTCTTGGTTTACCAATAGCCATACTTAATTCCAGTGCGTTAAACACTGTGGAGACTTCTATATTATAGTAGTTACATTTATCAGTCGTCTTTTTAGTCACGTTACTACCAGCATCATTGGCAAGAAAAACTAGTCTCGCCTGCCCTGATTGAACTGCCTTGATGACAAGTTCTTCGCCAGAAATAAGCTTTCCAGCTCTTTGTGCTAGTCCCAACATATTTGACAATTTTTCTGTGTTATTCAAGACCTAACTCTCTTCTTTTGACCTTGTGATCCACATAAGCGATGAGTTCATCGTAAAAACTTTCAGGAACTTCCATTGAGAAGCTATGGTTAAAAGCTCTTTTCTTTTTAGCTTGGAGAGCTTCCTCATTATCTAATTTAATATAAGCTCCTCGTCCATTTTTCTTTCCTGTTGGATCAATGAAAATTTCACCATCTTTAGTTTTTACAATGCGGAGCAAATCACGTTTATCAATGATTTCTCCTGAGACAACTGATTTGCGTAAAGGTATTTTTCGTGTTTTAGCCATCAAACACCTCTATGTTCTTCTTATTCTGTTTCTGTTGTTTCAGTTACTTCTTCTGTTGTGACTTCAACAGGTGTAGCTCCTGCAACGATTTCTTCGACAACTTCATCAGTAGCAGCCTCAGCTTTTTCAGCTTCTAGTGCTTCGTATTCAGAAGCTGACTTGATGTCAATACGGTAACCAGTCAAATGCGCTGCCAAACGGACATTTTGTCCACGACGACCAATTGCAAGAGACAATTTGTTATCTGGTACAACTACTGTCGCACGTTTGCTATCATCTTCGTCGAAGAGAACATAGTCCACTTCAGCTGGTGCAATAGCATTGTAGATAAATTCAGCTGGATCTTCAACCCATTGAATAACATCAATATTTTCCTCAACAGGCACTTCAATTCCTGTCTTAGCATCCAAACGTGTTGGGTGGAAACGGCTGACAACTTTCTTGATGTTGCTTCCACCACGACCAACGATAGTACCAATAGCATCAACATTAGGGTTGTGACTGCGAACAGCAACTTTCGTACGATCACCAGCTTCACGAGATACGCTCATGATTTCTACAGTTCCATCAAAGACTTCAGGAATTTCTTGTTCCATGATACGTTTGATGAATTCTGGATGGCTACGACTTACAAAGACGTTAACACCTTTAGGGTTGTTTTCAACTTTATAAACATAAACATCGATGATGTCGTGTGACTTAAAGCTTTCGCCAGGAATTTGGTCTTGGCGTGACAATTGAGCTTCGAGCGTTCCAAGATTAACATAAATGAAACGTTGGTCAAAGCGTTCAACTGTTCCTTGCATGATTTCACCTTCATGTTGCTTATAGTCATTATAAGTAATCTCACGCATTTGCTTACGCATTTTTTCCATAATTGTTTGTTTAGCAGATTGCGCTGCGACACGACCAAATTCATCGACTGACTCTTCAAAGCGAATCTTGTCGCCAAGCTCGTAAGCTGAGCTAATAGCAAGCGCATCTTTCAAGCTAATTTCCAAACGACTATCGAAGACTTCGTCTACAACTTCACGAACGGTAAAAACTTGAAAATCACCTGTTTTTTCATTGAATTCAACGACTGCTGATTCAGACTGACCATAACGACGCTTGTAAGCTGATTTAAGTGATTCAACCACAGCATCGATGATATCTTCCTTGTTAATGTGTTTTTCTTCTTCCAAGACACGGAAGGCTTCTAGCATTTCTTTGCTCATATTATTTGTCGTTTTAGCCTTTAAGAGCCAAAACTGGCATCCTTTCTTTATTTACACTAAGAGTTTTAGAGTTTGACTGCCAAACGAGCTTTAGCAACTGTTTGATAGGGAATCTCAACAGTCTTATGGCGAGTCTTATCAAGATAATCAATTGTTAGGGTTTCCCCATCAAAGGCCACCAAGTCACCTTGGAAAATCTTGATCTTATCAATAGCCTTGTAAAGGCTAACATTAATATACTGACCAACAGCATTCTTCAAAGCTTCTTTGGTTTTTAAGGGACGCTCTAATCCAGGGCTGGACACTTCCAGCATGTATTGATCCGGGAAAGGATCAGGCTGAATAGTATCCAAGAGGGGACTGATAATTTCAGTCAAGTCTGCAGTATCTTCTACAGTAATACCTCCTGGCTTATCAATCAAAACTGACAAGACATAGTCACCGCCAAGCTTTTCGTACTCGATATCGACCAGTTCGTATGGCTCAGGAATAGCTGGAGCTACGACTGCCGTCACGAGATCAATAATTTTTTGCGACATTATGACCTCCTTACACACACAAGAGACGAAGTTTCTACTCCGCCTCTCTTTCATTATTTCCTTATATTATAGCATAGCTTAAAAACTATTGCAAGTAATAACCATATGACAGCCAAAAGGCTGGAAGTCTCTCAACCGTTCTATTGCGCTGCTGGAACCGAGCTATAAGTAGTTACACCTGAACCATTATTATCGTATGTAGAGGTTGTCGTACCTTGTTCCTGAACATAATTACCTGTGTTTTCACTATAGTTATTGCTGTAGGTAGTACCTCCATTGTAGGTACTTACTGATCCACCACCTATTGCCTCAGATAGTCCAGCCTCATAACTTCCAGATACTTCACTCGAAGCCAAACTTCCTTTAGAGTTAACGAAATCATCTGAACCATAGCTAGAAGTCCCAAAACCATTGAGTACCAGACTAGTCTTAAGATTAGATTCAGAAACTTTCTTCTTACCAACTTCCTTCTTAATGCGATTTTGCACCTTAAGAATATCCTCAGTGGAGGCTACTTGATAGCTTTCTCCATTGATCATAGCATCCGAACCAGCCAATTGGTAGGACTTAATATTTTTAAGGGCATCGCTATACCCCATCAAGCTACGCAAAGTATTGGTATCACCAAGATCGATACTGGTTTGAACATTTGAACTTACAGCTGATAAAATTTTCTTGTAAGAACCAATAGAGTCCATCTTCAAGAGCTTAGCTACAACTTTTTGAATAACCTCACGTTGACGTTTTTGGCGACCATAGTCACCATCAGGGTCATCATAACGCATACGTGAATAGACTAAAGCTTGCTCACCATTGATTTTATGAGTTCCGGGCTCAACTTTTGCCTGAAATTCAGGTTCATTTTCTGCAATCGAAATTGGAAAATCAAAATGATTCGTTACCTCAATACCACCAACAGCATCTACCAAATCAATCATACCCTGCATATTAATCAGTGCATAATAGTCAATATCAATATCCAAAACCTTTTGAATGGTTGAAATAGCCAAGTCAGCACCACCCTCAGCATATGCTGAATTTAGTTTTGCTTCACCCGACCCCTCAATATCTGTCAAAAGGTCACGTTCCAAACTGGTCATGGTTGTTTTCTTAGTCTTAGGGTTCACTGTTACCAAAATCATGGTATCAGAGTTTCCTTCCCAGGTTTCCTTACGTTCTTTGGATCCTGTATCTACCCCCATCAAGAGAATAGTTATAGGCTTAGTCTGTTGAATAGCCTTACTATTCCCCGAAGTTGCTTTAGAAGCCCTAAACGTTTTTGACAATTCGCCTGTGGCGTAATTATAAGTTGTCGTTAGGTAAATACCAGCAGCTACTACTGTCGTTGCAAAAATCGCCAACAACATCAATAAAATTTTTCGTCCAAGTTTCATGTTTTTTCCTAATCTATGAGTTTAGCCATAAGGTAAACATCTAGAAATTCTCCATTTTTAGTTCTTGCACCACGTTTCTTAGTGCCTTCAATGTCAAATCCGAATTTTTGATAGAGATGAACTGCCCATTCATTACGTGCTTGAACCGTCAACTCTAAGCGGCGGATAGTTGGTGTATGATCTGCCCAGTCAATCATTGTTTCCATAAGAAACCGGCCAACACCATTCCCCCAGTAGGGTTTAGAAACCGCAATAAATACGTCGCCAATATGACTAGTCTTAGTATCTTGATCAGAGGTAACATTACAAACACCAATGACCTCATGACCCAATTTCGCCACCAAACAAATCTCATTAAGCCTATGCTGATGACCTTCAATATAAGTGGCTAACTGTTCAGCACTCAGTATAGAACTTCTATCATCTTGTGCTAGAAAATCCGATTCCAAGGCTACAGTCTCTAGTAAACAAGCTAGAGAGGCAGCATCCTCTCTTTGAGCTTCCTCAATGACTAATTCTTGCTCAGCCATTTACCATTTCCTCCTGAATCTCCTTACTTCTAGGACCGAAAGATTCAAAAAGCAACTGACGTCCATCTCCATGATGAGATATCGAAATTAGGAGATAATCCCCTAACAGACTCTCGTCTAGGAGCTCACCCCACTCGATGATTGTCACACCTTCACCATACAGAAAATCATCTAAATCAATAGAATCTGGATCATCACCAATGCGGTAGACATCTAAATGATAGAGTGGCAGTCGCCCCTCATACTCCCTTACAATGGTATAGGTTGGACTCTTTATCATCTGTGAAATATCCAAACCTTTGGCAATCCCCTTGGTTAAGGTTGTTTTGCCAGCTCCCAGATCACCTGAGAGAACAATTATATCTCCAGAATCGAGTAGTCGACCTAGCTTTTGACCGATACTAATCAATTCTTCTTCATTTTGACTGTAAATCATGTTTTTATTATATCAAAAAATAAAAATATGGACTAGAATCCACTGTAAAAATACAGTAGAAACTTATAAATATTGAATCATCTAAGCAAGAAATTAAGATGAGTATTTTAATTTTGTGTTTATTTTGACCACATCAATCACTCATAGATTAGAAATGTTGTTGTAAAACTTACTATAGTTTCAAAAGCTAACCAATAGTAACTCTCTCACATTCCTCCAGATAAAAATCGCAAAAGAAAAAGCCTGACAAATGTACAGACTTTTTACTTTCAAGCTTTAGAACACAGCCATACTGATGAAGTTAAGGATAAACAAGATATCCAAAATCCACATAATAAAGTGGACATCCTTAGCTTGACCTTTGACGATTTTGACCAAAGTATAAGTAAGGAAACCAGCTGCGATACCATAAGTAATGCTATATGAGAATCCCATGAAAATAGAAGTGAAGAAGGCAGGAATAGCTTCAGACAAGTCTTCCCAATCGACACTCTTAAGGTTAGAGAGCATCATAACACCTACAATAATAAGAATAGGCGCTGTGGCTGCATTTGGAACGATTGACACCACTGGACTAAAGAAACTAGAAATGGCAAAGAGTACAGCAACCACAAGAGCTGTCAAACCAGTACGTCCACCAGCACCAATACCCGCTGCAGATTCAACGTAAGTTGTAACGTTTGAAGTCCCTGCAATGGCACCAATACTTGTACCAACAAGGTCAGAGTAAAGAGCACGGTCAAGAGCTTTTGATTCGTTGTTATCACCTGTTGAAGCAATGATACCAACCTTCTCACCAGTACCGATCAAAGTACCGATAGTATCGAAGATATCAGTCAATGAAAAGGCGAGAATAGCCATAAAGACACCAGGCAAACGAGAAACGTCTGCAAAGAGTGATCCCAATCCCTTAGATCCAAGCGCTGCACCAAAGACCTGACCAAGGTCTTTAATAGATGATGTCAAGCTAGCTGCGTGCCAGTCAATGCTTCCAAGATCAACAACACCAGCAAAAATAGCAATGATAGTCGTTACAAGGATTGAAAGAAGAACACCACCACGAACACCTTTAACAATAAAGAAAATCGCAATCGCAAGACCAATCAAACCTACAATTACAGTTGGATTATTGAAGGCAACCAAACCTGGTGTAGCTGATGATGAAGCTGTAATTGAAGCCTTGGCCATATCAGCGCCTTTACCTGCTACAGTGTAGGTATGAGGATTAATTGAGAATTTCAAGAAACCAGCATTTTTAATCCCAACATAGGCAAGAAAAACACCGATACCTGCTGAAATAGCAGATTTAAGAGCTGTTGGAATAGACTCAATAATCATCTTACGTACTTTAGTTACCGTGATGATCAATGAAATAACACCACATAGAAAGACCATTGCTAAGGCCTCTTGCCAAGTGTAACCCAAAGAAAAGACCACTGTGTAGGTGAAGAAGGCATTAAGCCCCATACCAGGCGCTTGAGCGTATGGTAAGTTAGCATAAAATGCCATCATCAACGTTCCTGCAACCGCACCAATAATTGTTGCTAAGAAAACACCTTGTGCAGGCATTCCTGTTTGGGCCAACATCGCTGGGTTAACAAAGAGGATGTAAGACATGGCAAAGAAGGTTGTCAATCCGGCAGTCACTTCTGTGCGGACGTCAGTACCATGTTCTTTTAATTTAAAAAACTTTTCCATGAAAGTTTATACTCCTTAATAAAAAATATTGTCAAAATCCGAATGATATCGGAACATTCTCACGTAGAATGCTACATCACCATTCTACATGAAATCATTTGATGGTGCAAGGTTTATTTTCTGATAGTTTTATCGCTAAAAACCGAACATTCCACCATAGACCTGGGTCAAACCCCAACAAATAACTGATTTCTGTTATAATAGAAACATGACAAAAAAATTGATTGCACTAGATCTTGATGGAACGCTTTTGCGACCAGATGGAACTATTTCAGAATTTACAAAAACAACTATTAAAGATGTACAAAACAAAGGGCATCAAGTCGTTATCGCTACCGGTCGTCCTTACCGTATGGCTATTGATCATTACAAAACATTAGGCTTAGAGACACCGCTCATTACCTTTAATGGCTCCTTGACCAATCTCCCAGACCGAGAATGGGCTTACGAGCACTCGGTCAAGTTGGACAAAAAATACCTAGTTAACCTCTTACAACGACACGATGAGTTAGAGATGGATTTTCTTGCTAGTGAATACCGCAAGCACTTTTATATCACTATGGAGCACCCAGAGCGTATTCAACCACAACTCTTTGGGGTTGATAAAATCATTGAGGCTATGCGTTTAGAGCCAGCTAAAATCACACGCAATCCTAACGCTCTTCTTATGCAGACCCGCCACGAAGACAAGTACCAACTAGCCAGAGATATTAAGAAAGATTTCAAAGAAGAAATTGAGGTTGATTCTTGGGGTGGACCACTTAATATCTTGGAGTTTTCACCTAAAGGAATTAATAAGGCTTATGCCCTGAACTACCTACTCAAAGCCATGCGAAAATCTCCAGATGATTTGATTGCCTTTGGGGACGAACACAATGATACAGAGATGTTGGAACTTGCCAAGACTGGCTATGCCATGAAAAATGCCAGTTCTGTCCTTCTCCCCCACGCTAACGAACAAATTAAGTGGACTAATGAGGAAGACGGCGTTGCCCGTAAACTTCAGGAACTACTTTTATAAACAGGAAAAGACACTGAAGAATTCTTCGGTGTCTTTTCTTCTGATTAAGGTAAAATAGCTACTGCACGCACTGGGGAACCTGTCGCCTTGTCCCAGTGAGGAAAGGCAATCGAAATCAAGGCACCGGCAGCTGGAACTTGATCCAATTGGAACAAAACTTCTACTTGGTAGATGTTTTGTTCCAAGAGGTAATATTCGTTAACCAATCCATGTTCTGCTGCTGGAATACCAGCATCGGTATCAAAGGTTTCATGACCTACTGCTTTGACATGGCGTTCATGAATCAAGAATTCCAAGGCTTCACGGCTCCACCCTGGACTTTGTTGAACCCCATTGTCATCCAGGTTACGCATAGCATCTTGATCTGGCCAACGTTTTGACCAATCACTACGAAAGGCGACAAAAGCACCTTCTACAATTTGTCCATGCTCAGCTTCAAAGTCTAAGATATCTTGTTTGCTCAAGATAAAGTTTGGATTCGCAGCAACTTCTTTAGACTTGTCGATAACATAAAGTGGCAAGAGAAGGTCTTTAAGGTCAATCTCATCCAACCAACGACCACCTTCTACAAAGTGAATCGGTGCATCGATATGGGTTCCGTATTGACCAACTACTGTAAATTTTTGAACATGGAAACCATCTTTTAATGTGAAAAGGTCTTCTTGTTTCAAGGCTGGAAGAGCCGGAAAGTGTGGGCTTTCCGCATTAATCTTGTGGGTCAAGTCTACCCACTTTTTAGTATGCAACTCATTGTAAATACTTAGTAAATCTGACATAAGGAGGTCCTCTTTTCTTATAGATTTAACATTAAATAGTTAATTGGAGCTATTATATCAGTCACAAGCAGACGTTACAAGTGTTTATTATCATTTTGCATAATCCTATTTCCTCTACTTGGATATAGTTATAAACTATATCCGATTATTTTCAGTCTTATTCAAACTATAATTTGCAATATTTTGACGTTTTTTTAAGTTTTTTGACACTTTTTGCGCAAAAATTATTGACATAGAAATGAAAGCGTTTTATAATTAATCTGTTCTAATTTCGAGGGTTTAAAAAATATTGTTGTCATTTTCATACTAAGGGATGATAATACCAATAATCATTTTTCTATTCCTAAGAAACATTATATTAAAGGAGGAAGAACACTAATGGGTATCGGTATTATTATTGCTAGCCATGGTAAATTCGCTGAAGGTATTCACCAATCAGGTTCTATGATTTTTGGTGAACAAGAGAAAGTTCAAGTGGTTACTTTCATGCCAAATGAAGGTCCTGACGACTTGTACGCTCACTTCAAAGATGCCATCGCTCAATTTGACGCTGACGACGAAATTCTAGTCCTTGCAGACCTTTGGTCTGGATCACCATTTAACCAGGCAAGCCGAATTAAGGAAGAAAACCCTGATCGCAAGATGGTTATCGTGACAGGACTCAACTTGCCAATGCTTATCCAAGCATATACGGAACGTATGGTAGCTCCTGATGCAAGCGTTGAAGAGGTTGTCGCAAACATTTATAAGGAAACAAAAGAAGGTGTTAAAGTCCTTCCAGAAGGCCTTATCCCTGAAGAAGACACTAAATCATCCGACACCAAACCTTCAATTCCTAAGGGTAGCATTCCTGAAGGAACAGTTCTTGGTGATGGAAAAATCAAATACGTTTTGGCTCGTGTTGATACACGTCTCCTCCACGGTCAAGTGGCAACTGGTTGGACTCACTCAACCCACCCAGACCGTATCATCGTAGTTTCTGATACTGTTTGTCATGATAAACTTCGTACAAACATGATTAAACAAGCTGCTCCATCTGGTGTTCAAGTTCACGTTATCCCAATTAAAAACATGGTCAAAGCAAACAATGACCCACGTTTTGGCGATACACGCGCTATGCTTCTCTTTGAATCTGTTGAAGATGCTCTTGCTGCTGTTAAAGCTGGTGTTGACGTTACAGAAATCAACCTTGGTTCTTCAGCTTATAAGGAAGGAAAAGTCAACGTTACTAAGGCTCTTTCATTTGACCAAACAGATGTGGATGCTATCAAAGAGTTGCAATCATTGGGTGTCAAATTTGACGTCCGTGGGGTACCAAGTGATAGCCCAGCAAACGTTGATGCCTTGATTAAGTCAGCTGAAACTAAATTAGCAGAGAAGAAGTAATTTTGGAGGATGCATAAATGAGTTTAGTACAAATTATTTTAGTCGTAATTGTTGCTTTCATCATTGGTTGTAGCTCAGTTAACGACCAAATCGAAACTTACCAACCAGTCGTGGCTTGTTCCCTTATTGGTTTGGTTACTGGCCACCTCGAACTCGGCGTTATGTTGGGTGGTAGCTTGCAGTTGATCACTATGGGATGGGCTAACGTTGGTGCTGCTATGGCACCAGACGCTTCACTTGCCGCAGTAGCTTCTACCATTATCCTTATCTTGGGTGGTCAAGGAGCTAAAGGGATTGGTCCTGCCATCGCCCTTGCAGTTCCATTGGCTGTTGCCGGTCTTGCCTTGACAATGTTTGTCCGTACTGCTACAGTCTTCATCGCTCACGCTATGGATAGTCGTGCTGAAGCAGCTGATATTGCTGGAATTGAAAGATGGCACTTTATTGGTATGGCCCTCCAAGGTCTCCGTGTTGCTATCCCTGCCCTCCTCTTGCTCTTGATTCCTGCACACATCGTCCAAACGGGTCTTGAAGCTATGCCTGAATGGTTAACATCAGGTATGACAATCGGTGGTGGTATGGTTGTAGCCGTTGGTTATGCCATGGTTATCAATATGATGTCTAGTCGTGAAGTTTGGCCATTCTTCTTCCTTGGTTTTGCTTTGGCTGCTCTCAAAGAATTAACCTTGATTAGCTTGGGTGTTATCGGTCTCTGTCTTGCCGTGATGTACCTCGCGCTTGAAGCTAGTGGTTCAAATGGTTCTTCAAATGATGGAGGATCAGGTGATCCCCTCGGTGAAATTCTGGAAGACTTTTAATTAGGAGGAAAGAAAATGGCTGATTCAAAAATTAAATTAACAAAAGCAGATCGTTTTAAAGCTTTCTTGCGCTCATACTTTCTTTTAGCTTCATTCAACTATGAACGTATGCAAAATGGTGGTGTGGCTTACACCCTTATTCCTGCAATCAAAAAACTTTATCAATCAAAAGAAGAACGTGCAGCTGCCCTTAAACGTCACTTGGAATTCTTCAATACACAACCATTCATGGCCAACCCAATCTTTGGGGTTACACTTGCCTTGGAAGAAGAACGTGCCAACGGCGCTGACATTGACGACGCTGCTATCTCAGGGGTTAAGGTCGGTATGATGGGACCTCTTGCAGGTGCCGGTGACCCTCTCTTCTGGTTTACCCTTCGTCCAATCTTCCTCTCACTCGGAGCAGGCTTGGCTGTTTCAGGTAACATCATGGGCCCAATCGTTTTCTTCGTTCTTTGGAACGTCATGGTAGCTACCGTTAAGTGGTATACTCAAGAATTCGGTTATCGTGCTGGTACTGCGATTACGGACGACTTGTCAGGTAACCTCCTTCAACAAGTCACTCGTGGAGCTTCAATGATGGGGATGTTCGTTATCGGTTCTCTTATTCAACGTTGGGTAAGCATCACCTTTACACCAGTTGTTTCTACTGTTAAACAACAAGATGAAGCATTCATTCATTGGGATAAACTACCAAAAGGGATTGCTGGTGTCAAAGCAGCTTTTCTTCAACAAGCTGCTGGTAAATCACTTGAAGCTAACAAGGTAACAACCTTGCAAGATAACTTAAACCAATTAATTCCTGGTTTGGCTGCCCTTGGATTGACTTTCCTTTGTATGTATCTTCTTAAGAGAAAAGTTTCTCCAATCGTCATCATCTTGGGTATCTTTGTCCTTGCTATCTTGCTCCACATCATTGGTCTACTTTAATCGGAGCAAATCATGGTTAAATCGCTTAATACGGAAATGGCTCACACAACTAAGGGAACTTGGTTCCGTGAAGGGCCAATTTACGGAAATATTATGGTCGGTGATAAGGCCTTCGAATTTTACAATGATACGAAGTTACAAGACTACGTTCAAATTCCTTGGGATGAAGTCACTTATGTGATTGCCGATGTCTACTTCGGTGGTAAGTTCATCCCACGCTTTGAAATCCGTACTAAGCAAAATGGACGTTTCCGTTTTGCCAGTCGAAAAAGCAGAACAACTCTAAAAGAAATTCAAAAAAGAATTCCACGTGAAAGCTTAAGAAAAGCTCCTAGCTTTCTAGTTGTTCTCAAACAAGGTTTTAAAAATCTCTTCCGACTCATTGTTAAGAAGAACTAGTCTCTAAATATGATAAAAAGATTATCCAGTCTAATCATTGGATAATCTTTTTATCATTTCACGCTCATTTCTGATAGCGATTGGTCTGTTTTACATTTTTGTTTCACTAGCTATTGACATTTTAGTGGAAGCGTTTTAGAATATAATTGTTCTTGATTTCTTATGTTCAAAAAGATTGAGAGGCGCTTTTTTTGCCGTCTTGATGAAATCGGAGATAGTCTTTTTAAGCCTAAGAAAAAATATTTTAAAGGAGGAGAACACGAATGGGTATCGGTATTATTATCGCCAGCCATGGTAAGTTCGCTGAGGGAATCCACCAATCAGGATCTATGATTTTTGGAGACCAAGAAAAGGTTCAAGTCGTTACCTTTATGCCAAGTGAAGGTCCTGATGACCTTTACGGCCACTTCAACGATGCCATCGCACAATTCGATGCTGATGATGAGATTCTTGTCTTGGCTGACCTTTGGAGTGGTTCACCATTTAACCAAGCCAGTCGTATCGCTGGAGAAAATCCAGATCGCAAGATTGCCATCATCACAGGACTTAACTTGCCAATGCTTATCCAAGCATACACAGAACGTATGATGGATGCTAACGCTACAGCGGAGCAAGTTGCTGGTAATATCATCAAGGAAGCTAAGGGTGGTATTAAAGCACTTCCAGAGGAGCTTAATCCTGCGGAAGAAACTACAGCAGCACCTCAAGAAGCAGCAGCACCTCAAGGAGCTATCCCAGAAGGGACAGTTATTGGAGATGGTAAGCTCAAGATTAACTTGGCACGTTTGGATACACGTCTTTTGCATGGTCAGGTTGCGACTAACTGGACACCTGCATCTAAAGCGGACCGCATTATTGTAGCATCAGATGATGTTGCTAAAGACGAATTGCGTAAGGAGTTGATTAAACAAGCAGCACCAAATGGCGTTAAAGCAAACGTAGTTCCAATTCAAAAATTGATTGATGCTTCTAAAGATCCTCGCTTTGGTAACACACACGCTCTTATCTTGTTCGAGACTGTTCAAGATGCCCTTCGTGCTATCGAAGGTGGCGTGCCAATTAAAGAACTTAACATTGGTTCTATGGCTCACTCAACTGGTAAAACAATGGTTAACAACGTTTTGTCAATGGACAAAGACGATGTTGCTTGTTTTGAAAAATTGCGTGACCTTGGCGTAGCATTTGACGTTCGTAAGGTTCCAAACGATTCTAAGAAAGATTTGTTCGACCTTATCAAAAAAGCTAACGTTCAATAACCTTCATTCGGATACATTAGTTGATTTTCCCAGCTAATCACAACTCAATAGAAAAGGAATTATAACCATGTCAGATATGTCAATTATTTCTGCTATTTTGGTCGTAGTTGTTGCCTTCCTTGCTGGTCTTGAAGGTATCCTTGACCAATTCCAATTCCACCAACCACTTGTTGCTTGTACTCTTATTGGTGCTGCTACAGGTAACCTCACTGCAGGTATCATGCTTGGTGGTTCCCTTCAAATGATTGCCCTTGCTTGGGCTAATATCGGTGCCGCTGTCGCTCCTGACGCTGCCCTTGCCTCTGTTGCTGCTGCCATTATTTTGGTTAAAGGTGGTAACTTCACAACTGAAGGTATCGGTGTTGCGACTGCAACAGCTATCCCACTTGCGGTTGCCGGTCTCTTCCTAACTATGCTTGTTCGTACAGCATCTGTTGCCCTTGTTCATGTCGCAGATAAAGCTGCAGAAAACGGAAACATCGCTGGTGTTGAACGTGCACACTACCTCGCCCTCCTTCTTCAAGGTTTGCGTATTGCTGTGCCAGCAGCCCTTCTTCTTGCCATCCCAGCCCAATCTGTTCAACATGCCCTTGGATTGATGCCTGACTGGCTCAACCACGGTATGGTTGTCGGTGGTGGTATGGTCGTAGCCGTTGGTTACGCCATGGTTATCAACATGATGGCAACTCGTGAAGTTTGGCCATTCTTCGCCATCGGTTTTGCTTTTGCTGCTATTAGCCAATTGACACTTATCGCTCTTGGTGCTATCGGTGTCGCTATCGCTTTCATCTACCTCAACCTTTCTAAACAAGGTGGCGGAAATGGTGGCGGAACTTCATCTGGTTCAGGCGACCCAATCGGCGATATCTTGGAAGACTACTAGGAAGGGGTGCTCTCATGGCTGAAAAAATTCAATTATCTCAAGCGGATCGTAAAAAGGTTTGGTGGCGCTCACAATTCTTGCAAGGTTCATGGAACTATGAACGTATGCAAAACTTGGGTTGGGCTTACTCACTCATTCCTGCTATTAAAAAACTCTATACTAACAAAGAAGACCAAGCCGCAGCTCTTAAACGTCACTTGGAATTCTTCAATACCCACCCTTACGTAGCTGCTCCTATCATGGGTGTTACCTTGGCTCTTGAAGAAGAAAAAGCTAACGGTACTGACATCGATGATGCTGCTATCCAAGGGGTTAAAATCGGTATGATGGGACCTCTTGCCGGTATCGGTGACCCTGTTTTCTGGTTCACAGTTCGTCCTATCCTTGGTGCCCTTGGTGCATCATTGGCACAAGCTGGTAACATCGCTGGTCCACTTATCTTCTTCATCGGTTGGAACCTTATCCGTATGGCCTTCTTGTGGTACACTCAAGAACTTGGTTACAAAGCAGGTTCAGAAATCACTAAAGACATGTCTGGTGGTATCTTGAAAGATATTACTAAAGGGGCATCAATCCTTGGTATGTTCATCTTGGCCGTCCTCGTTGAACGTTGGGTCTCTATCGTCTTCACTGTAAACCTTCCAGGTAAAGTTTTGTCTAAAGGTGCCTATATCGAATGGCCTAACGGCAATGTCAGTGGTGACCAACTTAAGACTATCCTCGGCCAAGTTAATGACAAACTTAGCTTCGATAAGATTCAAGTTGATACCCTTCAAAAACAATTGGATTCATTGATTCCAGGTTTGATGGGACTTCTCCTTACTTTTGCATGTATGTGGTTGCTTAAGAAGAAAGTTTCACCAATCACAATCATCATTGGACTCTTTGTAGTTGGTATTGTTGCAAGCTTCTTCGGAATCATGTAAAAAGAGCAAGAGTTTAGCAAAGCTGAACTCTTTTCTTATGCTATAATAAAGGTACTACAATCAAAAAGCGAGATAGATATGGCACAATCACTAAACAAAACAGTTGAATTGCATACAACAGGCGTTTCCTACATGGCTATCGGAGGGAAAGTCGGTAAATTTCTAATTGGAGATGTAGCTCTTGAATTCTACCCAGATGTCAATGTCGAGCAATACATTCAAATTCCATGGACTAGCATCACTCAAATCGGTGCGAATGTATCAGGAAAGAGAATTAGCCGCCACTTTGAAGTGTTGACAGACAAGAGCAAATTCCTCTTTGCTTCTAAAGATTCTGGAAAGATTCTAAAGATTGCTAGGGAACATCTCGGCAATGAAAAAGTCGTCAAACTACCAACTCTCATCCAAACCATTGGTACTCGTATCAAAGGTTTATTTGCCAAAAAATCATAATTTTTGTATAATGTAAAGGACGGATAAGTAATAGCTAGACCTTTCCAGAAAGCCTGCGGTTGCTGTGAGCAGGTAGGGTTGACCTACGAAATTCTACCGTTTCTAATAATTAAAAACATAAACAAGTGCACTCCTGTGAAGTTGGATGGAACCGTGGCCCATGTCACTCCAACACTTTCACCGGGTGTTTTATTTTTTTGGAGGAACTTATGTTAGATGTAAAACGTATTCGTAACGACTTTGATACCCTTTCTGAAAAATTGGCTACACGTGGTGTCGTTGCTGAGACTTTAAATGAACTAAAAAAGCTTGATGTTAAACGCCGTGAACTTCTTATCAAATCTGAAGAACTCAAAGCTCAACGTAATGTTGCTTCAGATGGTATTGCTCAAGCAAAACGTAATAAAGAAGACGCCTCAGAGCAAATTGCAGCCATGCAAAAAGTTTCTGCAGAAATTAAAGAAATTGATTCTGAACTTGCTGCTATTGATGAAAAACTTAACAGTATCGTTGTGACACTTCCAAACACACCAAATGACTCTGTTCCAGTAGGTGCTGACGAAGACGAGAACGTAGAAGTTCGTCGTTGGGGAACACCTCGTGACTTTGATTTTGAGATTAAACCTCACTGGGATCTTGGTGAAGACCTTGGTATTCTTGATTGGGAACGTGGTGCTAAAGTTACTGGTTCTCGCTTCCTCTTCTACAAAGGCTTAGGAGCAAAATTAGAACGTGCGATTTACAACTTCATGTTGGATGAACATGCTAAAGAAGGTTACACTGAAATGATTACACCTTACATGGTTAACCACGACTCTATGTTTGGTACTGGTCAGTATCCAAAATTTAAAGAAGACACTTTCGAGCTTGATGGTACTGACTACGTTCTTATCCCAACAGCCGAAGTTCCTTTAACCAACTACTACCGTGGCGAAATTCTTGACGGAAAAGAATTACCAATCTACTTCACAGCCATGAGCCCTTCATTCCGTTCAGAAGCTGGTTCAGCTGGCCGTGATACACGTGGACTGATCCGTCTTCACCAATTCCACAAGGTTGAAATGGTTAAATTCTCAAAACCAGAAAGCTCATACGATGAATTGGAAAAAATGGTAGTTAACGCTGAAAATATCCTTCAAAAACTTAACTTGCCATACCGTGTCATCACTTTGTGTACTGGCGATATGGGATTCTCAGCTGCGAAAACTTACGACTTGGAAGTTTGGATTCCTGCACAAAATACCTACCGCGAAATTTCTTCATGTTCAAACACAGAAGATTTCCAAGCTCGTCGTGCACAAATCCGTTACCGTGACGAAGCTGATGGTAAAGTAAAACTTCTTCACACTCTCAACGGTTCAGGTCTTGCTGTTGGACGTACAGTAGCCGCTATCCTTGAAAACTACCAAAACGAAGATGGTTCAGTAACTATCCCTGAAGTTCTTCGTCCTTACATGGGTGGTGCTGAAGTGATTTCACCGAAATAAATAAATAAATGAGGTTGAGACAATTGTTCCAACCTCGTTTTTATTTTACTTTATACAAATGATGCAGTAGTAAACTGAACTTTTCGTCCACTTTCTAGCTCAGGAGAGACCAAGTTAACCTTGTGGGCATGTTATTACGAAAGGGATACCTTTGAGTGCTAATTTAAAGTTCTCATTCAAAAAAAGAACCTGACTCTAAGATGATAAGTCAAGTTCCTCGTAACATATTTTTGGAGATATAACCCATCACATTTCAGATTATTATATCTGATAAAAACGCTAGTAATATAAACTTATATAGTTTTACTACTTATGTATCATTATCATTTAGAAAATGGAAGGGAAATAAGAAAAATTTCATATATACAGAACAATAGAAAAATTACGAAACAAATTATCTTTATCTCACCACTTTTACTCTTTATAGCTATAATAGGTAGTATTACCTTAAAGAAGAATGTATAATAATCTAACTGATACATTATTTACATTTTTACTAATCAAGATGTCATCTTATATAACAGCTTATCTTCAAAACAGTTAAAATAAGTTTTTTCAGCAACAACTGTTACAGTCTTGCCCATCATATTTTACAAGTTGTGCTTTTTCTTTAGAAAAATTAAACTCTGCTGTGATTTTATAAAGACTTCCTTTTTTAGTTACGGTTGATGAAAATGCCACGGTAGTAATTTTTCCTTTTATTCTTTCGAACAGTAATATTTCAGCACTTACAATTCATTCTTTCAAACTTTTTCAAAGATTTCACCACAAACATAACATCTTTGAAGAAAATGGAAATATAATGAAACTTTTCTGGAATATCTAAAAAGTAATGAGCAGTACCATAACAAGCATTTATCAGAATCTATATCATTACTCTAGACTTAATAAATTAAAATCTTGTAATTTATCTACTCCCTTTTTAAAAGCCCCATACCTTCTAATTCATCAAAAAAGCCCCTAGAAGATGGCATAGAGCTCTTCATTATCATCCCTCCCCCATGAACTCCTCTGTTGTCATTACTTGAGCAAATTCATCGTGTAAGGATACTAGATTTATGGTATGTAGGACCTCTGGATCTATCAAATGACCATCTAAATTGGGGAGGGCAAAACTGGCCGTTGCATCTGAAATAAGTAACGTCTTAAACCCTAAATTAGCCGCCATGCGAGTTGTGGTAGACACACAGTGTGGCAAGGTTAAGCCTGCAATAACTAACTTATCAATTCTTTTATCTCTTAAATAGCTCTCTAAATTTGTCCCAATGAAAGCACTATTAACTATCTTTTGGAAAACAGGTTCACTTGGGCATGGTTGAAAGCCATCTTTAAAATCTTGACCTTGAGATTCGTGAAAACGTGATTGAGTATTCTCTGATACGTGTTGAACATGAAGTACTGGCCATCCCTTTTCTCTAAAAAAATTAAGCAATTTTTGGGAATTCACTTCAAGCTGAGGGTTATTACGTTCTCCCCATGAACTATTATCAAAAGCCCTTTGCATATCAATCATTAATAATCCTTGCATTTTTACTCTCCTCTTTTACACTAATCTTCCAACAACTTATTGGCATCCTGACAACTATCATAATAAGGACTTATCAGTTGAAAGCCTTCCATTAGTTGATCTAGCAAGTCATCCCTAGTCAAGCTATCCGTCACAGGAACATCATATTTAACCAAGACCTTTCGAACACGACCATCTTTGACTGCTTCTTTAAGCATCTGACGATTCTCTTCACTTCCTTCCACACGATGGCTGACACCATCTTCCTGGGCAAAATAGTATAGAGAGGGGACAATCGGTAAGTCTAGAACCTTATGTTGCTTCGCTAGAGTAGTATCTGATTTTTTCCGTTCTACAAAGCTCACTTCAACCGATATTCCCCAATCTTCAGCTTGACCGTAGAGTCGAATCGCCATAGCAACATCATCTAAACTGTCCTCAGGTGCCCTGTAATAGCACCAAAAGTGTGGCCGACATAATTGTGCCTGATTGGCCCAATTACTAACACGATCCATCTTAAAGGGTGCCAAACGCTTCTCTAGACGTTTTGATAAAGTCTGCATCTCCTTACGAGCTGATTGACCAAGTGCCTTGAGGTCTTCCATCTCTTCCTGATGTGGCCCCGCTTTTTCAGGTTTGATATACTTAACTCCTTGTTTGGATAAATAAGTTTGAACATTTTCTAACATCGTTTTCTCCTTACAATGCCAAAAGACCAACCCATAAAGATTCTATTCTGGTTGGTCTCTTTTTTTATTTACGTTTACGAGCAATCAAGTGGATTGGTGTTCCCTCAAAACCAAAGGCCTGACGAATTTGATTTTCCAAGAAACGCATGTATGAGAAGTGCATAAGCTCTTCTTCATTGACAAAGACAACAAATGTTGGTGGTTTAACCGAAACTTGTGTGCCGTAGAAAATCTTAAGGCGTTTTCCTTTGTCAGTTGGTGTTGGGTTGATGGCAATGGCATCCATGATAACATCATTCAAGACAGCCGATGAAATACGACGGTTTTGACTCTCACTGATGCGTTTGATCATCTCTGGTAACTTGTTAAGACGTTGTTTCGTCTCAGCCGATACAAAGATAATTGGGGCATAGCTCAAGAATTGGAATTGATCACGGATATCTGCTTCCCAGTTGGAAACAGTATGGTTGTCCTTCTTGATCGTATCCCATTTGTTAACTACAATGATAATCCCTTTACCAGCTTCATGGGCAAAACCAGCAATACGCTTGTCATACTCACGGATACCTTCTTCGGCATTGATAACCATAAGAACAATATCAGAACGGTCAATGGCACGCATAGAACGCATAACAGAGTATTTTTCTGTGCTTTCATAAACCTTACCAGATTTACGAATCCCAGCGGTGTCAATCATGGTATACTCTTGACCTTCACTGTCCACAAAGTTTGTGTCAATGGCATCACGAGTCGTACCAGCAATAGGACTTGCAATCACTCGGTCCTCACCTAAAATGGCGTTAATCAAACTTGATTTTCCGACGTTTGGACGCCCAATCAAACTGAAACGAATGATATCTGGGTTTTCCTCTTCAACTTCTGTTGGGAGGTTTTCAACGATAGCGTCGAGAACGTCCCCCGTACCAATACCGTGTACAGATGAAACTGGGTAGGGATCGCCAAGCCCAAGAGAATAGAAATCATAGATATCTGCACGCATTTCAGGGTTATCCACTTTATTTACCGCTAAGATAACTGGCTTGTTGGTCTTATAGAGAATACGGGCAACGTACTCATCCGCATCTGTCACGCCTTCCTTGCCTGAAACGACAAAGACAATAACGTCAGCTTCAGTCATGGCAATGTCAGCTTGGTGCTTAATCTGTTCCATGAATGGAGCATCGACATCATCGATACCACCTGTATCAATCAAGCTAAACTGACGGTTAAGCCACTCAGCAGAGGTATAAATACGGTCACGTGTTACCCCTTCAACGTCTTCGACGATGGAGATACGTTCACCCGCAATTCGGTTAAATAGGGTCGACTTCCCAACATTTGGGCGACCCACGATAGCAACTGTAGGTAATGTCATATATTTAAGTCCCTGATTAAATTAGGGATTCCTTTCTTCATTTAGCAATCTCACTTCCACCAAGGAAAGCAAACACGCTTGTTCCTTATCATTATTAGGATCACCTTAACGGCGATTAACACCTTTCAAGTGAACCTCTTTAGCTAGAAAACGAATACGTTCCATCACACGTTTGGCCTGCCAAGTCTCGTCTCCCTGACGTCCATTTGATAGTTTAACTTCTAAGTCTGCAAAACTATAGTTGGATGTGAAGAAGGTCGGTAGCTCCTTGATCATGCGATACTGGAGAATGACTTGCAAAACTTCATCCCTAATCCAAGAAGAGAATTGCTCTGCACCAATATCATCTAAAACTAGGACTTCTACTTCTTTGACAGCATCAATTTGTTCCTTCACAGAATTGTCCTTAATCCCATTTCTAACATCAATAGCAAAAGATGGATAATGAATAATGGTCGTTGCAACCTTCTTAGTCTCTGAAAGCTCATGGGCCATAGCTGCCAACATGAAGGATTTTCCAACCCCCATATCCCCGTAGATATAGAGACCTTTCTGGTCTGGACTAGGGTAATTAGCCACAAAATCAACAAGTGCCTCAAAAGTATCAACACGAGCGACATCATCTAGTACGATATCAGCAAAGGTAATCTTGCGATAAGACTGAGGCAAACTCAACAAGTTAATCCGCTTAGAAATAGCCTGTTGTTCTTGTTGTTCCTTAAGCTGACGCGTTTCCTTATAAGTCACATCAGCATAGCCTTCATTCATGGTCAGAATCGGCTCATACCCTTTGGCAATGTAGGTGACATCACCTTCTTTGACCTTACGGCATTCCACCAAGAATTGATTGAACTTTGGAAGACTACGCTTGATTTGGTCCTGACTTAAGCCATGTTCTTGAATAAAGCCAGCCACTCTTGTATCTGCCAAGATTTGCTTCGTTAAATCTGTTGCATTGCCAGACCCATGATGCCCTGTTCGGTTGAGGGTTTGTCCAACTCTTTCCATTGGCTACTCCTTTCCTTTTTCTAGTTTTGCCAAAGCCCGATGTCTAATTTCATCCAACTTGGCCTGATCAGCCTGACTGGTTTGATTATCATAATCTGGATTACTCCAGCTCGGCACATTTGTTTTCTTCTTAGAATCAGCTTTTGCTTGCTGCGATTTCTTGTCGTAACCACTACGCAAAGCCAAAAGCCCTTGTTCAGCAGTAACAATCTTCTTAAAGGCAAAATCGTTGGCAAGTTTAGAGATATATTCTCGGTTCACATTTGTTGAACGTGTCCGTCCCAAACTGTAGGCAACCATTAGATTAATGACCTCATCCATAAAGCCTCTTTGTGCCAAGTCTGTGAGAATTTTTTTCTCAGAATTAGTTACAGTCCCTCCTGGACCCTTAGCACTCTGTAAGTAATCAATAGGTTTTTCAGATTTAACAGCTTTAAGAATCTTTTCCTCTGTATCCGTCAATGCAGAATCACCACCCAATTTTTGAGCTTGAGCTTGCTCTAATTGTACCTGCATACGCTTGACAATAATCTGGTGGTTTACAGCTGTCTTTTTAGCTAAGAGATAGGTATCATACCAATTCATGCCATGAGTTTCAGACAGTTTATAGATTTCTAGCACATCTGTCTTTTCATCTGCAAAGACAAGCCCATCAGCCTGCATACGATTCCTGAAACTACTTAAATCAAATGAATTTTTAGGCTTAATTTCAGAAATAGATTTTTGAGCTAAACGCTCATCAGTAAAAACATCCGAAAAACGTTTAGATAAGTCTTGTAAACCATGTAAACTTATCGGTTTTAAAGCATCTACTGCTGGCTCACCAATCTTTTGCTCGAGAAGTGAACTATAAACCGCATGCTTTAGAAAATGCTCAATTGATAAGGGAGACTTAAGCTCCACAACATAAATTCCCTGAGGAGAATGATAGAAGGCCAACAAGTCTACCGCTGTCAGGACCGCCAAGGCTTCCTGAAGGGGCTGCATTCCAAAGTTAAGGTGGTTCAGAATAGTCGCAAACTTATGGCGGTGATTACCATTGTCATAAAAAGCCAGGAAATACTGGTAGAGAGCGTATCCCTCACTCCCGATAATGGGATAATAACAACGCATCAAACTTGCCTGATCGGGAACGATAACCTGATTGCCAACATAGACAAATTCTTCAATAGGTCTCATTTTTTAGACTCTTTTTTCGCACGGACTGTCTTGGTGATTTCTTGAAGCAATTTTTCAATCTCATCAACATCTTTGAAAGAACGGTAGACGCTGGCAAAACGGACATAGGTAATTTCATCAAGGTCTGCTAGTTCTTTCATGACTAAATTCCCAATAACCTCACTATCAACCTCTCCATCATGGTTACGACGAATGTTTTGCTCTATACGGGTGATGGCATTTTCAATATCCTCACTTGAAACTGGGCGCTTCTGAGCACTCATCAAGATACCATTGAAAATCTTATCGCGAGAGAATTGTTCACGAGTACCGTCTTTTTTGACAACTAAAAGTGGAACTTCTTCCACACGCTCAAATGTAGTAAAACGGGCATGACAGGCATCACACTCTCGACGACGACGAATAGTATTTCCATCCTCTGCCTGACGGCTATCGATAACACTAGATTTATTATGTTGACATTTTGGACAACGCATGCACTTCACCACCAATCTTTGAAATTCGGTACTCTATTTTACCATAAAAACACATAAAAAGCACGCCTTTAACTAGACGTGATCATGATTGAGCGTTAGTATAAATCTCTTGTAAGTTGACTTAACCTTCAAGTTAAGGTGTCGTAGTTTCTGACCCTGCAAAAGGAATGTAGAGGTCAAAACATGTACCCACACCAAGTTCTGAACTGACATCGATATGGCATCGATAAGCTTCCACAATTTGATAGAGGATTGATAAACCAATACCCACACCAGATTGGGTTGTCGTACGATTACGCGCCTTATCTGAACGATAGAAGCGTTCAAAGATATGTTCAATATCTTCTTTAGAGATACCCTCACCATTATCCTGTACCTGTACCAACATCTCATCTTCCAGAGCCTTGATAGTAACATGGATTTCCTTATTAACAGGCGAATACTTGACCGCATTATCAATCAAAATAGTAATAACCTGTTCAAAATGCTGGCTGTAAATCTGTGCTGGACGCTCTGAACTATCAAAATCATTGAGGTAGAATTGGTAGTCTTCATGTAGGACACGGAAATTCCCAATAACCGTACGGATTGAAGAATTCAAATCACATGTATCATTTCTATGATTGTCAAATGACCCTTTAACACGAATAGAATCCAACATATCGTTAATCATAATCGTCATACGGTTGGCTTCGTGACTTGCAGCTTCAAGACTTTCTTCAAGGATTTCAGGATCATTTTTACCCCAACGTTGCAAGAGGTCCATATATCCCTTAATAACTGCAATTGGAGTACGTAATTCGTGACTGACGTCACTCAAGAAACGCATCTGCATCTGATTATTTTCTTGAATTTTATCCATCATACGCGCCACATCACCGATCTCACCATGACTCTCAATCTTAGCTCGAAGCTCCCAATCACTTGGCGAATCTGTAATCATACCCATCGTTTCGTGCAACTGCCTCATCGGACGAAGAATAGATGTCAAAACAACTACAGTTACTGCAATAACTAAGACCGCCATTCCTACTTCAAGGAATATCAATAGGAAAATTAGACGCTCTTTTAACGCATAGTAGAATTCCAAATCATGGAAAACTTGAGCATACCCAACAATGGTCTTCTTATCCTTGCCATAGATTGGAACTTGTAGTAAGAAACCACGTTTACCCTTATAGGAAACCGACTTCAGTTTATTGACCTCAGACATGCCTGGAGGTGAGTCTGTATCCTCCTCAGAAGTAAAGATAAAAGTTCCCTTTTTGTCATAAACATAGACAGACTGATTGGAATATAATTTATTAGAAACCGCAACTTGACCATCTAAGGAATGCTTTTCAGAAAGCACTCCATTAACCATTGATGCATAGATATTTTTCGGTGAATAAAGGGCCGCTAAAAGCGGTTCTGGACTCAACTCTTCATCAGAGTCCCAGTCCTTTTCGATATAAGTAACAACTTTTGAGATTGTATTATTTACATTTTGACGTTCACGTTGCAAAAGAAGCGTATTGGCTGAGAAAACAACAACCAAAGTGAACATCGACAATACAAGAAAGAAGACCACAGCAGCTGTCATGGTCAACTTTTTTCTAATGGTTACTTTACCAAATAATTTACTCATTTTTCACGGATAACGTAACCCATCCCTCGTACTGTTTGAATGTATGATTCCTTACCTGGAATATCGATTTTCCCACGTAAGTAACGAATATAAACATCTACAACGTTTGTTTCAATTACGTCATCATATTTCCAGACTTGAAGCAAGAGTTCCTCACGGGTCATTACTTGGTTCATATTGCTTAAAAGTGTGTTCAACAAATCAAACTCACGTTTTGTCAATGGAATCGCCTCATCACCACGGACAACTGCACGATTTTGAACATCCAATTTCAAATCGCGATAGGTTGACGCTTTAGCTGGTGCACTCTTAGTAGCTTCAATATCTTGGCGACGGAAGGTTGCACGAATACGTGCCAACAGTTCTTCAATCGCAAATGGTTTTACAATATAGTCATCAGCTCCACGGTCCAAACCGGCAACAATATCCATGATTGAGTCGCGAGCTGTCATCATCATAATATAAGTATTTTTTTCTTGTTGGAGACGACGTGTCACTTCGAAACCGTCCATCTCAGGCAACATAAGGTCCAAGAGAATAAGATCGAAATCTTTCTCAAGTGCCATTTCAAGTCCTTCGCGTCCGTTGTCTGCTGTCACAACGTCGTATCCTTCGTGTTGAAGTTCAAGAGAGACAAAACGAGCAAGGTTTCTCTCATCTTCAACAATCAAAATGCGTTTGCTCATAATAACTATTTACCACTTTCATAAAAAATTTTTTTGACTTCCATTTTCCCAAAAAGTATTTAGATTTACCCAATGAATAAATTCGAAAATTAGCTTATAATCATAGAATAATATAGATTTTTAAAATTGTCAAACATTTTTAGTTTGTTTTTGAATTAATTGTCATCAAATAGTCCATTCAATTGAGCAAAAGGATTACTTGCCTCTTTCTTCTCTTGTTTAAGAGCTTCAAAATCCTCTTCTGACAAGACTTCCCAGTCATTACCTGAGAGCGAAATTTGTCCTGATTCCTCTTCAGGTGTCAGCACTCTCAAAGGAATATTAAGAAGAATATTATCTAAAATACTCTCATTAAGGTTAATAGTATCGCCATCCAAGATAAGAACTAGATTTTCTTCGACTAATTCCTTTTGAAGAGCAGCATCAGCCTCTTGTATAAAGGTTTCCGAGACTGGGTAATTAAACCCAAGTGTCGTAGGCTCAAGTGAACGGCTAGATGGCAAAGTAATATCATAGCTAAGTTGATAATCTAAAAGATATAAGCCATTATCATAGACTACATGACCACTTGCTTGAAGTTGTTCAAGATTTAAAACTTGGTCATAGCGTTCTTTAATTGACTCCAACAAAGAAGGTGCTTCATTAAAGGCTAGCCCTTCTGGAGACTTTCTAACTTCTGAAAGATAAATCATTTTTAATCCTCAAATTAAATTTTCCCATAGGGATCTATTTTCAATCCACAAGACCATAATCCCCTATATTCACTTTTCATTAAAGCGAGTAATTATGATTTTAGACTTAGTTAACATTATATCAGATTTTAAAGAGAAAATAACATCTTTAATATTACATAATTTTAAACTTAGGAATTTTTTAGCAGCTTATTAAAAACTGGTTCTTACTTAATCTGAAACAATCTTTTGCCATTAGATGAAAGAAATTAATTATGGTAAAATAGGGGCATTGAAACTAGATAAAAGGAATATAAAATGACACCTGAAGATTTTTACAAGACTCTGAAAGAACTGGGGTTCGATCTCAGCCAAAAACAAAAAGACCAATTCCAACGCTACTTTGAGCTCTTGGTAGAATGGAACGAAAAGATCAACCTTACTGCAATCACAGAAAGAGACGAGGTCTACCTCAAACATTTCTACGATTCCCTAGCTCCTGTTCTCCAAGGACATATTAAAAATCAAAGTATTCGACTTCTGGATATCGGTGCTGGAGCTGGATTTCCAAGTCTCCCTATGAAAATCCTTTGTCCTGAACTTGATGTGACTATCATTGACTCTCTTAATAAACGCATCAATTTCCTTAATCTCTTGGCCGATGAACTTGAGCTCAGCGGTGTTCACTTCTATCATGGACGTGCAGAGGATTTTGGACAAGACAAGGCCTTCCGTGCTCAGTTTGATATTGTAACTGCCCGTGCTGTTGCACGCATGCAGGTTCTCTCAGAATTGACCATTCCTTTCTTAAAAGTGGGTGGGCAGCTTATTGCACTTAAAGCTGCAGCAGCTGACGAAGAGCTAGCCAATGCTAAAAATGCCTTGAACTTGCTTTTTGCCAAGCCTGTTCTCAACGAGAACTATAAACTGCCAAATGAGGATGGCCGTAATATCACCATTGTCGATAAGAAAAAAGAAACCCCAAATAAGTACCCACGTCGTGCTGGGATGCCTAACAAGAAGCCGTTATAACGTTTATCCAAGGATGTTTCTTACTCCTTGGATTATTATTTACTCTTATGATAACTCGGAGGTTTTCATTGATCAATCGTCTTTCTGTCACGCAAAAGCTTGTGCTCAGCTTTGTCTTTGTCATTATAGTTGGGAGTATCTTACTTAGCCTTCCCATAAGCCACTATGCTAACAGTCCAAAAACAAGCTACCTAGACCATCTCTTCAATACTGTGTCAATGGTCTGTGTAACTGGACTTTCTGTTGTCCCGGTCAGTAAGGCTTACAATGGTCTTGGTCAAATTCTCTCTATGCTTCTCATGCAGACAGGAGGACTTGGACTAGTCTCTCTTATAGCCTTTAGTACTTATACCCTTAAAAATAAATTAGGACTGAGCGATCAAGATCTCCTTCAATCCGCACTTAGTAGGGATAACCAAAAAGATTTGAAGGCTTATCTTTTTAAGGTCTATAAAATAACTTTTTCTATTGAAGCTTTATCAGCACTCGTGATTATGACTGACTTCATTCCTCGTTTTGGACTTGGTCATGGCATTTTTAATAGTCTCTTTCTAGCTGTCTCTGCCTTTTGTAATGCTGGATTTGATAACTTAGGTTCTAACAGTTTACAGGATTATGCAACCAATCCAACCATTAACCTTGCTGTAGCTTTTCTCATCATGTCTGGAAGCTTGGGATTTGCAGTTTGGATTGATTTGATTCAACTAATAAGACGTTATATTAAAGATCGTCCAAGGAATTGGAAATTAGCTTGGAGACCTTTCAGTAATCAAAGCCGTCTTGTGCTTATGAGCACCAGCTGTCTCCTTTTAGTCGGAACCCTACTTGCTTGGTTACTGGAAATGGATAACTCTAAGACAATCGGTACCCTCAATGTCTGGCAGCAACTTCTGGTAAGTTTCTTTCAGACTGTAACCATGCGTACCGCTGGTTTTGCGACTATTTCCTACACCAATGCTGATTTTTCTACAAATCTTCTTTTTATGATTCAGATGATTATTGGGGGTGGTCCTGGGGGAACTGCTGGCGGTATCAAGGTGACAACTGCCTCTATCATGTTCCTACTTTTTAAGTCAGAGCTATCTGGTAACTCGAGCGTGGTTTTCCGAAACCGTATTATATCTAACAAAACCATTTTGCAAGCATTCACAGTTATACTCTTTTTCCTATCAATGCTCTTTGTCGGCTATGTTATTTTGCTGGAAACTAATCCTACTCTCTCACCACTAGGCCTACTTTTTGAGAGTGTGTCAGCCATTGCTACCGTTGGTGTTTCAATGGATTTGACCCCTAATCTAAATACCCTAGGACGCTTCGTTATCATGGCTCTGATGTTCATTGGTCGTGTCGGACCTATTACTGTTCTCTTGAGCTTGATGACAAAAAAAGAAAAACATGTTTCTTATGCCCCAACCGACATTTCAGTCGGCTAAACTATTTTATTAATTGACAATATTCTGAAAGGATTTTATATGAAAACACAAATTATTGGGGTCCTAGGTTTAGGAATCTTTGGACAAACAATTGCAACCGAACTCTCCTCTTTTGGACAAGATGTCATTGCCTTGGACAACAACTCTATAACAATTGATTCTCTTGCTGATCAGGTGACTAAGGCTGCTGTTGGGGACATTACTGACATTGAATTTCTACGTTCTGCTGGTATCGATACTTGCGACTCAGTCATTATTGCAACTGGAGAGCACCTAGAATCGTCTGCGCTAGCGCTCTTGCAGTGCAAAAAACTTGGTATTAAGAATATTATTGCCAAAGCTACGAATAACAATTATGAGGAAGTTCTTTACGGAATGGGGGCCAACTGGGTCATCACTCCTGAACGTAGCACAGCAAAAGAATTGGCTTCAAATATCCTCCGCTATAACATATCAAATGTTTTTCATTTAGAGGATGATGTGGCTTTAATTGAGTTGAAAATCCCTAATGAATGGGCTGGAAAGTCCTTGCATACTTTAAATCTAAGACAAAAATATAACGTCAATGTTATAGGTTTTAGAGATGAGAAAAGTGGCAAGTTAAACACTCACTTTGACCCAAGTAAGAAACTACCTGATGAAGGAATCATACTAGTTGTCGCTGACAATCGAACACTAGAAAAATTTGATTATTTAGGATATTTGAAATAAAATGACTTAAATAGACTAACATTTCTTGAATACCTAGATAGTTATTGATAGCTACTTCAATATCAAAGTCCTTATCATGTTTTGCAAAGTAGTTAGAGAAATGACAGTCTGCACCATGATAGATTGGGCCACCCAGTGTCTCAAATACATCGTTAACAGCCCTAGGTACCCTTTCTTCATTAGACAAAAAAACATTGGTCCTTACAACCAATGTTTTTTTGTCTAAGAATTCAAATTATCTTAGTTCATACCTTTTACTGTTTCAACAACATTTTCTACTGTAAAGCCATATTCTTCAATAATTTTAGCAGCTGGAGCTGAGGCACCAAATGTATCAATTCCAATCACAGCACCGTCCAAACCTACATATTTATACCATGGTAGACTTGCTGCCATTTCGATTGCTACACGACGACGAACTGCATTTGGAAGAACTTCCTCTTTGTAGGCTTGATCTTGTGCATCAAAGACATCTGTTGATGGAACACTCACAACACGAACTTTGTAACCTTCTGATTCCAAAGCTTTTGCTGATGCTACTGCAAGATTTACTTCTGAACCAGAAGCAAGGAGAATAGTATCAAAATCTGCTGCTGTTTCATGAACAACATAAGCACCTTTTGAGACTTTATCAAAATCTGTTCCTTCTTCAACAGTCAAGTTTTGACGTGTCAAAACAAGCGCCGTAGGTGTTGATTTAGAAGTTACAGCTTGATACCATGCAGCTTGTGTTTCACGCGCATCTGCCGGACGATAAACATTAAGGTTTGGAATAGCACGAAGTCCAGCTAGATGTTCGATTGGTTCATGGGTCGGTCCATCTTCACCGACTGCAATAGAGTCGTGAGTAAAGACATAAGTAACTGGAAGTCCTTGAAGTGCAGACAAACGAACTGCTGCTTTTACATAGTCTGAGAATACGAAGAAAGTACCACCGTAAACACGAAGTCCACCATGGAGAGACATACCATTCAAGACTGTTCCCATCGCAAACTCACGTACACCAAATTGAATGTTACGGTTAAGACGATGTGCATCATCTTGTAGACCATCAGATTTAATGTAAGTCATATTTGAGTGAGCCAAATCCGCAGAACCACCTAGGAATGTTGGCACTTTATCAGCAATAACATTCAAAGCATCTTGACTTGAATTACGAGTTGCTTGTGAATAACCATTTTCAAGAGCTGGGAAATCTGAAGCTTGGAATTCAACTGCATCCTTACCTCCAAGAATGCGTTCAAGTTCAGCACCAAGTTCTGGGTAAGATTGTTTGTACTCATTTACCAAAGCAATCCAAGCGTCATAGGCCTGACGACCACGATCAACTGTATTTTCCTTGAAATCAGCATAAACTTCTTTTGGAACTTCAAATGGAGCATAGTTCCAACCCAAGTTTTCTCTTGCAGCTGCTGTTTCATCTGGTCCAAGAGGAGCACCGTGAACACCGTTGGTTCCTTGTTTATTAGGAGCACCATGACCAATAACAGTCTTAACCTCAATCAAAGATGGTTTACCACTTGCTTTTGCACTTTCAATAGCGGCGTTGATAGCTTCAACATCTGTTCCATCTTGAACAAATTCAGTATTCCAACCATAAGCTTCATAACGTGCACGTACGTCTTCAGTAAATGAATCTTTAGTTTCACCGTCAAGGTTGATATCATTTGAATCGTACAAGACAATCAATTTATCCAATTTTTGAAGACCAGCATAAGATGACGCTTCGCCAGAAACGCCTTCCATAAAGCAACCATCCCCCGCAATAACATAAGTATAATGGTCAAAGATTGGGAAACCTTCCTTGTTGTAACGAGAAGCCAAGAAACGTTCCGCTTGTGCCATACCAACAGCTGTAGCAATACCTTGCCCAAGTGGACCTGAGGTAGCATCTACACCAACTGTATGACCAAATTCTGGGTGACCAGGTGTCTTAGAACCCCATTGACGGAATTGTTTAAGCTCTTCAATACTCAAATCTTTAAATCCTGACAAATGAAGGAGCGCATAAAGAAGCATTGAACCATGACCTGCTGACAAAACAAAACGGTCACGATTAATCCAATTTGGAACTTCAGGATTGACATGAATTTGCTTAGTAAACAAAGTGTAACCCATTGGTGCTGCACCCATAACCACACCAGGGTGACCAGAGTTAGCTTGGTTAATCGCATCTACCCCTAGAAAACGGATAGCATTTACTGAAAGGTTAGACATAATTTCCTCCTTAATAATATCAAGACTCTTTTAGTTATATCAATACTCCCTTAATTATATCACAGAAATGTTTTCACAATAAAGTACTTTATTGAAAAATTCATACAAATATCATTCAAAAATTGGGAATAAAAAACTAAAAAAGCTCTGAAGATGCTATAGACATCTCAGAACTCTATCGTTTATTTAGAACTCACTGAAAGACAACTTCAAATCCATGGATTGTAAAAACGCCCATGGTTAAGATAAATCAACTCCAGACTAATTCCCAATAAAAGAGTAGCTGATACGATTACAAGATAATCTTGTTTAGTCAAGGATTTGTGCACATACCATGTACGTTTTTTGTATTGACCAAATCGACGTAATTCCATAGCCGTCGATACAGTATCAATACGTTCGAGTGACGAAAAAATCAGAGGGAGAACGATTTGTAGATTCCCACGAATACGTTTGACCAGTCCCGCCTTTTGTGACAAATCCAAACCACGCGCTTCTTGAGCCTTACGAATAGTAAAGAATTCTTCTTGAACATCTGGAATATAACGCAAGGTCAAACTGACGGAGTAAGCAAATTTATAGGGAATACCAATCTGATTAAGACTAGCCGCAAACTGACTGGGATGGGTCGTCATAAGAAAAAGGATGGCAAGAGGGACTGTTGAAAAATACTTAAGCAAAAGATTTGCAAGATAAAAGAGCTCCTGACTGGTTAAATAGAAACGCCCCCATCCTTCAATCAGAACTGTCTTAGCTCCATAAATTTCTTCACCATAGCCAGGTGCGAAAAGGTAGACCATAAGTAAATTAAAAAGGGCAATCGAGCCAATGATCTTCACAACAAAAGAAATATCCCTCCAACAAATGTTAGCCAAGTTAAAGAGATAAATCGAAAGTAGACCTACTGCTAGGATAAAGCGTGGATCATAGGTGGCCATACAAGCAACTGAAACCAGGATAAAGAATAGCATCTTACTCGCCCCAGACAAATCATAGAGGAAACCTCGACCTGGTTGATAACCTATTAAACGATTAGACATAAGGCCCTCCTTTTTCTATATAATACTGGGTTACTTTTACCGGATCACATAACAACTTCTGACCTAAGCTATAAAGAGATGTCTGCTTGAGATTAGCTGACTCAAGTAGGTCCTTCTGATTAAGAATGGTAACAGGATTATCATCTGCAATGATTTTACCTTCAACTACAACGAGACAACGATCGCTATATTCCAACATGAGCTGCATGTCATGGGTAATCATCACAATGGTATGACCTTGCTTCTGAAGACTGTCCAAGAAATTCATGATATCTGTGTAAGTCTTGTAATCTTGACCAGCCGTTGGCTCATCCAAGATAATGATTTCAGGTTTCAAAACCAAGATAGATGCAATGGTCACGCGCTTTTTCTGACCAAAGGAAAGCGCAGAAATGGGCCATTTACGAAAACTATAGAGGCCACAAGTCTTCAGGACCTCATGAACACGCTCTTCAACCTCAGTCTCTTCAATTCCTCGCAAGCGCAAACCAAGAGCCACCTCATCAAAAATCATAGTTTGGCTAATCATCTGATTTGGGTTTTGCAAAACAAAGCCTATACGTTCTGAACGCTCGGCAATGCTATCCTGACTAATATCCCGACCCTTGTAAATTAATTTCCCTTGACTAGGGACAAAACCACATAGAGCCTTAGCAAGCGTCGACTTCCCAGCCCCATTTTTACCGACAATCGCTAGTCGCTCTCCTTTCTTCAAGCTAAAGGACATATCCTCTATGACTGCTGGATTATCTCCATAGGAAACGCTAAGCCCCTCAACCTTCAAAATAGAATCGGTCGAAGCTTCCATTTTATCTCTCAAAACTCTATCTGGGATACCTAATCCAGACAAATCCAAAGCATCTAGTTGGCTAAGATTTTGTGCTCTAGTTGTATCAAATCCCAACTGACGTAAAACCGTCAGATACAGGGGGTCTCGAATCCCATTTTCCAACAAAAGTGTACTCGATAAAAGCTCATCTGGCCTACCGTTAAAGAGGAGCTCTCCTTTATTGACCAGTAAAATGCGGTCAACGGGACGATAAAGAACATCTTCTAGACGATGCTCAATAATAATCGTCGTAGCTCCCACCTCCTTGTGGATCTTATCAATTAGATTAATAGTCTCCTGTCCTGATTTAGGATCTAAATTTGCTAAAGGCTCATCAAATAAAAGAATGGGGCTCTCATCAATCAAGACACCAGCCAAACTGACCCGCTGTTTTTGCCCCCCCGATAAATCTTGAGGTCGATAATTCAAAAGGGAACCCAAATCCAAGCGTTCAGCCCAGAGGGCTACCTTATCTTTCATCTCACTTTGATCAGCACAATCATTCTCCAAAGCAAAAGCCAAATCCTCGGCTACTGTTAGGCCAATAAACTGACCATCTGGATCCTGCAATACCGTCGATACCAACTGTGACTTATCATAGATAGATTGCTTGAAAATATCCTGACCATCTATCCTTACCTGGCCTTGTGCCTGTCCTTTATGAATATTAGGTATGATACCATTGAGACACTGAGCTAGGGTCGACTTTCCACTACCAGAAGGACCTAAGATGAGGACTTTTTCGCCCTTGGCAATATCAAAGCTGATATCTTTAAGCGTCGCTTCTGCTTGCGCATCATATTGAAATGTAAAGTGATTAAAACTAATGTATTTATCCATGTTTCTACTAAAAAAGAGAGGAGGTATCAAAACAAACTGACAGTCCCACTCTCCTATAAGTCATGCTAGTCTTTGGTAAGACTACCAGATTGTGTACGTGAGCTAGCATAGATTGCAAGAAGGAGGGTTCCTCCAATTGCAATTGTAATAAAGTTAGCTACGCCAGCTACAAAACTTTGTGCATAAAGGTATGACCAGGCTTGTGCAAATTGGAGTCTATCACCAATAGGGGTAACAATACCATAGGCAACGAGAAGGGCCAATGCTTGTGCTAGGTTAAACCAAATCATATTCATCAAAGAAAACTTGCCAGTTGTCACATCATATTTTTTGTTGAAGAGACCAATTACAAGACCTGTAATAGCACTTGCAAGTACCCAAGCCCATGAGATATTTCCGTATTGGATGCCATCTTTAAGCGCATGGCCAATAAAGCCCATAAAGAAACCTGTAATAGGCCCATAAATCACTGAGAATAGGGCTTGAACAGCATACTGAAGTTGGATGCTAGTATTCCCAAAAATAGGGATATTAACAAACATACCAATGATAATAAAGAGTGCTGCACCAATACCTGTCGCAACTACTGTACGAATTGAATTATTTTTCATAATCTTACTTTAATCTCCTAAACGTTTAATTTCAATGTGCCAGTTAGACCCTACACCAACATTATAGGCCTTAGCAAAAGACCCTTGGTTAATGGCTAAGCCAACACGATAGAGGGAATTGATATAAATAATTGGCTGACCAATACGAACATCCGCAAAAGATTTCCCATAGGTAACTTGGTTTTGGTAGACCAACATATCATTGTTAAAGATGGTTACTTCGAATCGATCACCAAAGTTTGGTGCCAACGCGTAAAAGTCATCACGTGTGATAGAGGTCCAAAGAGAGCCGAAACGGACATCCAAAATGTCAATAGCCCCACGAACCAAATTATCCTCTATGATGGTTTCAACCACTGGAAGTTCTAAAATTTTGTCCACAGGTAACTCAGGACCAACTTCTTCAAAACTGATATGACCAGAAGCTAATTTGGCACCTGTATAGGCATAAACATCACGACCATGGAAGGTATAGGAAAGTTCTGTATTACTACGACGATTCTCAACCTCGGAAATCTCACGAACAGCCTCGATACCAACAACCTTCTTGATATAAGAAAGTGTCCCGTTATCTGGTGTGACGATATATTGCCCCGTCTTTGTTAAGGCAACTACACTTTTACGTGAGGAACCTACACCCGGATCAACTACCGAAACAAAGGTTGTCCCCTCTGGCCAGTATTCAACGGTCTGAAACAAACGATAAGAAGCCTCAAAAGTGTTGTAGGGAGTAATATCATGTGTCAGGTGATGAACTCCCAAACTAGGTTCTTCCTGAAGGGCCACACCAATCATGGCCGAAACAGCACCATCAACCAAACCAAAATCCGATTGAAGTACTAATAGGTTATTAGTCATAAGTATCTCACCTTTTTCTATTAGAGACGTTTATTTTATCACATTTTATAGATATTTTAAAGACGACAAATTCTTGAGCTAGTTATAGCCTTTACCTATGTTTCCCTCTAAAATCAAAAAGTCAGCCCAAGAGGCTGACCATGTAGTACTTATCTAAGATTTCTTCCAACGACTTTTTTCTGCTACTGCTGTAAAAAGAACATCTGTTGACGAGTTGAGAGCTGTTTCACAAGAGTCTTGGATGACACCGACGATAAAGCCGACACCAACAACTTGCATAGCTAAATCATTTGAGATCCCAAAGAGGCTACATGCTACGGGTACCAAGAGAAGGGAACCTCCTGCAATACCTGAGGCACCGCAAGCAGAAATAGCTGAAACCACACTAAGAATAAGGGCTGTTGCAAAATCAACCCCAATTCCCAAAGTAGTCACTGCAGCAAGCGTCAAAACATTGATTGTCACAGCCGCTCCTGCCATGTTAATAGTTGACCCTAGAGGGATAGAAACAGAATAGGTATCAGGATTCAAGCCAAGGTCCTCACACAATTGAAGGTTAACGGGAATATTAGCTGCTGACGAGCGAGTAAAGAAGGCTGTAATCCCTGAATCTTTCAAACAACGGAAAACTAGTGGGAAAGGATTTTTGCCCATCATCACAAAAGCAATGATTGGATTAACAACCAAGGCAACAAAGGCCATTGTTCCCACTAAAACAAGGATTAGGACACCATAATCTGCCAAAACACCGACACCATTCTCAGAAATAGTATTAAAGACTAGACCAAGGATACCAAATGGGGCCAAGTTAATAATCCAACGAACGATTTGCGAAGTCACTTCTGCCAAAGTATTAAGCAAATCTTTCGTGTGATTGCTAGCTGTTCGCATGGCAAAACCAAAGACAACTGCCCATACCAAAACACCAATATAGTTGGCTTGAGCCAAGGCATTGACAGGGTTATCCACCATCTTAAGCAATAAATCTTTAAAAACTTCTCCCACACCTTGAGGTGCCGTCGCTTTAGTCGCCGCCGCTGCTCCCAACTTCAGAGAAATTGGAAAAATATAGTGAGAAATAACAGCCGTCAAAGCAGCCGCAAAGGTCCCAAAGAGATAAAGAACAATAACTGTCTTCATGTTGCTTTGTTGACCTTCTCGCGTTTGGGAAAGGGCATTGGCAACCAGGGCAAAGACTAAAAGTGGAGCAATTGCCTTCAAACCACCAACAAACATGTCTCCCAAGAGACCAATAACCGTAAACTTAGGAATAAGTAAACCAAGCACAGCACCCACTACCACACCAATGGCAATGCGCTTAATTAGACTGGTTCTATTCCAAGTTGAAATAAAACGTTTCATAACTCATTAACTCCTTTTTGTGGTTATCACAACCACAAAGCATTCGATAGTTTCCATATTATGATAAATTACTGAAATCGTCAAGATATGAAAAAAGTCTGTGGTAAACAGGCTTTCAAATTCTATTTATGACTCAATTTGCGGGTTAAGAAATCACCGAGAAACTGAATAAGGAAAATCAAAATCAAAATCAAGAAGGTTGCCAAGATGGTAACTGATGTACTTGAACGATTGTATCCATAATATATGGCGATGTAACCAAGACCACCTGCACCAATAGCTCCAGCCATGGCAGTTTCACCCACAAGGGAAATCAAAGTCACTGTTGATACACGAACCAATTCTGGGAGTCCTTCGCCAAGATAAACCTTAATCGTGTCCCAAAGTGTTGCTCCACTAGCTTGTGCTGCTTCAATAACGCCACGGTCAAGATCCGCAAGTACCACCTGTACTTGACGTGCAAAGAATGGGAAGGTTGCAGCTGACAATGGAACCAAGGCCGCTGTCATACCAAGGTTAGTCCCCACGATAAAGTAAGTGAATCCTTTCAAAATCGCCAAGAGGATGATGAAAGGAATGGCACGGAAGATTGAAGTGATTTTATCCAAGATTTGGAAAATAAATTTATTTTCAATGACTCCACGAGGACCTGTCAATACCAAGAAGAGGCCCATAACAAGACCAAGAAGTCCCCCAATGATGAAAGAAATAACCGTCATGTAGAGTGTCGCGTAGATGGCATCTGGCCAAGAGTTAACCCCCTGCATACCGATACGATAAATATCTGGAAAGTTTTGTTGAATCCAATCTGCCATTATTGGGCTCCTTTCTTAAGTACTTGCAAGCTGACACCTGCATTTTCAATCGCTTTTTGAGCAGCAAGAACCTTATCTGCCTCACCATCCAAGACAACGACTAATTCACCAACAGGAGTGTCACCTAGAATCTCAACATTACCATAAAGAATGTTACTTGAAACTTCGTAATCTTTGAAAATTTCAGTCAAGAGTGGCTCATCTGTTGAAGAACCTACATATTTAAGCTGAACAAGAAGTGCAGATGCAGGTAAGTTTCTCACCAAAGGTTGTGCATTAATCTTAGTCAAGGCATCCTCAATCCCTGCTGCAGTTTCAATAAATTCTTGTGTCAAATCCTCTTGTGGATTTGAGAAGATATCAAGAACACTTCCTTCTTCCAAAAGTTGTCCATTTTGCATAACAGCCACACGGTTACAAATATCTTTGACGATTTGCATTTCGTGAGTAATCATAACCACTGTCAACCCAAGTTTTTTATTCAAATCTTGCAAAAGTGAAAGGATTTGTTTAGTTGTCTTAGGGTCTAGAGCTGATGTAGACTCATCTGAAATCAAGATTTCTGGATCGTTAGCCAAGGCACGCGCAATCGCTACACGTTGTTTTTGACCACCTGACAATTGTGCAGGATAGTTTTCGGCACGATCAGCCAAATCAACCAATTCCAAAAGACCACGAATTTTTTTGTCTTTCTCTTCATTGCTTAGTTTAGAATGACGAAGGGCAAAGGCTACATTTTCATAAGCCGTCTTTTGAGACATAAGGTTAAAGTGTTGGAAAATCATCCCAATCGTTTGACGTTTCTGACGCAATTCTTTTGTCGACAATTGGACCTTACCATCTGCAAAAGTCACATCTTTACCAATAGTGATTTTACCAGCTGTAGGCACTTGCAAAAGATTAATCGCACGCACAAGCGTAGATTTACCAGCTCCTGAATAACCAACGATTCCGTAAATATCACCTTTTTCAATCTGGATAGACACATCCTTAACCGCTTGAATGGTGCGGCGTTTCTGAGTAAAGGTGATATCAATATTTTTCAAATCAATAATGACATTACTCATAACTTGCAATTAACTCCTTAATTAGTTCAATGTGGGTGTAGTAATCTGCTAGGCTAACATTTTCATCCCCACCATGGTCACGACTGTTGGCATTTCCTATACCAAAGGCTGCCATCGGAACACCCAAAGCCTGATAAATCATATGCATAGGCCCTGTACCTGCTGCCGTTGGAAGTACAGCAACACCTTCTTCATAAAAGCCTTTTGCTAACTCAATAACATTGACAATAGCTGGATCAGACATATCACTTCGATAACTTTCTTCACCAAGAGTGAAGGTTACCTTGATACGGTCAAATCCTTCTTTTTTAAGGTGAGCCTTGATACAATCCAAAACATACTCAGGTGTCAAACCAGGGACCAAGCGCATCTCCATCTTAGCTTTGGCTTGAGCTGGCAGAATGGTCTTAACACCTTGCCCTTGATAACCTGTCGAAATCCCTTCAATGGAAAGGGCAGGCTCAAAATAATAAGTTTTTAAGAAAGCACGGCGGTCACTTTCTAAAATGGGTAGTTTTAAGCCGTAAATCTTACGAAGACTATCTGCATTTTCAATGGCATAAGTTTCAATAAGATCCATCTCTCGTTCGTTTGGTTGGACAATCTTTTCATAGATGCCGTCGATAAGGATACGTCCCTGATCATCTCTCATGCTTGAAATAGCATTAAGCAAATACCATGAAGCCGATTCAATCACGGCACCAAATTTAGAATGAATATCAACATCAGCACTCTCGACAGACAAATCAAAGGTAATAATTCCCTTGTTGCCACCTGTGATTTCCAATTGACCTTTACTATTTCGATTTCCTTGCTCCCAAACCAATAGGTCTGCTGGAAGAAGGTCATCTCGGTATTTTTCCAAATATTTTTCAAGGTCGGTTGAAGCAGATTCTTCAGCGCCCTCCATCATAAATGTAATGTTTACAGGAAGGTCACCAACCTCTCGAATATATTTCCGAAGGGCTGTCAAACGAGCTGTAATATGCCCCTTATCATCATCAACACCACGACCATACATGTAGCCCTTACGAACAGTCAGACAGAAAGGGTCATCTGTCCATGGCTGATCATTATCCGCAGGAACCGTATCATAGTGTTGATAGAAAATAATTGTTTTCGCATCTGGATTTGAACTCTTGAATTTTGCCAAGACAAAAGGTGCCGTATAGGTCTCGTCAATTGTCACCTCTGCGCCAACACCAGAGAAAATCTCACCAAGGTAAGCAGCCACATCATAGAGACCAATATTTTGAGCAAAAATAGATTTTTTAGAAATCAAAGTCCGCAAAACTTCAAAATAGTGTTGAGCAGTTTCGTCATTACGGAACTTTTGTAACTGTTCTTCTTCACTAGAAAATGCCATCAAATTCGTCTCCTTCATACAAGACAAAACGGCGTGTTCTCACACGCCCTTCCGCCCTTAGCTTATTTCTTTGAATTAGCTTTCAATTGATCTTGTGTTGGTGCACCTTTCCATGCTGGAAGGTCAACCTTGTTAGATGCATCATAGATGATTTGTGCTACTTCATCATTTTGGTAAGCTTTAATCAAAACTTTGATCGCATCAGCTTTATTTGATTTTTTCCAATCTTTATTAGCTGCAATGATGTTAACCCAATCTTTCAAATCTTGACTTGGATCTTCTTGGAAGAGAGTTGTATCATAGTTAACGTTTTGTTGTTGGGCGTATGAGTTATTAACAACCGCTGCATCTACTGATGAAAGCGTTTGGGCAGCTTGTTCAGCTGAGATTTCTTTGATGTCCAATTTCTTTGGATTTTCAGAAATGTTCTTGATAGTTGCCAATTCACCTTTTTTAACATCTAATTTAATCAAACCAGCTGTTTGAAGAAGAGTCAATGCACGGCTTTCATTTGTACCATCATTAGGTACTGAGATTGTAGCTCCTTCTGGAAGCTCTTTAACATCTTTATACTTAGCTTTTCCGTTTTCAGTACCTGAGAAAAGGTGGATTGGACTAAGAAGTGTGTCAGCTACCGAAACTACATCACCTTTATTTTCTTTGTTCCAGTTGTTCAAGAAATAAATGTGTTGGAAAGCATTAACATCGATTTCGCCATTTTTAAGGGCTTCATTTGGTTGGTTGTAGTCTGTGAACTCTTTCAACTCAATAGTAACACCCTTGTCTTTAGCCAATTCTTTGACTTTATCCCACAATGGCTCAGTTGTATCATCCAAAGTCATGATACCAACTGTCAAAGTTTTATCATCTTTAGCTGATTTATTACCACCAGCACCACAAGCAGCCAAAGCTACTGTTGAAGCGACTGCCAATCCTGTAATTCCGAGAATTTTTTTAAATTTCATAACGAACTCCCTTTAATTGTTTTAAGTGTAAAATTATTATCCCATAGGATGAGAATTGTAGCAAATTGTTTATAATTGTATATATCTATAGTTTTTAACTATAATGCGTCCTAGATTTTAATTATATGAAAAAGCTGAGAATCACTCCCAGCTCCTTTCTTATTTTTTGCTTGGAACTTTCAAAGCGTCTTTAGTTGGAATATAATCTTTATTTCCAAGGAATTTTTCAGCCAATTTAGCCAAAGTACCATCTTTTTGGAGTTCTTCCAAACGTTTGTTAACAAATTTTTGAAGGTCTTTTTGGTTATCTGCGAACAAGAAGTAGATGTATGGTTGTTGATCAGATTTAAGTTCAATAGTCTTCAAGTTACTCAATTTATTATTTTTAATGATTGCATTAACAGTTGGTGCATCAAAGATCTTGAAGTCGTACTTGCCTTCATTCAAACTTGTCAACATTTGTGTAATATTTTCATTAGTATAGTTGAGTTCAACTGGCTTATCTGAATGTTTATCATTGAATTCAGTCAATTGAGTAGCTGTTGATGTTCCTTGAACAACCTGTGTTGAGTGTCCAGCGATATCATCATATTTCTTAATATTACTATCTTTTGGAACAGTCAATACAGATGGTGTGGTACCAATTGGGTATGAGAAGAGGTATTTTTGGTCACGTTCTTCTGAGTAAGAGATGTTGTTACCAGCCATTTGGTATTTAGCTGCGTCAAGACCTGTAAATACTGAAGACCATTCTGTTTTTTGGAATTTCACTTCATATTTATCAGAGTCTTTAAAGACCGCTTTAGCCACTTCCACATCGTAACCAGTTAATTTACCATTTTCTTCATATGAGAATGGTGCCGTTGTCCCAACAGTAGCAAAGTTAATTGTTTCTTTGCCACCTGAAGATTTAGATGCTTCTTTTGATGATTTAGATGAACATGCAGCAAGCAAAGCTACTGAAGCGATGGCTACACCCGTAATTCCAAGAATTTTTTTAAGTTTCATAATATTCTCCTTTGAGATTGATTGTTTTTATTGTAACAGAATTCACTAAGCTTAACTAATACTTAAATATAATCAAGGTGATAAGAAAATACTATCACCTCAAAATTTCAATTGTTTGACAAAGAAAAAGTAGAAAACCAATAACGATTTTCTACTTATCCTTGTTAATAATGTGACAAACGCTCAATCACTTGCTGGTTATTGAGCACTTCCTGAGCAGGAAAGAAATCAGCTTTGCCATCTTCAAAAAGAAGAACATCAGCCTTTTCATGATGAAGGTGCTTAAAGTGATGAGCAGACATGATAATGGTTTTCCCAGCTGAATGAAGCTCATGTAGAAGCTCCCTAAAAAATTCTTCATATTCTTTAGAAAGATTATTGAAGGGTTCATCAAGAATATAGACATCTGGATTCGTTACCATGATACTGGCAAAGGCCACTTTCTTCTTTTCTCCACCAGACAGTTTATAGGGAACGCGATTCCTTAAATCTTCAATTTTCAGCAGGGATAGTGTATCTTGAACCCGCTGTGAGACTTCTTCTTCAATCAGACCTAGCTGACGAGGACCAAAAGCAATCTCATCATAGACAGTACTATTAAATAATTGACTATCCACATCCTGAAAGAGGATTCCGAGGCGGCTATAAAAATCTCGCTTTCGACGTTTGTCCTTCAACCATTCTTTGAGGTCCTTCCCTAAGAAAAGAATGCGACCAGATTCTTCCTGCTTGAAGCCAGTTAATAAACTGATAAGACTTGATTTCCCAGTCCCATTTTCCCCCATCAACATCACATATTGTCCTTGCCCAATCTCCAAATCAAGACCAGTAAAAACCTTTTTTTGTTCATAGGCACAGGCCACTTGTTTCAATTGAAACATCTCATCCTCCTAACAGAATCTGTCCTAAAATCACTGCTACTAGACCTATCAAGGCCAGCCAGTCCTTCCATGTGAATGACTGTGATGACTTGACATACTCACCAACAAAGCAACGTGCTTCCATAGCTTGAGTCAGTTCCTCACCATAGCGTATAGCTTTAAGGTATAAAATTCCCCAGATATTACTTCCAATCCGGAAACGATGATTGCCACCAAAGCTTCGCGCTTCAATCCCTTTGAGCAAATCCATTAATTGTTTTCCAAAGACATCAATATATTTTATGGTGATATCTAACTGGAGCAGAACAAGATCAGGAAAATGCAACCCTTTTAATGCCACTAACATCTCACTTATTGTACTCGTCTCTGAATAATAAGCAATGGCTACGGCAATCAAAGGAAGTCTAAAAAGAAAGAGCGATTGACCTCCACTAAGCAAGAGATGTGGTAGGTAAAGAATTAAAGGGAAAATTAGCAAGACAACGGTCTTTTTCAAAGTTCTTACTAAAACAGAATGTGGTAAAAAAGCCACTCCAGCTCCTAAAAACAAGGCTAGAATCCACAAAACTGTGAGATTTCGGCTAATTCCCACTGAAATAAGTAAGAAAAAGAGAAGTAAAACCTTAGCTGTTGGATGAAAGACTGATGCTACTTTTAAAGGATGCGTTTCAAACTTTTGAAGCAGAGCTTCCAGATGGTGACGATTTCGGATAAGAAAGTTATTTCTACCGACTTTAATGACTACCGGACGCTCTTCCGACATCCAATTTGGCAGAATCATTTTTTAACCTTTCTACCGAAAATCAAGCGATAGAGGATGAAGAAAATCAAAACAGCAGAGGCAGCGCTCAGGATATAACCCAAGACTTCTGGAATGCCTGCGATACTATAATCTGGGAAAAGGGCATTAAATGAGAAACCATTCAACATTCCTTTTGGTGCTTGGGCTTCCACATGATAATGAGCCAATTTTTCTACCAACTCTTTGACATCCCATTCCGCAAAAGCTGTTCCCGTCGCCAATAAACCAAGTGGCGTTAAGATAATCAAGGCTAGGATAAAGAGCAATAAAGGACGTAGTTTTTTAGTTGTTAGTTCCTGAGTATTATCAATATTCAAACGTTCAATGAATTCTTGAACACCTGCTGTGAAGAATCCTTCTACCAGACCGATGAGGAGGTGAGTCAAGCCCATTACTGGAAGCGTCACTCCCAAAGGGTATGGATTGTAAAGCGGATTACCACTACCATCTTTAAAGAGAATAGGTTGTATTCCTAGTAAAACCGCAACAGTCAGAGCTGCAGCTACAATCCCAATATAACCTCCAAAAAAGCTAGCAATTATCCTGTTCTTTGTCCACTTGTTCAAGAGTTTATAAACAGCATAACCTACAAATGGCATAACAATGGCCATACAAAAGGCATTAGCACCAAAGGCCAAGATTCCACCATCACCAAAGAGCAATGCCTGCATAGCCAGGGCTACACTAACTGCTAAACAGGAAGCCCAAGGTCCTAACAATATAGCAATTAGTACTGCCCCAACAGCATGGGCACTCGTTCCACCTGGGGCTGGAAGATTAAACATCATGATAAGGAAGGACAAGGAAGTCCCGATTCCCAACATAGGAATCGTTTTTTTATCAGTATCAACTTTAACCTTCACTTCCTTGACGGCCTTATACCAAATAGGCAACATAACTGCCCCCATTGCAGCACAAGTTGTAGGGCTTAGGTAATTTTCAGGAATATGCATTTTTTATCTCCTCATATCATTTTTTCTCAAATTCAAAGTGGTTAATCCATGTATTTCTTGTCTAAAATAGTCTGCACAGGCATAAATGACGCGACGATTATCCTCAGCAGTTTTTCCTAAGATACGTAACACCAGACCTGGAATATCTAAGGATGAAATAGCAAAATCAGACTCTAAATTCATATCTTCTAAGTGCTTCTGCAAAGCCTTAACAAAAGCCTCGTCAATATTTGGTGATACCATTACCAAACTATTGTAATTACGCCATCCTTCAAAATAACCAAGTTTAAACATATCTTGTTTCTGAGGCTCTAAGAGGGTCTGATCGCTATAAACAAGCTCATTCTCTTGGTAAATTTGTGTCAAATTACGAAAATAATGGTATTGAAATGGTAAATCCTCGTGAGACCAACCTGCCGTCACACCATCTGAATAAATCAAGTGGGCAGACTTATCCATATCAATCCGACTTGTTTGGAAATAGCGTGATTTTAAATAGGGAATGACTTCATCAGCCATGTACTCCAAATAACTATTTTCTTCAAGTGAGATGGACGTATGTTGTTGTGTCAACTGTCCTCTTTCACACTTGTAAACATAGGTAGGTGTTTGAGTTGTTACCAAGGCATGAGCATCTTTATTAACATCAATGGTCACTTGATACTGCTCACCCTCGACAAAGCCCCCACCCATATTAATGAGGAAATAGTAGGGAACCCCATTGGCATCTGAATTATCTGCTGATACTCGAGAGTTGCCTTCTTGGTATTTCTTGTGGGAAATTGTACGACCATTTCGATTTGAAAATCCAAGATGGACGAAGCCATCATATGCTTGCGTCATCTTACAAATCCTCTAACAAGAAATTCTTGCGAATCCATTCTTCCACTTCCTTAACATTATCATCATTATTCAAATTTGTGAAAATGAAAGAATCCTCATTACGGAAATGAAGGGTATCTTCACGCATACGGTCTAGGTTGGCTCCAACATAAGGTGCAAGGTCAGTCTTATTGATCAAGAACAAATCACTCTTAATCATCCCTTGACCAGCCTTACGTGGGATTTTTTCACCCTGAGCAACGTCAATAATATAAATCGTAAAATCAACCAAATCAGGACTGAAGGTCGCAGCCAAGTTATCACCACCACTTTCAAGGAAAATAACATCCAAGTCATGGTTAAAGCGCTCTTGAAGAGTTTCAATCGCTTCAAAGTTCATAGAAGCATCTTCACGAATAGCAGTATGAGGACATCCACCAGTTTCTACGCCAATGATACGGTCTTCATCTAAGCTTGAATTTTTAGCCAAGAAGAGAGCATCTTCTTTTGTATAGATATCGTTAGTAATAACTGCTAAATTTAAGTCGGACATACGTCGTGTAAGACGCTCAAGCAAAAGGGTTTTACCTGAACCAACAGGTCCACCAACTCCAATAATTACAGTACGTTTTGTCATTGTTTTTTCCTCTCAACCTTGTTGATATTTTAGGACATGAATAGGCGGAAGACCTGTGTTTCATGTTTCATCTGAGCTAATTCAAGACCAGGCGTATTGGCCCCAAGGTAGGACGCGTCTAGTTCTTGAATTTCTTGTGTCATTTTTTCTAATTGTGCAAAGCCACGTAAAACAATCTCCTGTCCAGCAAACTGTCCAAGGGGAATGGCACGAACAGCATTTTGAACCATCGTCGAAATTACGCTATAGCCATAAAGTGCAATGGCTTCACTACATCCCAAACCCTTGTTAAACACATAGAGTGCAAAGACAATAGCTGGATTGCCGAAAACCTCACCCTTACGTATTTTGGACTGATAGTCATCCAATACTGGAATAGCATGGAGCCTTTGAATGAGTCGAAGCATTTGCTTAGCAATCATTTTAGTCCCCTGTCTTGTTTCACGCGCTTGCGTCGAAACTGTCAAGACCTTATCATAATGCCAAACCTGCTCTAGATTGTCTGTAGCCATAGCATCATAAACCAGTTTGATTACAAGACCTTCACCATATTTAAACTGACTAGCTAAATAGGCTTCTTGCCACTCTTCGTAACCTTTATCATCTGTTACAGTGTCTTCGCGCAGATAATTTTCCATCCCAAAAGAGTGGTTAAATGATCCAATTGGAAAAGTTGAATCGACAATTTGTACAATTTCAAGATAATCTTGCAAAGACACATTCGCAAAGGGATTAATGTTCATGGGCAGTTAAATTCACATGACGTAGGGGTTTGTCAAGGACCACTTCTTCAATCGTATAGGCAATCTCTTTTTGAGTCAAGACTTGCTCTACAACTGGGTCAACCTCTAAATAAATCTTAGCATCTTTCACCTCAATCGGTTTATGAGTATTCCCAAGAATATGAGCTGTGATTCCCATTTCATCCATATCTTTAGGTGAAATGACAATCAAATCCTGTGACTCAACCCCAATAGCTAGGACATGGTGATCATCGATAAAAAAGGCAGAGCCATTTTGCAATTTTTGTCCCTTATCAAGACGAATACCAAATTCATTCCCGTGATCACTCTTCACACGAATAATTTTTTTGTTAAGGTCATCACTCGAAAGAATGACTGTTTCAATATGGTATTTGTCCACATCGATATCTTTAACAAGAGCATCTACTTTTGTAAAAATCATACTTTTTCCTTTTCTATTACATTTTAAAAATCTAGCATCAAACTCATATAGCAACTTAATAAAGCGCTAAAAACGTTATGGCTATAAAATACAAAAGAGGTTGGAGGAAAAATTCCAGCCTCATTTATATAGCGTCTTCCTTAGAACAAGAAATAACGTTGAGACAATGATGTCGTATGGATTGGCTCACAAGTGACCAGCTCATCATCAATAAAGACATCAAAGGTCTGTGGATCGATACGGATTGTTTTTGGAGCGTAGTCATTAAGCTTCATATCACGCTTAGTCAAGTTACGCGTATTCTTAACAGGAAGAACAATCTTATTCAAACCAATTTCTTCTTTGATACCGTGATCATAAGCGTATTGAGAGACAAATGTAAGATTTGTTTCATGAACCGCTTGACCGTAAGCACCATATAATTTACGCATGATACGTGGTTGAGGTGTTGGAAGACTTGAACCAGCGTCACCCATAACACCATAAGTTAACATACCACCCTTAAGCACCAACTTAGGTTTTGCACCAAATTGTGCTGGTTCCCAGATAACCAAATCTGCAAATTTACCAACTTCTACAGAACCGATATAGTCTGCAATACCGTTGGTGATAGCAGGGTTAATTGTATATTTAGCCACGTAACGTTTGATACGGTTATTATCGTTAAATTCTGAATCGCCTTCAAGCGGACCACGCTGAGCCTTCATCTTATCAGCTAGTTGCCAACAACGCATTGCTACTTCACCGACACGTCCCATAGCCATGGCATCTGAAGTCATGATACTAAGGGCACCCATATCGTGAAGAACGTCTTCCGCAGCCACTGTTTGTTTACGTACACGTGATTCAGCAAAAGAGACGTCTTCTGGAATTTTTGGATCCAAGTGGTGGCAAACCATAACCATATCTAACAACTCACCAATAGCATTTGTAGTGTAGGGGTTGGTTGGGTTAGTTGATGATGGCAAAATATTTTCCTTACCAGCAAAGACCATGATATCTGGAGCATGTCCACCACCTGAACCTTCGGTATGGAAGGTATGAACGGTACGACCTTGGAAGGATTCCAAAGTATTTTCCATAAATCCCCCCTCATTCAAAGAGTCAGTGTGGACCGCAAAGGAAACATCGTATTTATCCGCAACTTTAAGGGAATTATCAATTCCTGCGTAAGTCGCACCCCAGTCCTCGTGTGTCTTAATTCCTGCTGCACCAGCCTTAATTTGCTCTTCAACCACTTCAGTCTCAGAACCAACACCTTTGGCAAGGAAACCAAAGTTAGCAGGCATATCGTCAACAGCTTGCAACATACGAGTGATGTGAAATTTACCTGGTGTACATGTTGTTGCATTACTTCCGTCAGCTGGACCAGTACCACCACCAAAGAGGGTAGTGATCCCATTATCCAAACCAAATTCAGGAAGATCAGCAGAAATATAGTGTACGTGAAGGTCAATACCACCAGCAGTCACAATCAAACCTTCTGCCGCAATGGCTTCTGTACTAGCACCCACAACAAAGTCCACATTGTCCATTGTATCTGGGTTACCACCGCGACCGATAGCAACAATCTTACCATCACGAATACCGATATCTGCTTTAATAATACCTGTATAGTCAATGATGGTTGCACCTGTAATAATAGTATCAACAACTGATGGATTATCACGTGTTTCCGTAGCACTAACACCCATACCATCACGCAAAACTTTACCACCACCGAACTTAGATTCCTGTCCATAAACAGTAAAGTCTTTTTCAATGGCTGCAAAAAGATTGGTATCTCCAAGACGTACGCTATCACCTACAGTTGGTCCGTAGTGTTGAGCATACTCTTCACGATCCATTTTAAAACTCATCGATTTGTCCTCTTTCTAGTCTAAGAAACCATTGACCTTGTTATTGAAACCAAAAATACGACGTTTCCCTCCAAAGTCAATAAGTTGTACTGTTTTCGTTTCGCCTGGCTCAAAACGAATGGCTGTACCTGCTGGAATATCTAGACGTTTGCCTCTCGCCTTTTCACGATCAAATTGAAGACCAGCTTCGTTTGCTTCGTAAAAATGATAGTGAGAACCCACTTGAGCAGCACGGTCACCCACATTTTTCACTTCAAGACTAATGGCTTCGTAACCACCGTTATAATCAATTGGCTCACTCGCCACATGGTATTCACCTGGAATCATTACATTTTCTCCTTACTGAATAGGATCATGAACAGTAACCAATTTTGTACTGTCTGTAAAAGTAGCTTCAACTTGAATCATTGGAATCATTTCTGCAATTCCCTCCATAACATCTTCACGTGTTAAGAGATTACGGGCTTCATCCATCAATTGCGCAACCGTCTTACCTTCTCTTGCACCTTCAAGTACATAGTCTGTAATCAAAGCGACTGCTTCCGGGTGATTCAATTTAATTCCTTTATCTTTACGTCGTTGAGCAATCATAGCCGCAAGACTAATCATCATTTTTTCCTGCTCACGCATTGTTAATTGCATCGTTTTTCCTCCTTAAATCAATGCTTACCACTTGCCCCAAAGCATCAAAAGCCCTGGAATCCAAGCTGTTATAATTCCTTCGAAAATAGCTAGGTAAGGAACAAATTTCCCTAGGTTCTTCTTAAGGTTAATTTCAATAAAGGCAGTTAGCCATAGAACTCCCCACAAGAACCAAATAATACCATACCAAGCATTACCACCGTATCCAGATGTTAAGCAAAGAATCCCTGCTGGTAGCGTATTAATTGCCACAAATAAACTAAACCATCCATACAAACGTTGATCAAAATCGAAAATCGTATTGATAGCTGAGTAAAGGTAGGTGAAGGCAAATAAAAGACCAGTGGCGCTACCATAAAACCATTCAGCGCCTTGACCTGTACAAGCTCCATAAGCAATGACAATAATGTTGAGAATCAAACCCAAACCACCTGTAAAGATATTCATAACAACATTTGATTTGTCGGGAATACCTTCCAAGCGATGAAATCCATTACTCATTAAAACCATGCCAACATAGAGTAGGATGACACCTAACATAAGAACCTCCTAAATTTTTTTATGTTAATATCATACTATTTTGACAACACATGTCAACTAATTTTCAGAATTTTCGCAACATCAACATGATATCAATATCACATAAAATGTCAAAAATAGCGTCACTTTTGACAATCAAGCCGAATGGTCCCTTAAACTATTTCGGATGAAAGTTGACAAACCATTTATAAATTAGGCAAATGCTTTTTCGAATGAGAAAGATATTGGCAGTCATTAGCCAGATTCTATCATCCGGTGTGAGAAAAATTTTTATGGGGGCATTTTATTTCTTTCTACTTCTCTAGTTCTAAGTCCATAGAGCCATTTTTAGTAATTTTACAGTTATGTAACAATTATCTTCATTTTTATGATAACGTCTTCTTTTGAGTTAAAACCTAAAGGAGAATTATGATGGAAACAAATAACTACAACACCGATTTACAGATAGTCTCTCAGGAGTATCCCTACGAAGAGGAAAGTCTGCAAACCAAATTTTATAAAAAGACACTTAAACAAAAGCTTGATGAAGAAGTCAAACGTGAAGACCAACTATACAAACGAATGATTCTCATTAGTATTATCACTGCCTTGGTACTTACTGTATTTGCTGCTAACCAGCTTAGCCAGGTCTTGCCTTCTTTCGCTCAGCTATGGCAACAAGTCTTCCAAACACTTGCTTCCCTACTTAATTGCAATATCAATTTCGAAAACAGTGGATTATTTATATCTCGTTTAGTGATAAGTCTCCCACTTGCTCTAGGGCTTTTTTCCCAACTTGTAGCAGTCTATTTGGCAAATGACAAGCCACTCAGCCAAAAGCAGTTTAGGCCAGTCTCAAAAGACTCGTCTTTTCCCAAAAACGGCAGCCTATATTGTGCTCGGAAATCTATACTTCACTTATGCACTATTTATGCTAACTGCCACTAGGCAAATGAGTGAACTCCTTTCTCTCAATCAAGCTAACATTCCGGCCTGTCAAGCCTCACACATTGCTGTTCAAGATTTCTGGCAATTGGTTCGAGTCTCTATCCTTAACTTTGCTGTTCTAGTTGGACTTTACATTTTCTCAAAAGAAGACCTCTTCACCCACAAGGGGCTTCGTTTGATTAGTATGCTACTTTTTACTTTTGCTAGCCTCTTTACCCTCATCACTGATTAGAAACTCTTTAGTATCTATATCGCACTTTATGGTATTACACCACGACGATTATTGTCAGGATGGTTTGTGACCGTGCTCTTCGTTTGGTGTATCTTTACGCTCATTCGACTCTATAAACCCACTCAAACCACTCGTCTAGCCATCTTTTATGCGACTCTAGCTAGTCTCTTGAATAGCTTTATTTTATAAGAAAAAGGAGTGAAACTAAATTTTCTAGTCTCACCCCTTTTTTCATCGGAGTTATTTTGAATCTCTTGTGGGGAAGGCATACATCACCCAAAGAGCTACCGTTAAAGGAGTTGCCTTTAAAACTATCCAAGCAACATTAAAATCAGCATCGCGTAGACGACGAATCTGAATTGCAATCGTAGGAAGTGCCGTTGCTGCTATAAATAGAATGAAAGCCGTCAATGTAAATCCAGCAGCTTTTGTTTGCCCAAGCAAGTCCATCAGTAGAAAAACCAAGCTACCGATAACGCCATTAATCAGGACAACCCACCAATAGTCTGATCGTTTTGTACGACCATAAAAATCGAGATACCCTAACCAAAAATTTTTATATGCCTCTAACATGTTTACACCTCTTAATAGTATGCTACCAGTATACTATATTAAATAGATAGGTGCAAGATGTGAATATTTAGACTTCTTAAGTTTTCTACATAATATAATAGGAAGATTATTTTAAATAAACTGGAATGGATTGAAATTAGGACTGTCTGACTCAATCTGGCCACTCACCATGGTCACTACACGACTAACATGTTGACGGACACTATTGTGGTGAGCAATAAAAATCATTGTTCGTTTAATCTTAGCAAGATTAGCCATGACCCTGCTTTCAGTATCACTATCGAGACCACTGGTAGCTTCATCAAAAATCAAGATTGGTTGCTTGGACAAGAGGGCCCTCGCTATCGCCAATCGTTGTTTTTGACCACCAGATAGACCACCATCTTCAGATACTTGGGTCTGAAAACCTAGGGGCATCTTTTGAATATCAGCCAAAATATCAGCTTGTTCACAGGCTCTTAGAATAACCTGCTCATCAACTTCTCCTTCAAGGCCTAATAACAGATTTTCTAATATTGTTCCCGTAAACACATAGGTCTGTTGTGGAACATAGGTCACCAACTGGCGCAACTCTGCTTGGCTAATAGAACCTTTGTCTAGGCTTACATGACCACTAGATTTTGTGTAATAACCTGACAAAATCTTCGCTAAAGTCGTTTTCCCAGAACCACTCTGACCCATGAGGGCGATTTTCTCTCCCTTATTAATCGTCAAATCAATATTGTGAAGTGTCTCTTGTTGGTAGCTGAAACGATGACTAACACCTTTTAAGTCTAATTGTTTAAAGGATAAATCTTTGAGTTGACCTTTTTCTTCCTTATTCACAACATAAACTTCTTGAAGACGATTATTGGCTACCTTGGCTTGCTGAATCTTAGATTGAAGATTGATAATATTAATTAAAGGAGTCGTAAAATAATTAAGTAGCATATTATAGGTAATCAACTGACCTGAAGATAGTTGTCCTTCCATAACTAATTGTGCCCCGTACCATAAGATAAAAATATTGAAAACTAACTGGACCCCTGTTTTTAAGCCATCCTGGGTTAATTGCCACTTGGCCTTAGACAAGGATTTCTTCAAATAATCATGGAATTTCACCTCAATTTCCTGATAACGCCTCTCTTCAACTCTTAAAGATTTTAAAGTTTCAATGCCACGCAAATCATCAATAACAGCGGTATTGACCTGACTATTTGCCTCCATTAATTGATAATTTTCCTTCTCAAAAAGCTTATAAAAGGCCAGAATAATCAAAACATAAAGAGGAACTACCGTTAAGGTCATCAAAAAAAGAGAACGGTTTTGTAAAATAAGAGCCACAGCTAAAGTTATCACAATGGTCACATCTAGGAAAATCGATAAGATTGTTGAAGCTAGAGCATCGATAATGGTGTTGGCATCTCCAAAACGTGACGTAATTTCACCAGTACGACGTGAACTAAAGAAACTAATGGGCAAAGAAAGCACATGCTTGATATAAGGAAGGATGACCGCAATGGACAAGTAATTACCCAATCGATGCAATAGATAATCTTTGAAGAAAGTAAAAACTTGTTGAGCTAGATAAGCGATACACAGGCCTAGAGAAATCATAGTCAGAAGAGCATAGTCTTCTTGAGGAATCAAGCGGTCAATAATAGATTGCAAATAATAAGAACCAATAATATTAACAAGCGTCACTAGAAAACTCAGCAAAACAATGACTGCTATCAATCCCTTACGACGAAATAAAATTGGTAAAAACGAAAGAAGACCAGGTACCTCTTCCTTATATTTAATGTAGTTTTCTCCTGGTTCAAAAAATAGAGCAACCCCTGTCCATTCCTTGTCAAAATCCTCTAGGGACAGTTTAATGACCTTCTTGCTAGGATCTGGATCACCAATTACAACTTGCCCCTTGTCCTTACCAAACACTGTATAATAATGTTGAAGACCACCATCCTTAACCACATGTACAATAAAAGGGTAAGATAGGTTTTCTTGTTTAAACAAGTCTAAATCTGCACGAATGGCCTGAGTTTCAAACCCCAACTGCTTGCCCGCTTCAACTAAACCAAGCGCAGAAGTGCCTTCACGAGAAGTCTGAGCTAACTCCCGCAAATAAGCCAAACTATAGGATGAATCATAGTGCTTGAGAATCATAGCTAAGGTAGCTACCCCACAATCACGCTGATCAACCTGTGAAATATATGGATATTTTGACATGATGACTCCTTATTAAAGACATCCTGCAAAATAAGGCAAGATAGCAATAAGTAGTGAAAATAATACAAATATTTTTAGTGTTTTCAAAATATAACTCCTTTTAACTTTTATTTATGTTTCTATAGTAAACATTTAACCATTAAAAAAGTAGTGACATTTATGTCACCACCATTTCTATAAACCATCTGCCAATTTTCCTGCCTTTATACTTTCCTCTAAAACCGAGTCTTCCAAAACGGAAGCAAACATTATGGCCTTATCATAATTCTCTGCAGCCTCTTTCTTGTTTTCTTTATGCAGAAGTTCATATTTAGCCTTAAGTACAAAAACACTAGGCTTGTAGCTATATAATTGTGATTTTTCTATGACAGTTAATGCTTTATCTATAACTATTAAGAAGTCTGAGAAGGACTTATGAAAAATCTTTAAAGCAGCAATAGCCATCAAATCATTAAATAAAACAATATTGTAAACATCATCTGTCCAAATTTCCTGATTTAATACTCTCTTTACAATTCTTTCAAATAGTTTTTTGTCATACTGTTTTCTCCCATAAAGATGAAAGAAATAATAGTCAATGACTAATAAATCGTTAGTCGAGAACTTCCTCTTCTTTTTGACTTGTTCAAACAAGTCCTCGTATATTTCCTCAACCTTTGGACTCTCCTCCCAGCTAGTAAAACTCAATATATTTTCGAGAATGTCTAAAGTTAATAATTCTTCTTCTGGAAGAATATCAAAAAATTTCTCATAGACTTCCTCAATTAATGCAAGTTTAGACTTTATTCTTTCGGGGTTTCTGTACGTTGGAAACTTAATTAAACGATTCTTCATTTCATAATATTCGTCAGGAATGGTAATATTGTCTTGATCCAATAAATCTGTCATACTTTTTCCTAAACGTTTAGCAATATACGATAATTTATCTAAAGATGGGAGAGACTCCCCCTTTTCAATACGAATTAACTGGCGAACAGTCAATTCCGCACCATCTAAACATAGCACTTCACGTGACATCTGCTGGTATTCACGCTCAGTTTTGATTCTTAGTCCAATGCTGTCTTTTATGCTCAAGAGAATCTCCTTTATATCAAAATTTTACAATTATTATATCACAATTGTAATATATTTAATATGCAGTTGATACGATTTTAACAGAATATTAGTCATAAATATGATATTTTTATACAAAAATAACAAAAAAATGCAGTTAAGCACTGCATTTTTTTATTTCTGTTTACTTTGAAATCGCCATTCAAAGCGAATACGGTCATAAGTTGGATAGATAACATTAAGCAAGCCAAACGCTAGGGTAAAGCCAGCTAAAACATCTGTTGGATAATGAACACCCACATAAATACGCGAAAGTCCAACAAGGAAAATCAGAAGCCCAGTAATACCATAAACTGCTATTTTAGATTCTTTTTTCGCCAAACGCTGAGCAAGGACAATGGCAATTGCTCCAAGAATCATAAAAGTTCCCAAAGAGTGACCACTAGGGAAAGAATAACCACTAGCATGCACTAAATGCGTAATTGATGGGCGTTGACGCTGATAAATATACTTCAAACTTACAATCAAGATACTAGCGAGAAGCCCACTAGCACCTACAAAGATAGCTTCTACTTTATACTGACATAGATAAAGCCAGATTACAGCTACGATTGCAATAATAGCCTGCACGGGTGTATTTCCAAGTATGGTAATCGTTTTAAAAAATCGTGTCAATCCTGCTGGTAAGTCCCCTCGAACCCAAGTTTGAATGTTGCTATCAAATCCTGTTAAGGCTTCAGGGTAGAACTTAACCATATAACCGAGAGCAACAAATAACAATAAGGCAAAAGAAGCATAAATATAATGTGTGTGTTTGTGTTTCATATTTATAATTTTACTAGAATAGACTTAAGTGGAGCATAAATCAGAGCAAAGGCTACCGCAAAAATCAATCCTTGAAGTAAATTGAAAGGTACTACCATAGCGAAAAGGTATTTATAGAGACCTATGAATTGCGCAATATCAAAGTTGGCAAATTTAGCATAGAGTGGTACTGCATAAATATAGTTAAGAATAACCATAGCAACTGTAAGCAAGACAGTCCCTAAAACAGAACCAAGAATATAATTCTTGCTTGTTTGATTTTTCTTCCAAAAATAGCTTAGGCCCCAAACAAAGACTCCTAGAGCAACGAAATTCATGGGAAGTCCAATCATTGATCCTGGACCACCATTATTTAGCAAAAGCTTCAACAATGAACGAAGCAAGAGAACACCAATGGCACTCTTAAAATCAAAGATCACCAAGGCAATAAGAACAGGAAGGATTGAAAAATCAACCTTCAAAAAGTCTGCTGCTGGAATCAATGGAAATGAAAAATAAAGCAACAAGAATGAAACTGCGGATAAAATGGCAATGTAAGCCAATTTACGTGTGTTTGTCATAAAAAAATTCCTCCAAATTTTAACAATTTGAAAGAAGTTCCCAATGGATTTGCCTATGCCAAAAAAGCCTACGCAAAAAGACTGGTCTTCTTCCATCCAGACTGTACTGTCGGTTGAGGAGTCACACCTCATCAGCTTGCGCTCGCGGACTTATCTATAGAATCACCGCCGGTCGGGAGTTTCACCCTGCCCTGAAGACCTTTTAAGAATAACATAAAAAAACCTTAGTGACAAGGTTCTTAATTTATGGATTTCTAATCTATTGATAGTCAATAACTATAATTATTATTTTAAGACAAAATGAAGTATCTATTTTAATTTATCATGTTGGTAACGGTGACTCAGCTCTAACCCCACAAACTGTTGCTGGCGAAGTGCTTCGTAAACAATCATACAAACAGTATTTGAGACATTAAGACTACGGACATGTTCATCATTCATAGGAATACGGATAGCTTTTTCAGGATGCTCACGCATAAAGTCCTCAGGTAGGCCTGTATCCTCACGACCAAACATAAAATAGTGATCCTCACCATCAGCATAGGACTCTTCTGAATAAGTCTTATCCGCAAACTTCGTTACTAGATGCAAACGACCAGCATGATTTTTAGACATAAAATCAGCTAAATCATCATAATAAGTGATATCAAGCTTATCCCAATAGTCCAGGCCTGCTCGCTTCATCTTCTTGTCATCAATTGGAAATCCCATAGGTCGAATGATATGGAGGGGGCTATTGGTTGCTGCACAGGTACGTGCAATATTTCCAGTGTTTTGTGGAATACGAGGTTCAAACAAGACAATATGATTACGTGACATCTGACTTCTCCTAGACATAAAAAATACCATGTCGCCCGGAGTCAAGCTCAGCAGACGACATGGTTGTGGACATTCATTAGCTTAAATCATGACAGGTTAGATTTAAAATAACGAATCGTTGAGTATATTCTAGCACTTTGGCTGTAAAAGTCAACACTATTAGCAGAAAAAATTAATATTTTTGACGTCGTCACCTTTTTTACAGGAATAACCTACAAAGGTAGCTGAAAAGGATGATTTTTCGGCCAAAATAGAGTATCATAGTAGTGATTATTTGGAGGTAACTCATGCGTATTATTGTCGTAGGTGCTGGTAAAGTCGGTACAGCACTCTGTCGTTCTCTTGTTAGTGAGAAACACGACGTTATCTTAATTGAAGAAAAGGAAGAGGTCCTCAAACGCCTCAGTAAACGCTACGATGTTATGGGCTTTGCTGGAAACGGGGCAAATTTCAAGATTTTGGAACAAGCCGAGGTTAGTAACTGCGATGTCTTTATCGCTATGACTGATAAAGATGAAGTAAACATGATATCAGCAGTTCTGGCAAAACAAATGGGTGCTAAAGAAACCATCGTTCGTGTACGTAACCCAGAATATTCTAATGCTTATTTCAAAGACAAAAATTTCCTTGGATTCTCATTAGTAGTTAACCCTGAACTTTTAACAGCTCGCTATATTGCCAATACAGTTGAATTTCCAAACGCCCTATCAGTTGAAACTTTTGCAAATGGACGCGTTATTCTTATGGCATTTAAGGTCACTGAAACAAGCCAATTGTCTGGTATGACTATGGAACAATTTCGTAAGAAATTCGGTAACATCTTAGTTTGTACGATTGATCGTCAAGGAGACCTCATCATTCCTGACGGGAATGCTACCATGCAAGCTGGGGATAAGATTTATGTAACTGGTAAACGTGTTGATATGGCACTTTTCCACAGTTATATCAAACCCAAAAGTATCAAAAAACTTTTGTTGATTGGTGCTGGACGTATCTCCTACTACTTACTGAATATCTTGAAAAACAACCGTATTAAGGTCAAATTGATTGAACATAAAATGGACCGTGCGCAAACTTTTAGTCAAGTATTCCCTGAAGTTTCCGTTATCTTAGGTGATGGTACTGCTAAAGATCTTCTTCTTGAAGAAAGTGCAGCTAGTTATGATGCTGTTGCTACTCTAACTGGAGTAGATGAAGAAAATATTATCACCTCTATGTTCCTTGAAAGTATTGGTATTCACAAAAACATTACCAAGGTCAACCGTACCAGTCTTTTAGAGATTGTCGATACACGTGATACAACAACAATTGTCACACCTAAGAGTATTGCTGTTGATACCGTTATGCACTTTATTCGTGGTCGCTATAACGCCAAAGATTCTAGTCTCGATGCACTTCACCACGTAGCTAATGGCCGTATTGAGACCTTACAATTCCAAATTAAGGAAAACAACAAGATCGCTGGGAAGAAACTTTCTGAACTTAATTTTGCTCATGGTGTCCTTATTGCTGCTATCATCCGTAATGGAAAATCCATCTTCCCAACTGGAGAAGATACATTAGCAATTGGTGATAAAATCGTGGTCGTTACTCTCTTGCAAAACGTGACCCACATTTACGACTTGTTGAAGAGGTAAGCTGCCATGAATCGATCTATTGTCCGTTTTCTTATTGCCAAGCTCCTGCTTATTGAGGCTGCACTCCTAGTTGTACCACTTATCGTTGCCCTCATTTATCAAGAAGATACCAAAGTATTTGCCAGCATCTTGGGTACGATGGGGATTCTCCTCTTTCTCGGAGTACTTGGTACTATCTTTAAACCGAAGAACTACCATATTTACACCAAGGAAGGGATGCTTATTGTAGCTCTCTGTTGGGTGCTTTGGTCATTCTTTGGGGGATTACCATTTGTTTTTGCGGGGCAAATCCCAAGTGTCATCGATGCCTTCTTCGAGATGAGTTCTGGCTTTACAACCACGGGGGCTACTATTCTCACAGATACTGGAGTACTTACCCACTCCCTCCTCTTCTGGCGAAGCTTCGCCCACTTGATTGGGGGGATGGGGGTATTGGTCTTTGCCCTAGCCATCATGAACAACAGTAAAAATGGTCACCATGAGGTTATGCGTGCAGAGGTGCCTGGTCCAGTTTTTGGCAAGGTCGTTGCCAAGCTCAAAAATACAGCTCAGATTCTTTACATCATCTATCTGACTATGTTTGTTATTTTTGCTGCTATCCTATGGTTCTGTGGTATGCCACTCTTTGATAGTATTGTCATTGCTATGGGAGGTGCAGGTACTGGGGGATTTGCTGTCTATAATGACTCTATCTCCCACTACCACAGCGATCTGATTACCTATGTGGTTACTGTTGGTACCCTACTCTTTGGGGTTAACTTCAACCTTTACTTTTATATTCTACTTCGTAAAATCAAGTTTTTCTTCCAAGATGAAGAACTACGTACCTACTTTGCGATTGTGGCTATTTCAACAGGTTTGATTGTCCTCAACATTTTTGGGATCTACCACAATTTGGCTGACTCTTTCAAATACTCATTTTTCGAAGTGTCAACCATCATCACAACAACTGGTTTTGGTCTAACAGATATTACCAAATGGCCACTCTTTTCTCAGTATATCCTGCTCCTCCTGATGTTTATCGGGGGATCAGCGGGTTCTACAGCTGGTGGTTTCAAGGTTATCCGTGCTATGATTATTGCTAAGATTGCACGAAATCAGACCCTGGCTAGCCTCTATCCTAATCGTATCCTGTCACTTCATATTAATGGAAGTGTTCTCGATAAAGAAACGCAGCACAGTGTTCTTAAATATTTGGCTGTATATGTACTCATTATACTAAGTTTAGTCACTATTTTGTCACTGGATAATCAAGACCTCTTGATTGTGACAAGTGCTGCTGCTTCAACCTTTAACAATATTGGACCTTTACTTGGAACGAGTGATAGCTTTGCTATTTTCAGTCCTTTCTCTAAGCTTATCATGGGATTTGCTATGATTGCAGGACGTTTGGAAATCTATCCTTTACTACTCCTCTTCCTGCCAAAAACTTGGTCAAAAACTTAAGCATAGAAAAACTCCTTTGGATTCATTTATCCAAAGGAGTTTTATTACGTTTTAGGCTAAAATAATCTGGTACTGGATCATCACCAGTCTCTGATAGGGGATGGCATCTTAAGATACGGGCAATGCCCATAAGAACTCCCTTTAAGCCATGCTTTTCTATTGCTTGGATCATATAAACCGAACAAGTTGGACGAAAACGACAAGACGGTGGAAATAGGGGAGAAATCCATCTCTGATAAGCCCTGACCAAGGCAATCAGAAATCTTTTCATTATTTAACCTTATTGACAGCAGCGTTATGAAGCTGGCTGATTTCTTTCTTATTTAGACGGCGTGATTCACCTGGACGAAGCCCTGTCAAATCAAGAGTCCCAAAACGTGTACGAGACAACTTATCAACGAGCAAGCCCACTGATTCAAACATTTTCTTAACCTGATGGTTACGCCCTTCATGAATCGTCAACTCAACGACTGATCTGTTCTTTTCATGATCCACCTTGATAATATTGTAACGTGCTGGCTTGGTTTTCTTGCCATCAATGACTACACCACGAGTCAAAGGACGAAGATTCTCCTTGGTCGCAATACCTTTGACACGCGCCAAATAAACCTTATCAATCTCATTACGTGGGTGAATCATTTTATCGGTAAAGTCACCATCATTAGTCAAAATAAGAAGACCAGTCGTATCCCAGTCAAGACGACCAACAGGATAGATACGTTCCTTAACGTGGGGCATGAGGTCAATCACCGTCTTACGATTTTTCTCATCAGATACCGAAGAAATAACCCCTCGCGGTTTATTAAGAAGATAATAGACCTTCTCTTCATTATAAATTGGACTACCATTTACCTCAACAATGTCACCATTTTTGACAATGGTTGCCAATTCCGTAACGGTCTTACCATTTAAAGTCACACGGCCTTCTTTAATCAATTCCTCAGCTTTACGACGACTAGCCACACCAGCGTGGGCAATATATTTATTAATTCGCATTCTTTTACTACAGCTTAAGCTGTATCCTTTCTACCTAGCATCTCTGCTATGTTTCTTTATTTTTTAATGATTAGTTTCAACAAGGTTTACTCTTAATTGTCCAAGGCCTCAAGCTCTTCTGAAGCATCTTCCCTAAAGAGACTCGTTTCCTGCTCTTCAAGCTCTAGTTGATCAATGGCCACAAGTTCGTCTAAACTGTTAATTCCCATATAGTCCAAGAAATAATCAGTAGTAGCATATAAGTTAGGACGACCGACAGCATCTTTTTTACCAGCTTCTTGAATGAGATCAAAGGCTTGAAGTTTAGCAATAGCACCACTAGAATTAACACCTCTAATGTCATCGACTTCAGCACGTGTAATAGGCTGTTTATAAGCAACTATAGAGAGGACCTCAAGACTCGCTCGGGATAGACTTTGGTTAATAGGCGTTTTAGAATAGTCACGAAGAAGACTTGCAAAATCTGGCTTAGTCACCAGCTTATAGGTATTTGACGATTCCAATAAACACAGAGCTGAATCCTCATCTGCCTCGTACTTGGCTTGCAATTTCTCCAAAGACTGAGTCAGACCCGTCACTGGCATTTCCAAAAGCTGTGCCATAGTACGTAGACTAAGACCATCTTCACCAGCCACAAAAAGTAGGGCTTCTAATCGTGCTAAGTGACTACTCATTCGTCCATTCCTTTCTTAATGTGATTGTTCCAAAAATTGTTTCCTGTTGTACCGATATGCGATGTACCTTAATCAATTCAAGAGTTGCCAAAAAGAGGGTGATTACTTGATTCATATCTTTAGCATCGGTGAAAAGTTCATCTAAATGTAGCTCATTTTTTGAGCCAAATGCTTCCTCAATAATCAGCATCATATCTTCAATTTTATAATCGTCACGTGCAATAGTCGTGTGATTTCGGCGAATTTCTTCCTGCTTTTCAGTCATGATTTTTGAAAAAGTCAAGAAAATGTCTTGAATAGTCTTATCCTGATTCAGCGTCACATCTTCATAAAACAATTCTACTTTTGGTTTTGAAAAATACTGAGCTCGTACCTCATGCTGCTTAGCCAACTCTTGACTAGCTGCTTTGAAGCGTGCATATTCTTCCAATTGACTCAAGAGCTCTAGTTCTGGATCATCTACTTCAGGCTCAGCTTCCACCACTGTGGGCAGAAGCTTACGACTCTTAATCAGCATAAGCTGACTAGCCATAAGCATATATTCCCCAGCAACTTCAAGCTTCATGGCTTGCAAGGTTGCCAAATAAGCCAAGTATTGCTCGATAACCTCAACAATGGGAACATCGTAAATATCTACCTCATACTTAGAAACCAGATGGAGCAACAAATCCAGTGGCCCCTCAAAATCTTTTAACTTAATATCCATTAGGTTTTATAGTATTTCTCCAAGGTCACTGGACTTTTTAGTCCCAGTAAACGAGCAAGTTCAAAGGCGCCCATTCCCTTTTCAATCTGTCTAAGAATAAATTGTTGACGCAAGACTTGAGCGGTTACATTCGATAAACCACAGTCACTAACATAAGTCTGGATTTGCTTATACAGCCATTGTCGGGTATAGACCTTACCCAAAAGCAAGCCCTGGCTGTTCGCATCCTTAATAGCCAACAAATACTGCTTCACATCTACTTCAAGTCTGAGAACACGCTTAGTGGTTGCCTTGGTCACAGTTACAACACCAAAATTCAAGTCAATATCGGCCCAGTCTAACTCCAAAATCTCTGAAGGTAAGAGCCCCAACTCTAGAATCAGCAGACAAGCCAGCTTACCAACCCCCTCACGCCCCTCGTAAAGCGATGAAAGATCCAGTATTCGCAACTGATCCTCCTGAGAAGGTAGTGTAACCGTCTCTGATAGTTTGAAAAATTTCTCTAATTCACCCTTTTGATAGAGGTATAGCAAAAATTGATTGACCGCAGAGCGCTTACGCTTTTGTACGGATGGTTTCCATTCCTTCAGTTGGTTCTCATATAGCTTAAGACTCGTTTGATCAATTTGTCCTGAAATCGACGTTGCAAACTGCCTAAGATCATAAGCATAAGCTTGCTTTGAACTCTCCGAAATGACCTTAGTAGCCAGAAAATCAGTGATCTGAGTTGTCAGTTGTTTTTGGAATGATGATATAGTCATGTGTAAAGTCATGTAAGAGGCTATTAACCGCCTTTAGAATCGATTTTCGTGTGATAATTCCTTTGAAAATACCTTGGCTGTCAACCACAGGAAGAAAAGGATTATTAACTAGCTTATGCATTACCTCATTTAGATTGGCATTATCTGTCACTGTTTCCACGACATCTGATGTCATCGGCCCGATATCACGGTTAACCATCTCCCACTCTTGCAAGTTATGTTCATCTTGATAACGCTTAATATCCGTCAAAGATATGGTCCCAAGATAATGCTTATCCTTAGTCAAAACGGGAACGCGCGAATAACCATTGCTTGTCAAAAGCAAGACCACATGATCAGCGTTGTGACTATCAATAAAAATAGCAACCTGATCTGATGGAATTAAATAATTATCTAAATGAGCCAACAAAAAATCTTCAAATTCTTTAGCAATCATCGTTCAAATTCCTGTGTAAGTTCAGAATAAAGTTCATGGTCACGTGTGTAATATTCTACACGAATTTTTGCACTGTTTATAATCACCTTAGCATAAAGTTTCTCATGGATAGGTCCACGTGGCTGTGAAACAGATCCTGGGTTGATAAACACTGTCTTACCATTTCGCCAAGCTGCTGCCGCATGCAAGTGGCCATAGAGACAAATATCTGCATCCTCTTGTTGCGCCCAAAGATCTAACTTGTCCCAGGTAAAATTAATGCCATAAAGATGACCATGTGTTTGTGCAATAATCACATCACCAAGTTTTACGACCAAACGTTCTGGATAACCTGAATCATAATCACAGTTGCCACGAACCACATGGATACCTTCCCAAACAGGATCACTTGATTCTAACTCAGAATCTCCGTTGTGGAAAATAGCATCTACCTTCCCCTGATAACGATTTTTTATATCTACTACAATGTCACGTTCTCCATGGGAGTCGCTCATTACGATTATTGTTTGTTCTGCCATGCTGGGAAGACCTCCATAAGTTTCTTAACAGCTTGTCCACGGTGAGATTGTTCATTTTTCTCTTCTGCAGAAAGCTCTGCTGCCGTTTTACCCGTATTACCAACTAAAAAGAGTGGATCATAACCAAAACCATTGTCACCTTTAGGTTCTCGGCCAATATAGCCTTTCCAGTCTGCATCAACAACCAAACTATCACGTCCAGGTGCTGCAACAACTAAAGTTGTATGGAACTGGGCTGAGCGTTTGCTATCATCAAGTACCATGGCAAGTTCATGCAGTAACTTAGCATTATTTTCAGCATCTGTGGCATCAGACCCTGCAAAGCGTGCAGACCAAACGCCTGGTAAACCTCCAAGAACATCTACCTGCAAACCAGAGTCATCTGAGAGGACCATTTTACCAGTTAATTCAGAAATAGTTTCCGCCTTCAAGCGTGCATTTTCTTCAAAGGTCATACCTGTTTCAGCAACTTCAGGAAGGTCTGGATAATCATTAAGATTCTCTACCTTAATGCCTAATTTTCCAAATAGTTTACGAAATTCCTTGGTTTTTCCTTCGTTGCGTGTCGCAATCAACAAAACATCGCCAAAGTCTGATTTATTGTCAGAACCAAAGAAATCATCCAAGGAGATACCTTCTCTAGGTACGTGGACATAGAGAAGCTTATCCCCTTCACTTACAAGCAAAGTCCCTTGATGTTGCGTAACAACCAAGTCTCGACCAAGCTCCTCTTTCAAACAATCCAAGATAAAAGACACTAAGCGAAGATCCGAAGAGTGTTTAACAACATGTAACTGAAAGCCACTAACAGCCAAGGTGTTAGTCAAGCCCTGAAAAAAGTCAACATATTGTTCATAGGCCTTATCACCGCCAAAACATGTTAAGTGATTATAGCTTCCAAAACTAGCCAAGTACCAGTCTTGATCATCCTTATATTCAAAAATTGATTTAGTCATTTTCTAACTCCTTGTCCAAATCGACATGTTGGACAGCAACTTCTTCACCTAGCCACTGTTCAGCAATTTCTTTAAAACCAAGCACACTAGCTGTGGTGTAGTATTCTTCCGTCTTTTCTTCGGCCTCACGACTACGGTTAATCTCAAAGTAATTGAGCAAGACAGAAACATCACGAACAGTTTCAGCCCCGCTATCAATTAGCTTGACACTTGGCCCCATAACGTTTTGGATAATAGGGCGTAAAAGTGGGTAATGGGTGCAGCCCAGAACCAAGGTATCTACCTTACCGACTAACGGTGCCATGCTCTCATAGACAATCTTTTTAGCCACACTTGAATTAATTTCATTAGATTCAACTATTGGGGCAAAACGGGGACAGGACAAACTCAGGACATTCATTTGTGGCGCCAGACGCTTAATTTTTTGCTCATAGATATTAGACGCAATTGTCATAGGAGTACCAATGACACCAATTTGACCAGACTGGCTAGACTTAATGGCAGCACTAGAACCAGGCAAAACCACACCTAGCACTGGAATGTCCAAAGCCTCTTTAATTTCCTCCCAAACCACTGCTGTCGCTGTATTACAAGCAATAACAATCATCTTTACGTCTTTAGTCAGGAGAAATTTAACCAACTGCCATGTATATTCTCTGATTTGTCCTGCTGGTCTAGGACCATATGGAGCCCTAGCAGAATCACCAATATAAACAATAGACTCGTGAGGCAACTGACGTTTAAGCTCACGTACTACCGTCAGGCCTCCGACACCAGAATCCAAAAATCCTATAGGTCGATTATCCATCTTGCCTCCTTATCCCCTTACATTACATGTAAAAAGCTGAGATTCACGTCCCAGCTCCCCACCATTATTTTTTCTTGCTATCTGCAAGTGCTTGTTTTTGTTGTTTAATAATCTGATTATATGTTTGACGTACTTTGGCTTCATTAGGCTTTTGGCCTGCTGCTGACATCATTGTACGAACAGCGTCCACATTCAAACGAGGATTTTCAGCTAATTCTTTCTCAATTTGTTTGCGGGCAAAGTATGCGCCTCCATAAAAACCACCCAAAAGGGCTACAAAAACAAGAATAATCCAAAGGACGGTGTTCATAAATTTAATTCTCCTATAACGTTGATTTACCTTATATTATAGCAAAAATAGGCCTTACTGACAAATAAGACGTTGGTTTCTTAACGAGTCCGCAAAAAAATTACTTCTCTAAAATACTGATAAAATGAGAGTTTCAGCTTCTTTTACTTACAACTGCGAAATACTTGTCAGATTTTCGGGAAAAATTAGGTTTTTATATAAGTCTTGAAATTATTATGTTTATATAAAGGGGGGGTATTTATGCTACAGGAATCAACTATTTCCGAACAAAAAAATTGTCAATGCATTTACTAAACTCTTAGAAGAGAGTTCACTCGAACAACTCAGCATCACAGACATCATCAAAAAGGTAAATCTCAGCAGAACAACCTTCTACTACTATTCAAATCAAGATGACTTGGTTGAAACCACCTTCTCTAAAATTTCAAGTATTCTGCAAAAGGATATGACCTATCAAGAAGGTGTTCTAACCGATATGCTACGATATCTTAAGGGAAATCATAAGCTCTCTCATATTAATGACACACATTCCAAATAGCAATAGATTAACTCGTAAGTTCATTACCGAGACCATCCTTAACTCTGATACTGAAATTGTCACAGAACTTATGGAAAAAAACTATCATATCCCAATCGAGTATTCTTTGGAAGTATACGATTAGTACCATTATCACCATTTTGACACTCTAGCTCAAGGAAGACTGTATTGAATCTCCAGAAGAGATGGCTAATATAATTCTTGAAGCAGTTATCATTATAGCAAAATAAGCTAGACCTCCTGGGTCTAGCCTATTTGTTAAATTTCAAAATCAAATCCGTCAAGTGTCGCAAAATAATCATTCATAGTCTCTGCACGGCGAATCATTCGCGCTGTTCCATCTTCTTGATAGAGGATTTCTGCCGAACGAAGACGACCATTATAGTTATAACCCATTGAAAAACCATGGGCACCAGTATCATGGATAACCAAGGTATCTCCAATACGAGCCTCAGGCAATTCACGGTTCTTAGCAAACTTGTCATTGTTTTCACAAAGCGAACCTGTGACATCAACCACTTGAATATCACCATTTGGATTAGTCATATTAGTAATGTGGTGGTAGGCATCATACATTGCTGGGCGAAGCAAGTTAACTGCAGAAGCATCAACACCAACATAACGTCGATAAGTATCCTTAATATGGAGAACCTTAGTAACAACGAGTCCGTGTGGCGCTGTCATGAAACGACCAAGTTCAGTGTAAATACTGATGTCCCCGAGATCATTTGGAACAAGGATTTCATCAAATTTAGTATGAACACCTTCACCGATAGCAGCAATATCGTTTTGCTTGTTCGCTGGCGTGTAATCTACCCCAACACCACCTGATAAGTTGATAAAGTCAAGACTGACACCAAGCTCATTCTTAATTTCTACAGCCAATTCAAAGAGTTGAGCAGCCAAGGTTGGATAGTACTCATTCGTTACTGTATTTGACGCCAAGAAGGCATGCAAACCGAATGATTTCACCCCTTTTTCTTTAAGGTAGGCATAACCTTTGAAAAGTTGCTCCTTAGTCATCCCAAATTTAGATTCTTCAGGATGATCCATAATATCTGTACCAAGTGAAAAGACACCACCTGGGTTAAAGCGTAAAGAAAGCGTTTCAGGAAGCCCTGCAGCCTCTTCCAAGAAGAAGATATCTTCGTAAGCATCAAGGTTAATTGTCGCATTAATATCACGTGCGTAAACAAATTCTTCTGCACGTGTATCATTAGACGTAAAACTAATAGCAGTGCTATCAAAACCAATTTTGTTACTCATGACAAGCTCTGTATCAGTCGCACAATCTACACCGCACCCTTCTTCCTTCAAGATTTTGAGGATTGCTGGATTAGGTGTTGCCTTTACAGCAAAGAATTCTTTAAAACCAGGATTCCATGAAAAGGCTGCATTAACTGCACGCGCTGTTTCACGAATACCTTTTTCATCGTAAAGGTGGAAAGGTGTTGGAAATTCTGCAGTGATTTGATCAAGTTTATCAGGCGTAATAAAGGGTGTTTTTGTCATTTTATTCTCCATTTTTTACAATAGTAACCTTATTATAGCATAAGAAAAGGCTTGAAACCCAAATTTCTAATAATCTCAAGGGATATTTCATAATACAATAGACGTATAACCTTAATAAAATAATGGGGATTATTTATAAAAAAATATCTTTATTCTGGGGCGATTTCTCTAATAGCCGTCTTTACATTGTCAGCATGTGCCAAACAAAAACTCGATGCTAAGCTTTCTGTTAACGACATTGTCTATATGTCTAGAAGAGGCCTCAAACTTAAAGTTGATCAAACCTTGGTTGAAGCCTCATTCAAACTTGAGAATATTTCTGAAGATATGAAAAATGAGCTAAAAACATCTGCTAAAGAATTTTTCCTCAAAGATGAGGATGGTAAAAAAGTCACAGCAAGTAAGATTGACAAAGATGACCTACCTATTCTCTTCAACAAAAATAATAACGTAGAAAGTGCTACGGATGACTTTGGAAAAGTTGAAGCTAATGACTACAAGACTGTCTCTCTTTTTCGAAGTGAACAACGATACAAAATATAAACTCTATTTTGAATCAAAAGATGAAAAGACAGAGGGGCAGACTGTTTCTACTAGTCCAAAAAATTTCGATGGTCAAACAACTACCAATGTAAAAAAATGTTGATACTTATTTCAACACAGTTCCTCTAAGTGGAGAAAGTAAAAATTACAATAAATTTGTTTCTAATGACTTAGATAAGGCTAAGAGTGAACTTAGTCAATATTTCTCAGATAGTTTTCAATATAGCTATGATGAAACTGATAATGTCAAACCAACTGGAGATGAAGTTCCAAAAGTTGCCGGATCGGTTTAAACCGATAACCGTGAACATGGTAGTTACGCTGTTGATAACATTATCATTACTAAAGATAAAACTGAGTTTAACGTTGACATGTCAACTATCAGTATGAAAGTTGCAGACCATGCATATGCGACTAACCATCCAAGTCTTACTGACGATCTAAAAAAAACACCTACAAAGCAATGGCACTAACGCTGGAAATATCGACCAATTGACTCGACAATACTACATGGAAACTTATTTACCTAATTCAATCAAAAAAGTAAGTCCATCAGTACCAAAGACAGACGAAACAAATATATTTAAGGATTACTCAGTTGAACTCACTAAGAAAGACGATAAGTGGGCCTTTTCCGACAAAGATAACTATGTCGAAAGATCGGATTACTATCTACTCTCCTACACCTATACAGGTCAACAAGAAACAATTACAAAAAATGTTAAACACAAAAAAATCAGCCGAACGGCTGATTTTTTAACTAGTCACGACTTGCAAAGATTCGCAAGATATTCAAGAACAAGTTAATAAAATCCAAGTAGAGACTGAGCGCCATAGAAACCGCCCATCCATCTGTAACTTGACCATTAGTACTATAATAAATCTTTTTAATTAACTGATTGTCATAAGCAATTAAGCCAGAGAAAATGAGAACTGATACAATACTAATCACAAAACTCATCGTGCTACTTGCAAAGAAAATATTAACTAAGCTAGCCACAATGATTCCAATCAAAGCTGCCATAAGGAATTTGACTATTCCTGACAAATCACGCTTAATAGAAACTCCGATAAGTGCCATGACAAAAAAGACAATGGCAGTACTAATAAAAGCTTGGAAAACATTAGCCTGAGTGTATTGAACAATGATAAAACTTAATGTAAAACCATTCAAGGCTGAATAAACTAAGAATAAGGGCAGAGCCACAGGTGTGTTCTTTCGTGCAGCACCACTAGCCAAAAAAACCAAAGCTAACTCAACAAAAATAGCTGCCGTATAAACCCAAGAATAATTCATCAAAATATTAACAAAAAGATGAGAGAGAGGGAATAACATCAGATAAGAAATGACTGCTGAAATCCCTACCCCAATACCAACAAGACCATAAATCTTCCCGAAAAAGCGATTTAAGCCTGCATCACTAGTTGTATAAATTACATTTGATTCCATAAATATCTCCTACGTTTAATAAATTAATGGTGATGACTTTGTAGAGTCTTGCGACGGAAAAACTTACGATTTTTAATGCGATTTCGTAAAGGTGTCACTGCTTCTTTAACAGCCCAGTACTTATCCACCATGGTAACGATATAAGATTCCTTATACTTTGGCGGTGCAATAGTTGCTCCCCACATATGTTTGAGGATGATATCCTCTTCTTTTTTGTTTAAATTAACAAGCTTTCTGGCATTACGAACAGCAATCCGTGGGTGCACCCAAGCATGACTCTTATTAAATTTGGTTACTCGCCAATCATAATAGAAAAAGTCATGCAAGAGGCCACCTCGAGCAGTGCTCTTAGCATCCCAGCCAAATTTTTTAGCAATCTTGTAGCTAGTATAACTAACATTAACCGAGTGTTCCAAACGTGTCGAATGATGGTGTTGGACAATCCCAGCCAATTTTTGAAAACGTGGGTGTGAAATCAAATGTCCAACAACTTCCATGAATTCTTTATCATCTTCTGGTCGCTTCATAATAATACCTCATTAATGTTTCTAACGCTTCTTCATTATACCACTAGAGCTTAAATTTATTTTAAAAGGCGAATATTTTCCAATAAAATCAGCCTTAGGACCTAGAGACTAAACATGATAATCCCTGCAGCAACAGCAACATTGAGACTCTCTGCCTGGCCCGGCATGTTAATATGTACCAGTTGATCAGCGGACTCAGCCATCTCCTTACTGATTCCCTGACCTTCATTTCCCATCACTAGGGCAAAATTACCGTCTGTCTTAACTGCTTTATAGTCAACGGAAACCTCCGAGAGAGTCGTTGCCAAGACTGTTAAATCATGTTTTTTACAAGTTTCAACCATCTCAAGAATCGGTCCACGGTAGATTGGCAGATGAAAATGACTTCCCTGCATAGAACGTAAGGTCTTCTGATTATAAATATCAGCTGATTTATCTGATAAAAAGACCCCATCATAACCTGCAGCATCCGCTGTTCGAATCATTGTCCCAACGTTACCAGGATCCTGAACATCCTCCAAGAGAAGGTACTTACCTGAAAGAGAGTTTGGCAAAGCTTGAGTTTGTTTAGCAACTTCTGCAACAATCCCTTGAGGCGTCTGAGTTTCACAGAGCTCCTTAAGCACCTCCGGACTAACCAACTTAACCTTAGACATATTAGCTACACGGTCAGCCATTTCCTCAAGCACGAAAACTTGCAGAATATCCGCACCACTTGCCTTTGCTTCCTCAAAAAGATGCCATCCTTCTAAAAGATAACTAGTTTTACGGTGCTTGCGCTGCAATAATTTTCTAGCAGACTTAATGCTAGCATTTTGCTTTGATTGAATGATTTCCATACACTCATTATAGCAGAAATTCCTTGATAAATCTTGGACTTGACCCACTTTATAGTAAGGATTATACTGAAAGAAAGAGGTTTCAAAAGGAGGTCATGGGCCATGCAAAAAGTAAGATTATTAGTCTCAGGAAGAGTCCAAGGTGTTGGTTTTCGTTATTCAACCTATGCATTAGCACTCGAAATTGGAGATATTTACGGTCGAGTCTGGAACAACGATAATGGAACTGTTGAAATTCTAGCACAATCAGATAAGCCTGCTAAGTTAGCTAAGTTTATCCAAGAAGTTCGAAAAGGGCCTTCAAAATGGTCTAATGTAACCTATGTCGATGTAACTATGGCAAACTTCTCAAATTACAGTGATTTTCGCATTGCAAATTAAGATGATGCCTCCGTTTTTAGCTTGTTCTCTTCCTTAAAAAAGGGTAAAATAGACAAGTATAACTAAAAAACAAAAGGAATGATATTGTGAATAAAAATCAAAAACGTCTAGCCCTGATGGGGCTTGCTGCCAGCATGCTTTTCTTCCTATCAGGATGTGTGAGCCTTGATAAGTCTGGTAATCCCACTGGTTGGGTCTGGAACCTACTTGGTCGTCCTATGAGCCACGTCATCACCTACTTCGCAAATAATCTTGGTCTGGGATTTGGGCTTGGTATTATCTTCGTAACCATCATTGTTCGTTTGATTATCTTACCACTTGGTCTTCACCAATCTCGTAGTGCAGCCTACCAATCAGCAAAACGTGAGTACCTTGCTCCTATCTTGGAACCAATCAACGAACGTTTGCGTAACGCTGAAACTCAAGAAGAAAAAATGGCTGCTCAGTCTGAACTCATGCAAGCTCAGCGTGAAAACGGTCTTAGTTTGATGGGGGGTGTTGGATGTCTTCCTCTATTGATTCAGTTTCCATTCTTCTCAGCGCTTTACTACGCAGCTCGTTACACTCCTGGTGTACTCAAGGATGACTTCCTCTGGTTTAACCTCGGTCATCGTGACTTCCCATTGATTATCATCATTGCCGCTCTGTACTATTTCCAATCTTGGTTGTCTATTCAACAAGTTCCTGAGGAGCAACGTAAGCAAATGGCGGCGACTATGTACAGCATGCCAATCATGATGATTTTCTTTGGTATTAGCTCACCTGCAGCCGTAATCCTTTACTGGTTCGTTGGTGGTATCTTCTCTATTATCCAGCAGTTGATTACTAACTATATCATCAAACCTCGCTTAAAAGAGAAAGTTGCTGAAGAGTTCAAAAAGAATCCTCCAAAAGCCCCTCGTACAACACCAAACAAGCGTAAAGATGTTACTCCAAAAAATACCCAAGCAATTGCAGATAAACCCCAAAAAAATCGTAACGCTGGTAAACAAAATCGTAAATAAGCTACAAAGCACTCTTGGCAAATGCCAAGAGTGCTTTTCTCATAGATTAATTCAGACCAGCCTAACTCCTAATATCCCTGGTAACTAAAAAAGGAGTAAGACAGAACAAACGTTCTGCCTCACTCCCACAAGGATCAAACAACTACTACATCATGTAGGTATTTCGATGTTTGTTCAAATACTGGACAATTTTGTCCTAACATTTGCTTAGGCTGTTTTTTCTACACTAAGGATTTCAACAGAGTAGCTACCTGCTGGTGATTCGATAGCTACTTTATCTCCAACTTTCTTACCAATCAAGGCTTGAGCAATTGGGCTTTCATTTGAAATTTTACCTGAGAAAATATCAGCACCGGCTGCACCAACGATATGGTAAGTATCTTTGTCGCTTGTACCAACTTCTTGCACAACAACTGTTTTACCAATCGCAACTTCGTCATTAGCAACAGCATCACTATCAACGATTTCTGCGTAACGAATCTTTGTTTCAAGAATTTGAATTTGACCTTCAACAAAGGCTTGCTCATCTTTAGCCGCCTCATACTCAGAGTTTTCTGAAAGGTCACCATAAGAACGGGCAATCTTGATTCGTTCTACAACTTCTGGACGACGTACGAGTTTGTACTCCTCCAATTCTGCTTCAAGTTGTTCTTTTTCTGCTAGGGTCATTACATATGTTTTTTCTGCCATTTTTTTCTCTTTCCTATTTTTTAGCCAGTCGGTTTAAAATCAAACTCAGTAGTCAGTTACAAAATTTTAATTAACCAATCAGACTATTTATCTTTTAGTTTGCTATTAATATAAGTTTCAACATTGTGCTGGTGCTCTTCATAGCTCTCAGCAAAATAGACATTACCAGTGGATACATCCGCCACAAAGTACATGTACTTGGTAGAAGATGGATTGATAACCGCTTCTATTGCCGACAGACTAGGACTATCTACAGGACCAGGCATCAACCCTTTATGAACATAATCATTATAAAGGGAGTCAATATTCGTATCAATCGTTACATCTTCTTTCAAGGTCGTTTCTTGACCAAGTTTTCCAAGAGCATAAAGAACTGCGATATTACTTTGCAAGGCCATGTCTGAATCAAGACGATTATAGAAAACGCTAGCAATGTTTTTACGGTCATCGTCAGTTGCTCCCTCTTTTTCAACAAGAGAAGCTAAAGTCAAGATCTCATTAACATTGTGGTTACTTGATGAGATTGTTGCATAGTATGGTGATAGGTAGGTGTCCATCGTAGAGAGCATTTCCTCTGCCAAAGATTCCACCGTCGTATCGTCATGAATGTTATAAGTCGCTGGGAACAGATAACCCTCTAGGACATACTTAGCATCTGTATCCTTCGGAAGGTTTGCCAACAAGGTTGGGTACTTCGCTTTCATCTTAGTAAGAAAAACATCATCCTTCATAAGTTTCAAGAAATCTTTTGCCTTAAGTCCAGTAGATGAATGTTTACCTTTTTTAGCTGATGAATTAACTTCAATCGCCTTGGCGATTTGCTCAATGGTGTATCCTTCTTTAACCAAGACTGTACCCAGAGATGGTTCCTGAGGCTTATCACTTCCTTTTTTCTGAAGTGCCTCAATAATTTCATCCATAGTCATACTAGGCTGAAGGTTATAGTAACCACTTTTTAGATTTGAAATGTTCTTAAATTTGGTATAGTAATTAAAGACTTTACCAGATTTAATGACACCAGCTGATTCCAACAACTGACCGATGTAACTGCTACCTGAATTTTCAGGAATTTCAACACTAATAAACTTAGTCGACTTGACATCTTTTGCACCAACTGCATCACTAACATATCGATAACCAAAGAATCCAGCTAATGATAAGATAAGAATCAAGAAGACAATGATGTTTCTTGCAATTCGTCCTGCACGACGATTATTTTTATTGCGTTTTTGATTTCGGTTGGAGCGTGAAATTGGTTCTTCGTCGATGATTTCGTCCTGTTTAACATCTTTTGGCGAAGACTTTTTCTTCTTCACTTTCTTACGTTTCTTTTTGTTAGCTTTTCCAGAGGCTGCTAAAGCAATACTCTCATCACCCTCATTGTCATCAGTTACTAGGTCTGACTGAACTCTTACTGGTTCAGAGTGATTACTTGCTGTATGATGTTCCTGCAAAAATGCTTTTTTTTGACGTTCTGATGTCATCTTGGACACCAATTCTTTAGGATCCGTGTAGATAGATTCTTTAGCCTTAGCTTCAATGAGCTCCTTAGCAACATATGCAGGAATATATTCTTCCTCTAATTCCGCGTTAAGACTAGTTTCCCAAACTGGACGTTTAAAACGACGTTTCGACAATTCAGTCTCCTGAGGAATAATTAAATTTTTCTCCTTATCAACTTGTTCTTTAGGACTTGATATTACGTTTGAATGGACATCAGGAGCTAAAGAGTCAGCTTGAGAATTAGAAGACAAGTCAACACTATCTTGAAAATCTCGAGCCGTCTCAGAAGTCATAGTTTTAGCTATAGCACTATGAGCAACAGAATGAGAACTCAAATTTTGGTTACTTACTTTATTTGACGCTGATCCAGAATCGATTGCATGGCTATCAGCTGACATTGAAAGTGGTGTCTCGGGCATAGTTGCACTTTTTTTATACTCCTCCTCACGAAGAGAACGGAGCCGTGTCGCTTCTTGTAAATCTCGAAGAAGCTGATTTTTAAAGCTTAGGCTATCTTCAGCAGATTCAGAGTGTTCGTTATACTTGTCCGTCAAGGCATACCTCCTCTATAGTAACAAACGCCATTATATCTTAAAAAGTCAGTTAATGCAAATCAATTGGTTCTTTGTCACAGTAACGTAACACTGGCATTACTAGCCTTCTGGGTTCTCCCAGACCATATTATACCAGATGCTACCGCCATGGTTTGATTTGGATTCTCCTTCGTCAATGAAACCATTCATCTCATAGTAGGTAATCAGGTAATCATGACAAGTCAAGCTAATCCCTTGACGTTTTTGAGCAATAGCTAGGTCTTTAAGAGCTGCAATCAAGGATGTTCCAACACCTTGCCCTTTAAAGTCTTTGGAGATAGATAAACTAGTAACTGCGATATAGCCTCCTTGACTAGCATTAGGAGCCACTTTATGGAACAGGTCATCTGTGAGATAACGTTCCGCAATCACAGGTCCTTCTATATAACCAGCTACAATTCCATCAATTTCAGCAATTAGGAAGGTATCGCAAATTGTCTCTAAACGCTCTGCAATAGCCTCTGGTGTAGCAGCCTCTTCAGGCGAAAAATTATCTTGTTCGATACGAACAACATCAGTCCAATCATTCGTTCTAGCGTGTCGAATAATCATCTAAAATCCCTTTCTATCCAAGAGAAAGAGCTGAGCGAAATCGCTACAGCCCTAATATATTACATGTGGGTTTGCAAGCTTGCTAGGAGCTCTTCAAATGAACGTTCATAAAGTTGGATGTCTCCAGCTCCCATAAAGACATAGACAGCATTGTCATGGTCAAGGAGAGGTGAGACATTTTCAACTGTAACCACTTTGGCAGGTTTATTGATCTTAGCAGCAAGATCTTCAACCTTAACATCACCATGGTCAACCTCACGCGCTGAACCGTAAATTTGTGCCAAATAAACAGCATCTGCTTCGTTCAAAGCTTCAGCAAATTCATCAAGAAGGGCGATGGTACGTGTGAAGGTATGTGGTTGGAAAATAGCAACAATCTCTTTAGATGGGTACTTTTGACGTGCTGCATCTAGCGTTGCAATAATTTCAGTTGGGTGGTGAGCAAAGTCATCGATGATAACAGTATCACTAATAATTTTCTCTGTGAAACGGCGTTTAACCCCAGAGAAAGTTTTTAGATGTTCCGCAACTAAGGCCATGTCAAAACCAGCTACATACAAGTTAGCAATAACCGCAGTTGCATTCAAGATATTGTGACGACCATAAGCTGGCACATGGAATTCCCCTATAATGTGTCCATCATGTTTCACCTTGAAGTTAGACCCCGTCGTTGTACGAACAATCTCTGCTGCCATGAAGTCATCATTTTCTTCAAAGCCATAATAATAGATTGGTGCATTGGATGTAATTTTACGGAGGTTAGAATCCTCACCGTAAACAAAGAGCCCTTTTTGTACTTGCTTTGCATAATCATCGAATGCTGAGAAAACATCATCAATACTTGTAAAGTAATCTGGATGGTCAAAGTCAATGTTCGTGATAATTGAGTAAGCAGGATGGTACGGCATGAAATGACGTTCATATTCATCTGCTTCAAAGACAAAGTATTGTGCATTGGCAGAACCATGTCCTGTTCCATCACCAATAAGGTATGACGTATCTGTGATGTTTTTCATAGCGTGTGACAAGAGTCCTGTCGTAGAGGTCTTACCATGTGCACCAGCCACACCAAAGCTAGTGAACTGATTCATGAAATGACCCAAAAATTCATGGTAACGCTTAAACTTATAACCATTTTTAATGGCATAAGCAATTTCAACGTTGTTATCTTCACGAAAAGCATTCCCAGCAATCAATTCAACATCTTCAGTGATGTTTTTTTCATCGAAAGGAAGGATTGGAATACCCGCTTGCTCAAGACCACGTTGGGTGAAGTAGTATTTTTCCACATCGGAGCCTTGAACCTTGTGTCCCATTTGATGAAGCATCAAAGCCAAAGCCGACATACCAGATCCTTTAATTCCAATAAAATGATAAGTTTTTGACATAGTTTCTCCTTGCAATTAAACTGCGATTAATTTGCATCTTCTAAATGCGTCAAATTTAGTTCTTGAGCAATTCGGTGTTCACGGTGAGCTTGACGTTCTGGGTAATTATAAACCTGGCTACGTTTCAAGAAGTCATAGCTATTTTTCTTAACGTTCTTACGAGATGGGTTACTAGGTTGTTGATAAGTTGGAGCCACTTCTGCCAAGATATAAGTATCCTGTTTCAGACGATTTGCCAAGTGATGGATTTTTGAGTGTTTCCCATTAGGTGCTAATGTTCTCTTAATAGCACTCACAGGAGCTTCCAAGATAGACGCCGTCACTGGCTCCTTATCCGTTGTTACAGCAACCGCCTCAACAGTAGCCTCAAAGCTTGGTTTATTTTCTACCTTAGGCTTAGCAGCTAGTGAACGGATATTCGTAGATTTAGTTGATTGAACTTCTTGGCGTAGATATTTTTGGCGTTTATCACGTACGTCACGTTTCGCCTTTTCACGGGCTTCTTCAGCATAAGTCATTCCATCCTCTTGTGTTTCAGCTCGGTTTGGAGCCTGCTTACGTTTATGAGCCTTAGCTGACAAGAATTCATGGTCCAGCAAGAAATCGTTATAGTCCTTATCCTGATAAGGACCACGGATATTAGTGATTAAATCTTCATTTTCATATAGACGCATAGAGATAGGTTCTTGCAAGCAAGATTCTCCGTCCGGAATCAGCGGAAATTGTCGTCTTTGGCGATGCATAAAAGACTTCCTTTCGTTTTCGAGATGATGCGTATCTTAATATAAACAATCGGGAATGGGGAGATACGTCTTGCAATATTCTATTATAGCCTAATTCAAAAGATTTGCCTAGTGTCATTTTTATATTTTAGTATTCCAATATTAAATATAACAGATTAAGATATTGCAATACCAAGAATTTCTTTAATATCCTCAACTGTCATGCTAGCACGGCTTTCATTGCCATCTAATACTGTTGTAACGAGATTTTTCTTACCTTCTTGAAGCTCAAGAATCTTCTCTTCGATAGTACCTCTTGTAATCAAACGGAAAACTTCGACATTTTGTTCCTGACCTATACGATGAGCACGACTAATAGCCTGCATTTCCACCGCTGGATTCCACCAAAGGTCAATCAGAATAACTGTATCAGCACCAGTCAAGTTGAGCCCCACACCCCCTGCTTTTAAAGAAATCAAAAAGGCATCTCGACTCCCCTGATTGAAGGCTCTGGTCATCTCCTGACGACTATCAGATGGGGTAGACCCCGTTAATTTATAAGAGGAAATACCCAATTCTTCCAAAAGGCCTTCTGTAATATCTAACATCCCACGAAATTGTGAAAAAATAAGGACACGATGGTCTGATTCCTTAATTTGACTAAGTAGGTCTCTAAGACTATCTAATTTCCCACTATCACCAGCGTAATCCATAAAGAGGGCTGGGGTATCACAGATTTGTCGTAAGCGGGTAATTCCTGACAAGATTTCCACCTTATGACGGTTGATTTCCTGATCACTTGCCGAAATTAATCCTTGTTGCATCTGTTGCAATTGTGCTAAATAGATAGCCTTTTGAGCATCTGACAATTCACTTTGGTGAGTGATTTCAATCAAATCTGGTAGATCAGGAAGAACCTCTTCTTTTTTACGTCTTAGAATAAAGGGAGAAATATACCTAGCCACTTCCTTAGGTGTTAACTTAAGAAACGTTTTCTTAGCTGGTAAAAGTCCTGGTAGAATAATCTGGAAAATAGACCAAATCTCCAACAAATGATTTTCAATAGGCGTTCCAGATAGTGCTAAGCAATGTGGAACAGAAAAATCACGTAGATATTGGGCAATCTTTGTCTGTGTATTCTTCATGACCTGAGCCTCATCGAGAATGAGATAGTCATATTTGCCAGCCTTATAAGCATCAAAATCCTGACGGAAGGAAGCGTAGCTTGTAATGATAATCTGGTGGTCTTCGGCAATGATGTCATCACGTTTTGGCTTGAGTCCATAAGAAACCTCCACATCTAACTGAGGAGCGAACTTTTTAAACTCATCCTGCCAATTGTAAATCAGGCTTGATGGTGACAAAACCAAAACTCGTTGTCCTTCTTCTAAATGTGCAGAGAGATAGGCAATAGTTTGCAAAGTTTTCCCCAACCCCATATCATCGGCTAAGATACCCCCAAAACCATAGTGATGCAACATAGATAGCCACTGAACACCTTTTTCCTGGTAGGGACGAAGACCAGCTTCTACCTTATAGGTTGGCAAATCAAAGGTCTCTGGCTTACTCAAATGTTGCGTTAAGAGTTGGAAATCTTTTGAAAAACGAACAGAATCACTTTCTGAAAGAGCATCCATCAATTGATAGGCAGTTAATTGATGGAGTTCTAGGTGACCTTTTCCTGAATAACGAGCTCTCAGAGTTTTGAGACTCTCACTAATACGATGCGTCGCTTCGTCAAAAACAATCAACTGACCACTACGATTGATAAAATAGGGCGAGCTTTCCATCAAGGCTGCTAAAGCATGATCCACATCTTCGTCGTCAAGACTTGAAAAATCAAAGGAAATATCTAATAAATTTCCCTGACGCTCTACCTGAACCTGTGGACTCTGCTCAACCCGTAAGTCACGTAACTCTTGTCCAATCAGAACCGTTCCTGCATTTTCAAAATCTGGTAGAGTATTCGCAAAGAAATCATAGAGCTCTTGACTGCTACTTAATCGTTTAGATGACTGAAAATCAGGGGTGAATCCATGCTTAGACATCAAACGAAAAACAGCCTGCTCATGACGATAGTTACTAGTAAATCCTAAACGGCTCAACTCTTGGCGATCATGTACCAAAAAACCATCAAAATCAAAGGCTAATGTAAGAATAACCTCACTGTCACCTTTCAGATTAAAGCGAAACCTCGGTGTAAAATCCTTGATATTAAAAGCTTTTGGTGCCTTAACCGGCCCCATAGTCTTAAAATCAAAAAGACTAGCAGCCAAGATAGCTTGTTCATCGAGATTAAAGCTGACGTGCTTATTCAAATCGCTTCCGATTGGAAGAGAGCGTAAGCCAACCAAAAGTTTTTGTTGTTTTCTATTCAGACGATAAAAAACACCTTGATAAAAGAGAATACGATTATTAAAAAAGGCCTGACTATTCTTCTCAGCGACAGTCAATTCAATCATCTTGGGCTCGACACAAATATCAAACGAGAAGAGATTGGCATCAGCAGTCAAATCCTCGACCAAAAGTTGGCGGTATTCAGTTCCTTCCCATTCAAACCTAAAGCCATCCAAATCTTGCATCCGTCTCAAACCTTCCTCAAAAAAACCGTAGGGGAGACAAAGGTGACGTGCATTATTCGGTAAAATAAAGTCTAAATTAGTCTTGGCTTCATCCGGAATCATCCGTCCTAGGTAGTTTAAAAATGCCTGTGAAGCCTGGTCAAATTGAATAAGTGATAGGGGTTCATAGTAGTTCTTACCTATCTGATAATAACCCTCAGCCTCTACAAGTTTGAGAAAGGCAGGAATATCTCGAATAACATAAGAACGTTCATCTGGTAAGCGACGTAAACGTATACTCCACCAAATTTCTGAACCAAAGGTAGACTCCTCTCCCTCTACCATCAAGCTATATCTAACGGTATCATCTTCATTCAGGGAAATCCCTTCTAAAAATAAACCACCAAAAGAGTGACCTCGCTCTTGACCTTGAGAGGACTCTTGTTCCTCTTCCAGTTCTGCCAAGAGGTGCTGGCCTTCTTTATCATTTTTTAGATAATACTCAACCGCCGCCAAATGGGGACAATAGCCTTTTTGAGCGAAATAATCACAGTCACACGTGATTTCAGAATCATCAAGCGCATAAATTAAATGATGTTGGCCAACTGTCGTGTCCAACTGAGTTTCTGAGACCTGATGAATGGCAATTAGACCCTTTTCAAAAAGTTTAATCCCCTCATTACGGACCCTACCCGGCATCAATTTCGCCATAGTATTCACCCCTATCTTATCCCTCTATTATAGCACAAAATTCTTATAAACTCGGCCTTCACCAAGATAAAACAAAAAACACTCCCTAGGGAGTGTCATCGATTATTATTAATAATCAAGTTTATCTGAGTGACCTGAACCATTACCAACATAGTAACCTGTCTTACAGTTGATACTAAAGAGATAAGTTCCATCTGGAAGGTACATGTTGTAGTAACCATTTCCGTTGATGATGTTGACTGGCTCAAGGATAAAGTTATCTCCTGAGAAGTACCCGCGTGAGTGAGATGTTGCAATAATCTTATCAAGAACACCATTAGCCCAAGTCCAAGCTGGATTACTTGTATCCGCTACTACGTTTGCATTATAAGGCACACGAGAGCGATCACGTTGAAGGATAGATGGATTGTAATTTACGATGCCTCGTGTCACAACTGTTGAAGTTGCAGCTGTACCACCAGTAGTTCCTCCAGTCGCACCAGTTGAACCAGTTGCACCTGAGTTAGCTGATCCAGATGTGTTATCTCCCGAAGGAGTAGCAGTATTAACACTTTCAGAAGCTGTCGCTGCAGACGTTGCACTTGCAGCTTTAGCCTTTTCTTCAATCTGTGTTTTACCGCCCTTAATGGCTTCTTGGATAGTGCTATCAAGACTAGCATTGCCAGTATTTGTTACACGTTCTGAAAGATCATTAAAGTTTGCATCAGATTTAACTGAGATAGAGGCATTATAGCTACCGTCTACAAGAGCATCTGATTCATACTTACTATTGACTTTTTCAATAGCTTCGATTTGTTTCTTCAAGTTATCGTATTTGGCCTTAGCTGCATCATAATACTTGGTTTTTTCCAATTTTTTAAGTAGTTTTTCCAAGTCTGATAGCTTACCAAATTGATCATTAGCTAGTTTTGTCTGCTCATCATCTGTGAAGAAATTCTTATACATGTCTTCGAAGGCTTTATTATCAGAAGTTGATGCATCCTTGCTTGATGATGGTATTACTGCTGAAGAAGCAGTGCTTGTAGTTTTCGCAGATTGGCTATGTGTTCCTTTATAAAGAGCATAGCCACCACCAATTATAGCTAGAGCAAGAACCGTGAGAGCAGCGATAACAACACCCTTACGGCGATAAAGTGGAATATCACCATCAAAGAAACCCTTATGAGATGGAGAATTAGACCCTGAAGAGATTCTATCTTCTTCTGATGGATGATTAACTGTCATAGACACTTTTGGTGTCGCTTTTGCTTCATCAGCTTTAACTCCTGTTACACCAGCAACTGTTGTGGCAATAGCTTCTAAGTCGATTGTTTCTGAGACTTCGACATCTTCCAACAGAGGTTTAGAGTCTTGTGGCTCAGAAGCCTTGTCATCAGCAGGTAAGGTACTTCCTGGTTCCGAATCATCAATATTGTCTACCATATCAGCGTTATCAACTTGTTGATTAGTTGATCTAGCCGTTGCAGCAAGGGCTTCACCAAGATCGAATTTTTCTGCTTCTGACGTGATAAAACGATCAGCATTAGTTGATGTTATTATGGTTTCAGAGCTTTGACTTTCTGGTTTCACAGTGATTTCAGGTTCAACAGAAGCTTGAGTATCATCTTCCTTAGCGTCAGTTGTGCCCGAACCAAAAGTCATAGGTGTTACTGTTTCATCAGCAGTCGTTGAGTTGGTTGCCTCATTAGCCATTGATTGAGCAATCAGACCTGAATCAGCAAATTCCTGACGTTGCTTTTGAATGAAGGCATACAAGGGTGATGTATCGCCATCTGCTTCAATTTTCTTTGAAAATTTTTGTGAGGTAACTTCCTCACGATGTTGCTTAATATACTTATCCAAAATACTATCTGTTTCGGTTACACCAGCATTAATCTCAGCTTCTTTGCGGACAGCCTCACCGACTGTCATTTCCTTGGCATCTTGGAAATCTAACTCTTGGCTTTCTTCATAGCCATCTTGTGTTTTATCTTCTGACACGTTTAATTTACCTTTCTAGCCTCAGAACGGCGAACACGCTCTCCAAAATATTGATACAAATCAACGCGAAGAGTCCCGTTATAAAGCTTACGTTTTTTATCAGCTTTCATGCCGTATTTACTTTCAAATTGTTCATCACTGGTCAAGATAAACTTGCTCCACGTTTTAAGCGGCACAAAAGTTTGACCCATTTCATTATACAAGATATCCACAGCCTTGTCATCCAACAAGCGCTCCCCATAAGGAGGATTTGAAATAATGACACCGTTGATTTTATCTGTTTTCAAGTCCTGTAAACGCATTTGTTTCAATTTAACAACATCTTCAAGTCCAGCTTCGCGAGCATTAGCCTTAGCAATCTCAACCATACGGCTATCAATATCACAACCCATAATGTCTAATTCAACATCGTAATTTGCCTTGTTGTCTGCTTCATCACGTACCGACTGTACTAAATCTTTATCTACCCAATTCCATGCTTCAAAGGCAAAATCACGATTAAATCCTGGTGCAATGTTCATACCAATCATTGCAGCCTCAATACAGAAGGTCCCTGAACCACAAGTCGGGTCAATCAACGGTTTATCCGGATACCAGTTACTAAGTTCAAGGATAGCAGCCGCCATATTTTCCTTAATAGGTGCCCCACCTTTATCAGTACGGTAGCCACGCTTAAAGAGACTAGCACCTGTGGTATCAATCAAAACCGTAGCCTTATCCTTTAAAATAGAAACTTCAATCTTAAATTCCGCTCCTGTTTCTTGAAGAGGCACTCCTTCCGGACGGTGGAAATACTTCTGTAATTTTTTAACGACAGCTTTTTTTGAAATTGCCTGAACAGACGGCTCATTATGGAGCTTTGATTTAACACATTTAGCTTTTGAAATTGGGAACTTTGCACCTAAGGGAAGATAATTTTCCCAGTCCAAGGCATAAACTCCTTGAAAAAGCTCCTCAAAAGTACGTGCTGGAAACTCTCCCACCACAATCTTGATACGGTCTGCAGCTCTCAACCAAAGGTTAGTTTCAGCAATTGCACGAACATCTCCTTGGAAACGCACCTTACCATTTTCAACCTGAGTCTCATACCCCAACTCACGTAGTTCTCGTCCAACCACAGCTTCAAGTCCGGCTGCAGCAGTTGCTACTAATGTAAATGTTTCTTTCATTGTCATCCTGTTACCTAACTATTACAAGTACAAACTCCCCTAAACTATAGCTTATTGTTCACTCTTGCCCTTAGTTGGTAGACGCAAAAGAGACGTTTCTTGCTAAAAGAAGGCTGAGACATTTGCCCCAGCCTCACCTATATGCAATTTTCTATAAGCCATGTTTTGTTCCAGAAGTGACTAGGTACCACTTCCTTCGATAATCATCTGTCTACTGCATAGCAGTCAGAATGGTCCGTTCGTTTCCAGCCATCCCATGCCCCTACCAAAGTTTGGGTTGCTAGCTTGAGGGGTTTACCGCGTTCCACTTTTTAGGTTTCCCTAAAAACTCCGTCACTGTGGCACTTTCAGAGCTACTAAAACTTATCCTAAGACTTAGCTAGTTCGCTCGCCGTAACTTGAAAATCAAGTCCCTAGGCTTATTGATTCACCTAGCACAAACACTACTGGCATCACAGCCAGTGCTAGCATGGACTTTCCTCATGGAAGACTAGCAACCATGCGATTATCCAAAAATTGCACAAAACCATTTTTATTCGACGATTTGTTTTCCAAAGACCTCTTTTTCCAAGCGACTGATACGTTTTAAGATATCATAGTTTGAAGCCGAAGCAATATTGGCAGTGGCATATGGTGGTTCACTTGTCGCACTTGCATATGCGGGACGTCTTGCAGGAGCTGATGTCTCCTTAGCCTTCAGTTTTGCATTTTCCTCTTGCAATTCTTTAACTAGAGCAATGTAGACACCGTAATCTTTGATCACATCATCTAAAAACTCATCAACTTCTGTTTTATCATATCCACGCATGCTTGTTTTAAATTCTTGTTCGTAGATTTTCTTGGGCGTTAAATTAATCTTAGCCATTATTCTTCTCCAATACTTATCTTATCTAACTTACTAATACTTTACAGTCTAATGCTTTCATGATACAGAAAAAAATATAAAAATGCAAGTTTAAAACTCAATTATGTCCTATTCCGACATGACTTCATTGAGGTCATCAAAAGTCAATCGAAATAAGGGATAATCGCTTGCATCTATTATCATATTGTAAAAATATTTCAAATTTGTTTCATTTTCAGGCTCATAAAATAAATAAGCTTGGTCTGTATTATCGATGAGAAACTGGTTAAATTGTTTGAACTGAGCTGGCGATTGATAAGCTGGAAAACTATACTTTACGAAATCAACTTGTTTAAAGGTTGCCAATTTTGCTTGGTTAGCTTCATTCCAATTCTGACCGTGTGTTTCAAATGGAAATAATGTCGCTAACCTCAAAGGATAGTCTTTCTGAAGTTCCTTAGCCACTTCCAGCGCCCAAAATTCAAAACCAAGGTTCCCAGTAAAAATCATCCAATCCACACCTTCATCTAAAAAACGTTTAAGATCACGTTTGATTGCCTTCTTAATGATGTTTACCTTAGGGTCCTTGTCTTTAAAAATACCAAGTTCAAAGCTCTTATAGCCTGTTATGAGTAGTGATGTCATTTATTGTTTTCCTCGTTCATTTTATGGTATAATGAAATAGTCTTTATGCATATCTTATAAAGAGGAAGGGAAAGAAATGGTAAACTATCCCCATCAGATATCTCGTAAGATAGCACAAGTACGTACTAAAAAATCGAATAGAGTTGACTTTGCCAATCGGGGAATGAACTTTGAATCTGCTATTAATGCGACTAATGATTACTATTTGTCGCGTGGCTTAGCTGTTATTCATAAGAAACCTACACCTATTCAGATCGTCAAAGTCGATTATCCAAAACGCTCACGAGCAAAGATTGTAGAAGCTTACTTTAGGCAAGCCTCAACTACCGACTACTCTGGTGTCTACAAAGGATACTATATTGATTTTGAAGCCAAAGAGACACGGCAAAAGACATCTATGCCTATGAAAAACTTTCATGCGCATCAAATTGAGCACATGTCTCAGGTCATCAATCAAGATGGAATCTGCTTCGTGCTACTTCACTTTTCAACGCTTAAGGAAACCTACCTTCTGCCTGCCAAAGACTTAATCGCTTTTTATCGAATTGATAAGGGGACAAAATCAATGCCTCTTGATTATATCAAAAAAAGAGGTTATGCAATCGCAGAGGCAGCTTATCCTCAAGTTCCTTATTTAGAAATCATTGAAAAATTATTAGGTGGTAACACATAATGGCTAAATTTAATTTCAGCAACTTTAAAGAATCACTTAACGGTTTAACTAAACGTGCTAAACACACACAGGTTAAACGTTCAGATTCTTCTCGCTATAGCAAAGGAAAACGCTCAGCTGCTTCAGATCAAAGTTTAGGATGGCGTATTGTAAAATACGGTTTTATTGGACTACTGACTTTCTTTGTAATCTGTGTCATTGCTGGTGGTGGACTCTTTGCTTACTATGTTAGCAGTGTTCCTAAACTTACCGAGAATAAGTTGCAATCAACAAACTCAAGTAAGATTTACGATGGTAATGGTAGTCTTATTGCTGACTTGGGATCCGAAAAACGTGAAAGTGCATCAACAGATGAGATTCCTACAACCCTAGTCAATGCAATTACCTCTATCGAGGATAAGCGTTTCTTTACCCATCGCGGCATTGACGTTTATCGTATTATGGGAGCCGCTGTTAACAACCTTCGTCATAACAGCACTCAAGGGGGATCTACACTTGACCAACAGTTGATTAAGTTAGCTTACTTCTCAACTAATACCTCAGACCAAACCCTTAAACGTAAGTCACAAGAAATATGGTTATCTCTCCAAATGGAGCGTCAGTTTACTAAACAAGAAATCTTGACCTTCTACGTTAATAAGGTTTATATGGGTAATGGTTACTACGGTATGAAGACCGCAGCTAAATCTTATTTTGGTAAAGAATTAGGTGACCTCTCAGTTGCCCAAGCAGCTCTTCTTGCTGGCATCCCACAAGCACCAACACAATATGATCCTTATACTAATCCGGATGCTGCTAAAGAACGTCGCAACACTGTTCTTAATGAAATGTATGAAGACAAAAATATTTCTAAAGAAGAGTACGAGCAAGCTAAAGCAACTGATGTATCAGATGGCCTTCTTCCACTTACGAAGAAAGCTAGCTATGAGCCATACTTAGATAACTACATCAAACAAGTTATTGAACAGGTATCTACCGATGCCAACGCTGATATTTACTCAGCAGGTCTCGACGTCTACACTAACCTTAATCCAGATATTCAAAAATATATCTGGAACGTCTATAATACTAACGACTACGTATACTATCCAAACGATAGTCTCCAAGTTGCTTCTACTATTATTGATGTTACTAATGGTCGTGTCGTTGCCCAATTGGGTTCACGTCACCAAGACGAAAACATTGCACTTGGTACCAACCAAGCTGTTCAAACAGACCGTGACTGGGGTTCTACAATGAAACCAATCACTGACTATGCTCCTGCTATTGAAAAAGGTGTTTATACAAACACTGGTACGACTGTTTACGATAATCCTTACAATTTCCCAGGTTCTTCAACACCAGTTTACAACTGGGACCGTAAGTATTACGGAAGCATTTCATTGACTTATGCACTTCAACAATCACGTAACGTTACAGCCGTTAAAGCTCTCCAAGCTGTTGGGTTGGACTATGCCCAGTCCTTCTTGAAAGATTTAGGTATTGAGTATCCAGAAATGTTCTACTCCAATGCCATCTCATCTTCAACATCATCAGCAGATCCTAAGTATGGTGCATCAAGTGAGAAAATGGCCGCAGCCTATGCAGCCTTTGCAAATGGTGGTACTTACTATAAACCTTCTTACATTAAATCAATCAAATTTGAAGACGGTTCAACAAAATCATTTGATTCTAAAGGTGTTGAAGCTATGTCACCACAAACAGCTTACATGATGTCAAGTATGTTGAAACAAGTATTGACAGGTGGTACAGCAACTGAAGCTTATGTTCCTGGTACAATCAATGCTGGTAAGACTGGTACATCTAACTACGATGACGATGAGTACTATAAAGTACAAAAAGAAAGTGGTGTCTATGCTGACCTTATGGTTCCGGATGAAACTTTCGTTGGTTATAATACTAAGTATGCAATGGCGATTTGGACAGGTTACAAAAACCGTAAAACACCAGTTTATGGTTCAGACCTTGATATCGCTAAACAAATCTACGGTGTAACAAGTAGCTACCTTAACCAGATGTATGGTGCTGGTTCTGAAGATTTTGAAATGCCTAGTGGTGTTTATAACAATGGTAGCTATGTCTTCCTTACTGGTTCTTCAACATCAAATGTTTACACAGGATCACTAGGAACATCTAGCTCATCATCAAGTTGGGACTCAAGCCAAAGCAGTGACTCATCAAGTTCACAAGATAGTCAACAGTACGGGCCTGATGCTTCAACAAATCCATCGACATCAGCCTCTAATGGCTCTGAACATTCAAATTCAAACACTGCTACAGTAGATGAGTAAAAGGAATTGAAAAGAGTTATCCATTGGATAGCTCTTTTTACAACCATAAATTTTAATGAAGCCAACTAAAAACACTGGAATTTTATCCAGTGTTTTTGAGATATCCTCTTATTTTGAAGCAAGAGCCCCCATTGGGTCCCAGGGAGCAAGTACCTGTGGTTCTGCTTCATAGGCTGCTAATTCTTCAGCTGTAAGGAAGTCTTTACGGACAACGATTTGATAAGTGTATTCATCCATCCAGGCATCAGAAGCGACAAAGTAACCTTTTTGTCCAACCTTGTCTCCCCAAGAGTTTTCAACCTTCCATTTAATTGGTTTACCATCGGCATCCAAATCAACTCCGGTCAATACCATGGCATGAGTCATGAGAGATTCACTGTAATCCAAACGTCCTGCCTTGTCTTGAGTCAAGTTAATATCCATGCTAGCTGTAAAGTCATAAACATTAGTTGCAAGAATACCTTTTTGACGGTCTGAGACTTGACCAACATCTGAACCAAACCAAATAGTCTCTCCAGCCTTCATCTGTGCAATGGCAAGCTCTTTGAAACGATCCATTGGGAGGTTAATATAACGCACACTTGGCGCACCTACAACATTACCCAACATCTCAACAGTATAAGATTTTCCGTAAGGTTTATCAGCTGTTGGAGCGTTAATAACTGACACATAGTCGCTTAGTTTAAGACCCACATATTTTTCAAAGAAAGCTTGTGGTGTGATATTTTTCTCAGATTGATAGTTGTCATCTTTATCTCGGTAGGCAAAATCAAACTGACGTGGTGGTAAACCAAGAGTCATGGCAAGATAATTGAAAATTTCTTGAAGAAGTTGTTCCTTCTTGGCCTGAACAGAAGCTTGATCGGCACCACCAGCAATCAAATCACGCAAGATTTGAGCATCTTGGCGAAGAAGCTTATTGAGGTATTGATTAAGCTCACGACTATTGCTTGAAGCTACAGATTCTGGATAAACTGATTTTGGTACAACACCATATTTTTCAAAAAGTGATACGACCATATCCCATTGTCCACCATCTTGTTGAGGGGTATCCAAAAGGAATTTAACCTTGCGGCTACCAATTTCTTGATCGGCTGTAGCAATGATTTGTTCCAAGAACCAGTTTGATTTTTCATATTTATCCCAGAAAAATGTGTGTGCTTGAGAAAGCTCGAAACTTTCCAATTTGAAGTCTGAAATCAATTTATGGCGAAAAGTATTAAGGGCCGCAAACATCCAGCAACGTCCTGAAGCTTTTTGGTTAGACACCTCATCTTTAGTCAAATCAATTGAAAAAACATGGTCATTTTCAACTTCTGATTGACGTGTCTCGATAGATTTAAGCAAGCCATTATGAGTTACTGCGTTTTCGATAGCGCCGTACTTGACATTGGCCTCATAATCTGAAAATAGTTTTTCTGTAAAATCTGTTGATAGTGAAGTCATAAGTTTCCTCCTCTTAAGCGTTCTTCCTCCCTATTTTATCACTAATTTCTGAAAATTCAATTTAAAAATAACCCTGGGTCTAACCTAGGGTTACAATAATCTTATTCAACTTTATCAAAAATCGTTTCAGGTGTTGGTTTAGTTGGCTGACACGACATGATTATGAGTACAATGCTTCCAATAGGTGATAAGATAGCCAAGACTGGTATAAGCCCCATACAACTTAGAAGCCCCCAAGCCGGATGAATACCTGCATCTCGTAAACGACGAAATTGAAGGGACAGTTGTGGGATTAGTATGATTAAACCAAAAATTATTATTGGCGACATATGTTTCAAAATCATTTTTTGTATTTCGGCTGAATCATATAATATAGCTGGGTCATTAGACACACTACTGAAGAAAGGAATGAGAACAAAACCTACTACAAGGATAGTATTAATGATGACATTAATCAAGTAAACCCACCAGTAGTCTGGACGAGTTGAACGGCCTCTAAAGTCAAAGGCACGCTTCCAAAAATCAATATAAGCTTTAATCATAACTCATTTCTCCTCTTATTTCCAAAAATCATCAAAAATGGTGATTGGCAAGTGACGTTTGTGTTGACCCTTACGCCACCAATTTTCAATGGTTTCTTGAGCCTTAGCTGATACCTCTTTGCCTTCAAGGTAGTCATCAATTTCACGATAGGTCACTCCAAGTGCCACTTCATCAGCGATTCCTGGTTTGTCCTCTTCCAAGTCAGCTGTTGGCACTTTTTCATATAGGGCCTTGTCAGCACCTAGTTCTGCAAGAAGGGCTGCACCTTGACGCTTGTTTAGACGAAAGAGTGGCAAGATATCTGCACCACCATCACCAAATTTTGTGAAAAAGCCTGTAAGGTTTTCAGCGGCGTGGTCTGTCCCGATAACTGCCCCACTATTTTCACCAGCAACCGCATATTGGGTTATCATACGTTGGCGGGCCTTGATATTTCCCTTGTTGAAGTCAGAAACGGTGACACCTGCTTTGGCAAGTTCAGCAACCTGACCATCTACAGCTTCTTTGATATTAACAGCAAGACTCACATCTGGCTTGATAAAATCAAGAGCACGTTGAGCATCATCTTCATCTGCTTGAACACCATATGGCAATCGAATGGCGATAAACTGATAGTCTTTTCCTGTCTCTGCACGGAGCTCTTCAACCGCAAGTTGTGCCAGACGGCCAGCCAATGTAGAATCTTGACCTCCTGAGATTCCCAAAACATATGTTTTAAGGAATGGATGTTTGAGCATGTAGGCCTTCAAAAAATCAACGGATTTTCGAATTTCTTCCTTTGGATCAATGTTAGGTTTAACGCCTAGTTGAGCAATAATAGTTTCTTGCAAAGTCATAATTTCTCCTTTTACTCTGACAAATCATGGGCTTTCTTACGGACATTATCAATCAAGGTCATCTTGTTATCCCAGACATCTTTAGCCAAGTCAACTGGATAATCTTGAGGGTTAAGCACGCGCTTGTACTCATTCCAAAGTCCGTCCAATTCCTTAGTCGCATAGTTCTTGATTTCATCAAGACTTGGCAAATCATAGATTAGTTGCCCCTTGTCGTAGATTGGGACCAAGAGTGGCACTGCATCGAAATCACGAACAGTCTTATTAATGTAGGTATATGTTGGGTGGAACATATTAATTTCTTCTAAAGCATTAACATCCGTGTCTGCGAAGGTGATATAGTCACCTTCTGATTTGCCCTTAGCACGACTCGTAATACGCCAGACTTGCTTTTTACCTGGTGTCGAAACCTTCTCAGCATTATTGGACAACTTGATAGTATCATGCATGACTCCCTGATCATCCTCGATTGAAACAATCTTGTAGACAGCACCCAAGGCTGGTTGGTCATAGGCAGTGATAAGCTTAGTACCTACTCCCCAAACATCAATCTTAGCCTTCTGCATCTTCAAGTTAAGGATAGTATTTTCATCAAGGTCGTTTGAAGCGTAAATCTTGGCATCAGGGAATCCAGCTGCATCCAGTTGCTTACGGACCTGCTTCGATAGATAAGCCAAGTCACCTGAATCAAGACGAACACCCAAGAAATTGATCTTATCACCAAGCTCTTTAGCGACACGGATAGCATTCGGAACACCAATCTTAAGGGTGTCGTAGGTATCTACAAGGAATACACAGTCCTTATGAGTAGATGCATAGGCTTTAAAGGCGTCATAATCGTTGCTATAGGCTTGAACAAGGGCATGGGCATGAGTACCAGAAACTGGGATTCCAAAAATCTTGCCGGCACGTACATTTGACGTTGCATCAGCACCACCAATCACGGCTGCACGTGTTCCCCAGATTGCTGCATCCATCTCTTGTGCACGACGTGTCCCAAATTCCAACAGAGGAGCATCCTCAATGACAGAACGAATACGAGCTGCCTTGGTAGCAATAAGAATCTGGTAATTGAGGATATTTAGCAAGGCAGTCTCTACTAGCTGACACTGAGCCAAGGGACCTTCCACTTGGAAAATCGGTTCATTGGCAAATACCAAATCACCCTCAAGGGCCGAATTGATAGTCAACTCGAGTTTTAGGTTGGCTAGATAGTCCAGAAAATCCTCAGGATAACCTAAATCTTTTAAATAAGCAATATCAGTTTCTGAGAAGGTCAGATTCTCAAGATAGTTGACAATACGCTCCAAACCTGCGAACACAGCAAAGCCATTTTTAAACGGAAGTTGACGGAAATAAACTTCGAAAACGGCCTTTTTATTGTGAATACCTTGGTTAAAGTAAACCTGCATCATATTAATTTGATACAAGTCAGTGTGCAAGGTTAAACTATCATCTTTATACATGGAATTCCTCCAATCGAATAGGTACTTCTTTTTTTGTTATTAATAGCCTGTATATGCTGACTATTATAGCATTTTTAAGCAATTGTCTCCACTTTTCAGAAAGTTAATTATTATTTGGATTTTCCAATTCTTCTAATGTTTGTATACCCAATTTGTAAAATGAAGCTAGACAGAAAAAGCCATCTATGTTAGGCTCAGACAAACACCACATTTGTCTGAAAGGAACTAACATAAATGACCTATACTCATCTTACCACAAACGAGCTTGTGAGCTTGTAATGATAGAGGCTTACTATCAAGAAAACATAAAAGTATCAGCTATTGTGACTTCACTTGGCAGATCAAAACAGACAATCTACAATGTCATCAATTATATGAAAGAGGGGCACTCTGCTATAAAATCAATAAGAAACGCTGTGGCAGGAATAAAACCAGTCTTACGCAAGCAGAAAAAGATTTTATCCAAACTCATTTAGTTCAAAATTGGAGCCTTGAAGCCATTAAAGGAACTTATCCAGATAGGGTTTCTTGTTCTATGAGAACTCTCTATCGACTAGCAGATCGTGGTATTCTAAAGAAAGAGGATCTCCCTTGGAAAGGCAAAAGAAAACCAAATGATCATAGCGAAAAACGAGGAAAACAAGCATTGCGCAGAGATTTACGTGAGAGAGCAGACAGTTATCCTAATTTTAAGACGGAATTCGGTCATCTAGAAGGGGATACAATTGTGGGAGAAAAACACAAAAGTGCAGTCATTACCTTAGTAGAACGCTGCTCAAAAGCCATCATCACACTGAAAACCAATGGACGGAAAGCAAGTGATATTGAGGCATCCATCAATCAATAGTTGTCTCAAGTTCCCAGTCATCTCTTTAAGTTAATAACTTTTGATTGTGGGAAAGAATTTTCTAATTGGAAATCTATTTCGAATGCACATGACATTGATATTTTCTTTACGGATCCAGGATGTCCTGGCCAACGAGGTCTCAATGAACATTCTAATGGCTTATTAAGACGAAATGGACTACCAAAACAAATGGATTTTACTAATATTTCTCAAAATTATGAGAGTGGGACAGAAATCGGTCATTCGTTAGAATTCGATTTCGTCATCCCAGCTCCGCACAGTTGAGTAGGGCTGTAAAAGCTGATGAAATCAGCTTAGTAGAGCCCACTCAACCACTGCGTCTTGCTCGACAATCCAAAAACAATTGAGAGGCTAGGACTTTTGTCCCACTCTCAAGAAATAGAATTCCTAGAAAATTATTGAATTATCAATCACCCTACCAAGTTTTTCTGAATTACTTGAAAAGTCTAACTTAATCTGACATTTTAGGAACTTTATTATGTAACTCCTAATAAAAAAAGAGCGATACCCAAGTGTCACTCCTTTTAACTACGATTAACTAACGGCAATGTATCTTCTACTACCACTATAGGCAATGTAAGAAATCCATTGATGTCCATCTGCTGTGAGAACTTTGTCATAATTGACGGAATTTCCTGCATCGTAGTATGCAAGCTCTGGACTGGAAACCTTAGGTTCTGCCTTGATAGAGGAACGGCTTGTAAAGTGGTAAGTACCTCGTTGAGTAAGGCTAGTAGTAGTGCTAGTGTTTGCTGTGCTAGATGACGTTGTATTGGTATAATCGCCACCGTCAAAGCCGAAGTATTCTTCTAAGCTTTTACCAGACTCATAAACTTCTTTGGCTTCTTTTCCAATATAGCGGATGTGCCATGCTTCTGGCATGTAACCAGTCACGGACTCTTTACCTGGTTGGTATCTCACGACAAAACCGTATTTGTAGGCGTTATTGTTGAGCCAGTCAGTTGCTGTTTTATCCTCGAGCAGATTGCCAGACCTGTCGGTCAAGTCGTAAGCAAGACCTGTTTGGTGTTCGCTGTAGCCAGCTCGTGCAGAATAACGATCTGCTGCGGCATATCCGTCTCTATTGGCATAATTTTGATAAAGCGTTTTTTGAGTGTCATAACTTCTAAAACCGCTGTAAGCACGACCAACGTTAAACCCTTGGTTAATCATGTCATTGCGCAGACGGACAAAGGCAGCTTTGGCTGTGGCATCTTCGCCAGGATTATAAGATGGAGATAATGGGTACTTCTTGTTGGCGATGATAATGTCGTCGTATTTACCCTTAATGCTATAGTAAGAGCCATTAGATGTCACTTTGTTTGAAGTCGTTTCAGTTGTAGATTCTCCTGCAACTGTGGTTCTTGTCGCAGCGATACCTTTCAAGCTGCCATCGTTTTGGACATAGTACAAGTGAGCATTGTATTCACCAGTGTTATTTTTGTGGTCACTAATCTTAACCGCCACCTTGTAATCACCAGAGTTTTGCTTAGTCGCATCATACCAAATGATATCATCTTGTCCACCTTGGCTTGACCAGACAGGCACTTTCACTGCTTTGACACCTTGGGTGTCAGAGACATTGCTGACAACAACATCAAAGCCTTTAGCAGTCACATTTTCCACCTTGATGTTTCCTGTTACAACACTAGGTTTACTTGCTGTTGCTTCTGCTTTAGGTGTATCTTGTCCCACTTTGTTAAGCGCTACATAGCGACGAATACCGCTGTAGCTGACGTAAGAAATCCAGCTGTAATCATCAGCAACTAAGGCTTTATCATAGTTGACACTTTCACCCTTTTTAAACTCAAATTGTACTGGACTTGAAAGTTTAGCTTCGTTGTGTACTTCTACAGTATTTGTGAAGGTATACTTACCACTTGATGGGAGGCTTGGTTTAACTTCCTTCATTAAAGTAGTTGATTTTGCCTCTTCTTTTTGGGATGTTTCAGCAGAAGTTTTTTCGACTTTGTTGAGAGCAACATAACGGCGAGTTCCACTGTAGCTGACATAAGAAATCCAATTGTAATCATCGGAAGTTAAAACTTTGTCATAGTTGACTCGATCACCTTTTCGGAATTCAAACTGTACTGGGCTTGAAATCTTAGCATCATTACGTACATCAGCTTTATCAGTGAAAATATAAGTACCATTTGCAGGCAAAGTCGATGCTTCTGACTTGGTAGTAGTTGCTGGTTTACTTTCTTCTTTTTGTGGTGTTTGAGTCTTTGGAGTATCAACTGTTGCCTTTTCTACTTTGTTAAGTGACACATAACGACGGATACCGCTGTAGCTAACATAAGAAATCCAGTTGTAATCATCGGAAGTTAAAACTTTGTCATAGTAGACTCGATCACCTTTTCGGAATTCAAACTGTACTGGACTTGAAAGTTTAGGGTCATTGCGTACTTGTGCTGTATCTTGGAAAACATAGGTTCCAGTAGCAGATTGTGGTTTGCGGTTCTTGCTTGTTTCAGTGCTTTCAGGTTCTGTCACTTCTTCAAGCACCTTAGTTAGTTCTCCTACCTTAGCATAGCGACGAATACCACTGTAGCTGACGTAAGAAATCCAGCGAGCATTCTCAGCGTCTAAGACTTTATCATAGTTAACTTGGTTACCTTTGTTAAAGTAGAAAGAGACGCTACTATTGGTACTTGGTGTGGTATACACGGCTGTCTTTTCAGTGAAAGTGTAGCGACCACTAGCTGGCAATTCTGGACCAGTGATGACTTCTTTAACGACTTTGTCTTTGACTGGTTCTTCGGGAGTTTTGCTTTCTTCCTTAGAAGTATCGTCTTTTGTAGTCGTTGCAGTTGGTGTTTCAGCCTTCTCAGGTGTTTTTACTGTTTCAGAATCACTTGGTTTAGTAGTTGTTGGAGTAGTTACTGGTGTTTCTGTTGGTTTTGTGCTCGTAGGCGTAGTCGCAGGTGTTTCTGTTTTTAGAGCAGAGTCATCTTTGAAACTATAAGTTGTACCTGCTGGTAAGCTGTCTTTGTTGGTAATAAAGGAGTCTGCAGTTGGTGTTTGTCCTTGACGGACTGTTTGTGTGCGAACAGTTGGTTCATTCTTATCAGCGTCAGTTTGTCCAGCAACAGTATAGTGGACTTGTACTTCATCTGTTGAGCCATCTGGATAAGTAACCACAACAGTCTTGGTGACATCAGTAGATGAGCTTGCAGGCGTCACACTGTCAGACACAGCTGATGCTCGCGGCTGTGTTGAGGTTGTACTTTCTGTAGTTGATGGCGCTGTCTGGGCAACTGTAGAGGGTTGTGCTTGAGTGGTAGTATCTACTGTAGTAGCAGGTTGAGTTGGTGCAACATTTGTTGAAGTTGTTGTACTTTCTGCAACTGGTGCCGCTGTTGTTTGGTCAGCATGTGCGACTTGAGCGTTTGCCATATAGGCACAGCCAATCAAGACAGATGCTGCACCAAAAGCGTATTTGCGAATGGAATAGCGTTGTTTTTCATGATGATAATTAACTTTATTCATGATGTTTTTACCTCTTACATTCTTCGATATAAGTATCGTCCTTTTCTTTTTCTATCAATGCCCTACATCTGAATAAGCAATGTAAAATCGAACTTCTTGGTCACGATTTTTTTGAACAAAGCTGTACCAATTGTCACCATTAGCGAAGATGTATTTATCCCATTGTATGTCCCCTTGAGGTTGCACATAAGCAACACCACCGTCTTTGTTAGGTTCAGTATAAACAGGGGTGTCCTGTGTCAGTGTCAAAGTACCAGAAGTGGCTTCCCAACCGCCATAACCTGTTTTCGGATCAGATTCAGAAGTTGTGGTTCCAGCTTGATTAGCACTGTTACCTTGACTTGGAACAGGTTGAGATGGTGTTTGAGCTTGCGCTTGTTTTGGTGCTGTAGTTGTTGCACTAGAAGCGGCACTGGAAGCGACACTAGCTTCACTACTTTTAGCCTCGGTACTAGAGTCTACTTGCGTAGAACTAGAGGAGCTACTTGATTTCTTTGAAGAGCTCTTTGTCAAACTCTTACTGCTAGAGGATGACATTTTGCTGGTCTTTGTATCCTTACTGTAGAAGCCACTTTTATCTACTTTACTACTACCACAACCTTTTAATAATACAAAAGCAAGTAAGATAACCAATACGGCTGCTAGCAAACTTGTAACGATTTTAATTGTTTTTTTCATCATAATCACCTATCTATGCTACTGCTACGCTGATATATCGTCTGTTGCCTGAGAATGAAACGTAGCTAATCCAATAATGGCCATCAGACAAAAGTACCTTGTCGTAATTAACACCGTCTCCGGCATCGTAATAAGCCAGTTCTGGTGAGGACATTTTAGGTTCTGCTTTTATACTAGCATGTCCTGAGAAAGTATATCGCCCTTTATCAGGGATAGAAGGTCTTACAACTGCTTTTACAATAGTCGTGGTACCACCTACTCCAACCATTTTGCCGTCGTTTTGAACATAGTACAAGTGAACATTATATTCTCCTAGAGAATTTTTGTGATCACTTGGATTCACGGAAACTTTGTAAGTTCCATCACCTTGCTTAGCTGCAACATACCAGATAATATCATCTTGTCCATTTTCGCTTGACCAAGTTGGTACTTTTACTTCTTTGACACCATTAGGACTTGAAACATTTGAAATGATAACATCAAATGTACCCGTTTGGTCGTTTTTATTTGTGATGGAAATTGTTCCTGTTGGTTCAGCTCTACTTGGAGCCACTGGGGCCGTAGAGGTTCCACTAGTTGTTGGTTGAGTCGCTACTTGATTGATAGCGATATATCTGCGAGCTCCTGAATAAGAAACATAGGAAATCCATTCATAGTTATCGGCTACTAATGTCTTATCATAGTTAACAGAACTTCCATTGTCGTAGTATGCAATGTCAGCACTGGAAATTTTAGGTTCTGATTTGATCCCTTTTCGGCTAGTAAAACGATAAATACCTGAACTTGGTAAAGAGCTAGTCGCTTGACCACTTGTACTTGGAGTAGTGACTGGAGTCGTTGGTCGGGTCGCTACTTGATTGATGGCAATATATCTGCGGGCACCTGAATAAGAGACATAAGAAATCCATTCGTAATTGTCTGCTATTACAGTCTTATCATAGTTAACAGAGCTTCCATTGTCATAGTAAGCGATATCTGCGCTAGAAATCCTAGGTTCTGACTTAATCCCTTTGCGATTAGTGAATCTATAAGTACCTGAACTTGGCAAAGAACCACCGGTACTTGTTCCTGCTGAAGGTGTTGTACTGATTGGAGTTGAAGGCGTACCACTTAAATCTTTGAAGTGAATAAATCCCGCGGGTTTAGAAGTAGGTTGTGTTTGGGTGTGATATGTGTAGTCCATTCCTCCATTTCTAATCCAGTTATACTCTTCAACAACAATGTTACCTCCAACAATCTCAGCGACCCAAGCTACGTGTCCGTAACCACCATCAGTATAGTAAGCTACAGAACCCACTGCTGGAGTGTTATCTACTCTATATCCTAGGCTTCTTGCAACAGCTCCCCACTGTGCTCCATTTCCCATAGCTCTTGGAACTTCAAAGTGGTTAACATTATGCAAGCGATTAGCTACAAATGAGGTGCAATTTCCTGTGTAATATCCCCAAGAGTCCACAGAGTTGGGATTATTTCTCCAAGAAGCAGGGTAGTCATCACCGATAGCTCGTCCTGATCTTGTATTAGCACCATCAGATAATTTGCTATTTTGATTTTGATTCAAGAAATCTTCAACAGTTGCTAAATCATCATCCAGACTTCCTTCGTCATCTACTTTTGTAGTAGCTTTATCTGTGCTTTGATTATCTGCAGGAGTCGTAGGAGCTTCTACGACTTCAGATACCTTGTCTTCAATATTTTCTGTTTTAACTTCTTTGCTAGACTGATCAACTGATGGTGCAGCTGGGGTAATCTCTTTTGTAGTATGTCCTTCTGCAACACCATTTGAAGTGTTTGTAGATAAATCAGTCCTAGTTGCTTCAGCATTTACATGAGAGTCCTCAGATACAGCAGAACTATTTAAACTGCTCCCTGTTCCTTTGGTAGCCTGCGCTACTTCTTGATTAACAGTTGGTGTTTCTTGAGTAGTAGAAACTGCTTCTGTAGTTATAGATGTTGTCGTGCTACTACTATCATTAGTCACACTTCCAACTACTTCTGTAGTCGTTACATCATTGGTGTTGGTCAACTCATCTGCAGATGCTCCTTTAGGTGTTCCCAATAAGAACATCCCAATGAGCACCGAAGCTACTCCGATAGAATACTTTCTGATTGAGAAACGTTGGCTTCGCGTCATCCAAAATAATTTTTTCATAGTTTTGTACTCCATTTAAAATGTTTAAACGAACGCATTTAGAGTTTATTCAGAAATTTAGCATACAATAAAGCAAATTCAGAACAACTCTTTATTATTGATATGTGATTATACAACTATTGTTATTTATCCCTAGGATGATGCGAGTCAATATCAAAATCATCCTCTATGATAAGCACTTGATTCATATTAATACCTTCATTAATTGATTATTGAACAAAATTTGTAATGTTCAGCATTCTAAATGAATTGCCATTTCCATCATGACTCAGCCAGCTATTGTCATACAAGATTTTGATAGCTTCATCAGGCTGATTTTTCAAGTGATACTTTTCCATAATTAATCCCAAGGCAGCAGATACTTTTGGTGCTGCGATTGATGTTCCATACGCATAAGTGAACTGTCCTTGAAGTGTTGGAACAATAATCCAATCTCTTTCAAATAATCTCTCTGCCATCCATTTGTCGTATCCAACTGCTGACAACTCTTTAGAACCGCCTCCAGTTGCGTAGATATCCACTTCAGAACCTCTGTTTGAGAAACTAGAAATGCGATCATCAGCGTCCACTGACCCCACTGTAACAACATTATCTAATTCAGCAGGAATATCTTTTACTGAACCATTAACCTGAGCGTAGTCCTTGCCGTTTGAGCTACCAAGGTGATATTTCAATTCCGCTTGATTGTCTAGATTTAATCCTTCATCGCCTACAGAAGCAACAACTACTGAACCTTGCTTATGGGCAAAATTAACGGCCCGTTGATAAATGTTAATGAGTGCTGTTTTATCACTTTCATCAGTCGAATTTTCAAGCAGATATTCTCCGAAACTTAAATTGATGACATCAACATCATCTTTAGCCGCTTGAATCAATGCTTTTAAAATCCATTGATCTTGGGCATTTCCCTCGTCAAAAACACGATACATTCTCACCCTCATGCCAGGAGCAATTCCGAGGTAACTACCGTTTGAGGATATCTGACCGACAACAGATGTTGCATGACCTGTTTTGTCTAAAACATTTTGGTCATCGACAAGACCAGTGGTCGCATCAGCTGCGAAGTTTTTCACGGAAATAATATTAGAAGATATTTCGGAGTTATCGTTTGTAATCCCTGAATCAATAACTCCAATCGTCGCTTCACCTGAAGATTTATGAGTAAACTTAGTCCCTGTGCTAATGCTCTTTTGCATATCCCATTGATTTTCCCAAAAATCAGAATTATCATTCGTATAGACTTGACCTTTATAAGAATAGCTAATATTGGGTTTAACAGTTAGCTTATCATCCTCCACAATCTCTTCAATCTTACTGCTTTTTTCCTCTTTCACATCCTGCTTACTTTTCTCTGTGGAGATGGTCATGAAATTTATCTCAGGGATCTTGTCAGTAACTGTGATACCTTCTTTTTCAAATGCTTTCTCCATATCGTCAACTGATTGAGTTTCTCTTAATAATACATTGTACCGAGTTGTTTCAATGTCAGTTGCTTGAACACAACTTGGTGAACTACCAACAAACAATAATATTGACAATACCGTGCTAGCTAATAATAAATCTCTTTTTTTCATAATCACCTATTTTTGAAAAACCAGTAGATTTTCATAACCTGTTAAATTAGGATAATATGATGGTTCTTCAATCATCTAACCGATTTGGTTTAAATACTGTTTATTTTTTGTGATGTTTTCACCATTAATAAGTATTTCTCCTGAAGTTGGCATAACTAACGACAAGATCATTTTCATTGTTGTTGTTTTACCTGCACCATTTAGACCAAGAAAACCATAGATTTCGCCCTCTCGAACAGTAAACTTTTCTAGTTCCACGGTAGTAACTTCTACACTTTAGAAAGCTTGTGTAATTCAATAATATTTTTCATTTTTAACCTCATGTAGCCCAATAATAAAAAATCTATCCTTTTAATTCTGTTTCTATACTGTAATTGTAAATTGACCACCTAAAGATAACATTAAGATACAAGAAATTTTCCCTTAAAGTTTCGAATTAATAAATTCTCGATAACTTATATTTTAGTTTTTAATAATACTTCAGGAAAATATCTCTCAATGAATGTTCTAGGAAAGGCGTCAAACTGACTGTACAAAACTTCTTTCTGATTCATAAGCTAACCTCTTTCAATTAGTAACATGTAAAAATTACTTGTAAATTTTTCCAGTGACATTCAGCAGAGATTGTATTTACTCCGTGCCCTTTACCACTGCCTAAAAGACTATCTAATTCTTAAACTTGAAATTCTTATAATGCCTCAATAGCTTTGGTACGAATTTTATTTTCATCTTAACTACCCCACTTTTTAATATTAAATTTAACGCATATCTATGCTACTTTATACAATAATTTTAAAATTACTGGTTAAAGAAAAGTTTAAGAAAAAATAAAGCTCTAATTTTGCTCTCTTATTATCCCTAATACGATAACAATAGAAAAGTACCACCTTTAAAAGAAAAAACAAAAAGAGGTTTCCCTCTTTTTGTTGCAACATCTAAGATAACCAGACTCATAACATTAAGAACAACAAGTGAATAAAATTGGAATGAATTCATACGATATTCGTGTGAAATAGTTTTAAACACTCCATTTTTCCCAGCACCAATAATTTGATCTAGCTCTTCTAGGCTAATTTCTTTAATTGAATCAACAGCTTCATATTTATTTTGCATAATGCCACCTCTTTTTCGAACCTTGATAGACTGGTTATCTTATTTATTACGAGTTCATTGTAAGACAGGAATACAAATTTATGATAAAGAAAACTTAAAATTATTTTTAAGAATTTTAAATGTCTGAATTTTTTCTTCTGTGACATTATAATTACTTAAATTTATGGTATAATTAAGAAAATTTTTGGAGTTAATATATGAATTTTGAAGTTCAATTACTAAAGAAAAGTATACTAATCGTCGATGATGATGAAGCGCTAAGCGAGTCTATAAAAGAAGTTCTTGCTAGTCGTGGTTTTCAAAATATTCATGTCGCTTACAGCATCAGTGAAGGGATTAATGTTTTCTCAGTATCACATATTGATCTTATTATTTTAGATGTTATGTTGCCAGATGGTGAAGGATATTTACTTTCAGAGTATGTTAGAGAAAGTTCCGATGTTCCTATTTTATTTTTAACCGCTAAAAATAATCCTGACGATGAAATTCGAGGACTTGACTCCGGAGGAGATGACTATGTTACGAAACCATTTTTACCTAAATCTTTAACTTATCGAATTATTGCACTATTAAGGAGGGCATATAAAGATGAGTCAGAAATAATTGAGTTAGATAACTGTACTATAGATTTAAGTAGCGCAAGTGTTAAAAAAAATGATGAAATTTTGTCATTGACACTTACAGAGATACAAATTCTCCGAAAATTATATGCTAATAAAAATTATATCGTCTCTATTGAAACAATTTGTGATACTGTTTGGGGACTTGGTAGCTATGGCTGTGAAAAATCTCTCATGGTACATATTCGAAATATAAGAGGAAAAATCGAAGACATTCCTTCTAGACCAAATCACCTAATTACCATCAAAGGTCTCGGTTATAAGCTTGTTATATAGATAATTGAGGGATAGCAATGAATATCTTCAAAAAAATTATACTAAAGTTTATTTTTATTATCATAATTGATATCGTACTACTAATTACTGCCTCTAATTATATTCGCAGCCAACAGTCTGCCTCAAATATAGTTGACAAGATATCCAATGGAATTACTTTTTCTAATGGAAACTATGTAGTAAGTTCAGCCGCAAAAAAGTTAATTGATAAAGATAATTTATGGATAATGGTTATTGATAAAAATAGTGGTAAAGAAAAATTCAATGTTAATAAACCTAAAGAAATAGCCAGTCAATTTAATTTTACTGATGCTATTAGATTCTCTAGATGTTATCTAAAAGATTATCCTGTATTTACTCAACTAAAAGACGACAACGATGATATATATATTATCGCATTTCCAAAAGACAGTATTATACAATACGGCAATAATTACTTTGAATTGAATAGAATCCAAATCATTCCGATTATCATCCTATCAATTATATTTGCTAATATTTTATTTTGTCTCTTACTATATTGTCACAGCCTTACTTTCTTTAACCGAAATATCAAACCAATTATTAACGCAATTAACAACTTACCAAGTGGTATAAACACTCAAGTAAAATCTGTAAAAGAGCTAGATAAATTGACTCTTGCTGTTAATTCTGCAAATCAACAATTACGTGAAAACGAAAATTTTAAAGAAAATTGGATTTCAGGAATAGCTCATGACATAAAAACCCCACTCTCAGTTATCATGGCTAATACATCATTAGCCATTGAAAAAACAGACAATGATGACCTATTAAAAAATTTGAAACCTACACTAGTTGAGAGTCACTATATTCAAAATTTGCTAAACGATCTCAACATATTCGCTAGACTAACAAACGGTAATTTTAAATTAAATCAAGAAATAACAGATATTATCCCCTTCTTTAGGGAAATAATCATACAAATTATTAATGAAGAGATTTGGAATAATTTTAATTTTGAGTTTATTCCTGATAATAAATTGTTGGGTAAAAAAATGTACATTGAAAAATCTTTGATGTCTAGAGTTATTCACAATCTCATTTATAATTCTGTATTGCATAACCCTTCTGGTTGTAATATTCAGATTGTCCTTAACTATATTTCTCGTAATAAATTTTCAGTTATTATACGTGATAATGGAATTGGAACCTCTACAGATAGACTTAAAAATATTAATAAAATTGAGGAATTTAATTTTGATATTTCTGGGGCTCGCAGAAGTGGTATGGGACTAAAAATTTCTAACCAAATTGTTGATTTACATGGAGGTAGTATGATTATCACAAGTGAACAAGGAGAATATTTTCAAACAGAAATTATCCTTCCTATTGAATCACCTACCTTATAGTACCCAGTCATTCCATTTTAAATAATTGAGTTTTGGAATTCTGTCAATATTTTGGACACATTTTAGGAGAAAAATTTGAAGGCTAGCGCCCTTCGGTTGCTGGACTCCTTCTACGAGATCATAAAATGAATTTTATAAGCGCGTAGAAGGAGTGCTATTAACTAAGCAATTTGTTTTTAAAATTCATTCGGACAAAGATAGTTCAGTTTGCTGTGGCGCCTCCTCGAATTATAAAAACCTCCGATATACTTAAAAATACTATCGTAACAGGTCTGAAAATCTTTATAACCAACATTAGCTTCGGCGTAAATACACTCCTTTTTGATCGTTGCGTGAAATGACTCTATACAACTATTGTCATATGGGCATCCCTTAGCACTATAGGAATGTTGAATACAGTGGTGTTCAAGAAATCATTGCACACGATCCATTCTATCAAAATGAGATTGCCCAATATGATATCATTGAATTTGAGGCAAGTAAGTATTGTCCGGAATTTGAAACTATCATCAGTAAACCTTTTGACGACAAGTAGGTTTATTAGGAATCTATATACAAAAGGAATTTTCAGCACAAGTAAAAACAGCTCTTTTTATACGAAAAGAGCTGTTCTATTTTATGAAAGAGAAAGTCACTAGTGACCTTTGTGCTTCTCCCTACGTTTTTGCTGTTTGCGTTCAAATTTCTCTTGTTTGAGCAATTGCTTTTGGACACTAGATTGATGTTTTGAAATCTTTTTCCTTTCCTCATACTGCAACTGCAATAGTTCTTTCGACTTGGAAGAAACTTTCTGATTTACTTGTTTCTTCACCATTCGCTGTAATCGTTTAGGATTCTTGATTTTTACATGTTGGTTAACTATAGCTTCTGGACTAAAAGATAATTGAGTAAACTGAGTCTGTAAGATCTCTAGAATTTCATCATCTTTTGGCTCCTGACCAAATGTCACACGACAAACTTGATAAGTTTCTCGATACACTTGTTCGAACAAACCATGCCAAAATCCATCTTCAAAATAAACTGTCAATCCAATTGAAATTGTTTCCACGACAGCACCTCCTTAAATCTATCCCTAAGAATGGACAACCAAGGAGGAAGGTTACTGATAGGCTCGCCTACGTCTGGACTACCAACCAGAACTGTGTTTTTATCTTAGTTGGGACTATTATAGCATACAGCAATACAAAAAATCCTCCAGAGCTAAGCTCCGAAGGATTCATTTTTTATTTTACAACAATGTTAACCAATTTAGTTGGCTTCAATAGTCTAGTGGACTATTGAAGGTGGCAGCTAGGGCTAATAAACTCGTTATTTAACGACGATATTAACGAGTTTATTAGGGACACTAATCACTTTCACAATATCTTTACCATCAATCTCTGCTTTGACTTTTTCGTCAGCCAGAGCGACTTCTTGCAATTCTTCTCGTGACAGGTCTTTCGCGACCATGAGTTTAGCACGGACTTTTCCTTTGATTTGAACGACGATTTCAATTTCGTCTTCAACCAATTTGCTTTCGTCCCATGTTGGCCAAACCACATAAGAGATAGACTCGCCTGTTGCTGCCACTGTTTGCCAGAGTTCTTCTGCCAAGTGAGGAGCAAATGGGGCAATCAATTGGATAAAGCCTTTGGCATAGTCCACATAGAGTTTGTCTTCCTTATTAGCCGCATTGACAAAGACCATGAGTTGGGCAATGGCTGTGTTGAATTTCATCGACTCGATTTGCTCTGTGACAGCTTTAACGGTTTCGTTATAAACCTTATCAAGAGCACCATTGTTTTCCGCAACGATTTCTTTACTTGTAATCAAACGGTAAACACGGTCAAGGAATTTACGGCTTCCTTCCAATCCTTCTTCAGACCAAGCGATTGAAGCATCGAGTGGTCCCATGAACATTTCATAGACACGAAGGGTATCAGCACCGTATTGTTCCACCACATCGTCTGGGTTGACAACGTTCTTGAGGGATTTAGACATCTTGGCTGGTGCTTGCTCCAATTCTTCTCCTGTTTCCACATGGAAGAAGGAACCGTCACGTTTTTCAACCTTGTCAGTTGCCACGAGAGCACCACGGTGGTCACGGTAGCTTGTTCCCAAAATCATTCCTTGGTTAAAGAGTTTTTGGAATGGCTCTTTAGTCGGTACAACACCAAGGTCATAGAGGAATTTGTGCCAGAAACGAGCGTAAAGCAAGTGAAGCACGGCGTGTTCTGCACCACCCACGTAGATATCGACTGGCAACCATTGTTTGAGGAGGTCCTCGTCAGCCAATTTCTCTGTGTTGTGTGGATCGATATAGCGGAGGTAGTACCAGCTTGAACCTGCCCATTGTGGCATAGTATTCGTCTCACGACGACCTTTGACGCCATCTTCACGAGTCACTTCAAGCCAGTCTGTCAAGTTAGCCAATGGGCTTTCACCAGTACCTGAAGGGCGGATGTCCTTGGTTACTGGCAAGACAAGTGGCAAGTCACTTTCTGGCACAGCTGTTGAAGTTCCATCTTCCCAATGAATAATTGGGATTGGTTCACCCCAGTAACGTTGACGGCTAAAGAGCCAGTCACGAAGACGGTAAGTGATTTTTTCTTGACCAAAGCCTTTTTCTTCCAACCAAGCCACGATTTTAGCAATCGCTTCTTCTTTGTTGAGACCGTTCAAGAAGTCAGAGTTAACGTGAAGGCCATCTTCTGTATAAGCAGCCTCTTCAACGTTTCCACCTTCCAAGACTTCTACGATTGGAAGGTCAAACTGTTTTGCAAATTCCCAGTCACGCTCATCGTGGGCAGGTACGGCCATGACAGCTCCTGTTCCGTAGCTGGCAAGAACATAGTCCGCAATCCAGATTGGGATTTCTTTCCCATTGACAGGGTTGACGGCATAAGCACCAGTCCAAACCCCTGTTTTTTCCTTAGCAAGGTCTGTACGAGCCAAGTCTGATTTAAGGCTGGCTTGATGTTTGTAGTCAGATACAGCCTCAGCTTGTTCAGGTGTTGTGATGGCATCTACCAAGTCATGCTCAGGAGCCAAAACAGTGAAGGTCGCACCAAAAAGAGTATCTGGACGTGTCGTAAAGACTGTGAATTCCTTGTCTGTCCCTTTTACTTTGAAAGTGACATTAGCACCAGTTGATTTCCCAATCCAGTTGCGTTGCATGTCCTTGATAGACTCTGGCCAGTCAAGATCATCCAAGTCATTGAGCAAGCGCTCAGCATAGGCAGTGATTTTGAGCATCCATTGGCGCATTGGTTTGCGGACAACTGGATAGCCACCACGCTCAGATGTCCCATCTGGAAGAACTTCTTCGTTGGCGATAGCTGTTCCCAATTCTTCAACCCAGTTTACTGGCACTTCAGCTTCATAAGCCAAACCTTTTTCGTAAAGCTTAGTGAAGATCCATTGCGTCCATTTGTAGTAGTTCGGATCTGTAGTATTGACTTCACGGTCCCAGTCGTAAGAGAATCCAAGCGCATTGATTTGACGTTTGAAGTTGGCAATGTTTTCTGCTGTGAATTCCGCTGGATCATTACCTGTATCCATAGCGTATTGCTCTGCAGGCAAACCAAAGGCATCCCATCCCATTGGGTGAAGGACATTGTAACCTTGCGCACGTTTGAAACGGCTGAGGATATCAGTCGCTGTGTAGCCTTCTGGGTGTCCTACGTGAAGACCCGCTCCAGATGGATAAGGGAACATGTCAAGCGCATAAAACTTAGGTTTTGAGGCATCTGTTCCTGTCTTAAACGTGTGATTGTCAGCCCAGTATTTTTGCCACTTAGGCTCGATTTCTTTATGATTGTAAAAACTCATGGTTTCTCTCCAATATTCGTAATGCTTCTATTATAGCATTTTTGAAGGATTTTTAAAGATGATAAGGGAACTTTAAGAGGCAAATTCACCTGAATCTATTTTGCAGCTTTTTCATTCTTTTTAAGTTTTTTTGCGTTTTTGTGTAATAAAAAAGCAAAAAGATGCTATACTAGTATCAGAAAGAAGGTGACTCATGTATCAAGAACAACGATTAGAGAAAATATTAACACTTTTGGAGGAGCGAGGAAACCTATCTGTTAAGGAAATGGTTGACGCATTAGGTGTTTCCAAAGACACTGTCAGAAGAGATTTCGACTGCCTCAGCCAGAGAAATCTGGCTCAGCGTACCCATGGTGGCATTCTCCCAGTAAAAAATACCACTGTTCTTGGCTTCCAGGAACGTCAGAAAGGACTCACTGAAGACAAGAAAAAAATGGCAGAACTAGCGCTTAGCTTGGTCAAAGACCAATCTCTCCTCTTCTTCGATGTCTCTACCTTGATGCTTGAAGTTTCACAAAAATTGACTAAGAGCGTAGCTGTCTACTCCCACTCTTTGGACAATGCCTTGGTCCTAAGTGGCAAAGAAGGAATCGACTTTCATCTCTTGGGAGGGCGATTTTACAGCAAAAACCGCTTCTACTATTCGCTTCACGAAGCCCAGCTCTTGCAACATCTACAATTTGACTTAGCCTTCTTCGGAGCGGCTAGTCTCAGTCAAGGAGTGGTCAGCTATGAAGATGAAGAGGACGTTGCTGTCAAACAACTGGCCATGCAAGTTGCTAGAACCAAGATTCTTATTGCTGAATCTGATAAATATGAAAAGCATTCCAAATATATCTTGGGCAAGATTGAAGACTTTGACTACTGGATTACAGATAAGGAACCTGATCCTGATTTGGTCGAGGCTCTTAAAGATAAAGTAACGATTTTATATGATGGAAAGGATAGCGACTATGAGTAATATTCGTTTGATTATCAGTGACATTGATGGCACTATTCTCACTAGTAACCACCAGGTGGATGAGCAACTGATTGAAGTAATGCCAGAGCTTGAAAAAGCAAATATTCCCTTTGTTTTAGCTTCAGCCCGGTCACCACTAGGGATGCAACCAATTGCTCATAAACTGGGACTTCATAACAACCCCATCGCCTGCTACAACGGTGCCTTAGTACTTGAGGGTGATCGTACTATCATCCAACACCCTGTGGATAAAACTGAGATTCAAGAACTTCTAAGCTACTTATCCACAGATTATCCAAGTGTCTCTGTGAATATCTACTCTGGCAAGAACTGGATCACCAACCAACTAGACAAATGGTCTCAGTTGGAAGGAAGTATCACGGGTGAATCTCCTATCATTAAGGAACTGCAAGACACGGTCTCAGACTCAGAACCACCTATCCACAAGCTATTGTTGATTGATGAGCCTGAAGTTATCCAGTACCTTCACCAAAAACTCCTAAGCATGGATTTTCCACAGACAGCCTTTTACTTGTCCAAAGATAACTATCTTGAAGTCACTGCCAAACACGTTTCTAAAGAACACGCTCTCCTTGAAGTTGCCAAATATTATGACCTTCCTCTTGAAGAAGTCATGACCATCGGAGATAATTTCAACGATAGTCCCATGCTAGCTCTGGCTGGTCTAGGAATTGCCATGGGCAATGCACCTGAAGGGGTTAAGGAAACTGCAAACTTAGTAACGGCTTCAAATGATGAGCATGGTGTTGCTCAAGCCATTACAGAACATGTCCTAAACTAAGCTAATCTCTAATGGTGGGAACAACCTTTAATTGCCATCTCGAATGTTAGAACGAAAGGAAAGGTGCTCTAGAGGTGCCTTTCCTTTTTCAACGAAAAAAGCCTTCCTCTCTCGAAGAAGACCCAAATTTTCTAAAGATAAAGAAGGAGACCTACAAGAATCCCAATGGCATAGCCTGCCAAAACATCACTAGGATAGTGAACACCACCTAGCACGCGCAAAAAAGCTAGAGCCCCCGCCAGAAAAAGCATAGCCCCACCTAGCCAGGGGTTAAGCATCAGTGCCAACATAGCAATGACAGTCGCTGAGAAAACATGCCGACTGGGAAAGGACTTACCCAGACTGTCCTTCTTAATAAGGGGTTGAATAGCCCAGGTCTGGTATGGACGTGGGCGATTATAGAGGCTACGACCAAGAGAAAGAAGGAAAAAGCCTCCCCCCATAATAAGCATTGTCGTAAAAAGAACAAACCAGCCATTCCTTAGCCAAACCAAACTAATAAATATAGGAAAAAGCAGGTAAAAAGTCCTGGTTATAAGCTTGTTCAACCCTTCTAAAACCTTAGCGTAAGGACGCAATGGACCGCTAATCCCATCGTAAAATTGTTTATAATTCATCATCATCCGTTAGAAAAAAGGGAGTGACACAGAACTAAATTTCAAAAATCTAGCTTCTAGCCTCTCCCCTCAAGTTTAATGAGATAGTCTTCCAAGGTTGAAGTCTCTTAGCCCAACCTCTTTTTGTCTATCTTAAAGTTCAGCAATCTGGTAAAGTTCAAGTTCAGCAGCTGTTTCTGAACCAAACATATTAATCATGATTTTAACCTTGTTGTTTTCAATTTCTACAACACGGCCTTCTTGACCCATAAAGGCACCATCGATGATTTGAACCACGTCACCAACCTTGATATTAGTATCAAAGACATCAACGGTTTGACCCATTGAAATCAAGATTTGACGGATTTCTTCTTCCAAAAGTGGTGTTGGTTTAGAACGGTTACCGTGAGAACCAACGAAACCAGTAACGTTCGGAGTATTACGGACAACGAACCAGGCTTCGTCTGTCATTACCATCTCAACAAGAACGTAACCAGGGAAGCGGTTTTCTTCCACTTCTTTAACTTTACCATTTTTCTCAACATTGACCGTTTGAGTTGGGATTTCAACACGCAAGATATTTTCAAGCATGTTATAAGTTTGAGCACGTTGCAAAAGATTTTCTTTAACTTTATTTTCGTATCCTGAATACGTTTGAAGGACGAACCAGCCCTTGTCGAATGAATCTAGCATTTTAGGATTCCTTTCTTTGTTCTAAATGACATTTAAACACCATTGACCATCAATCTTCGAGGCGCAAGCGTTAAATGTAAATGAATGCTTATATTTTAATTCAAAGCGTAATAAAAAAGCCTGGTGGCCCTTGTTCTCGCTTTTATCTGCATTTATTATAACAAAAAAGAGCAGGCATGCCCACTCTTTTTATGTTTTCTTTAGAAAAAGTTAATCAGTGCTGACATAGCGCGACTCAACAATTCATCAAACGCATAGATGATGACAGTGAAGAATGCAGTATACTCAAGAACCGAACTAAAATCGTGCCAGCGTTGTTTACGGTCTGGCCAAGTCGTGTCTTTCAAGACTTTGAAAATACTTCCAGTTTGTCTCACGGTGTCTCCTATCTTGTTTCCTTATGAAAGGTATATTTTTTACAATGTTTACAAAATTTGTTAACTTCTAGTCGTGTTGGTTTGGGAGTACTACTAACATTAATTGAGTAGTTTCGACTCCCACATTCAGCACACGCTAGGCTTGCTTTTTTCTGTGCCATAACGCCTCCATTTTTTTATCTTACCACTTTTAAATGCAATTGACAAGCTATCTGAATAGACCTGAGAAGGAGTCTGAAATCTTATCCCATAGACTGCTTGCTTGATCTTTTACATCATTGACAACGTCTGAAGCCTTGTCTGTCCATGACTTGTTACTGCTATTACGAGAGTCATTTGGATCTGCCGTATAGTCTAGTGTTTGACCATCAGCCGCATAGGCATTTTCAACGGTAAACTCATTACCTGGTGTATTTGGCAAAACATCTGCAGCGATATAGCTGAAAATAGTTGAAGCCGTTCCTGAGCTTGCTCCTGTTAAGTAGTGATTCTCGTCAGTCTTATCAAAACCAATCCAAGTCGTCATAACCACATCAGGAGTATAGCCAATAACCCACTGGTCACTGGTCAAATCCTTGTTAAATTCAGCCTGAACAGTACCTGTCTTACCTGCCATGGTATAACCTGTGTAGTTGGCATTCACAGCAGAACCATTTGAGAAGGTACCAAGCATCATGCTGGTCATCTGGTTAGCTACTGACTGGCTGATAACACGCTTAGACTTCTTACTATGGGTAGCGATAATGTCACCACTAGCATTTTCAATTTTAGTGATGAAATAAGCCGTATTCATCTCACCACCATTAGCAAAGGTCGCATAAGCCTGAGCCATTTGAAGAGGACTAGCTGTCACACCACCACCAAGTGAAATTCCCAGTTCTTCTGGAACATTGTCAAAATTAAGACCGAATTTTTGACCGTAACTAATCCCTTTTTGAATACCGATTTGATTAAAGAGGTAAACTGCTGGGATATTGTAGGAGTTGGCCAAAGCTTGATACATAGGCACATCCTCTGTCTCAACACCACCGTAGTTGGTTGGGGTATAGCCATTATAGTCGATTGGTTTATTAGGAAGATCCTTGTTGATGCTCCATCCTGAAGCCAGGGCTGGGGCATAGACCACTAAAGGTTTGATGGTCGATCCAGGACTACGTTTACCTTGGGTTGCATAGTTAAAGTTACGGAAGGTTGTATCACTGGTACCACCTACACGACCTACTAGACCACGGACCGCTCCAGTTGTTGGATCAAGCGCTACACTAGCGGACTGGGCTGTACTACCATCACTTTCTGACGTTGGGAAGAGATAGGTATTTTCATAGGTCTGCTGCATATTAGCTTGTGAGTTGGCATCCATCTCTGTGTAGATTTTGTAGCCATTTTTTACGATTTCATCCTCACTCAAACCATAAGTTTTCGTAGCTTCTTCAATGACGGCATCAAAGTAAGACGGATACTTGTAGTCATCGCCAGTCCCTTGATAGGTATCATTCAGGCGACTAGCCATATCAACTCCTGCAGCGCTGTCGGCATCTGCCTGACTCAACTTCTTGTCATCAACCATGTTAGAGAGAACAGTATTTCGACGGTTGGTCGCATTTTGGATATTATCGATTGGGTTATAAATTTCAGGTCCCTTAAGCATACCCGCGAGAGTAGCTGCTTCATCAACAGTTAGATTGGCAGCACTTGTCCCGAAGTATTTTTGGCTAGCATCTTCAACACCCCAAACACCATTCCCGAAGTAGGCATTATTGAGGTACATGGTAAGGATTTCTTGCTTGCTGTATTTCTTGGTTAATTCCAAAGAGAGGAAGAATTCCTTGGCCTTACGAGTGACTGTCTGTTCTTGTGTTAAGAAGGCATTTTTAGCCAACTGTTGGGTAATGGTCGAACCACCACCAAAGCGTCCCATAGATACAATGGCCAATAGGAATCGCTTGACGTTAACCCCGCTATTTTCATAGAAGGTACGGTCCTCAGTTGCTATAACAGCATTCTCTAGACTATCACTAATAGCATCCAGCTCCACATAAGTCCCTTTTTGCCCTGACAAAGAACCAGCTTGATTGCCTTCTTTGTCATAAATAACCGTAGTAGCCTTCAAGGCATCCTGAAGATCTGAAACATTGGTCGTCTTAGCGATATAGAAGAGGTAGGAACCTACTGTCAGAACTAGCACAGCTACCATGATAAAGAGAATTTTACCAATATGATAGCGACGCCAGAAACGGCGAATAGGATTTCTTGGCGAAAGCGTAAACTTACTCAAGAACGCCTGAACCTTACCTAAAGGTTTGGTGGTATCAATAGGTTTCTTTTGCTTAGAACGTTGATAACGTGACGTCTCTTGACTTTCCTGAGACATATCTAGGTCTTCAACGGCTTGTTCAACCTCATCAGGTTTCTTAGCAAAGAGTCCCTTTATCTTATTTTGTAAATTCTTCGATTTTTCAGCAGGCTGGGAATCCTTCCCCTTTCCGCTATTTTCTTCTTTAAAAAGTTTGTTTTTTAGATTATCAAAAAATGTCATAACCCTATTATACCAAGTTTTTACAGGTTCTGTCCTCTTTTAAACGTTCATGATATAATGAAACCATGACTTTACACGTAGAAATTATCAACCCCTATCCTGCAGGGACTGTCAAAGACTTACTAGAAACTAAGCTCCTCATTCCTCGTAAGATTCGTCATTTCCTACGCACGAAAAAGCACGTCCTCATCAATGGAGAAGCTATTAACTGGCAGAGTCCTGTTGAAAAAGGCGATAGGATTAGCCTGACCTTTGACACAGAGGACTACCCTAATAAAACTATCCCTATGGGAGACGCTAATTTGGTAGAGCCTCTCTATGAGGATTCGCATCTCATCGTGGTCAATAAGCCTGAAGGGATGAAGACGCATGGCAATGACCCCACAGAAATCGCTCTTCTGAACCATGTTTCGGCTTATTGTGGACAAACCTGTTACGTCGTTCATCGACTAGACATGGAAACTAGTGGGGCTGTGCTTTTCGCTAAAAATCCGTTTATTCTCCCTATTCTCAATAGACTCTTGGAAGATAAGAAGATTCAGCGTCAATACTGGGCTTTGGCTGAAGGTAAATTCCAGACCAAGGATACTGTGTACAATGACAAGATTGGACGCGACCGCCATGATCGTAGAAAACGGGTGGTTGATCCTCGAAAAGGGCAGGTTGCCTATACAACCGTCACGCGCCTCAAAGCCTTCAAAGGAGCTAGTCTGGTCAACTGTCAACTAAAAACCGGCCGAACCCACCAAATTCGTGTGCATCTGGCCCACCATGGGCATGCCATTCTGGGGGACCCTCTTTATAGCCACCGCCCCGCATCTCGACTCATGCTCCACGCTCACACCCTTAGTTTCACCCATCCCTTAACACTCGACAAAATCACTGTTAAGGCGAGCTCAGACAGTTTTGAACAAGGGTTGAGAAATCACAAATAATAGAAGTAGGCTCATTCTCAAGCATAGTGCGAAAGTATTATCCTAATGATCCTCTAGTTATGACACAGTGGAAGCTTGCAAATAAGTTGCTTTTATTGACTTCAAAAGCCTTGACCGCCTTGAATCTCCCCTTACAATATGTTATCCTTTACATATCATTTAAAATTTGAGGGGTATTTAATTTATGAATCCAGTCGACCAATGGCTAGCAATTAACGCTAAGTATTTCCCAACAGAACAAGTTCAGTACATCCGCCAACGTCTTGAGGCACTTCCTGAACAACAACTTTCAATGCTTTACTCAATCAGCTTCCAAGATCCTACGATTATGCTTGTCATCTCACTTTTTGGTGGTTCTCTTGGCATCGACCGCTTTATGTTGGGACAAGTTGGTCTCGGTGTTGGTAAACTTTTGACAGGTGGTGGATGTGGTATCTGGTCAATTGTTGACTGGTTCCTTATCATGGATGCTACTCGCCAATCAAACGCTCAAAAACTCTTTGCAGTTATCGGCTAATGAAAAACTATTTTACACGCTTGTGGGCCTACCACCAGCGTTTTTTTAGATTATATCTCTTAGTTTTAGTGGCAGTTTATGGAGTCTACCTTTTACATCTTCCAACACCACTCAGTTTAATTCTAAGACCATTTGGCCTTAAAGGTTGGAGTGCAGGCCTAACACGCGCTAGTGTTAGACTCTTACACCTAGATTGGCAAGGAGCCTGGGACTATAATCCACTGATATATCCTCTAGTGGTCTATATCCTAACCTATTTCTTTCTCTTTCCCATCTTTAGTAACAAGAAGATTATAGAGAAATAAACACTCCTATCCAACTCCCATTGCACATCATTAACACTATTGCTATAATTGTAATTATCAAAATTTATAATCAAAACAAATGGAGGTAAAAACATGAATCAAAAAGATTGGATTGATTTTTTCCAAACAGCTAACGGACGCAATCCAAGTATCCAAGAAATGGCTGACGCAGCCAAGAGAGGTGAGTTTGTCCGAGAAAGCTCTAAAAGACAGAAACAATCTATTGAAGTAAACAAACCTGAAGAAATGGTAGAAACCAAGGAACCCTTGGCACCTGTCGAACCAACCAAAACTGATGAAACAGTAGAAACAACACCCTCTAAAGAAGTCACAGAAAGTGTTGAACCTTCCGTTGAAATCTATGGTGTCGCTGAAGAACCCTTAGTTGATTCTAGTATCGATGAAAGACAAGCTTTCCAAACTCCTAACCTAGGTCAAGAAACTCCAACAGCCAACTCTCAAGAACAAATAAATCCAATACAAGACACTACTAATAAGCCTTTAAATTCCTTTACCGACCAAGCTAATACAAGCTTCCCACAAACAAATCTCCCCCTTAACAAGCCTTGGAAAGATCCAGAAAAGAAATCCCGAACAAACCTCATCATGATAGCCATCGCTTCCATCCCAGTTATCCTTTGGGCTCTTGGATGGTTCTTACTTGGAGTTATTGGAGACGATTCTAGTATGGGCTTAGGTTTGACATTTTGGACTTTGATTGTGGGGCTACCAGCAATCATTATTAACATCCTACCAGCACTTCTAAACAAAACTAAAAAGAAATGGCTAATCTTTCTTTTATCAATACTGTTAAGCTGGACTTTCATTGGATGGATCATCTTGCTTATTATTTCTATCAATACGAATAAGGAAGCAGAACGCATTAGACAGCAACAAATGATGATGCATATGTCAGGTAAACAAGGAAGTTCTGATATGTTTAACCCTTTTCACTAATTAACAATAAATAATAGAAAAGAAAACCCAGGAAAAGTTTCTCTCGACTTTTCCTAGGTTTTTTTACTTTCTTAAATCTTAGTAACCCATCATTCCTGGATCCATAGCTGGCGCTGCTGGAGCCTCTGGTTCAGGCTTGTTGGCAACGACTGCTTCAGTTGTCAAGATAAGACTAGCTACTGAGGCGGCATTTTGAAGGGCAGAACGTGTGACCTTAACTGGATCAATGATTCCTGCTTCAACCATATCTACCCACTCACCGTTGGCAGCGTTAAAGCCTGTACCAACTGGGCTGTTCTTCAATTTATCAATGATAACTGAACCTTCATAACCGGCATTATAAGCAATTTGACGAACAGGTTCTTCCAAGGCGCGGAGGACAATATTACGTCCTGTAGCGTCATCACCTTCAAGATCAAGTTCAGCAACCTTAGCAATGACGTTAACTAGGGCTGTCCCACCACCTGCTACAATACCTTCTTCAACAGCGGCACGAGTAGCATTAAGAGCATCTTCGATACGAAGTTTCATTTCTTTAAGAGCTGTTTCAGTGGCTGCACCGACCTTAACAACTGCAACACCACCAGACAATTTAGCCAAACGCTCTTGAAGTTTTTCACGGTCAAACTCAGATGTTGTTGTTTCCAATTGAGACTTGATGAGATTAACACGGTTAGCAATCGCTTCTGCGCTTCCTGCACCTTCAACGATAACTGTGCTATCCTTATCCACAGTTACTTTCGAAGCTTGACCAAGTGCTGCCATAGTTGCATCCTTAAGCTCAAGACCAAGGTCCTCAGTAATAACAGTTGCTCCTGTCAATACGGCAATGTCTTCCAACATCGCTTTACGACGGTCACCAAAGCCAGGTGCCTTAACAGCAACAACGTTGAAAGTTCCACGTATCTTGTTAAGAACAAGTGTAGGAAGAGCTTCACCATCCACGTCATCAGCAATGATCAAGAGTGGACGACTTGTCTTAAGCACTTCTTCCAATAGTGGAAGGACATCCTGGATATTTGAAATTTTCTTGTCAGTTACAAGGATAAATGGATTTTCAAGGTCAGCGACCATTTTTTCATTATCAGTAACCATGTACTGAGAAAGATAACCACGGTCAAACTGCATACCTTCAACCACTTCGAGTTCTGTCTCCATACCACGAGACTCTTCAATAGTGATAACACCGTCATTACCAACGCGTTCCATTGCTTCTGAAATGTATTCACCAACTTTTTCAGAGCGAGATGAAACCGCTGCGACTTGAGCAATAGCTTCCTTATTGGCAACTGGTTGAGCAATGGTTTTAAGCTCTTCCACAGCTGTAGCTACAGCTGCTTCAATCCCACGACGGATACCGATTGGATTAGCACCAGCTGTTACATTTTTGAGACCTTCACGAACAATAGCTTGAGTCAAAACAGTGGCTGTAGTTGTTCCGTCACCGGCAATATCATTAGTTTTTGAAGCCACTTCGCTGACAAGCTTAGCACCCATATTTTCAAAGTGATCCTCGAGTTCAATTTCTTTAGCAATTGTCACACCATCATTAGTGATAAGAGGTGAGCCAAAAGCTTTTTCCAAAACCACGTTACGACCTTTAGGACCAAGCGTTACCTTAACTGTATCAGCCAAAGTATCAACACCACGGACCATTGCTGCGCGTGCATCTGATGAAAATTTAATATCTTTTGCCATAGTTACTCCTTCTTTATCTTACTTTATATCTGATTAGCATAAACCTAAGCTAGGACTGCTAAAATATCTGCTTCACGTATAATTGAAACGGAATCATCTCCGTCTTTAACATTGACACCTGCACCATTTTCAACAAGCACTTTATCGCCTGCTGCAACACTAGGTGCAATCAATTCACCAGTAAGAGTACGGATTCCTTCACCTACTGCCAAAACCTCAGCAGTCTTTGTAGCTTCATGACTAGCTCCTGCCAATACAAAGCCACTAGCTGTTTTTTCTTCTGTTTCTTCAAAACGGACAACGATACGATCGCCCAATGGTTTCAATGCCATACCAATTACCTCCAAATGTTATTGTTATTAGTAACGTGTGAAACGTTATTTTTAGCACTCATAAACCATGAGTGCTAATCCATATATTTATTTTAGCACTTGGTCAAAAATAGTCAAGAAAAAACTACCCAAAATCTAAACTTTGGATAGTTTCTTTCTAGTATATTAACCGAGTACCAATGCATCATCATTGAGAACTTGTCCACTATTTTTGTGGAAAAGATCCATAAGTTCTGCAACAGTGAGGTTTTTCTTTTCTTCACCTCGCACATCTACGACGATTTTACCATGGTAGAGCATGACTAGACGGTTCCCATATTCGATGGCATGTTCCATATTGTGGGTAATCATAAGAGTTGTCAACTGTTGTTCTTCAACAATCTTACGCGTCAGATTCATGACCATGTCACTTGTCTTAGGATCTAGGGCTGCTGTGTGTTCATCTAGCAGCAAAATCTTTGGACGAACCAAGGTCGCCATAGCAAGTGTCAAGGCCTGACGTTGTCCACCTGACAAGAAATTAGCATCAGTCTTCATACGATTCTCAAGACCAAGACCAAGATCTACCAAGGCTTCCTTGAATACTTGACGTTCACTTTCAGTAATAGACTTTTTAAAGAAGCTACGTTTCTTACCACGACGATAGGCGATTGCCATATTTTCTTCGATAGAAAGGTTTGTCGCTGTCCCCATTCGAGGATCTTGGAAAACACGGCTAATGTCTTTAGAGCGCTCATCTACAGATGCTTTCTTAATAGATTGCCCCTCCAACAAGATATCCCCCTCATCAATGCTAAGAACACCAGCAATTGAATTCATCAAGGTTGATTTACCAGCACCATTTCCCCCAATGACAGAGATAAAATCTCCCTGCTCAATGTCGAGATCCAAACCACGAAGGACGTGATTTTCATTGACTGTGCCTTTTTCAAAGGTTTTATGAATCTGTTGTAAACGAAGTAAAGCCATTACTTGTCACCTCCTGGAGTCAAGGATTTGTTAGGTTTGATTTTCAATTTTTGTCGTACTTCAGGCACATAAAGGATAATAGCAAGCAAGATGGCTGAAGCTAATTTCAGCATTTGAGCATCAACGTTCATGGCAAGGATAATAACCAAGACCAGACGATAGAGAACAGCTCCGACAACAATTGACCAAAGACGTTTGCCAAGTGGTAAATACTTAACGATAACCTCAGCCAAGATGATTGCAGCCAAGCCATTTACGATTGTACCAGTACCCATATTCATATCCGCATAGCCATTGTTTTGAGCTAGGAGAGCTCCTGATAGGGCAATCAAACCATTGGAAATCATGTAGCCAAGAATCTTCATACGGTCAACCTTGATACCATTGGCTTCACCCATGGCAAGGTTATCACCTGTTGCACGAAGAGCAAGTCCAACCTGTGTATTAAGAAGAACAACCAACATAAGTACTACCAGACTAACAAAGATTAGTCCTAATAGAATCACACCATTCAGCTTAGATAGACCAAGATCCATCACCATAGTCACCAGCGTGTTATGTCCTGAAAGAGAGACATTGGCACTACCAAGAACCAAAAGGTTAACCGAATAGAGCCCTGTTAAGGTAATAATCCCTGTTAAGAGTGCTGGTATCTTCATTTTCGTATGCATAAAGCCAGACACCGCTCCAGCAAGCATACCAGCCACAAAACCACCTAAAGTCGCAAAGATTGGGTTAATCCCACGGATAATCATGATAGTTGTCGTAGCAGCACCAAGTGGGAAGGCCCCCTCAGCTGTCAAATCAGCAAGGTCCAAAATACGGAAGGTAATGAAGACCCCAATAGCCATAATCGCCCAGAGGAGTCCCTGAGAAATGGCTGTTAGCACCACATTTGAAAATCCTTTTTTAGAAGACTTATTAACCTTAAGCTTAATGACACCCTTATCTTTTTTAGCAATTGGTTTGTCATCTTGCGTTGATGTTTTAGATTCCTCGTCACTAATGCTAGAAACATCAATGCCAAGTTCTTTAGCCATGTCATGGTTTACCACAACATTAAGTGTTTTAGGATACTCTGCATCGACATCCTTGACCTTCTCACCTCGGAGAACACGGCCTGCCAACTTACCTGTTTGACGTCCAAGCGCTTCATAGTTAGTTCCATAAGTGAACAGGACACCTTTTTCTACACTACCAGCGTCACTACCAACAACTGGAACCTTAGTCTCTTTAGAAAGATCTACCAAGGTATTAATAGCACTAACAATGGTATTGTCAGTTGGTATGAAGATGACCTCAGTCTGACTCATCAAGCTCTTGGCTGTATCTTGGATATCATTGGTTGATGAAATTCCTTTGATAACCGTTTCAATACCAGCTTCCTTGAAGTATTTCTTGGCTTCTTCAACCTGAACTTCTGAGTTACGCTCGCTGGTCGTATACATAATCCCAACTTTTTTAGTGTTTGGAAAGACCTTTTTCAACAATTCAACCTGTTTATTGATAGGAGACATGTCACTTGTTCCCGTCACATTTCCACCAACATTGTCCATAGACTTAACCAATTTAGCTGAGACAGGATCTGTCACTGCCGTAAAGAGAATTGGCTTGTCCTTTGTCAAACTACTCAAAGACTGGGCTGCTGGGGTTGCGATAGCCAACATGACATCATTATCTTCAATAAGCGACTGAGAAATCGTCTGCAAGTTAGACTGATCTCCTTGTGCATTCTGATAATCGATTTTAATGTTCTTACCATCGACATAGCCTTCCTCTTTGAGTTCTTCAATGAACCCTTTACGTGTTGCTGACAAGGAAGGATGCTCTACATATTGGAGAACACCGACGTGAACCAAATCTTTATTAGAAGTATTGGAGCATGCAACCAAGATGACAGCTGTTATAACAGCCATCATACTGACCAAGAATTTCTTCATCTTGTACACCTCTGTTTTTTTATTTTATCTATTTCCAATTTCCTTTTATGTTCTTCTGAAGCGTTGAAGGCACAGGGAAAACAACAGTTTCATTGCCCACGAAAAATCCTCAAGTCTTCAAGAGCATCCCCGAGTGATACAATCACTCTATTTATCACGTCAAAAGTAAGCTAAAGCTTGCTGTTTAAAGAACAATTCTAGCTTAGAATGAGAAATTAAAAAATGGACCACGGCATGGAAAAACCAGCTAGGACAGGCCCAACTGGTTCTCTGCATCTTGACTAGCACAAGCTAGCTTATGTCACCGGTTAGACCTCTTCATCTAATCGGCTAATCCATCACAAAATGCTTTAGCTTCATAGATACAAACTTATTGACGCTTGTATCTTGAAACACAAACGTCCTATCTAAAGAAACTAAAGTAATAAAAAGCTTTAAGATTTCCCCAGTGGGTGGCTTTGTTAAGCATGTAATGTCTCCGTAGTTAAGATAGATTTAAGTTTACACTATTTAGACAATTCTGTCAAATTGGAATTTATCTCCTTTTTCTCAATTAATCTTTGTCGTTTAAAAAGAAAAATCTCTTCCCACATCTGCAAGAAAAGATTTTTTAGTATTAAGCATCTTGTTCAGTTGTTAAGATAGCAAGTGTTTCAATCAAGTTATCGGCATTTACTTCAATAGTGTCACCTGTTGCCTTGATTTTAACTTCGACAACACCTTCACTGGCCTTTTTACCAACTGTCACACGGATTGGAAGCCCGATAAGGTCACTATCAGAGAATTTCGAACCAACACGCTCATTACGATCATCTGTCAAGACATCATAGCCTTCAGCCATAAGAGCAGCTTCCAAACGTTCTGTCAAAGCATTGGCTTCCTCATCCTTAGTATTAACTGTAATCAAGTGAACATCATAAGGCGCCAATTCTTTAGGGAAATTAATACCCCAAGCATAACGGTATTGACCTTTTGGTGTCTTGTTGACAAAGAGACGTGCATGTTGCTCAATAACCGCTGATAATATACGGCTTACACCGATACCGTAACATCCCATGATAATTGGAACTGCACGACCATTTTCGTCAAGAACGTTAGCACCCATACTTTCAGAGTAACGTGTACCAAGTTTAAAGATATGACCGATCTCGATACCGCGCGCAAACTGAAGGACCCCTTGTCCGTCTGGAGAAATTTCACCCTCTTTAACTTCACGAATATCTACGTATTCCGCCTTGAAGTCACGCTCTGGGTTAACCCCTGTTAAGTGGTAACCATCTTCATTGGCTCCAACGACCGCATTAGCCACGTCTTGAACCTTACGGTCTGCAATGATACGAACATTTTCAGGAAGGTTAACTGGACCAAGAGAACCGAAGTTAGCACCAAAGACTTGACGTGCTTCATCTTCTGTAGCTGGTTCAAGGAAATCAGCAGCAAGGTAGTTTTTCAACTTCACATCGTTAACCTGATCATTACCGACAAGAAGAGCCACCACTGGTTCATCATCAGCAATGAAAAGCAAAGTCTTGATTGTTTGTTCTTCTGGAACATTCAAGAAAGCAGCAACTTCATCAATTGACTTGCAATCTGGTGTTTCAACACGAGTCACTTCTTCTTGAGTCACAACCTTAGTCGCTGGTGTGTAGGCGTTTGTTGCCATCTCGAGGTTAGCTGCATAGCTTGACTCTGTAGAATAAGCAATCGTGTCTTCACCAGATACCAACCATGATGTCAATTCTTGCTTGATTTCTTCCAAAACATCTTCTGGAATCTCATCCAATGAAGCAATTGACTTGTCAAGAACTACCCAACGGTTGAGGTCTGTACGCTCAGGAGTGACCGCCATGAATTCTTGAGAATCCTTACCACCCATGGCACCACCATCACCGATGATTCCCTTAAATTCAAGGCCAGCACGTGTAAAGATAGCTTCATAAGCCTTACGATAGTCTTCGTAAGTTACATCCAAATCTTCGTAATTTTGGTGGAAACTGTAAGCATCCTTCATGATAAATTCACGCGTACGAAGAAGACCATTACGAGGACGTTTTTCATCACGATATTTAGATTGGATTTGATAAAGGTTAAGTGGCAATTGTTTGTATGATTTAACCGCATCGCGAACCAAGACTGTAAAAGTTTCTTCGTGAGTTGGACCGAGAATAAAGTCAGATTTATCACGATTTTTTAGTTTATAAAGGTCTTCACCATAAGTTTCATAACGACCTGATTCACGCCACAAATCTGCTGTCAAAAGCGCTGGCGCCAACATTTCAACCGCACCGATTTTTTCAAACTCCTCACGCATGATGGTTTTAAATTTCTCGATAGCACGATTTGCCAATGGCATATAAGCATAAATACCAGCAGAGACCTGACGCACGTAACCCGCACGTACCATAAGGGCATGACTAATAACTTGAGCATCACTTGGCATTTCACGAAGTGTTGGAATCAACATTTTACTTTGTTTCATTATTTACATACTAAGGAGGCTGGCCCGTGGGTCAAGTCCCTTAGACTTCCTTTCATTTCTTTGTTTCTAATTAAAAGAAAGCACGCATAATATCATTCCAAGTCACTGCAATCATAAGAACAACCATGACCGCAACACCTGCGAGTGTGATATAGCTTTCAATTTCTTGATTAAGTGGTTTACGACGAATAGCTTCAATAATATTCATAACAATTTTACCACCGTCAAGGGCTGGAATTGGAATAAGATTGAAAATCCCTAAGTTGATAGAGAGCATTCCCATAAGGTTAAGAATGGAAATTAAGCCATTTTCTGAAGCCTGGGCAGACATCTGGAACATAGCAACCGGTCCACCAAGTTTATTCAAACTAAAGTTGGTGATAAGCCCCTTAAATGCCACGAGAATTTTAAAGGCCCCTTCCCAAGCCATTTGGAAACCACCAAAAATCTTATCTTTAAGACCTGTCTTTAAGGCAGGAGAGACACCTAAAAAGTAGCTACCTTGATTTTCCTTAGGTTTAACAGAGACCGTTTCTTCCTGACCGTTACTTCTCTTAACCGTCACAGAAAGGCTGTCACCTTTGGAGAATTTTTGAGTATTCTCTGTCAATGCTCCCTTCAAGCTGTCCCAATCCGTAACCTTATCTTTATTGATAGCCTCGATGGCATCACCATTTTTCAAGCCTGCCACCTGAGCAGCGCCTCCATCGGTTACCTGGATACGGTTGGTAGATGTATCTTGAACACCACCTTGAACAAAGGCCAAGATAATAAAGACAAGCACCCCAAGAATGAAGTTATTCATAGGACCAGCAAAGTTGGTAATTAAACGTCCCCAAATGCTTGCATTTTGATATTGGACATCCTTAGGAGCGATACGAAGTTCTGTACCATCCTCCTCAACGATAGTGGCATCATGATCAACCTCATAGGTCTTGGTCTCATCTAGGACAAGACCTGTAATAGTCAACTTATCTTCCAAATCATAGGCAGTGACGTTCATAGGCAAAGCCGTCTGGTCAACCTGACGATCTGAAAGATTGATACGTCTTACCTTACCATCTGATCCAATCGTTAGACTGGCAGGGCTACCTGTTTTAATCTCAGTTGTATCTTCACCCCAACCAGCCATACGGACATAACCACCCAAAGGGAGGATACGGATAGTATAAACGGTACCATCCTTACCTGTATGTGCAAAAATTTTCGGTCCCATACCAATGGCAAATTCACGCACCAGAATGCCTGATCGTTTGGCAAAGAAGAAATGGCCAAACTCATGGAAGACGACAATCACACAGAAAATCAGTAAAAAAGTAATAATAGCTTTCATTTAGACACCACCACCCTTAAAAAAGTCCTAGTAAGTGCATGATTGGGAAAACGAAAATCCAGCTATCACAACGGTCTAATATGCCACCGTGCCCAGGAATAAGATTACCTGAGTCTTTAACACCAAAGTGTCGTTTAATAGCTGATTCAACCAAGTCACCAAATTGACCGAAAATACTAAAGAGAATCGTACAGATAAGCAACCAGAAGAAACTATGCGGTGCATAGACATTATGATTAATCAACCCAAATAGTAATGCTACAATGATTGCGGATAAGATACCACCAACACTACCTTCAATGGTTTTATTAGGTGATACTTTTGGCAATAGCTTATTCTGACCAAATTGACGACCAAAAAGGTAAGCTCCAATATCTGTTGCCCAAACAATAAAAAGAGCAAAGAGAACTTTTTCCCAACTATCCAAACGTGCCGCAATGAGATTTTGAAAACCAAAACCAACATAAAAGGCAGATGCAATTGGATAAGCTGCATCATCAAAAGAATAATGGTCGCTATTAAGGACAGTCCCCGCTAGAATCAAAAATGAAATAACAGCGAAACCTGTCACACTAGCATTTGTTGGAAGACTGATAAAATACTGATCAATCGGCACAGCCAAGATAAAAGCTGCCACCATTGATAAAATACCCTCGATAGAGAAAATCTCCAAGTGCTTCATGCGAAGCATCTCAGACACTGCAACCATGGCCATGGCTCCAACCAAAAGTTGGAAAGGAAGACCACCGATAAAGAGCAATGGGAGGAAAATGCCTGCTGCCACACCCCCACCAATTAAACGTTCTTGCATGAGAGGTCCTTTCTAGACACCACCGAAGCGACGGTGACGTTTATTGTAGTCAGAGATGGCTTGACGTAGCCCTTGTTGGTCAAAGTCTGGCCAGAAAACATCTGTGAAGTAAAACTCACTATAGGCAGATTGCCAAGGCAAGAAATTACTAAGACGAAGCTCGCCACTCGTACGGATAATCAAATCTGGATCACGGTAGAGGTAAGGCAATTTATCTGTCATCAAATGCTTAGCAATGAGATCCTCATCAATAGCTTCAGGACTGAGTTTGCCTGCTTCAACCTCTTTAGCAATCGCTTGAACGGCAGATACAATCTCCGCACGACCACCGTAGTTCAATGCAAAATTGAGTACCAAACCGGAATTATGTTTTGTCTGCTCAACTGCCTTTTCAAGAGCATCTAAGGTTTCCTTAGGCAGGCGACTATTATCTCCGATTGTCAAAATGCGAACATTGTTTTTATCTAATTCTGGTACATACTTGTTAAAAAATTCAACTGGCAAATTCATGATGAATTTCACTTCATCTTGTGGACGTGACCAGTTTTCAGTTGAGAAGGCATATACTGTCAATACCTTAACTCCAAGTTGTGACGCTTCGATAGTTACCTTTTGCAAGGCATCCATCCCAGCCTTATGCCCCATCACACGTGGTTGTAGACGCTTTTTAGCCCAACGGCCATTTCCATCCATAATAATACCGATATGGTTAGGAATATTATCTAGAACCTCTTGATGAGATTTTTTTCTAAATTTAAACATGGAATATCCTCTAAATATAGTTTACCCTTTATTTTACCACATTTTCAGGGGTTCTGAACAGCTTTTAATACCGATAAGATTAGAAAACGCAAAAAGACCAGGATGTAACCTAGTCTCAAATACACATCTTACTTTTCATCAGCAGACTCAATTGCTGAATCTTCTTCGATAATTGTCTTTTCAGTTGTTTCTGTAGTTGGTGCTGGTGTGATTACTTTCATGATTGAACGACTCAAATCAAAGGTCAAGAAGACACCTTCTGCATCCAAAACGATACGGTTATTTTCTTTGTCAATCTCATCAACAATAGCAATCAAACCACCGATTGTTTCAACTTCAGCACCCTTAGCAAGGCCTGCAAAACGATCTTCCTGTGCCTTTGCTTGGCGACGACGGCTGAAAGCTACATAAGTAACAATTGCGACCACATAAATGGCCAAAACTAGCATCATATTCATATTTCGTATTCCTCCAATAATTCACTTGGCTACTACTATATCAGATTACGTTAGGACAAGCAAGGCAAATCCTTATACAGACCACATAAAAACACTTTCTACAAGACGGAAAGTGTTGAATGAGATTACATATCTGCTACATTGTGGTAAACCTTTTGAACATCATCATCTGCTTCAAGAGCATCAATAAGTCCTTCGAAAACTTCAAGGTCTTCACCTTCAAGAGTAACCTCAGTTTGTGGAATCATTTCAAGTTCAGTTACTTGGAACTCTTCTTGTCCGTTAACACGGAGAGCTTCCAAAGCTTTGTGAAGATCTGTTGGCTCAGTATAAACAGTGATAGTACCATCTTCTGCTTCTACATCTTCAACTTCTACATCTGCTTCAAGCAATTGTTCAAAGATAGCATCTGCATCTTCACCTGCAAATACGATAACACCTTTTTTATCAAACATGTATGAAACAGAACCTGAAGCACCCATGTTACCACCGTTTTTACCAAAGGCAGTACGTACGTTAGCAGCTGTACGGTTAACGTTTGAAGTCAAAGTATCTACGATAATCATAGAACCATTTGGTCCAAAGCCTTCATAACGTCCTTCAACGAAAGTTTCATCAGTGTTACCTTTAGCCTTATCAATGGCCTTATCAATAACGTGTTTTGGCACTTGCGCTTGTTTAGCACGCTCCAAAACGAATTTCAAAGCTGAGTTTGATTCTGGATCTGGTTCACCTTGTTTAGCAGCCACATAAATTTCGACACCAAACTTAGCGTAAACCTTTGAGTTGGCACCATCTTTAGCAGTTTTTTTAGCAACGATATTAGCCCATTTACGTCCCATGGGATTCACCTCTTCTAAGAGATGTTCTGACATCTCTGATTTGTTTTTTCTTTTTTGAAAATAGCAAAACATGCTAAATTCACAATCTCTTACATTATAACACTTTGACTGCCGTTAGTAAAATTGAAATAAAGACGAAGTGCTAATAACAGAAAAAAGACCAGCCAAAGCTGATCTTATCTGAGAATTACAAGCGAGCGTTAAGTTCTGCTCCAAGTTCTTCAAATCCTGGTTTACCAAGAAGGGCGAACATGTTTTTCTTGTAAGCTTCTACACCTGGTTGGTTAAATGGATTAACAGCATTCAAATATCCTGAAAGAGCGATAGCAAGCTCAAAGAAGTAGATGATATATCCCAATGTGAAGGCATCTTGTTCAGGGATAGTGATGAACATGTTAGGTACGTCACCATCTGTATGAGCAAGAAGAACACCGTCTGTTGCTTTTTTATTAACAAAGTCAACATCTTTACCTTGGAGGTAACCAAGTCCATCAAGGTCTTCATCCAATTCAGGAATAACAACGTTCTTACGTGGTTTTTCTACACGAACAACAGTTTCAAAAAGGTTACGTGTACCTTCTTGAATGAATTGACCAAGAGAGTGCAAGTCTGTTGAGAAGTTTGCTGATGTTGGGTAGATACCTCTTTGGTCTTTACCTTCAGATTCACCAGCCAATTGTTTCCACCACTCAGCGAAGTATTGAAGTGATGGTTCGTAGTTTGCCAAGATTTCAGTTGTGTAACCCTTACGATAAAGGATGTTACGAATTGCAGCGTATTGGTAAGCTTCATTTTCAGAGATTTTAGATGAAGAATACTCTTTACGTGCAGCGTTAGCACCTTCCATAAGGGCTTTGATATCAGCACCTGAAGCTGCAATTGGCAATAGACCTACAGCTGTCAATACGGAGAAACGTCCACCGATGTCATCTGGAACAACGAAAGTTTCCCAACCATTAGCATCTGCTTCAACTTTAACAGCACCTTTTTGGCGGTCAGTTGTTGCGTAGATACGTTTGTTTGCTTCTTCTTGACCGTATTTCTTAACAAGGAGTTCCTTGAAAACACGGAAAGCAATAGCTGGTTCAGTTGTTGTACCTGATTTAGAGATAACGTTAACTGAGAAGTCTTTATCTTCAACATACTCAAGCAAGTCTGCAAGATAAGTTGATGAAATTGAGTTACCAGCGTAAACAATTTGTGGTGCTTTGCGTTCTTCTTTTGTTTGAAGGTTAGCAAAGTGATGATTCAAGAAGTCAATGGCTGCTTTGGCACCAAGGTAAGAACCACCGATACCAATAACAACCAAAACGTCGCTTTCTTCTTTAATTTTTTCAGCAGCTTTCAAGATACGGTCAAACTCTTCACGATCGTAGTTCTCTGGAAGGTCACGCCATCCAAGGAAGTCAGCACCTGGGCCTGTTCCTTTGCGAACCATTTCGTCTGCTACTGTTACTTGTGCTTGAAGGTTATCTACTTCGTGTGGTGCTACAAATTTATCCAAAACTTTTGAATAGTCAAATGTAATATGAGCCATTAGTCTCTCCTTATAAAAATTCAATTATAGCTTCTAGTTTACTCTTTTATTTATCTTTTGACAATATTTTTTTACCCTTATTAGGTCATAATAGGATACAGTTTCTACTTAAATGTTAATTCTGCTTCAAGACCGTAGTGGTCACTTACCAAAGGTTGATTATTGCCGTCAAAAATCACACTAAGGCGCTCTACTGTCCAATCTTGGCTAGCAAAGACATAATCGATACGTAAAGGCTCTTCATTGCCCTTCCAGCCATCGATACCTGGTCCAACTGTATAGCTACCAGTTGTTTCCTTAGCTACTTCAAAACTATCTTGAAGATTGAGTGAGCTAGCCAAAATGGCTTGATGTCCTTCGCGACCTGCTGGGTTGTTAAAGTCACCTGCTAGGATGAGCGGTTTCTCAATAGCTTTGAAACGTCCCTCAATACGTGCCCACTCCTCTTGGAAACCTTTGTCCCACCATGAAAGGTGAACACTAGCAACAGCAACTTCTTGGCCATCTACAGTTGTCTCAGCCACTGCCACACGGCGTGTATGATAGTCTGTTGGATCATCAACATCTGATACCAAGATTTCACTCGCTGTCAATGGTTGGCGTGACAAGACAGCAACACCTTCATTAAGGTGATCATAACCAATGTGATTATAAGCCCACGTCCAATGATATTGAAGGCCCTCTTCAGCTAATTTTTCCACAAGCAAACGGACAAAGTGATCTTGGTGGATTGATGTTGCTGATGGTAGCGCATGATAGTAAGCATCCGTTTCTACAGCTACCGTCTCTATTTCCTGATTAACTTCTTGGAAACAAATGATATCGTATTGAGCCTTAAGGATTTGTTCCTTTAGGGTTTGGAATTTTCCTTCTGCATCTTCTTCCATCCAACTATGGGTATTTAAGGTTAGAAATTTCATAATCTTATCCTTTATCTGACTTACATATAGAAATGATAACAAGGTCTTTTACAAACAAAACAGCCCAGGGGCTGTCTGCTTGATTATTATTTAACAAATTAAAGTTCTACTTTTGCAACTGGAGCATTAGCTACCAATTTCCCTGTATGTTCTACTTTAACTGATTTAATCGCGTCAGCATTAGTAAAGACAACTACTGTAGAAGTGTCACGTCCAGCTTCACGGATAGCTGCAAAATCTGCTTCTACTAAGAGATCACCAGCAGCAACAGTTTGTCCTTCAGTAACTTTAACCTCAAATGGTTTACCTTCAAGACTAACAGTATCAAGTCCTATGTGAACCAAAACTTCAAGTCCATTATCTGTTACCAAACCAAGAGCATGTTTTGTTGGGAAGATACTTGCAACTTTACCAGATACTGGAGAAACAATCTTACCGTTTTCTGGTTTTACAGCGAAACCGTCACCCATCATTTTTTGTGAGAATACTGGGTCTTTTACATCTTCAATATTGATAACTTGACCATCTGCAACTGAGTGAACATCTTCAGTTACACCTTTGAATTGAGCTTCTGCTTTTTGAACAGCAGTCATTTGACTTGGAAGTGTTTCAGGAATAACTTCACCTGAATCAAGTACATCTTGGATATCAGATTTCAATACGTCTGCTTTAGGACCATAGATAGCTTGAACCCCTTGTCCTTTCATGACAAGACCCATAGCTCCTTCAGCTTTCCATTGTTCTTCAGTTCCGACTTTATCAGCTTCTTTAACAGTAACACGAAGACGAGTCATACATGCGTCAACGTCGACAATGTTAGCACGTCCACCAAGAAGGTTGATGATGTTGATAACTTGTGAGCTTGCTGAGCTTGTTCCAGCACTTGCTGAGCCAGCAGATTCTGATGAAGCATCATCACCTTGCTCATAGTTACCGTTACGTCCTGGTGTTGCGTAATCAAATTTCTTAATCATGAAGTTAGCGATGAAGAACATGATAACACCAAAGAGTACAGTTACCCAAATAAAGTTTACGATATCCATCGCCAAACCTGCGTTAATAGCGAGTGGTGTACGTGTCAAGAATTCGATAGAACCGAATGAGTGAACACGGAGGTGAACGATGTCAGCCATTGCAAAGGCAGCACCTTGTACAAATGCGTAAATGATGTAAAGTGGAGTAGCTACGAACATGAACATGTACTCGATAGGTTCTGTTACCCCTGTCAAGAATGTTGCAAGCGCAGTCGCAGTCATCATACCTTTGTATTGATGTTTCTTATCATCATCAACGTTACGGTAGATAGCTACCACCATACCCATCAAGATACCAAATGAACCAATCATTTGACCAACTTTGAAACGAGCTGGTGTATAGGCTTCAAGAAGGTGTTTATATTGATCTGGATGCGCACCTTTAAGGTTAGCAAGGTCAGTAACCCATGCGAGCCAGAGTGGATCTTGGCCCAAAACTTTAGTACCTTTTGCAGCACCAGTCAAGACTTCATAAGTACCACCCAATTGAGTGTAGTTAATTGGGATAGTCAACATGTGGTGGAGACCAAACGGCAAGAGAAGACGTTCCAATGTACCGAACAAGAACGGTGCCAAAATTGGAGCAGTTTCTTTCGAGTTAGCAATCCACATACCAAAACCGTTAATTCCAGATTGGATAACTGGCCATACAATAGCAAGAACGATAGCTGCAATAGCTGAACGAAGAATAACTACGAATGGTACGAAACGTTTACCATTGAAGAATGATAAAGCTTCTGGCAATTTACGGAAGTTATAGTATTTGTTGTAAGCAGTAGCTCCGATGAAACCAGAGATGATACCTACAAATACACCCATGTTAAGGGCTGGAGCTTCCAAAACACTGATGAAGTAGTCAGACACCTTGATTGATTGACCAAGAAGTGTGTGAACTGTAGCACCCTTATCAGCAAGAATATCTGAAGTAACACCAAAGATTGAACCAGTCAAGCGGTTAATCAAGATAAATGCAAGACCTGCTGCAAAAGCACCTCCTGCACGTTCCTTAGCCCAACTACCACCAATGGCAAGGGCAAACAAGATGTGAAGGTTACCGATAACCCCCCAACCAATTTGCTCAAGAAATCCACCCGTAATAACGAGAGGTGCCACGTTTGGATTAATCATGGCAATCGTTTTACCGATAGAGATCATAAGACCTGCTGCTGGCATAACCGCGATAACAACCATGAGGGCTTTACCGAATTTTTGCCAGAACTCAAAGCCAAAGTTTTCTTTTAGCTTATTCATTTCATTTCCTCCTACGTTTCGATGCAAACGCTTGCATAACTTATATAATTATTATAGCATCTTTTTATGATTTGTAAAGCGTTTTCGTAATTTTTTTTGATTTTTTTTACAAATTTAAAAACCCCCAGAAAAACAGGGGTTACTTGATTATTTTCAAGCCATCAGAACCATCAAAATTGGGATAACAACCATGGTTGCAAGGGTAGTCTCAGTAACCATAACAGCAGCGTAATCACTATCAGCTCCATAGAGTTTAGCAACTACTGGTGCATTGGTCATGACAGGCATGGCGGACTGGATGATAAAAACTTGTTTCATCAAAATTGGGAGAGGTGCCCAGTAAACAATGGTAGCCATCAAGAGAGGAGCAACTACAAAGCGTCCCAACAAAATCAACACCTGGTCCTTTTTAAGAACCAACTGCTTCACACCTGCATTTGACACTGACAAACCGATGAAAATCATAGATAAAGGAGTCGTCAAACTACCCAAATACTGCAAGTCGCTGGCTAAAAAAGTTGGTAATTTAATATGAAAGATAACAATAATAAGACCTAACATGAAACCCATTAGAGGGGGAGAGAAGATCTTTTTCAGACTTGTTTTTAAATCAAATTCTGCCTCTCCTTCCCCATCTCGCTGAATAAGGTAAGTCCCCAAGGTCCAGAAAAAGGTCGTATTGCACATATAATAGATAAGAACATAGGGAATACTAGCATCGCCAAAGAGGGCTTGATTGATAGGGAGCCCCACAAAAATGGTGTTCGAATTAAAAAACATGGAAATAAAGAGACCACGACGCTCCTTTTTTACTGCAAAAATGCCAGCCACCGCTGTCGCAATCCCAAGCAAAATCACCATGGAAAGTGCAGGAAAACGCAACTCTGGCAACATCTTGATCAGGTCTGTCGCTGTGAAACGCTGTGTGATCGTATAGAGCATGTAACAAGGCAGGGCAATTTGAGTGACCAGCTTAGCTATAAGACCACGTGACTTGTCATCAAACCAGCCTTTTTCGCCCATAACAAATCCCACTAAAATCATACCCAAGATGACTAGTATTCCCGATATACTCGTTAAAAAGATTTCCATGTTTTCTCCTTTTTTGCTACTGTTACAAATGATAGTGGACACCAGAAAAATCTAATCATTTTTCTGCCTAGAAATCTACCATTATTGGTTTAACTCAAATCTAAAAAACTACTTTAGTATATCACAAAAAGAGCTCGATTTCTCAAGCTCCTTTTCTATTATTTACTCTGCTTTTAAGAGAGGTTCAAAGATTGATACCAGACCAAAGAAGGCGATGAAGATAAGGGTAATAGTGGCACTAGCAGGTGTTTCCCAATAATAGGAAATAAAGATACCAGAGAGCATTCCAACCAAACCAATACCAATAGCCCAGAAAATAACGGACTTGAAAGTCTGACCTATTTTCATACCAATAGCTGCTGGAAGAATCATGATGGTGGAAACCAAAAGTGATCCTGCTGCTGGAATCATCAGGGCAATCGCTATCCCTGTCACAATATTGAAGAGGAGAGACATGAGACGAACTGGTAAGCCATCTACATGGGCAGTGTCCTCATCAAAAGTCAAAAGATACATAGGACGAATAAAGAGTAGAGTCAAGACCAGTACAATAGCCGCAATGACAAAGAGGGCACGCACCTGCTCTGGGCTAATCGTGATGATAGAACCAAAAAGATAGCTATCCAGACTCATACTACTGCTACCCGCCTTGTTACTAAGAATAAGAGCCACTGCCAATCCCATTGACATGAGGATAGCCGTTGAAATCTCCATATAATGCTTGTAACTAACCCTGAGATATTCCAAAACCAAAGCTGCAATAACCACAACCACTAGGGTCATCCAAGTGATTGATTGTCCCAAGAAAATCCCGACAGCCACCCCAGCTAGGGACACGTGACTCAAGGTATCACTCATCAGACTCTGACGACGAAGAATTAAGAAGAGCCCCAAAATTGGCGAAAAGATACTGATAGCAATCACGGCGAGAATAGCACGTTGCATAAAATCATAGGCTAATAATTCACTAATCATGTTTATGCTCCTCTCCATCCTTTTCATGGACATTGAAACAACGCCAAGGCAGTTTCTGATTACGAACCAGATGGATATTACGGTCCGTATATTCCTTGACCTCTTCTGGGTCATGGGTAATCATCAAGACAGACTTGCCATGCTTGTGAGCCGAGTGGTGCATGAGTTCGTAGAAAGTATTGGCTGTCCCTGCATCCATACCCGTCGTTGGCTCATCCAAGACAAAAATATCTGGATCTGAAGCGAAAATACGAGCAATGACGGCACGCTGCTTTTGACCACCTGAGAGATGTCCAATCTGCTTGTGACGATTTTCCCACATACCTACAGACTCTAGAGCACGTTGAACATGCTCTAAGTCATGTTTGTTCAAACGACGGAACCAGCCCTGACGAGGGTACCGGCCAGACTTCACAAACTCGTAGACCGTGCTCGGAAAACCTGCATTAAAGCTGGCAATTTGCTGGGGAAGATAGGCCATACGAAGCTTTTTACCATCTTTATTGATTTCAGAGATGGTTACAGTTCCCTTCTTAGGCTTGAGAATTCCTAGGGTAGCCTTAATAAGCGTTGACTTGGCAGCTCCATTTTCCCCAGTCAGGGTCACAAACTCCCCAGAATCCAAGTGATAGTGAATATTATCCAGAACGGGCTCCGCATCATACTGGAAGCTCAGTCCTTCAACCGTAATATAACGCATCTTATTCCTCGATTTTTTCTTCTAATTTCGTCAAGAAACGCCCTATAATCTGACGTTCTTTACTATCAAACTGCTCCAATACAGTGCGATAGACACCTAAAGTCTCTTGGTGGTGTTCCTCATGCTCCTGGGCAATAGGTTGGGCTTCTTGTGTCAGGACAAAATAGGTTAGCCGTCCATCATCCTTGTCTTTCTTAGCCTCCAACATGCCCTCTTTGACCAAGGTCTTAACAGCCTTGGTAACAGCAGCTTGGCTAACATTGAGGGTCTTAGCCAACTCAGAATTGGTCTTTCGTCCCTCAGACAAAAGCATGAGAATATGCTCCTGGGTATTGGTCAACTTAACCTGACTACGGCACTGACCAATGAGGAACTCATGCTGATTTTCAGCCTTAAGCAAGATTTGGTTAATCAATTGATTGACTTGTTCTTCTAGTTCTAGCATTACTTTCTCCATTTACTTAACCAGTTAATTATATCGAAAACACAGAGGTTTGGCAAGAGGAAATAAAAAGCCCAACCGCAGCTAGACTTAAAAATGATAATAGGTTTAAGATACTGACCGTGTCTTTTCCTTCCAAAAGCAGGTGTAACCTATATTAAATACCGCCAATAGAGCCAAGAAAGTCCATGATAAAGTGGCACCCAAGGACTGGTTTAAAGCCAAAATCATAGCTGCACCCAAGGGGACAGTCGCTGTGACAATGGTTGAAAAGATACTAAAGACAGCGTTCTGCCGCTCTTCAACAATGGAGAAGATGACGATGGTATCCGATTTTGGATTGGAAATGGCTGTCGCATAAGAAGAAAGAAAAAGCAAGGTAAAGAGGACCATGGGATTGTGCCATACAAAGATACTGATGATCATTAACAATGCTAGACTATTCTCAAAAAGTAGGTTGGACCTAATGGACCACTTGCGGTAAAAATCGAGCGGAAAAAGTGATCCTAAAAAGAAAGCAACCAATTCGATAGACTCAAAGACTGTGATAGTCACAGCATAAGACCCCAACTGCAACTCCTTGACCGACAAGAGATAAATCATCAACAGAGTGGTCATGGCTGACGAAAGCAAGTTCATACTAGAGTAAATCATGACCAAATTAAAAATAGAGGACTGGGATTTGAGAAAGGTGAAATTGGTTATGGTGTCCTTAACGAACTGACAAATCTGGGCTTTTAAGGATTCTGCTTCTTGTTCTTCGGACTCAGGTGCTGGTTCATCGAGATAGTCAAAAAGTTTTTGCCCTCGTCGCAAGACTAGATAAGAAGCCAAGAAAACCAAAACATTAATCAAGGCAAACCAGAAATAATTATGAGCTAGCAGAGCAATAAGCATGACACCTACGCTCTTTCCCGCTAAGGTGACGATATTAGACATTCCCTTGCGAAAAGAGATAGCTAAGGAAAAATTCTCCTCAGCCACCACCCGACGATTGAGGGAAAGATTAAGATATGCGGTATAATTACCAATAATATCACTCATAAAGTTGATAGCTAGGACAAAGACGAAGACCCACCACGTAGGCTTAAGCAAGGTTAGCATCCCAAAAAAGACATATAGACTCATCTGCAACCAGCGCACCAGTTTCATAGCCTTAAAGCTATTTGACGCTCGATCAGAGACATAACCCACAATAAAATCAAACACATAGGGAAGCGAGGTAATCAAACTCGCCAACCCCACCGCCAATTCTGGATTGGGGAAAGTAGCCGCATAGAGAACCGAAACCAAGTCAAACAAGGTGGTCCCAAAGATACCTAACAAGATGGACAGGGTCAAAACCCTATAAGGCTTGTGTTGTAAAAAAAGCTGCATTTAAACCTCCTGATGGGTAAGAAATAGATTAAACATAAATTGATACTCATGAGTTACATCTCTCTCCTCATTATTAGGATAATAATCATAAATATGTAATCGATTCTTTTCTCTTAACTCTAATATTGAAGAGTTAGACAGCTGTCTCATCGCTTTATTCGTCAGATTACAAGCAATTTATTATATATGAGCCCTATTAGAGTATATACTAACAGGGCTCTTTCTATTTTATCGTAAAGTCGCAAAGATTTTTTCGACCTGAGCAACAGACTCGGCACGTGAGACTTCACCACGGACCTTAGCTGCTCCTGCTGTTCCACGAAGATAGTGTGGTGCCAGACCACGGAATTCACGGACAGCAATCATCTCACCTTTAAGGTCCACCAAACGTTTGAGGTGGTCTTCAGCGATGTCCAGCTTCTTATCAAATGGAAGATCTGGCAACTCTTCTCCTGTTTCGAAGAAGTGGTTAATTTGCGTGAAGATATATGGATTGTTCATAGCTGCACGCCCCACCATAACGGCATCAACACCAAGTTCTTCAATCATGAGTTTAGCGTCTTGAACGCTACGAACATCACCATTTCCGATAAATGGAATCTTAGTGATTGCCTTAGCAACACGGGCCAAAGTCTCGTGATCACAGTGACCTGTATACATCTGCTCACGAGTACGGCCGTGCATGGCAAGGGCAGAAACACCTGCAGACTCAGCTGCAAGAGCATTTTCTACAGCCAAATCACTGTCTGACCAACCTGTACGCATCTTAACGGTCAAAGGAATATCGAGTACTGATGTTACTTCCTTGACGATGTGGTAAATCTTGTCTGGATCCTTAAGCCACTTGGCACCCGCTTCATTTTTAACAACCTTATTGACCGGACAACCCATGTTGATATCAACGATATCAGCCTTGGTATTGGTCTGGATGAAGTCAGCTGCACGCTTCAAACCTTCAGCATCACCACCGAAAAGTTGGATAGACATTGGATGTTCATTTTCATCAATATGAAGCATATGGAGGGTCTTCTCATTATTGTAGAGGAGACCCTTTTCAGAGATCATCTCCATCACAACAAGACCAGCACCAAATTCCTTGGCAATAGTACGGAAGGCAGAGTTAGTCACACCCGCCATAGGAGCTAGTACTGTACGATGAGGAATCTCCACATTTCCAATCATGAAGGACGAATTAAGTTTAGTCATTGATGAGTTCCTCCAAGTCAGCTTCTGAAAATTCATACTTGGTTTGGCAGAATTGGCAGACGATTTCAGCCCCATGATCCTCGTCTTTCATGGCTTGAAGTTCATCCTTACCAAGCGTCAAGAGGGCATTTTCAAAACGTTCGCGTGAGCAATCACACTCAAAGCTAAGCTCCTCTTCAGACAAACGTTTAAAAGGTTCATCCCCATAAATGGCATTCAAGAGGGCTTCAATATGATCATCAGATTCCAAAAGCGTTGAAATGGCAGGCATCTCCTGGATGCGTTTTTCGTAACGAGCGATCTCTTCTTCGCTAGCTCCTGGCAAGACCTGAAGCATGAAACCACCAGCAACCTTAACCTTGTCCTCTTCGTCAAGAAGTACATTAAGACCAATAGCAGATGGCGTTTGCTCAGATTCTGTCAAATAGTAGGCAAAGTCTTCACCGATTTCACCAGAAATCAGTGGTGTTGATGACGTGTAAGGATTACCAGTTCCATAATCGATGATTGAGACAAACTGTCCTTGCCCCATGAAAGGCCCCACCAAAACTTCACCAGTCGCTGTTTTCTTGATGTCCACACCTGGATTTTGGATGTAGCCCTTAACATGTCCTTTGGTATCAGCTACAGAGATGATATGACCAAAAGAGCTATTTCCGATAACCTTAACCGTAATTTTGCTTTCACCTTTTTGGTTAGCAGCCAAGATTTGGTTAGCAATAAGGGTACGCCCCAAGGCAACTGTCGATGATGATAGAGTATTGTGTTTTTCTTGTGCGGTTCTAACAGTTTTTGTGCTATCAAGAACATAAGCACGGAAAGAACCTGATTCTGAAATTGTTTTAATTAATTTATCCATAGTGATTCTATTATAACACAAAAAAGAGGGTGGAAAAATCGTAAACGCTCGGCGTTTCTCTTCCACACTCTCTATCAAATTACCATGAAAATTCGGACAATTTTTCCCTCAAACTTGCTATTTTTCTATCGTCAAAATGGTGTCTTTGCCTTATTACAGGTGGCAAATTCTCCAAATACTCCATATAGACGCTGACAAAGAGATTATAGTCATTAGTCGTCAAACGCTTGAGGTGACTATGAATGAAGGTAGTTGCATGATCATACTGTTCATGGATTAACAAGTCGTCAATGTAGTCATTGCCATCAATCGTGTGACCTTGCTCGTCCTCCACCTGACCTAAATCAATACCCAGAGTCTCAAATTTAAAAGCCTTACTGACCACATTAGCTGTCCCACGAATTTGATTGAGTAGCCAGTCACTGTTATACACTCCCATATTAATCCCCTTTCACTATTGCTCTGTCATCTTTATTATACTGTTTTGCCTATGTGTTATAAACGTTTACTCACCTAAAAAATAAAAAGGAGGTGACTAAGGAATCACCACCTTTTTACAGTTTAATTAGCCTTGGCTTCTTCTTTATAATTTTTAGCCTCTTCTTCCGTAGCATAAACAAAATGCTCTGGTCGGATTTCATACATTTGTCTATTTTCACCATCATTTTCAATAGAGGAATCGTAAATCAAATGCTGACGCTTACGCTCTCTTTCTGGATCCGGTTCTGGAATTGCAGATAATAGACTCTTTGTATAAGGATGAATCGGGTTATGATAAATCTCATCTGCTGGTCCTACTTCAAGAAGTTTACCCCAATGCATTACACCAATACGATCGGATATATATTTAACCATTGATAGGTCATGGGCAATAAACAAATAAGTTAACCCCTGTTCATGTTGCAACTTCTGCATCAAATTAACCACTTGTGCTTGAATAGAAACATCCAAAGCAGAAATCGGTTCGTCTGCTACAATAAAATGAGGATTAACCGCTAAAGCACGCGCAATACCAATCCTTTGACGTTGACCACCAGAAAACTCATGAGGATATCTTGATAGGTGATCTTCATTTAACCCTACCAAATCAATGAGTTCTTTAACCTTAGCTTCACGCTCTTCCTTAGATTTAGCCAATTTATGAATATCAATGCCTTCAGCAATAATATCACGGATTTTCATGCGTCCATTAAGACTAGCTTGAGGATCTTGAAAGATCATCTGAGCTGTCTTACGGAAATCATGAAGATCTTTCCCTTTTAAACTTGATATCTCATTACCTGAAAAAGTAATAGTACCCGAATCAATATCAGAAAGTTTTAAAACAGAACGCCCAATGGTTGTTTTACCTGATCCAGATTCGCCAACTAGGCCAAAAATTTCGCCCTCATAGATATCAAAGCTAACATCATCAATAGCCTTAACTTCGTTTGATTTTCCTTTATTAAAAGTTAGAGACACATTTTTTAGTTCTACTAACTTTTTACGTTCTTGTGTCATCTTATTTCTCCTTCATCTTTGACCATTTTTCCCATCGTTTCAATATTGGTGAAGGAGGGGTTACTTTAGGAGCTCTTTCATCTAAAAGCCATGTTGCTGCAAAATGCGTATCTGATACTTTAAACATTGGCGGTTCTTCCTGATAATCAATATCTAAAGCAAAGACATTTCGAGCAGCAAAAGCATCACCTTTAGGAGGATAAAGCAAATCTGGAGGAGTTCCTGGAATAGCTTCTAGGCTGCCAGATTCTGTTTCTGTTGTAGGCATAGAGTTAAGGAGTCCCCATGTGTATGGGTGTTGTGGATTATAGAAAACCTCATCCACAGTCCCATATTCCACAATTTTACCAGCATACATAACTGCCACACGATTAGCCATCCCAGCGACAACACCCAAGTCATGAGTAATAAAAATAATGGATGACTCACGCTCTTCTTGGATTTTTTTCATCTGATGAAGAATTTGTGCTTGAATCGTAACATCTAAAGCTGTAGTAGGCTCATCAGCAATCAAAATTTCAGGATCTGCAGCTAGAGCAATGGCAATTACTGCTCTTTGACGCATTCCTCCTGACCATTGGTGAGGGTAGTCATTTATATGTTCTTCGGCATTAGGTATACCGACATCTTTCATTAATTGTAAAGCCATATCTAAGGCTTCTTTCTGAGATACTTTGGTATGAATCATGATAGGCTCAGCAATTTGGTGTCCAATTTTCATAGTAGGGTCAAGGCTGGTCATAGGATCTTGAAAAATCATAGCAATATCATTTCCACGAACTTTAACCCAATCTTCCTCCTTCAAGGCTTGCATATCACGCCCTTTAAAGGTAATGTCTCCTGTTACCTTAGCGTTTTTAGCTGATAGACCCATTAGCGTCCTTGTCGTTACAGATTTTCCTGAACCAGACTCACCAACAATTGCCAGTGTCTCACCTTTTTTCAAGTCAAAATTGACATCACGAATCGCTTTTACTTCTCCAGCGTAAGTATGAAAATTAACATGGAGATTTTTTACACTTAAAATCGTTTCTTTCATCATTATTACGCTCCTATTAGTTTTCTTTGTTAGATTTAGGGTCAAATGCATCACGCAAGCCGTCCCCTAAAAGAATGAAGGCAAGAGAGATAAAAACAAGAGCCAAGGCAGGAATTACCACCTGATAAGGGTAGTATTGAAGATTCTCAGAAGCATCCGTAATCAACGAACCTAAAGAAGCTGTTGGTGGCTTAACCCCCAAATTGATAGCTGATAGAACTGCCTCGTACATAATAGCACTTGGAACGGTCATCATAATTTGAACAATAATGATACCTGAAATATTTGGTAAAACATGTTTAAAAGCTATCTTGAATTTATTTTCACCCAAAGCACGTGAGGCTAAAACAAATTCACGTTCTCGGTAGGATAGGGTCAAATTACGAACTTGACGCGCCATAGACGTCCATCCGACAATGGCAATTGAGATAATGATTGACAACACACCACTACCCAAGAGAAGCCCTAACATCGTTACTATGACCAAGTTAGGGATAGATGAGATAACCTCAATAACACGTTGCATGAAGAGGTCAATTTTCCCACCTAAGAAACCTGACACCAGACCATAGGTTACTCCAATAATCAAATCAATTAAAGTAGCAACGATGGCAATTAAGAGAGAGATACGTATACCAACAATCACACGTTTCGCTAAGCTACGTCCTAGATTGTCAGTTCCCAAAATAAATTTATCGTCTTTTGGAACTGATTGATCAGAGTACACATCATTAGGCTCCGTATTACCTGAAAAGACAATACTACCATTCCAGAATGGTAAGCTATCTGATAGTTTAGGTGGTAAATTACGATATGTCTTAACTTCACCACCATTAAAACTATTAGCATCCTTGGCATTAACAAAGAAATTTGAGCCAATCGAAAAGACCAGTAGAATAGCTAAAAACCAAAGGGACATGGTCGCCAGTTTATTTTTTTTCAGACGTCTCCAAGCATCTTGTGTAAAAGAGAGAGTCGGTTTTTCAATTTTTTCTTGTGATTCAGTATTTCCAGCACCAACAAGTTTGAATAGTTGTTTTTCTTCCATGATACTCTCCTTACTTCAGACGGACACGTGGATCCACGAAACTAGTAATGATATCTGTCAATAGGATAGCTACCATAAGCATAACGGCATAAACGATAGTGGTTCCCATAATGACAGGATAATCTTTTGTTGGAATAGAGGTAACAAACTGTTGACCAATCCCAGGAATTGAGAAAATCTGCTCTATAAGTGCTGAACCTGTTAGAATATTAGCAGCCATTGGACCGATTAAGGTAAGAACAGGAATCATTGAATTGCGATAGGCGTGTCGATTACTAATTTGACGTGTTGTCAACCCCTTAGCCCTAGCTAGTTGAATATAATCAGTATTCATGGTTTCAATCATTTCACTACGAAAAAAACGGGTGACTTGAGCAAATACTGGAATAGCAAGAGCTAAAGTAGGTAAAATCGTTTGGCTAAATGAGCCCCATCCAGATAAAGGAAGAACTCCCCACTTAAATCCAAGGTAATCCAAAAGCAGAAGACCGATAATAAATGATGGCACTGAAATACCGAGTGTTGATAGCACGCTCAAGATATTATCAATCCAGTTATTTTTATTACGTGCCGACACTGCTCCCACAAAAAGACCAGCCAAAACCCCAACAACAAGGGCTTGAATACCCAATTGCGCTGAAACTGCCAAACGTTGACTAATCATCATGCTAACAGGCTGATTCGCAGACTGATAACTTGTTCCTAAATCACCGTGCAGGACATTCCAAAGATATTGCAAATACTGTTGCCATACAGGCTTATCTAAGCCATATTGCTTATTCATAACCGCAATCATATCATTCGTTAATTTGGGATTATTGAATGGTGACCCCGGCATAACTTGCATTAAGAAGAAAGATAGAGTGACAACCACCCATAAGGTAACTAGCAAAATAGCTATCCTTTTCAATAAATATTTCGTCATAAAATTTCCTTTATGTAACAACGAAAGAAGCTGGGACTAAAGCCGCCAGCTTCTTAGTTCATTTTGTGATAAACGTACATACAGTAGCTGATGAATGTTCTACTTTACTCTGTCATTATAATGATAGCAACTATTTATCTTTATAAGCATAGGTGAAGTCAACATCAAGACCAGTTGAGTTACGTACAAGTCCTTTAATTGAAGGATTTTGTAAACCTTTTGTAAATCGGAAGTAAACCGGATTATACATTGCTTCATCATAAAGTGCTTTTTCAGCAGCTTTATAATCATTTGCAGCAGCTGTTGGATCTAATGCATCAGCCGAAATAGCTTTTTCATAGGCTGCATCGTATGTAGAGCTATTTGCCTTACCATAGTTATAAGATGAATTTGAAGTGAACAAGCCATAGAATGTTGATCCTTCTGGATAGTCACCACCCCAATTGACTAGAGCGACATCAAAGTTTTGATTTTTGGTATCTTCAATACGTTGTTTAAATGTCACAAATTTTTCTTCAACAGTCAAACCAGGAAGAGCTTTTTCCCAAGTTTCTTTAATGTAATCAACTGCAGCTTTAGCAGCAGGTGTATCTGAATCTGCTGTAATTGTCAATTTCAAGTCGCTTAAACCAGCTTCAGCAAGACCTTCTTTAAAGAGCTTAGCTGCTTCTTCCTTGTTATAGCTATAGCCAGGTGCCACATATTTAGATAAATCAGTACCATCAGGTAATTTTTCCAATCCAGTAGGTACAAGACTAGTTGCTGGAACTGAACCCGTATCAACCGCAGCTTCGACAATACCTTTACGGTCGGTAGCAAGGTTGAGAGCTTGACGGATTTTAAGATTATCTAGACCTTTAACTTTACCAGTTTCATTATAGGTCATATAAGCTGTTGTTGCTTCTGGAACTGTAACAACATCTTTGTTCTTTTTATTTGAGTTAAAAATTGCTGACGTATTTGAAATATTTGCAAAGTCAAGTTGACCTTGTTTATACATTTGGACAGCTGTATCAGGTTTTTTAACCGTTTGAATATTGATTGTCTTTGTTTTGACATGCTTAGCATCCCAATAATTGTCATTTTTGACAAGCTTGAAGCTACCACTTGTACCATTCCAATTTTCAACTTTAAAAGGTCCAGAATAAATTTGTTTGTCAGACTTCGTTCCATATTGTTTTCCAGCCTTCTCTACAAATTCCTTATGTTGTGGGACAAAGTTTGAGAATGACAAAAGACTCTTGAATTGTGGAGAAGGATTTGACAAGGTAAAGATAACTTTATTTCCCTCAGCCTTAACACCTAATTCATCAACACTCTTCTTACCAGCAATAATGTCTGCAGCATTAACAAGATGAGAATCTGAAGCAAGGTAAGCATACTCAGAAGCTGTAGCAGGATCAACCATACGTTGCCAAGTATAGACAAAGTCCTCAGCAGTAATCTTAGTACCATCTGAATACTTCAAGCCATCTCTAAGAGTCGCTGTATAAGTCAAACCATCGGCTGACACATCAACCTTTTTAGCCAAATCAGGTTGCAACTTCCCATCTTTATCAACACGAAGTAAGTTACTTTCTGAGTTCCCAAGCGCCAAGGCTGAATAGTGATCTGAATTTTTAGAAATATCAAGGGTCAATATTTCAGTAGGGGTGTACCAGTTAATTTCATCTTTACTTGAGGTTGATTTTGAGCCACAAGCAGCAAGAAGTGTTGCAGAAGCCAAAGCAATTACTCCAACAGCTACAATACTCTTAAAGTTACGTTTCTTAATCATAATTATAAGAAGCCTCCTCCAATCAAAAAATTACTTTCGTGTATAATTATACCTTAAAATAGCCTAAAGTAAAGACCTAATTCTGAATAATTCGACAATTCAGTTATTTTGTCTCGAAAAAGACTCGAAATATCCAAAAAATGACGCATCTATAGCCCTTGTCCACTACACATAAACGTTTTACAATCAATCCAAACAAAAAAGGCTAAGAGGTATATCTTAACCTTATAGTATTTTGAACCAATTTCTCAGTTTACTTTGCATTTATACACAAACTTACTCTTACCCAACTGATCCTTCCATTTCATAACTAATCAAGCGGTTAAGCTCAACAGCATATTCCATTGGAAGTTCTTTGGTAAATGGTTCCACAAATCCCATGACAATCATTTCAGTTGCTTCTTGTTCTGAAAGTCCACGGCTCATGAGGTAGTAGAGCTGTTCTTCAGAAATCTTAGAAACTTTAGCTTCGTGTTCAAGCGCAACTTGTGAATTGTGGATTTCGTTGAATGGGATAGTATCTGATTTAGACAAATCATCCATCAAGATGGTGTCACATTCAATGTGAGATACCGATTTCTTAGAATCTTTGTTGAAAGTGACTTGCCCACGGTAGTCAACCTTACCACCATTACGAGCGATTGATTTAGAAACAATAGATGATGATGTGTGCGGTGCATTGTGAATCATCTTAGCCCCTGTATCTTGGTGTTGACCTGCATTGGCAAAGGCAATTGAAAGCATGGTACCACGCGCACCTTCCCCATCAAGGTAAACAGATGGGTACTTCATGGTTACTTCAGCACCCAGGTTACCATCAATCCACTCAACAGTTGCGTTTTTCTTAGCCGTAGCACGTTTAGTTACCAAGTTGTAGACGCTATCTGACCAGTTTTGGATAGTTGAGTAGCGCATGTAGGCACCATCAAGTGCAAAGATTTCAACGATGGCCGCATGAAGGCTTGCCGTTGTGTATGTTGGCGCTGTACATCCTTCAACATAGTGAACGCTGGCACCTTCATCAACGATGATAAGGGTACGTTCAAACTGGGCAGTTGCTTCGTTGTTAATACGGAAGTAAGTTTGAAGCGGAATATCTACCTTAACACCTTTTGGTACATAGATAAAGGTACCACCTGACCAGAAGGCTGAGTTAAGGGCAGCAAATTTGTTATCTGTTGGTGGAACCAGTTTTGAGAAGTACTTCTTGAAGAGCTCTGGATGCTCTTTAAGGGCTGAGTCTGTATCTGTAAAGATGATACCCAACTTGTCATACTCTTCTTTCATATTGTGGTAGACCACTTCTGATTCATACTGAGCTGAGGCTCCAGCAAGATAAGCACGCTCTGCTTCTGGGATACCGATACGTTCGAAAGTTTCCTTGATTTTCTCAGGAACATCTTCCCAGTCACGAGCAGGTTTGTCTGATGCTTTTTGGAAATAAGTCAAATCATCAAAGTTGAGGGCAGAAAGATCTGGCCCCCACTCTTGCATGGCCATTTTGTTAAAGGTTTCCAATGATTTCAAGCGGAATTCAAGCATCCACTCAGGCTCCCCTTTTTCAGCAGACATGGCACGAACCACGTCTTCACTGATTCCTTTTCCTGTTGAAAAGACTGGTGTCACATCATCATGGAAACCGTATTTATATTCTCCCAAATCAATGGGTTTTGGTTCTACTTTTTCATTTGTTTCAGTCATAGTATTTTCCTTTATTAAAGGTTTGATTAATTTTCTTTATTTAAGACTTGAGCAAAGAGGATAATTACTCCATTGCCTCCTAGAGCTCACTTCTCTCTATAGCCTTTTTAAGGGCATTCCAAGAGAGCGTTGCACATTTGATACGTTGTGGAAATTTAGAGACCCCCGCCAAGAGCTTGGCTTCGCCTAGCTTATCTTCATCTTTATGTTCCCCTTGAATCATAAGAGAGAAAATCTCCGCTAGTTCCAAAGCCTCTGCCTTGGTTTTTCCAATAACTGCATCCGTCATCATACTTGATGAAGCTGTAGAAATGGTACAACCATCACCAGCAAAGGCAATGTCTTCAATCACGTCACCATCAAATTTAACTGACAGATTGATAACATCTCCACAAGTCGGATTATTCAGTTGAAGTTGCTCCACATCAGGTAGAACACCATGATGGTGAGGGCTCTTAGAGTGATCGGCCACAACAGCCATATATAAACTATCTAGTCTAGAGAGTGCCATTGAAAAACTCCTTCGTCGCAAGAATTGCCTCTACAAGCTTATCGCAATCCTCTTTGGTATTGTAAATATAGAAGCTTGCTCGGGCAGCTGATGAGATTCCTAAATGATTAATTAAAGGCTGAGCACAGTGGTGACCTGCACGCACTGCTACTCCTTCATAATCAAGAGCTGTCGCCACATCATGAGGATGAAGCCCGTCAATATTAAAGGCAATAACACCTGCATGCTGGCTAGGATCCTCTGGACCATAGACTGTCAATCCCTCAATCTCTTGAAGTTTAGGCAATACATAGTCTACTAACTCCTGCTCGTAAGCATGAATATTTTCCATGCCTAAAGCAGAGAGGTAGTCTACAGCAGCACCAAGAGCAATAGCCCCCGCAATGTTAGGTGTACCAGCCTCAAATTTCCAAGGCAGTTCCTTCCAAGTGGCTTCCTGTTCATAAACGAAATCAATCATCTCACCACCAAATTCGATAGGATTCATCTGGTTGAGAATCTCTTCCTTGCCATAGAGGACCCCAATCCCTGTTGGGCCTAACATCTTATGTCCAGAAAGGGTGAAGAAATCACAATCCAAATCCTGAACATCAGTAGTCATGTGGGGCGTCGATTGGGCACCATCCACCACCATATAGGCACCAACTTGGTGGGCAAGCTTGGCAATTTCTTTGACAGGATTGATGCAGCCTAAAACGTTAGAGACCTGAGCTAGGCTGACAAATTTTGTCTTTTCAGTAATCTTGTTGGCCAAATCTTCCATATCCAATTGGCCATCTTTCAAGTAGGCATAAACAAGTTTAGCCCCCGTCTTCTTACAAGCTTCCTGCCAAGGTATGATATTCGAGTGGTGTTCCATAATTGAAATAACTACCTCATCTCCTGGCTCAAGAACCTGCTCTGCAAAACGACCAACCCAGTTAAGACCAGTTGTCGTTCCACGTGTAAAGAGGACCTCTTTGGTTGATTTCGCATTGATAAACTGACGAAGCTTTTCACGACTAGCTTCGTAAGCAGCTGTTGCACGCTCAGCCAAGGTATGTACACCACGATGAACATTGGCATTGTCCTCATGATAGTATGCCATGAGAGTGTCCAAAACTACTTGAGGCTTCTGTGTCGTTGCTGCATTATCCAAGTATACCAAAGGTTCATCATTAACTACCTGATCTAAAATGGCAAAACCTTGTCGAATCTTATAGGCATCTAAAGCTGACATCTTATCTCCCTATCTAGATATATCATAGGTTAGACTATCTGCATCGATAGTTCCTAACGTTTATTTAATTTTGTATCAGTTACAGAAATCATTTCATCGCGTACTTCTTTAACTGGAATTTCGGTAATAACCGCTCCCAAGAAACCGCGAATAACCAAGCGTTCTGCAGTGTCTTGATCAAGTCCACGACTCATGAGGTAGTACATATCCTCTGGATCCACTTGACCGATTGAAGCAGCGTGTCCTGCTGTAACTTCATTTTCATCAATCAAAAGGATTGGGTTCGCATCTGAACGGGCCTTATCAGAAAGCATAAGAACACGGCTTTCTTGTTGTGCATCAGCACCCTTAGCACCTTTGACAATGTGACCAATACCATTGAAGGTCAAAGTACCACGTTCCAAAATAACACCATGTTGTAGGATGTGTCCCACAGAGTTGTTACCATAGTTCGTCACACGAGTATCAATCCCTTGCACCTGACGACCTGATGAAAGACCAATAACTTTAAGGTTGGCATGACTTCCATTGCCAATCAAGTCGCTATCAAAGTCAGCAATAACATTGCCCTCGTTCATGATGCCGAGAGCCCAGTCAATGCTTGCATCACGACCGATACGACCACGACGACTAATATAAGTTGTGACATTTTCACCCAAACGGTCAATAGCCGCAAACTTAACTTGTGCACCATCTTGAGCAATAACTTCCACAGAAATGTTGGCACTAGCTTTTTCAGTCGCTTCACCTAGCGTTTCAAAACGCTCAAGGTAAGTCAATTTACTGTTTTTACCAGCTACAATCAAAACGTGCTTGTTAAATGGCACATTTGAAGTTCCATCTTGGTAAAAATAGCTTTCAACTGGCAAGTCAATTTCAACATTATCTGGTACATAAAGGACTGCTGCACTATTGAAATAGGCATAGTTATAAGCTGCCAATTTGTCCTCATCGTAGGCTACAGCCTTTCCAAAGAAGGCTTCAACGACTTCTGGGATTTCTTCAAGAGCAGTGGTAAGGTCTGTGAAGACCACACCTTGGCTAATCAAGTCAGCTGGCAATTGTTCAAGAACAGTATTTGTTCCTACTTGGACCAATTTAGGGTTGTTTCCAAGTGCTGTAAAATCAGGCACATTTGCTGATGGTTCATTTTCAGTAATCGTTCCATCACCGAGATTCCAACGGTGGAATTTAACACGCTCAATTTTTGGAAGAGCCAAACTTTCAAGCTTATCAAAAGCTGCTTGACGAAGGTCTTGCAACCAGAGTGGCTCTGCTTTTGCTTGTGAAAAAGCGATAATAGATTCTTTTGACATAGGTTACTCCTTTTCTAGTTATTTTGAGTAACAGACTTACGCTTCTTCGTGGTACTCGTAACCGAGCTCTTCAGCGATTTTCGCATAACCTTCTTGCTCAAGACGAGCAGCCAATTCAGGGCCGCCTGAAAGAACTACTTTACCTTCCATCATTACGTGTACAACATCTGGAGTGATATAGTTCAAGAGACGTTGGTAGTGAGTGATAATCATAGCACCGAAGCCTTCGCCACGCATAGCGTTAACCCCTTTTGAAACCACTTTAAGAGCATCAATATCAAGACCTGAGTCAATCTCGTCAAGAAGAGCAAACTTAGGTTCCAACATAAGCAACTGAAGAATTTCGTTACGTTTTTTCTCACCACCTGAGAAACCTTCATTAAGGTAACGCTCAGCCATTTCTTCACGCATACCAAGCAATTCCATCTTTTCATCCAATTTAGTGATGAAATCAAGAACAGAAATCTTTTCGTCATCTTCTTTACCAGCGTTCATAGCCGCACGGATGAACTCAGCATTTGTGATTCCTGGGATTTCAGCTGGGTATTGCATAGCAAGAAAAAGACCTAGGCGTGCACGTTCGTCAACTTCCAAATCAAGGATGCTTTCGCCATCGAAAAGGATGTCCCCTTCTGTGATTTCATAGTTTGGGTTACCCATGATAGCAGCTGAAAGGGTAGATTTACCAGTTCCGTTAGGCCCCATGATAGCAGCAATCTCACCAGTTTTAAGAGTCAAATTAAGACCCTTCAAAATTTCTTTATCTTCAACAGAAACATGAAGATTTTTGATTTCAAGTACAGACATTGTATACTCCTTTTCCATATATACAGCGAGCAGGTACTCGCTAATTTGCATTATTTTTGAAAATAGCAAAACTATTTTTCCGGAAAATAAAAAGAGAATTTCCATTTTCCTTAATTAGAATCATTATAACAAAAAAGCCATTGCTTGGCTTTTCAAATGTTTATTTTTTTCGACCTTGCTTCCATTTCAACATGATTGCTTGGCGATAATCACTATTCCCGATAAATTTTAAGAAATTGAAGAGAGGTGTTCGACCAACGCCCCAAATCTCAAGCCCTTCAATCAGAATTTCCATTCCCAAAATCAAACTCAGAAGTAGGAGAATACCACCGAGACGACTGGAAACATTTAACAAGAGGGCAACCAATGAAAAGAGGATAGCGATGGCATAAACCACCAGAACTGCTCCTCGATGAGTGAACCCCATAGCTAAAAGGCGATGATGCAAGTGCATCTTGTCAGCCTCCATGGCTGGGCGCCCTGACAACTTACGGCGGACAATGGCTACCACCGTATCAGCAATAGGCACCCCCAGGATAATAACAGGTGACAAAATAGCTACTGCTGTCGCATTTTTCAGTCCTTGCAATGACAAGACGCCTATCATAAAGCCGATAAAGAGCGCCCCCGTATCACCTAGATAGATAATCGCTGGATGATAATTGTAAGGGAAGAAGCCCATAATGGCAGCCACTAAGACAAAGATGGTCATGGTCAAGAAAATATCAGTATCATAGAGGAAGAAATAAGAAATCACCCCCATAGTCATTAGGGAAATGATAGAAACGCCTCCGACCAAGCCATCCAAACCGTCAATCAGATTAATGGCATTGGTGATGGCTGCAATCCATAATACCGTTAAAATCAAGGTCAAGACTGGCCCAAACTGAATCATGGGCCCGCCAAAAGGTATCTTAAAGCTATCAAATCGAAAATCCGTAAAAGCCCAAACAATGACAGCTCCAATAACAATACCGAGCATCTTAGGCAAAGGTTTTAATTCAAAGATATCATCAATGAAACCTGTCAATGCCACAATAGCACCACCCACAACAACCGGTAAGATGTATCTTAAATAAGAAATATGCCAGACATCCTTCTGAATAATCATAGGCATAAATACCAAGGTTGCCAGTACAAAGGCCAAGAAAATAGCTAGACCACCAGCACTCGGCATTGGCTTTTTATTGATACGTCTTGCATTTGGATTATCAACCGCTCCAACTCGAAAGGCCAAAGAGCGAACCAAAGGGGTCGTCACAATGGCAATCAAAAAGGTCCCAATCAAGACAAAGATATAATTAATGGTCCAAGGCATGTCCTAGCTCCATTTCGTTGCTTGTAGTACCGGTAAGGCGTCCTCTTCCATCAAGATTGTTGCATGCTCTTGTAGGTAGGCACGTGTTCGGTCTGCCACATTCGCATATTCAAGAAAACGCGCATACATATTGTTCGCGTAATAATCAGGCTCATCAGCCAAGTAAAGAAGGATCGTCATGTAATAGACATCCCCAAGTTTATAAAGTTCAGAACCCTCCACTGGCACATCCTTCAAACCTTGCGTAAAGGTTACTACTTGATCAAAGTCAGAGAAAGCCAAGACATAGTGAGTATAATCTTCACGAATAGTTTCCTCAACCACTTCCTTAGCCGGCTCTGTCATAGTCTTATCAACCTCTTCCAAGGCCTTTTCAAGCTCTTCGAGCTTATGGTGGGCTTCAATATCTCCCTTATCCATAAAGTTACCTTCAAGAGCTTTGAGGAATTCTTCTGGAGAAAGTCCTGAATAGTCATCCATATCTGACAAATCATTGAAATCAAGGTCTTCCTTAAGGTCTGATTTAGTCACAAAGACATCCACACGATCCTTGCGTGGCGTGACACGGAAGCTCAGCATCCCACTATTTTTAAAGTTATCAGGCAAGTCCAACTCATCCATGACAGTATAGAAAAATTCCTCTGTTTTTTCCTGGGGAATCAAGAAATCTTTCAGCTCCATACCATGTTCTTCAAGATCTTCCATGGTAATCATGATTTTTAGAGTTGTCTCGCTTATTTGTTTCATTTCCATATGTAAAAACCTCGCACGAGTAGTTATTTCATTATACTAGAAAAGCAAAGAGATAGCAATTTCTGAACAAGTTTAGGTCTTATTTTAGGAAGCTTTTCTAAAAATTCTCTAATGCTAGCAAAGACTTGAATTTTCCTATTTATAGCCGTCAGCTATCCTAGAAAAGAGTAAAATAAAAGTGGATATGTAGTTGGAGGTGACAACCATGACTGCCTATAAAAAAGGATGACTTCGAACTAGCAATACTGCAAGAATAACGAATTTTTTGACGCTCTTTCTCTACTTATCAGAACAACCTCATCAAATAAACAAATCTACCTTTCTTACAGGATTGATATTTGCCATCATACTGGAAACTGCATCCATTTACGACGATAACCATTTGACACTCCGACAACAATCACTCCTCCACCTCTCAATCATGTATGTTACCATCCTTTCAATCCTCTGTTTATCTGGATGGCATCCCTTGCATAATATCGTAGACTTATTGAAAATTCTTTCCGGTTTCTTAACTTGCGGACTGGTCCTTTGGACACTAGCTTATCTTATCTTTGGAAAACTTCTCAATAAATAATCTCTAAACCAGATAAAAAGGACTTCAATCGAAATCCTTTCAATTTTTTATCCAAAAATAAGTTTAACAGCTCCATAGAAAAGCACAATGATACCGAGTACGATACGGTATTTTCCAAAAACAGTGAAATCGTGTTTCTTAATATAGTTCATCAAGAAGCGAATCACAAATAGGCTGACAAGAAAGGCTGTCACACTAGCTACCAATAGAATGGCCACTTGTCCACCAGTCAAGGTGTTCCCATCAATAAAATACTTAACTGCCTTAAGCCCACTATAACCAAACATCGTTGGAATACCAAGGAAGAAGGTGAAGTCAGCTGCTACGCTACGACTAGTACCAACGATGATTCCCCCAAGAATAGTAGCACCTGAACGACTAGTCCCTGGAATGATACTCAAGACTTGGAAAAGACCAATATAGAAAGCTGTCTTGTAAGACATACGTGCCAAGTCCGTTACCTTAGGCTCTACACGTCGATTGCGATCCTCAATCCAAATAAAGGCAATCCCATAGACTACCAACATGATAGCTACAACAAGAAAATTACTGAGATGAGCTTCCATCCAATCATCTAAAAGAAGACCAAAGAAGGCTGAAGGAATACAGGCAATGACCACCTTGAGCCAAAGTTGCCAAGTCAATTGCACTTCACGTGCTGTCTTACCAGGTTGGAAGGGATTCAAACGTTTAAAGTAGATGACCATAACTGCTAGAATAGCCCCAAGCTGAATCACAATATTAAACATATCAATGAAATCTTTACTTTGTCTTAAGTTCAAGAATTCATTAACCAAGATCAAATGACCTGTTGATGAAATGGGTAACCACTCAGTGATCCCTTCGACAATCCCAAGAAAGACTGCCTTCAGTAATTCAATAATATACTGTGCCGTTTGCATAATTATCTCCGTTTTTAAATGTTAGCCTTATCACATCAACAATGAATAAGACTCCAAATCGTCCTTCCCATTATATCAAATTAGCAACTGTATTTAAAGACAATCCTGATATACAGTTTTTTCTAGCATCAACTTATTGTCATCAGTCTCAATTTCCTGTAAAATAGTAAGGAATGACATTTTTATAGGAGACATTGTTTCAATGAAAAAAATTATTGTAGCCTGCTTTGCAGCGCTCCTCCTCGTTTTTGGTGGGGTGTCAAGCGCTCAAGCAAACGAGTATCTCCGTGTCGGTATGGAGGCTGCCTATGCACCTTTCAACTGGACGCAGGACGATGACTCAAACGGAGCCGTTCCAATCGAAGGTACTAAACAGTATGCCAACGGTTACGACGTGCAAATCGCTAAAAAAATCGCTGAAGCTCAAGGGAAGAAACCCTTGGTGGTTAAAACAGCTTGGACAGGTTTGATTCCTGCCCTCACTTCCGGCAAGATCAATATGATTATCGCAGGTATGAGCCCAACAGCTGAACGTCGTCAAGAAATTGACTTTTCAGATAGCTACTACCGAAGCGAACCTGTCATGGTTGTCAGCTCAGATGGTGATTATGCCAACGCTAAGACTCTCAAAGACTTCAAGGATGCTAAAATCACAGCTCAACAAGGGGTTTATCTCTATAATTTGATTGACCAAATCCCAGGTGTTAGCAAACAAACCGCTATGGGAGACTTCGGTGCTATGCGCCAAGCCCTTGCATCTGGTATCATCGATGGTTATGTTTCAGAGCGTCCTGAAGCAAAAACTGCCGAAGAAGCTAGCTCAAAATATAAGATGATTACGCTTAAAGATGGTGGTTTCCAGGTTTCAGACGATGACGTCTCCTTGGCCGTCGGTCTTCGCAAAGGAGACAGTCAGCAAATGGAACAAGTCAATAAGGTCCTTGCTGGAATCAGCCAAGAGGAACGTGTCAAACTGATGGATCACATCATTGACATCCAACCTGCAGATAAGACTGATGAGGCTAAAAAAGGAAACTTCTTTAGTCAGATGAGCACTATCATCGCTAAGAACTGGCCACAATTCCTACGTGGTACAGGAATTACCCTTCTTATCTCAATTATCGGTACAGTTGTGGGTACTTTCATCGGTCTTATGATTGGTGTTTACCGCACAGCTCCTAAGGCTGCTAATAAATTTGTAGCCTTGCTCCAAAAACTCTTCGGTTGGGTGCTTAATGTCTATATCGAAGTTTTCCGTGGTACGCCAATGATTGTACAATCTATGGTTATCTACTACGGTACTGCCCAGGCTTTTGGTATCAATATTGACCGTACCCTAGCAGCTGTCTTCATCGTTTCTATCAACACTGGAGCCTACATGAGTGAAATCGTTCGTGGTGGTATCTTCGCTGTAGATAAAGGACAATTTGAAGCTGCTACTGCTCTTGGATTTACCCACGGTCAAACCATGCGTAAGATTGTTCTTCCACAGGTTATCCGTAACATCTTGCCAGCTACTGGTAATGAGTTCGTTATCAATATCAAGGATACCTCTGTTTTGAACGTTATCTCTGTTGTGGAACTTTACTTCGCAGGTAACACTGTCGCAAGCCAAACCTATCAATACTTCCAAACATTCTTTGTTATCGCAGCAATCTACTTTGTTCTTACCTTCACAGTGACACGCATCTTGCGTTATGTAGAACGCCGTTTGGATCAAGATACTTACACACAAGGAGGGGTTCACTAATGACTGAGACGATTTTAGAAATTAAAAACCTCAAAAAATCATACGGAAAAAATGAAGTCCTCAAAGATATCTCCCTCAGCGTCAAAAAGGGTGAGGTTATCTCAATTATTGGTTCTTCAGGTTCAGGGAAATCAACCTTCCTTCGCTCTATTAACCTACTCGAGTCACCTTCAGGTGGTGAAATCCTCTATCATGGGGACAACGTCCTTGAAAAAGGTTACGACCTCACTACCTATCGTGAAAGACTCGGTATGGTTTTCCAATCCTTCAACCTCTTTGAAAACCTTAATGTTTTGGAAAATGCTATCGTAGCTCAAACAACCGTTCTCAAACGTGACCGTAAAGAAGCTGAAAGCATCGCCAAAGCTAACTTAGAGAAAGTTGGTATGGGGGAACAGTACTGGAAAGCTAAACCAAAACAACTTTCAGGGGGACAAAAACAACGTGTGGCCATTGCACGTGCCCTCTCTGTTGATCCAGAAGCCATCCTCTTTGATGAGCCAACTTCAGCCCTTGACCCAGAAATGGTAGGAGAAGTACTCAAGACTATGCAGGAGCTATCTGAAACTGGTTTGACCATGATTATCGTTACCCATGAAATGGAGTTCGCACGTGATGTTTCAGACCGTGTCATCTTCATGGACAAAGGGGTAATCGCTGAACAAGGTAGCCCAGAACAAATCTTTGAAAATCCTAAAGAAGAACGTACCAAGGAATTCCTCAAACGTTTCTTGGGTTAAAAACGAAAAAGTTAAGGTTTCGGCCTTAACTTTTTTAGATTCTCAAACATATAAAAAAACGGCAACTGCCGTTTTTTTGTCTATAATGATTAATTACGACGTGTACGTCTGTCAACGAAACCAAGGAAAGCCAATAGTGTCATGAAGAGACCTACAAGACTGAATCCTGCTGCAGTTGACTCACCTGTTTCTGGCAAGCTATCTGCTTCTTGTACAGGAGCTTGTTTCTCAGCTTTTGTTTGACCATAATTTACAGGAACTTGCGCTACAGTTTGAGCTGCTTGTTCTTGTGTTGTGAGAGCAACAACTTTACCATCTACATCATAAATTGACACTGGTGTAAGACCTTTAGATGTGATTTTAGCAAACTCTTTAGACAATTGTGTTTGACGTTCTTTGTCTGCTTTAGCTTTCATATAGTTATCAAAGGCAGTTTGAACAGTCGTGTATTCGCTCGTTAATTTATCACGCTTAGCTGACAATTCAACAAGTTTCGCACATTCAGTTGAAAGAGCACCTTTAGCTGCAGTAAGTTTAGCAAAGGCTATTGCACGTTCTGCTTTAGCCTTTGCTAGGTTAGCTGAAGCATTTGTAAGGGCGGCTACACGATTCTTAGCAAAAGCCAAAGCTTGGTTAGCTTGTTTCAAGGCTGCTTGTTTTTCAGAAAGGTTAGTCTGAGCAGCTGCCAACTTGCTTGCAGTCGCTTTAAGAGCTGTAAGTTCTGACTGAGTATTTTTAAGTTTCAGAGTTGCTGATTCAGAAGCAACTTTCTTGCTAGCCAAGTCACTTTGAGCTTGATCGTTAGCTTGCTTAGCAGTTTCATAAGCTACTTTTGCAGCTGCTAGATTTGCATTTGAAGATGGCTGAGATTGGCTACCTTCATATGGGTTGGCAATCTTAGTTGTGTCAAAACTACTATCAAAAGAGATAGAATTTTCATTGATATTGTTTACGTGGACATTAAAGGCGCCAGCAACTACACTGAGATCAGTACCAATGTATGTTTCGCCACCATCAGATGTAAGTCCAGCAATAGAACGGGCGTGGTTCCACTCCTGACCATTAAACATGAAGTCAAGCATAGCTTCATAGATATACTCCTTAATCTGGTTAAGAGTAAATGGTCCTGTCAAACCTTGCCAAGTATTAAGATTTTCACCAATATTTACAGTATTAAATGACTTACCAGCACAGGCAAGAGCAGCACTATCGTGTCTACGGTTACTGATAGATTCCCAACCCCAGTTATCTGCCACATAGCCATCTGTAACGCGGTCTGTTGCCATAACACTACCTTTTGATACAGACGTTTCAGTTGTACCAAAAGCTGAACGGATTTGGTTAATCAAGCTTGAAGTATACAATGACAAATCTGTAATTTGAGCTTCGCTAAGCTTGTTCAAGTCGCTGATTGTAATGTTTTTATCCGCTTCATTATCTTGGTATTTATTGTTTTCACGATCACGTTTGTTAACATCCTTCAAGGTTTGTTCAGCTTGATATTTTTCTTCTGCAGTTGATGTTTTTGACTCATAAATCTTAAGAGCACTGATGTACTCTGATGATACTGTGAATTTTTGGCGAATATTAGTTGTTGAAGCTTCTGCTTTTTTCTTAGCTGCTTCAGCAGCAGCAAGAGCGACTGCCTTTTCATTCGCTACTGTTTGTGCAGTTTCATAGGCTGCTTTAGCTTGGTTAGCAGCATTTTGATCTGCAGTCAATTGCTCTTCTTTAGATGAAATAGCAGTAGCTTTTTCCTTATAAGCTGCCTGAGCGGCTGCCAATTCTTCTTGGGCTTTTTTCTCAGCTGCATTTTCAGCTCTGGTTACTTGACCTTGAGCTACAGCAATGTCTTCTAGACTTGCTTCATAGGCTGCTGTTTGTGCCTCTTGCAAGTTAGCATCTGCAGTCGCTAAGTTTGCTTTAGCCTGATTGATAGTCTCTTCGTGATTAGCGACTACTGACTCTTGATGCGATACCGCTTGACTTGCAGCATTTGCTTGTTCCCTAGCCGTTTCTACTTGTGATTGAATTGGGATAGCTTGTGTAGCTGTCGATGACACTGATGCTGTTGTTGAAACTTGACCATTTGTCGTTACCTCATCAGCTTTAGCAACTGAAGCAGAAACTGCAAGTGCTGCAATTCCAGCTGTCGCCAAAACCTTTTTATTCATAAGACGAACTCCTTTTTTATTAAAAATCACTACCATATAATAATATTTTAAGAGTATGAAGACAGGATGCTATCTTCTAATTTTTTAAGGTTTCATAGTCTGCTTACAAAAATTATTAGTCAAAAGTAGAATTGCTGTTTCAAAGTCCCTTTTTAGCCTTTGATTTTGCCCTACCCACCTATTCTATAAAATCTTCGTTACAGTTTCTTAACTTTCTTTAAACATTTTTTTGATATAATATGTACTCATCATATGCAAAAGGAAGGGAAAAGTGGAAAAAGTATTGAGTAACATCCTACTAAGAATCCTCTCACTTAGCTTGTCTTACTGGTTTTACAGAGGACATCTGGAACAATATGTTCATTATATCGCCCATTACGGTCCCTACTTCCAAGTTTTCCTAAACCTAGTCATTATTATTTTACTGGGGTACTTCGTCTACGCTTTTTTGAAACTCCTTCTCACTAGGAAAATAAAAAAACAAACACTTCTCCTACTTTATTTCATTTACTTTCTTTCTCTCTTCTACCTACTTTTCTTGAAAAACATCGGCATCCAAGGGCTATCCCTTAATCCTCTTTCCTTCGTTCAGGAACTATACTGGGGCAGCCACTTTGTTCCCATCATGAACCTATTAATGTTCATCCCCCTAGGGCTCCTCTTTTCTTCCCGAATGAGTAATCTCCTACTCTGTCTCATCGCCCTTTTCTCCGTTGAATCCATCCAATACTTCGGACATCTGGGAGTATTTGATTTAGGAGATATCGTCTTAAATATGTTAGGTCTCCTTGTCGGGACTGCAATTCATCAACTCCCTCAGTTTCAAACATTAATCAAAAAAATTTTAACATAGAAAAACCTACAGAACTTAAATCTGGAGGTTTTATTAGAGCACTCTTTTAGATGAATACAAAATATTAAACGAAGACGTCTTATATACTCGGAATAAAAGACAAAATAATAGCTCTCTGAATCCAGAGAGCTGTTTTGAACTCGAGCTAAAATCCTAGTCAAAAATAAAAACTGCTCCATCATAGAGCAGTTTCAATTTCGTGTATTCAAGATATAAGGCCTAAGCACTTGTATCTTGAATTAACGACGAAGTCCAAGTGAGCTGATCAACTCACGGTAACGGTTAACGTCTGTACGGCGAAGGTATGCCAACAAGTTACGACGGTGACCGATTTTTTTCATCAAACCACGGTAAGTAGCGTGATCTTTTTTGTGTTGTTTAATGTGGTCGTTAAGGTGGTTGATTTCCCAAGTAAGGACAGCAACTTGAACCTCTACTGAACCAGTGTCACCTTCGTGACGTGCGTATTGTGCAATGAGTTCATTTTTTTTCTCTTTTGAGATTGCCATATTTTTCTCCTTTTTTTGCTCCATCCGAGTCTTAGGATTGGCTCTCCTAAAACCAAGAAAGAGTTGGTGTGTCTTTCCGACCTCTCTATTTTAGCTTATCTACTAATCTTTGTCAATCGTAAGATTCACTGTTTGAGACTTTCTAACTTAAGCTTTTTTAACCACTCTTGAATTCAGAAGAAATCCTAAGAAAAGTAAGAAACTGACTATAGCATAAGCTAGGAAAATCCAACTAAAACTTGAAGAGACCAGTGCCAGCAATTTCAAAATATAAGGGGATACAGCTGAGCCTAGGTTGCATCCTAGGAGGACATAAGCAGTCGCCTTATTCAGCAAATTTCTAGCAATACATTCAGAAAGACGATAAAAGATAATGGTCAAAACAATACTGTAAAAGAAACCAACACCAACAGAAGACAAAATCAATATCAGCAAGTTGTTAGCCAGAGCTATTCCAAATAGACAGATAGATAGGCAAAACAGGGCCATCGGCAAGAGACGGTTTTTAATGTGAGATAGCAATGAAGCAAAGCTAAGTCCAGCTACAATCCCAATGCCCTGCTCCAAACTAAGGACCAGAGCTGATTGACCACTTACAATGGTCTTACCATCAACTTGAAAAAGAGGCACGCGCAAACTAATCGATGAATTAATGCAAATCACAAAACCTGCCAAAAGAGCCATACCTGAAATCATAGCAAAATCTTTTTTATTCAAACCTTGTTTACTTTTTTGTACCTCTTTCTTCTCTATCTGCTCTATCGGTGGTACAAAGAGAAGGTACATGGCTAGGATGATAAAACCAAAACCATAGATAAGAAAGGCAAAGGTCCAATGAATTTTCAGTAATTGTCCAACTAAAAGAGAACAAGAAGCTCCACCAATCAACTCCATGGAGCCACGAATACCTAACATCTGAACTCGCTCTTTACCTTGATAACGTTGACTGATGATGGCAATCGCCTTAGCATTGATAAGACCAATCCCCATTCCAAAAGCAATACGTGACAGTAAGACAAGAGGATAGGCTTGTACAAAAAAAGGAAAAATCCCAGAACTACTAAGTAAGAGCAATCCAGTCACAATTAGCTGTCTATCACTTAGCCATTTGTCAATAAATGAATTAAGTAAGAGCATCGCGACTACGGAAAATGAAGGGACAGACACCAAAAGCTCGACTTGAGAAGCATTATATGTTGGACTATAGTAGTCCAACATAGGTGGTAGAGCGGTTGAAATCGAGAAGGCCGAAATCAAAAGCAAAGATAGCCCGAGTAAGCTTATTTTCTCTAAAATTCTTGTCATAATATGGAAATAAGAAAAATCCTTTCTTTACTTGTCTGATAGTTATTTTTTCATTATAATCTAAGAAGAGCTAAAAAAATAGGACCTAGGTCCTAAAAAGGAGATGTATGCGTAACCACACTATTCACCCTCAACTTGAACAAGTCTTCTCAGCCTCCTATCTCAGCCAATTACAGAAAGTCACCTTTCAAAAAGGCGATTACATTTGCACTCAGGGACAAGCTATCACTGAGCTGACCTACATTTTGTCAGGTAGGGTAAAAATTGTTCGCTCCCTGTCCAATGGTAAAGAACACATCCTAGAAATGCCTCAACAACCACAGCTACTAGGAGATATTGAACTCATGACCAATCAATTAGCGGGTTCTTCAGTCATTGCTTTAGAAGATGTTCAAGCAGTTCAGCTCCCATTAAATAATAAAGAAGCACTCCTCAAAGACCCTGTTTTTCTCTACCAAATTGGACGTAACCTAGCTATGGCACTGCATAAGCAAGGTATCACTGCCTCAACGAATGCTAGCTACTCTGTCAAAGAACGTCTGGCCACCCATATTTTGAATAGTGAAGAAGAGAATATCTTTCAATTATCGCCTTCCATTTTAGCTTCCCGTTTTGGGACTAGCTATCGTCATGTACAGCGAGTCATCAAACAATTTATCGATCAGGGGACTATCGAAAAAGAGGCTTTTAAGACCTATCGTATTTTAGAGAGACAAACCTTGGAAAAACTGGCTTTTATCGATTAGAAAAAGCCTCACTTTAACCCTTGATGGTTTAATTTTCAACCCTTTTGTGCTATAGTTATAAACAAGTAAATCAAAGAAAATAGAGGTAAACAAATGGATGCTCAAACCAAAATTATCCGCGCCAGCCATATGATTGATATGAATGATATCATTCGCGAAGGAAATCCAACCTTGCGTGCTGTCGCTGAAGATGTAACCTTCCCACTATCAGACGAAGACATTATCCTAGGCGAAAAAATGATGCAGTTTCTTCGTAACTCACAAGATCCTGTTATTGCCGAAAAAATGGGGCTTCGTGGGGGAGTCGGTCTTGCAGCCCCTCAATTAGATATTTCAAAACGCATTATCGCTGTTCTCGTTCCAAACCCTGAAGACGCTGAAGGTAACCCACCAAAAGAGGCATATAGCCTTCAAGAAATTATGTACAACCCTAAAGTAGTTGCCCATTCTGTTCAGGATGCAGCTTTGGGCGATGGTGAAGGATGCCTCTCAGTTGACCGCGACGTTCCTGGTTACGTGGTTCGTCATGCTCGAGTAACTGTTGAATATTTCAACAAAGAGGGCGAAAAGCAACGTGTTAAACTCCGTGGTTACAACTCAATCGTTGTTCAACATGAAATCGACCATACTAACGGTATTATGTTCTACGACCGCATCAATAAAGACAATCCATTCGCCATTAAAGATGGACTCTTAATTATCGAATAAAGAAAGCCTCAGTAGAAATACTGGGGTTTTAGTTTGAAGATAAAGCCTTAGTGCCACTTTATAGCTAAGTTAAACGTAGAAAAGAACCGACTTTGTCGATTCTTTTTTCATTATATGAACCTGTCCTCAGACAAGCATATTGTAAAGTGTTTCATTACCGTGAAGATTGATATAACTTGGGTCAAAGGCTGAAAGACGCTCAACGAGGAGAATTCTTCCGATTATAATCTATTGCATCCTGACAAAATCGTACATCTGCTTGGTTTCCCGCACGTTCCGCACAACGTTTCTGATGAATTAAACCTCTTTCAATACGGTCACGTTCATCCAAAGCCTTGTTTCTTTCATTTTGACGACGAATATTATCCTGAACAGAAGTATCCATGCCACCACCCGAGATCGTGATACTTTCACTTGGCTCATTCATTGTTTCTGAGAATAAATAACAAATAGCTATAGCTACAAGAACTAGAAGGGCAATAATTACTGTTGCACTAATACCTAACCACGAAAGAATAAAAACTACCCAGCCATACCTTTCAATGAACTGACCAAGACGAGGAAGCAGACCAAGGAAGCCAGAAAACCACCAGACAGCAAGTACATAGATACTAGTATGAAAGGTTCCACCTAGGAAATTTGCCAACCAATTAGGAAAAGATAAATGTGTAATCAAAAAATCACTAAATGGCTGAAAAACATTGTAAAGAAGACCATAAGTATATTTCAAAGCTATGATTGTCACTACAACAACCAACAGCCATTTGCCAAATTGCTTCATATTTTAACCTCTAATATATATTAACAAGATTAGTTTACTTTATAATAAAAATAACTATCATCAGTTGTGCCAATTAGCGACTGACCAGCCCATATACGATCCTTGTTTTTGTCTGATTGGTCATCTACGTTATCATTTGATGAGGTAACAGCATTCGTTAAGAATACACCTGTAGGAAGAAATGCCATCGCTCCGCCACCAGGTCCTACGCCTGATTTTGGACCAGTACCTGCAATAAGGTAGCCATCCGTAATTTTCGCATATTCAGTCGTTACCCTCTCTTTATCACTAACCAGACCGTTATTATCAAAAGTCAAGGTATCACCTCTACCATTTTTCCAAGTCCCAGCAACACTAGAGAAATCACCTTTTTGAATAGCATTAATATCCATACCGGACTGTTTAGCATCAGATTTACTTGAACTACTCTCTTTACTACTAGAGTCATTCTTAGCTTCATTTGTACTAGTTTGACTGTCATTGGAAACACTAAAATCTTTCCATGACTCTTGACCTAGTTCAAATAAACTAGCACCATTAAGACCAACTAGACTTGTGCCATCTTTTGTATCTGCCATACTAAAGTCAACAGACTGTGTCTGATTGAAAGCTCCATTCTTAATTTCATAAGTTTCTGCCTTAGCTTCTGGTCTCATTCTCTGAAATTGTTGGCAGTAGATGGTACCATCACTATAAATCTTCATATCAGACAAATAACCACCCTTAGCATAAGTCCCAGCACTAATAGCAAACACAGGCTGATCCGTATTATTAAGATAATAAATAGCGTGTACTCTTTCAGGAGACCCAATTAGAAGTTCATACTTACCATCCTTATTAATATCAGCAAAACTATATTGAATAGTTTCACCCGCATTAACTGCATCAAAAATAATATTAGTTGCATAAGCTTCATCAGTTGCTAAACTACTAGGAACAGAAGATACACTTTTATTCACAATAATCGGACGATACATATCTAAAACAGATGCATAGAGTTTTTCGTTATCTGCTTTTTTACTAGCACTACTTGAGGTTGAAGAAGTCTCATTTTGTGACTTTTTCACTTGAGAGGTTGTTGAAGTCGAATTTTTTGTTTTCGACTGTGATGTTGGTAGCTTCTGGCAGGCGACAAGTGGCAACAGACTAGACAACAATACAAAACTTAATAATTTCTTTTTCATAATACCCTTTCAAAAGGAACTACCTAGCACAATCTAGGTAGCTCCTCTTTTATTATTTTTCTTTGGTTAATTCAGCTTTCAAACCTTTAGCAGTCAAAGTCAATTTATCACCGTCCAAGGTATAGTCATAGGTGATTCCTTTATCTGATTTCATAGTCTTATTCTTCTTATCAATGGTAAGTTCTTCATCTTAAGAAGAACTCATTCCTAAAAAGTTTGCCTCTAGAGAAACACCTAATAGCAGCTTTTGCATTACCTCTATTCAATAAATATGGAAAGTCAACTTTATCCACGACGTTTACGAGCTGTCACACCTGAAAGTCCAAGCATGCCTAGTCCTGCTAAAAGATAGACTGCTGTATCAGATTCACCAGTTTGTGGGAGTGGCGCTTGATAGTCGGTCGTACCACGACGGTTTACGACTGCTTGCGTCGCCTCTGCTGTTGCTACTTGAGCTGCAGAAAATGATGTCGTATGAACTTCATTTGTTGAAGATATAAATGCCGGAAGTCCAATATGTGTATTTGAGTTCACACGATTAGACTGGGTACCCTTCACATCCTGTCTTACTTGTTTAGCTTTTGCATCACGCTCAGCTTGTCGGTGTATTGCTTCTTCTTTTGCCTTTCTTTGAGCCTCTTCATAAGCAATACGAGCATCATAGGCAGCTTTCAAGTTAGTATACTTAGTGCCACTCAATGCCGTTTGAGCTTTTGCATTCGTTAACACTACCATTGCTTTGTCATAGGCAGCTTGAGCAGCTTCTTGTGCTGTCACCGCTTGGGCATAAGCTTGTCGAGCGGCTTCAAGATTAGCTTTAGCGCTCACAAGTTGCTCATAAGTAGCTTTTGCATCTATTACTGCTTGCTCAGCGTCTTTCAAGGCTTGTTCAAGTTCGGCTAGCTTCGCTTTAGCTACTGTTGTAGCAACTTCACGTTGTGTTAATTCTTGATTAACTTCAGCTAACTTACTTTGTGCTGCGGCCAAAACATTTACAGCTTCATCGCGTGATGCTTTTGCCATATCCAAAGCAGCTACTTTATCAGTATGTGATGCTGTTACAGTTGCCAATGTTTGTTCTGCATTTGTTAATGCTGTTTGGGCATTTACAAGCTCTGATTTGGCTGTTGCCAATTTAGCTTCCGCTTCAGCTGTTTGACGTGGTGTAGCCACCAATGCATCATATGCTGCTTTTGCTTGTTCAAAATGTGTTTGAGCTGCTTGTGCTTGGGCTGTTGCGGTTACCAATGCGGCTTGTGCTGCACGGTCTGCAACTTCTGCAGCTTGCTTATCGGGGATTACCAAATCAGGTACGTTCTTGCTTTCATCAAGTAATTTCTTATCAAAGTTGACAATGTCATGTACAGGTGTGTATAGTACATGTGTTTCAATCATCGGAACTGTACCGAATCCAAAATCAGTATGACTCAGTGTGAATGCAATACCTAATGATGGCTGTTTTACTAATGAAATAGCGTGACCATAATGACCATTTGAACTACCTTCATAAATAAAGCCATTTACATTTTCAGCAACTAATTTATATAATTCTGATTTAGTTAACTCAACTTTATCACCAATCTTATATGTACTATTACCATTAGAATCTAAATCATATGCTGAATCTGGGCTGTTACCAGCTAAGTTTTCGTATGCATTACCTTGGTTTTTACGATTATACCAGTAGCCCATTTCTTTTGCGGCTTCATTAATAGCTTTGTTATCATGTCCACTAAATGGGTCATGATTTTTATCATATTTTTCAGCTACTAACGTTGCAAATTTAATAGCATCGGTATTTACAACAAGTTTTGGTTGCCCAAGTTGTTGGCGAACATCATTAACCAAATACGCGAAATATTGGCTCAATTCTGTTTGTAATTCAAGTGGGAGATTAGTTACATCATACTTTTGACCGGTTGTGTCAGCCGCAAATGTTGATAAGTATGCAGTGTTCAAATTGCGTGACGCCGGTTCTGATGCAATAGCTTTTCCTAAAGCTTCATCAGACATTGACCCAAATGCATATTGCTTAAAGTTTTGTTTGAATTCATCAGACATTACAACATGTGTTGGGTGATTGAATTCTGCATCTTTAAGGGCTTGTGCTGTTTCGTCAGCTTTTGCTTTTGCTGTAGCAACTTCACTTTTTGCAACTTGTGCGGCTTGGTCTGCTTTTTCAACATTGATTTCAGCTTCTTTTGTATCAGCATCAAGGTTGACGTCATTTTGTTTGGCTGTTTCAACGGTCTGTTTAGCTTGTGATACTTTATCGGTCTTCTCAGCCACTGTAGCTTGTGCATTGACGACACCTTGTTTAGCTGTTTCAACTTCTTTAGCACTTGTATCAACCGCGGTTTGTTTCTCAGACTGAATCTGTGTCGCTTCTGCAACTGCTTTCTGAGCTTGATTCACATTACCTTGCGCTTCATTAACGGCTGCTTGGGCTTGCGACTGATTAGCTTCTTTTGTAGTTACATCTGTTTTTGCCGTTTCAACAGTTTCTTTAGCAGGCTGTACTTTAGCTTCAGCTGTTGGGATAGCCTCTTTAGCACTCTGAATATTAACTTCTGTCGCTTGTGCTGTAACTGTTTCTGCTTGTGCAACAGCATCTTGTGCTGTTGTAGTATTTGCTTTAGCAGTGTCTAGAGCCTGCTTTTTACTGTCAACCACAGACTGGGCTTTTGCTTGAGCTTCTTGATTCGTATCATAACTTGCTTTTGCAGATGCAACTTGCTCTGCAGTAACTGGTTGGGACTGTGCCTGACTGACAGTTGTCGTAGTAGTATCAACACTATCAGCATGTGCTTCTTGACTAATGATACCTGTTGCAAGGATGGCTGTCGTTAAAGACACTGAAGAGATAATTTTCTTAGAATTCATCATAGACTCCTTTTTTTCATATTAATACCCCATTAATTAAAATACCCCACTAATTATCCC
>ERZ1035027.6-NODE-6-length-196512-cov-33.732196_pt1 | contig 196512 bp, 159 predicted proteins | sample MGYA00520604_ERZ1035027 | MGnify/ENA primary metagenome ERZ1035027 (study PRJEB33766, sample SAMN09781743) | gut metagenome | biome: gut microbiome | host: Homo sapiens | place: Madagascar | study: EMG produced TPA metagenomics assembly of the PRJNA485056 data set...
CTTACCTTATTTTCAAACCACCTGAATCATAGTATTCATTTTGATATTTCTATCTGCATGGTTGTCTAGCTTTCCCTAGTCGTTGAACTCATATCTTATCCTACTAAGATACTTTGTTGCGTCGATGGTTCCTACATACAAACCTTGATTACCATATCTCCAGAGTTACCCTTTGCCCCAAGTCTGTCACCACACTTGGTTGGTAGTTTGTACAGTATCGAAACGTCCCCGCAGTTAGAGAGGTTTTTCCAATCGCTCACGCGATTTTGCCACAATCGTTCATGGTTTTGTTGACATCAATTTCTTGATAGACTATATCTTCATTTCTCCTATCCTGTTACCAGATAGGAAAAAGCTCCCCTTTTCGGTTTTACCCTACAATACTCGCTTCGTGTAGATATTTCAATCTACCTTATTTTCAAACTGCCTAGTTTCCTATTTTGGTATTTCTACCGGTGCAGTTGTCTAGCTTTTTCTAGTCGTTGAGCGTTCATCTCATCGTTGTGAGATGCTTCACTGCGGATCCTCTCTATCTTAACCTTGTTACCATCTCTTAGGCATTACCCCTTGCCCTGTAAATGTCACCACTTACAGTTGGTAGTTAAGAATCACCGAGTTTTATCCCCGCATAAAAAGGAGTTTTAGTTGAGCCATGGTGTTAACCCAACAACGTTCTCAGCATACTTCTTCTGTTTTGCATTCCAGTGTTCGTTAAATTTGTATTTTGCACAATTCTCGGAAATTAAGACCACTTTGGTAAACTGGCTGATGACCGAATATAAATCCACTCCAAAGATTTCACGCTGTTCGAAAATCGTAGAGTTGTTCGCATTACTTTCCAAAACCTTAGTCTTTACGTAGACGTACAGTTTGTTGTACATATTACAATCCTCATTGAATAAATCAAAAAGAGGTTCGTAAAACGTAAAGATCACAAGATTGGTTTTGTCGATCTTAATTCCGTTTGATGCACAAAAATGAAACATCACGGGACAAAGAATCTTCATACCAAAAGAGATAGCAAGAAGAATCTTAATGTGTTGGTTGGTAAATTCCAGACTTTCCAGATGTTTCTTTTCATTGGCTTTATAGTATTTCTTTTTCTCATCGGAATTGTTCTCAATATCATCCAGATAGTTATCTTCCACCATCTGTTTGATCTTTTGAACCATCGTTGGAGTAAACATGATTTGATAGAGGAAATCAATAAATGCCTTCATATCATCTGGTCCATATAAATCTCCACACACCTCTGGATCCATGGTCATCTGTAGTTTCAGATACGCATTGATCAATTCCTGTTCTTTATCATAGAAATGAATAAAGAAGTTGGTGTAACGAGTGATGATATCCAACTGATTCTCATAGCTGGTTTTGTTGATAACAAACCGGTTATATTTTTTCAGTTTTGGAATTCCAAAAATCTTGTCAAAGTTCACCACAAAAATCTTTCCATCTCGATCGACATAGGTGGTGTTTTTTCCAGGACGCCAGGTATTGATTTTGGACGTCCGTTTTCCAGGATCCATAACTTCTGTTATCCCCTTATCAGAAGATGGTGGATCTACAACTGGAACTTCATCCTCGACAATTTGCATTGCTTTCCTTTTCATAATTACATCTCCTTTGTTTGTATTTGGTTGATACCAAGAAGATAGTATATCAACCTATGGCTAAAACGGGCGATACGTCGTGCGTTTTGCCGTTTTCTTCCCTGTTCTCCTTGTCGGTGTAATTCCAGACGTTCGTTTGGTTGCTTTCTTAGCATTAATCACCCGAACCCCAGAATTAGATTTATCCGCCAAGGTATCTTTGATGGCGTTCTTCTTAGAAGGATTTGCTGGAGCCTTATCTCCTCGACCAGTTTTGTATTTTGCCTCTTCTTTTTGCAACCGTTTTTCTTCGGAAATCAGCATTCGTTCTAATCGTACCGTCTCCACATCTCGAATTCCAGTAAAGAACGTATGCATGGTTTTCTTTTTTCGTACGATCATACCAATCTTCGTTAAGAACCGGAAGGTATGGTCTAAGAGGTACCGGACACAAAAATAAATCGATTTATCAAAACTCACTTCTAAGGTTTTATTGGTCGTTTCTGGTAAGGTATCCGCATATTCCGGATTCAGCTTATCGTACAACGACTCAATCAGAAAGCCGTTACGCTTATACAGAACCGCGTATTTATAGATAAAACTAGGAGAGTTGGAAAAGAACTGTACATAGTAGTTCTTTAACGTATTCTCACTTGCAATCTTTTTATCAGGCGTGTAGAAACGTATCACGACATCGTACCGATAATCTTTGTCCTTTGCACTTTCCGATGGAACGGTCAAATGGTAATAGTATGATCCTTCGACTTCTGTGAATGCTTCAAAGACAATCTTATTGTCTCGTAAATATTCCTGATAGCGTTTCTCATAATCCTGCTTCTTTAGTTCAAGATCCTGACGCCCGAAAGGGGCGTGCAGGAACTCTTGTAACGTCTGCTGCATAAATTATACCTCGAAACTATTTCTCTGAGTGACAATCATCTGGTTACCAGAAATCAAAAGACTGATCAAATCCGTCGTTGCCGTTAAGATTTCATCATCGGTCTGGAAGCTGTTGACGATATCCGAAGAGAACTTCTTCTGGACCACATCGAATACCACATTGTGCTGGATTGACCACTCAATCAAGAAATCGTACAAAGAGAATCTCATGGAAGTACTTTTACTACCTGTCGTCTCAAACATGTAGGATCTTCTTGCAGCATGATTTACCATGGATAAGAAGACAGATGTAAACTGCTCCAATGCATCCGATGCATTACACTGCATAATTGTATGGAGTTTCTGCTTTGTGTATTTTTGTAACCTCTCTTCAACCAGCTGATAGAAATGTACCTCATCTCCTGCTATCGTATCGGCGTCATAGTACCCCTCAAGGATCATCTTCTCTTCCGGAATCCAGTTTCGAAGTACCGTTTTGTAGGTTTCAATGAAACCATCCTGGATAAGAAGCAGTACTCGTTCATATACATCCTGTGAGGTATCATCTTCGTCACGAAGACGCAGTTCACTTAATAGAGATTCGATTGCAATAATGGTAGAAACGTTACATCCATTAATGATACCATATTTGTAAGCAGAGGAAGCTGCTTTAATTGCATCGTCGTAGACATCTTTTCGCATACCAATTGCCATCTCGGTATCTCCACCAACTTCAATATGTGCCAATTTTAATCCAAGGCTGAAAAGACGTTCCTGTGCCTTGGTTGTTTCGGTATTAAACGTCGCCAGTTTCTTATACTTGGCTTCGATTTCTTTTAACTGATTCGTTGCTTCTCGATAATGCAAATTATACGCATCTTTGTCATAGAAGAACGTATGGATGATGGAAGTCTTCTTTCCAAGTTCCAGATCTTTACAGTATCCGACGTCCAAAATAAGGGCTTCATCTACAACTGCACCGTCTCGAACTGGAACACCGGGAACCAGGATACCCATATCCCGAAGTTCCGCAATTTTCTTTAATTCTGTTTCGATAGAAGCTTTATCTTCCATTTTTCCAAGATGGGAAACAAGCTGGACTGTCTTCCCATTTGTGTTAATCTGGGGATAGGTAGTAGGTGCCCATGGACGATAAAACTTCAAAAGTTCCACCATACTGTATTTTGGATCCGTTCCGGTTTCCTGTACAGAGGTTGCACGAATCATAGCGGTTGCCAACGCACGGTCAATCGGAGTGGTATGGCAAAGCATCGCAAAATCATCAATTGTCTTTCTCTGATAAGAGCTGGCTGCTTTGTAACAGCAAATTACCAGAGAAACATCCTTACACTGCTTATATTCTGCACGCAACATTGGTGCAATGACACGGTCTAACAGTACCTCATCAATAGATGGGCAGCAAAGGAGTAAGTGATGTCCTAAATACTTTGCATTTAGAAGTGCTGGTGCGATGATATTGTCGTACAGGGAATCCGTCACTTTACAAGTAAACACCAGTACATCTGCTTCCACTAACCGCATCGTCTGATCATCAGCGTTAATATACATCTCGTCAGTGATAAATAACGGAAGCCGGTATCCATTTACAATTTCCACATGTTCAATTCCGTCGACAGACTTTTCACAGGTAATAGAAGGATATCCAAATTCTTTGTAAAGATTTGTCAAAGTCTCCGTGATCTGCTCATCTGCATTAGAAGAGATGCTGACAACTTTTCGAATGGCATTTACCATTTTCTCATCATTTTCATCTCCTTCTAAATGAATCGGAACTGCATGTTTCTCTAACTCTTCTCGAATATTCTTCTTTGCCTGAATAAATTCGGTTAAAATATTTCTTGGAAGAACTCCATTGGATTCAAACCAATCCCGTTTTGTCATATAGGACTGATAAATATTATTGGTAGCCACAATTGCCGTTGTGGTACCGTCTCCAACCGCATTATTCATACGTCCGCAGATATCAGTTGCCATATTTGCAACCGCCTGGTTGGTGTATGATTTGGCTACGTTGGTAGATAAACTCATTGCGATTGTAAATCCATCCTTGGTTACATGAGAGAATGGATGTTTATAAATAATCGTTGGAGCGCCATAAGGACCAAAGGATTTTGCGAGAGTCTTTCCAAGAGCCGCAAATACCTCTTTGGTATGACGTTCAAATTCTTCTTTGCTAATGACATTTAAGCCAACATTTTTTACCGGATCCGCGATTACCGCTTCAGTAGTCGCAATTGGTTTTACCTGTTCTACAACAGGGATCTCCTTTGAAATATACTGTGGATCTGGTGTTACTTTTGTTCCAAACATATGTGTCCTCCTTTTTAAAATCGTTAAAGTGGTGTTTTGAGAGTTATAATTGTCAATCTGAATTTAAAACTTTACTCCTCCAAAACTTCGATAATTTCTTTTGGGATGGGTCTTCCCGATATGGGATCGACTCGATTTCCATATTCATCAAACGTTTGGGTTTCTTCTAAGTTATTAAAAAAGGAAATCCGGCAAGTATGCTCTTGAAGAAGTAAATTAATATCCATTTTCAACTCACTGTCATCTTCTGGTAAGAAGTTGTATCGAAATCCATCTGCAATTAAAACAGAGGCACATTCCAAGCGATCTAATTCTACTAAATCTGCCAGTTTTTCAATATCAGATATGATATACGTAGCATCTTTGTTGACCCCTTCTAATGCGGTTTGAAAATCTCCATACAGAAAACTAATTTTTCCGGTTTTTCCATAGGTTTGTTTGATCTGCGCTTCCAGCAAATCATCTTTATACAATCCTCCATAGATATAGTAATGAGATACCAGATCTTTTCCATCGGATAAAAATTTTAAAAAAATCTCATGAAAATTTAATTCCGCTGGAAGAGCGTAGAGTTGTGGTATTCGGCTCATATCAAATAAGAACTTATCTAAGATGGCTTCTCGTTTCGTCAAATCTTCTGGAAGATGTAACTTTGTTGGAATATTCATCAAAATATTTCGATAGGGACGCATGACATACCACTCCATGAGTTCTACGTTACTCATCCCCTCGAAGATAGAAGTATCAAAGTATTCATCTGCAACATGCTCATGCGCCAAGAAATATAAGATGTTGAACCAGTTCATTCGAATTACGTCATGGTATTCAATAACCATTGCGGAGCTATTTAAAAATAAATGATCATATGCTCGATACACTTTTGTTACTGGATTTTGCATAAAGGTTCCTCCTTTTCGATAAAAAAGAATGGACTAAGTTTTCACCTAGTCCATTCCATAAAGATTACTTAAACGGCAAAGCGTCCATTTCACTTCCAAGATTATACTCGGGACCGGACGGCATAAATGCATTGTTTGGATTATACTGTGACTGACCACCATAGGAAGCACCATTACCGCCATACGGAGCACGTCCGTAACCAGCATAATTCCCATTTACACGATTCTTAGCATATGCATTAGAGATTGCTTCTCCAAAACGAATCGCATGAGATGCCATAGTTGCACGAACTCCAACTGCCCGCATACACTCTACGAACTTATCTAAGTCAACCTGTTTTTCTTCTGCTCGCTCGTAAGAGCCATCTACGATATTGTAATCCACTTTTACTTCGATCGGTCTTAAATGCATGGTAATCACGTTGTTGGCTGGATCTGCTTCTCCGCCTTCTTTGATTCCCCAAGCAATGCGAATGAATGGAACTTTCCCATCATATCCAAGTGTCAGGGCTTTCTTATCACCGCTAGTACCACGAATGTCTACGGAAATGGAATTTGCTTCTTCATGTTCCATAGCAGGTCTTAAGACCTCATCATATGCTTTTGTAAGTGCCAGACATTTTTCGTAAGTTAAAGTAGTACGAATGCGATGTGCCTGGTCTTGGTCGTACTCGGAAACTCCATCTGGATTTCTTCCGACTGCGAGAGCGAACTCTAAGGACAAGTTACGATTCCATGCTTTTAAGTTGAGCATAGCCTCCTCAGAAAAGATTGAGGTGAGTGGGGTGTTTACACTAGGTCCGTTTTGCTGATTGTTTTGATAAGCCATAATATGCTTCCTCCTTTATATAAAATAAATTTTTATGTATTATCAGTCAAATAATATAACACTATAAACAAAAGTTACAAATTAATCATCTAAATCGTCCTCGGGTATTTCTTCATTCATAGATTCATCATCCTCGCCGTCTTTTATAATTTTCTTCAGTTTCTTTCGGTTTCCATATTTCTTTAATATTTGGTTTCTGAGTTTTGTTTCTAATGTATGGCGGAAATCATCATCCACCATTTCTATATAGTTCGGTACAAAATTACCCGTAATTTCAAATTGGTCGTATTGTTCGGAAACAAACTCCAATTCCATATTATCCGGATCTTGTACCAATTCTAAAAATCCATCTACATCAAATTCTGTAGATAGAATTTCTCTTACTACCTTGTCCAGGTTAGAAAGGAGTAAAATATCATCCTGATCTTCAATTTGATCTTTAAAGTTTAAGGTTGTAATGTCCCTGCGTTCCTCCAAATCTGAAACGAGTTCTTCTTTATGCAAATCCAGATAATTGGTTACCAGATTCATAAAATTTCGTTTGATGTTGGAGATGAAGAAACGATAGGTTAGATGAACCAGCTCTAGGGCTTTCGAATCCTTCATATCGTTTAGATTTGGGAATCCAATTCCCAATTCATTATCCATCAACTCTGCAATAAAGGAGAGGAAATTTGCCAGATACTCATCAATCTCATCTTTGGTTTCCTCATCCTGGTTTTCCCTACAGTAGTCGTATTTGGTAATAAAGGTTTGGATATAATCTTTCTTTCGATATTCTAAGGGATCATCAAATTGTGTTTCGATTCCTTGCATAATTAAGGACAAGGGAGCATCTGCTAAAAGTTTTTCTCCCTCAATTTCAGAAGGTTCAAATTCGGGTATAAAGTAAGCCATTTCATTATTCCTCCGTGTTAAACAAATTTTGGTCTCGGTGGATCAACCTTAACAGTCAGTTCCTGGCCATTTGATTTACTATCTCCATATACCCCTAAGTTGGATTTACAGTTACAATCCTCTCCGCAACCACAATTTGGCATTCCACAGTTGTGTTTGTTGTTAGAATTACCGGAGTTATCATCGCCTTTGCCCTGTTCATCTTCATATCCAGAATTCTTATCTGGGACGTAGGTTCCATAGAGCGGACACTCTGTATGCGGGCAAGCATTGATTGCATAGCATTTTTGTTCTGTTAATTTCGCAACCTGCAGACAACCACAAAGAAGCATGTTTAAGTTCTTTGGTGGTGTATAAAACTGCTCCACATGTCCACAATTACAGCAGTGGATAAGATACCCATATGGAACTTCTCCAATTGCGCTGTTTTTACGATTATAGACAACTGGAATCATACGTTTATTTAAGGATCCACAAATATGACATTTGTGGCGAAACAACTCGGACTTCTCAAATTCTCTCATAGAATTTTCCTCACTTTCGTTGGTATTAACTCACTGTCCCCGTTGTAGTCACAAACTCATCGATAAAGTGATTGGCTCGATGTTGAATCGCCATAATTTTAAATTCGTCGTCTTCCGTGAAGATCGGATTTCCAACAGGTCCTTCAAAAATTATCCCATTTTCAAGTGTTGGATTCCAATGAAAATTCACGAGTTTTGTGAGATCTTTTGACAAGTTCATATAGAGTATCGGCATGATGTTTGCTTGATTATCAGGCATATCATAGAGGATAGCAATCAAATCTAAAATACAAGTAGATGTTTTTAACTTGTCAAAAAGAATCGGAACTTCTTTTAACATATCATCGACCTTTTGTACACGTTTTGTGTGAGCTTCCTCGATATGATTATCAATGATAGGATGACTGTACTGTAAAGTGATGAAATCCTCTTTATGTAACTCATGATAGTATTGATCTAGTAACTCAACATAAGTATTGAGAAGCGTGACGATATACATCTTGTCTGACCACACTATATGATAAGCCTCCAAGGATTCTTTGCTGTTTTCTAATGGAATTAATGACTTTGACCGAACTTCAAGCTCTCCTGTTACTTTCTTATACATTAAATCGACCTGTTGTTCTATATTTTCAGTCATGTAAGTGTTATGGTCCTCGATCGGGTTTTGTAACGGGGTATAGGATTTTCTTTTCTCTTGAATCCATTTTACTATTTTTTGAAACATCTTTTGTTCCTCCTTATTTATAATCTTTCAATTGGATGATTGTGCTATTTCTCTTGCTCGAGTGTTTATCTGTTTCATTCGTTGTATCTCATTATCTGTCCACAAAGTGGGATCGTCTGGTGTGACATAATCTGGTTCTGGAATTTCATTGAATACTTGAAACAGTATTCTTGCGGTTGCTAAGTAGTCGTCCCGTATCGTTTTCGCATCTTCCATGGAATGGTGCAATAATTGATAGCTAATTTCTGAAATTCTTATAGCTTCTTTAAATTTTACTAAAAGACTTGGAAACTTTGCTAGAATAGGAACGAATATATTTGCTTCAATTGGTATCCATCCTTCTCGTCCGTTGTTTAACCAGTTCTCAACTTCCGGTAACAGATGCAAATCATGTCTGAGTTCCCCTCTTAGAGCAATGAGTCTGTCCAAAATATTACAGATCGTTTCATAATGATCACACCAATAAACAAACGAATCTTTGGTATTTAATACCGAGAGCGGCTCTAATTCACGCCCCAAGATTCTAATATCATGCTCAACTGCAATGATGTATGCTTCCGCTCTAGTATAGGGTGAAAATATGATGGGATTATAGTACATACATCGAAGCATGTGAGTATAATCCGTATACGTGTTTTCATAGATCTCCTCTTCTTCCGCTTCTGTCATAGGTTTCGTTTTCTTTTGAAATTTTTGCTTTAATTTTTCAAACACAGTATATCCTCCTTATTCGTAATACCAAATTGTCCAAAAAAAGATAAAAAAGAACGTCTAATATTAGACGTTCTTTTTGTAAGTATTGATAAGAAGAATGATCATCTGCGACCATTCTTCTTATAGTTCTTCTTCCCTCCTTTCTTTCTGGAAGATCTGCGGCTGCAGTTATTAGCCTCCTCGATCGCTGCAGCCTGCTTTTCTGCGATCAAGAAGTTAGTGATCTGCTGCTGAACCTGTTCCAGAGCGGAACGAATTTCTTCAGAGACGTTAGGATCTGTCAGGTATGTTGACAGGTTCTCTCTGAAAAACTTCTGTGATTCAGCGTATTTCCCAGACTTCATCAGTCCTCCAAGGAAATTCATATCCTTTTTGAACTGATCAATAACTTCTGGGTTCCCCGGTTCATCCAGAGCATTTTCAGAGGATACCGCTGTTTCAGCTTTAGCAGCATCCTCCTCTGCCGGAGCTGATGGTACAGAAGAATCTGAAGCAGAGCCTACTTCAGATTCTTCCTTGGAACCATTAGAGGATTCCAACTCCTCATCCAGCTCATCTTTCTCCGGAGCTGGAGAATGTTTGAGAGCTTTGTACTTCTGGAGCTCGCTCTCGATATTCTCCAGAATGTCTCTCATCTCCTTTCCGAGAGGATATGCGTAGAAAGGAGATGCCAAGTACTCATCGTATAAGCGTCTCACATAGATGAGATCTCCCATACGATGAGTGACAGCAAATCTATTTTCAAGACCTCGCATGCTATGCATCAAGTATGCGTCGAGGTCTTCACGCATACTTTCAATATAAGCGTCCTCCCATGCAGTTTTACCTGCAATCGATGCCGCTTTGTTAAAGATATTCACAGATGAACGAATGATCCAAATAGGATCACCTATCTCTGTGTTCATGAAGTAACTCTCAAGATCCTTGAAGTTACTCATAATTTCTTCACGAACCAGGTCATTCCAGTTCTTACCTTTCGGTAAGACGAAATTCCCATTCTCATCAAGTTCCGGTTTTGGAACTGATGATGGTGTATCTTTTGTATCTGCAAGTTCTTCCGCAGATACGAAGATTGATTCATCAGAGTTACTTTCAGATTCAACCTCTTTGAAGGAGGTTTCCTGATTTGAGGAGTCATTAGTTTCATTCTCTGTTGGTTCCTTGGACTCCATTCCAGAACCATCCTGATCTTCCAGATCTTCTTGAAGATCGACAACGTCAAGTTTTCCATCTAAATCGGTAAACTTTTCATAGAGCTTCTTAGCTCCTATCGCAGCACCGACTGATGCTCCGATGCCACCAACGATCAACGCACCGGTCTTCAGCCATCCGAGTTTGTTACCCTTCTGGTTTTCAACCTCTGTCTGGTTAACGGTTGCATTATTATTGATTGATCTAAACATTGAGATCCTTTCTTAACGAGCCCCTCTACCCGGATCATACATTTTTTCTCCACTGAGCAGGATGATCAATCTGACCTGTTTGCGCCCATTTATTTCAACGCTATTCAATTTTTCTTTTGTACGAATCAGCATGCATAAGGGTTACATTGATATTTTAATTTACCGATTCACGGAAATATTATATCATCACCTAGAATCAGTTTACGGATACCATAATATATTATTTTTGGGATGAGGAAAAGAAGACCCGTGGAAACCCCATTTTGGGATCTCCACGGATCAATTTACTCTGCTTTCTTAGCAAGGCTTTTGATAATTGGACTCTTAGACTGACGCAGACGAGCAAAGAGAACTTTCATACGCTTAGTTGCTTCCGCACGATAACGGACACGCATCTTTGCACGATAGAATTTCTTAATTTTACAAGCTTTCTTGTATTTTGCATAGTCTGGGTCATTGTGTGCTCTAGCACAGGTAGTAACGGCGATCTCAAACAGCTGGTTCAGACGAGCGGATTTACTCATGCGAACAGTTGTCTTATTGAAGATCTTTGCTTCGGTAAAAGCATCTCCAAGGTCGCTATCTTCTGTAGATTCTTTGATATCTGCAAGCATCGCATCGTTTAAGAATCCTTCTGCCAGTCCAACACGGCAATCAGAAACAGACTCTAAAAGAGATGTACGTTCTTCGGCATTCATTTCCCCACGAATTAACGCAGCGGTACCAGCTACCTGCATCAGATCATCTGCATGCATCTCTTCATCTGGTGTTAAGGAAACTTCTGGTTCATCTCCATCTACTCCAGCATCAGCTGCATCTTTTAATCCGCTTGCAATACTTGCCAGGTCGTCATCGGACATATTTTCAATGTCATCTGCGATGTCATCTAAATCATCGTCGTCTACTTCATCATCCTCATCGTCATCATTTTCGATGTCGTCATCGTCATCATCATCACTGTCTTCCAGCTGTAGACGTTCTTTTACAGTACCCATATCATCTCCAAGAGATCCACCAAGATCTTCCTCAGATTCCTGAATAACGGTTTCCTCTTCAGATACGGGTTCGGTAGCGGATTCAGCCATAGCATTTGCCATCATCTGATCCAGCATATCATCAAATGCATTCATTCTATTTTCCCCTTTCTATTTTCGGTTTTCAATTAGAATTCTCTTAGAAATCATTAAAAGAATGTCTGGAAATTGAAAATGGGAAGAGATTAATTGGAAGACAAAAAAGTAACCTAATAACAAAGGAGAATTGGAATATGGAAAGAATTGAAGTATCCCAGCGTCCAAGTAAGATTAATGAAGAAATGATCGCAGATAGCGAGTTCATTGAGAAATACAAGGAACAGATGCGGGACGCAATTTTAAGAATCGACCCAGGAATCAAACCGAATAAAATCGATAAAGTGGTCGATGAATATTTGTTACAATATGGAATGAGTCCGGGAGTCGGACTTGACAATAACTACACCGAAGAGTATCGGGAAACGACTCTTCTTTCGGTCCTAGATTGGACCTATGAACGAAAACCCATTATGGCTGGAAATGGGACTTTCTATAAAACACAAGACGAACAAGCAAATCCAGCCGATCATATGTTACGAGGCTTCTTGTCCGATCGAAAGAAGATCAAAAAGAAGATGTTTACCGTTCCAGATGTCACATCCAGACTATATAAAGATTTGGATATCAAGCAGCAGAATAAGAAGATAGGAGCAAACTCCTAAACCATAATGGGAGTGCGTATGGTGACATACGTAGAAAATCTATCCTTTTGCGGGAAGTTCCTTAAAGAATATAACTACGAACCAAGCTAGTGATAGTCTTGGGGCAATGGGTAATGCCAAAGGTATCGTAAAAAGGTTGTATTTGGATAATCCGCAGCGAAGTGTCTCACAACGATGAGAAGAACGCTCAACGACTAGGGAAAGCTAGACAACCATGTAGATAGAAATATCAAAATGAATACTATGATTCAGGTGGTTTGAAAATAAGGTAAGTTGAAATACTTACACGAAGCGAGTAGGTCCTTTATGGACGAAAGGTAGGGTAAAACCGAAACGGATAGCTCTTGGGAAACCAAGATGAAGATATAGTCTGCACATGATTATGGTGGTTCCGGTGCTAAAACTAGCTCTTTCTACTCCACATGGAGTGGACCGGCAACAACATTATCCGCTCAATCTGTTATTTCTACTACGGAGAACTTATTCGAATCTTTCTTAGCTGGAAATTATAACTTCTTAAACTATCAGGAGTTTTGTGACTGGATACAGGTCGTTATGAGTGACCTAGAGGAACGAGAAGATCAAATTGATCTTAGCATTTTACATCCCATTGATCGAGAAGATTTGACTGCGAGATTTATCATACACATTCTCGATCTAACGGAAACGGAGCAAGAGATGATCTCTTCTATGGTCTCTCATTTACCAGAAGAAGTCGTGTCTTATCTCTATTACAAAAACAACATGATTCCATTTATTCAGGATCATGAGTTTGTAACCAAAGAAATCGACGAACTTTATAAATCCGTCGACAATTTAAACTATTTAGAGATTGCAAAAGATGGAACTCCAAAGGACAAGTATTGGCTGGATCGAATTCCGGAAGAGTTCCGAAAAGATTATGGAAAAGGATTAAAAAGCCCAGCGGATTGGAATAAATTCGTCAATCACAAATACTTTATCGACCCCAATGATCCACCAGAAGAAATCATCCCATCCCTAAAGAAACTGACTAATTGGATGATGACCTATGTGTACGTAGATTATATGGCGTTCGATCGTATCTATCGATTGAAGAACCTCAAACGAGATACGGTTACGGTCATCGATACCGATTCCAATATTCTTTCTTTGGATACCTTGATGCGATTCATCATCAGTCGGTTCTTTCCAGAAGGAAAACAAAGAAAGTATTATGCAAGATCTTATAACAACAACGTTTACATTGGAATCAATATGATTACGTATTGGATCACCACTGCCGTTGCAGCCATCTTAGATTCCTATGGAATTCATTCGAATATTCCAGCGGAACATCGAACTCGTTATGCAATGAAGAATGAGTTTATGTTTGGACTTTTGGTTATTGGAGAAACCAAAAAGCGATACTTAAGTTCCATTCTATTACGAGAAGGAAATGTCATCAATCCTCCAAAAACCGATATCAAAGGATTCGATTTTAAGAAGGCAACCTGTTCAGAATATGCCGAGAAAGTCTTTACCAACATCATCAAACAACACGTGTTGATGAGTGAGGAAATTGAATTAAAAGATATCATAGGAGAAATTTATGCATTTCGGGATGAGATCATTCGATCGATTGAAAGTGGGGACAATCGATTTTTACCAAACGGAAATGCGAAAGAGTTAAATGGATATGCAGATCCATCCAGACAAGCATCAGTACGAGCAGTAGAAGCATGGAACCGAATTTATCCAGATAACTTAATTGAACTTCCATCGAAAGTTGGAATGTTAAAGATGAATATCTTCACAGTGGATGACATTGCTCCTCTTCGTAAAACACATCCAGATATTTATGAACGGATTTGTAAAGAAATCTTTGAAGACAATTCGGAGATGTTCGTAAAATCGACTTGGGTTCAAGATGGAGTTCAAAAAATTATGGATCAAAAAGAACGAAAATCCAAAGAATGGTGGAAGTTTATTCCAAAGAAATATCAAAAAGAATTTAAAACGAAAACTTGGAAAGCCTGGAACAAATGGGTGGATACGGAATACAACGGTGAAATTAGTGATGCGGGACATTATGAGTATAGCTCTAAAGGAATGGCGGTCCTCGCAATTCCACCAAATCAGCAAATACCAGAATGGTGCATTCCTTATATCGATATGACCACAATGGTAAATAATATTCTAGCACCATTTTTACCAGTACTAAAGATCTTCAAGTTTAAATCATTAGAGGAAGGAAAAACACGAGGTACAATCAATCGAAAGACCGAAGGAATTTCCAGACTCATCAAATTTTAAACACCAAAGGGTAAAAGTAAAATACTTTTACCCATTGGGTATATATTATCTTATTGGCAATCAATAAAATAACAAAGGAGGATATGATTATGCCAAGAAAAAAAGTAACAGAGGAAACCAAAGAAGTGAGTACCAAAACACCAAGAGGTACAAAAGCAAGTGATGCAAAGAAAGAACCGAAAAAAGAAGAGAACGTACCAAAAATTTCAAGAAAGCGCAGCAGCAGAAAAAGAAGTGTGGAAGCATTAACCTTAGTATACGATGAAGAGCGTTATAAGAAAGATGACCGCACCAAATCCCTGCATGAAGAAATCGACCAGAAAGAACTGGAGCGTAAGATTGAAGACGGGGAAACTGCATATAATGACATCTCTTATGTAGCTGGTTTGGAGCAGCAGGACATTGATTACATCCGTGAATCTATTGAGAAAAAAGAAACTACCCCATCTCAGTATTTCAATTTCTTAAAGAATTTAAAAGGAAAGATTCAAGATGAGACCGTTTCTTCTGCGATTGCGGCAACCCAAAATCTAATTCGGACCTGTGTGGTAACTGGTCAGAAAACGCTGGCTGAAAACCTAATGGTAAAATTAGAACTTCTTCTAAGAGAACGAAATGCGATTGCGCATGGCTATGATACCGTCATTAATCGTGTGGATTTGGAAGCTTGGACGCTGGATATTTATGAGAAGGCAAAGAAAGAAGACAAACCAAATCCAATTCATATCATCGAGTTGAAAAACTATAGCCGGACAATTCCAGAAGATGTCATTGAAAAAGTTGGAAATGCTCGGAATTACTTTGATATGCTTTACGTTGCATATACAGACTATACCGGTGAAACTGTGCGTAAGGTAGAAAAAGAAAAACGAGACAAAGATCCTATCATTTTCGGGGCATTTCTGGTTCCAACTGAACATGGCAATCGAATTCCGTCCGAGCATTTATTCTACATTGCGGATTGGATCGATGATTTCTGTGATCTTACTATGGATCAGGTAATTAAGAGTTATAAGGAAGCAACCAACAAAGATATCGTGCTAAAGAAAGAAGATATTTCCAGCATTGATATCGATAAGATCAAAGAACAAATTAAGGCGATGTAACATGATCGAGCGGGTAGATTTAACGGAGGATAGTGTATTTCAAGATAATGGAATACACTTTTATTCCTCCGACCAAACTCCGAATAAAAAATCCCAACCAGTAATTTGCTGGTTGGGAGATGCTCAGAACAGTCCGAAATTCCTACGAGCACGTTCGAAAGAATTTCAGAAGTTTGAGGAGCTGATCGTACCAAAGGAAGAACCGAAAAAAGTAACGAAATGGTCAGACCCTGATCTTAGTGCAGATTATGATGGAGATACAATTTACTATCGCCTAAATACTGGTGGTACTCTTAATACAAATCTATCCACCAACATCCCTATATCTTGGACGATTGGAAATACGGTTTTTGGAAGTTCTATTCAATATTCCTTTAATTCTACGAATACTTATACGATCACAACAAACTATAGTCCAACGACTGTAAAGTATACTGGGAACTATTTAATGGATTCCACAGGGGGCGAGATTCGAAAAGACACTGCTCTTGAAGATCTTCGTTTAGAATTGTGGGGGTGTGGATACCTTCCAATTACCGAAAAAGATATATTTCAAATGTCAAGTAAAGAGATCCGACAACCTTTTCCTTGGAAACCTATCGATATTAATCGGGAGAATTCTTTTGTCAGCAAAGGTATCCCACAACTATTTCCATGGTTTCCAAAACCATACAGTAAAACTACCCTCCAAATGTATGCAAACCAGATTCAAAGATACAACGAATCTCTTCATTTCATTAAAGGGAATCCAGCTGCAATTTTTGCAGAAATTGGAAAAGACAAGTCCTGGTTTCATCTAATTTATGATGAAGAGAAAACCTCTGATATTGGTTTACCATGGGGGTATGAGGAAGAATTCGAACAAGGAATCACCGATGATAACAGGATTTTATCACCCTCTGAAATTCATATAAAAAACGAAACACATAGTGACATTACAGAGTCGATTCGAACCTGTTTGCCTTGGATGATTGATATGATTCGAGATGTTTGGAGAGAAACAATTTCGATGCATTTGATTGAAGATTATTTTAAAGATCAATGGCATTTTATAACCATTCCAGAACTTCGAGAAAAGTGGTATGAAGGAAAACAGCTGGATATCGCAATTGACAATTCTGTGCATGGGACATTTACAATTAATTCCAATGCGATTAATACTTCGAATATTCGAGTCAACGATGCTCAAATTACTCGAATTAATGTCAATTCCCTCATTCCAACCTATAGTACTTTTACCACTACCAATCATGTTGCTCGTTTATCTACTACGGATTGGACGGTTGTATAACGGATAGAAAGAACCATATCCTAGATAAGGATATGGTTCTTTTTTATTTTTTTTTTCACATTTGGAGATATAATCATGATGATTCTGAGTTAAACAAATTGTAGTGGTTTGGTTGTACGATCTCAGTTTGATCATAGGATTCGAATAATCATGAAATTTATAATTACTACGAGGAGGATATTCTCGTTAGAAATATGTTAAAAACTTAAATTTCTACTGAAGAAGTATCTTTTTCTCGATACAATGCATGTGCAATGGTATCTTTGATAATAAATAGAATGATTGGGACAATAAAGAACATCTCCAGATTCGCATCTAATGTAAGAAGTTCCTCCATTAACGTAAGTGGAATATCACTTGGAGAAAAATCTTGTTTTCGGATGTAATCGATTAACAACTGTCCATAACGAGTTTCTGCAGGTAATCCCATCTTCATCTGGGTAACAAACTCATCTGAAAAAATTTGCATAGAGGTGCTATCCAAATACTTCGGTGCTGGAATATCTGCAATCTGAACTCCATCATCGGCATATTTTGAAAATATCGTTTCTCGGTTATTCATTCCTAAAAACATATTAAATTTAAACTCATTTAAAGTAGAAAGCTCTCGTCGTTCAAAAAACCGATAAATACTACGCTCGTATTTAATAGCCCGTTTGGAGTCATAAAACTGCTCTGCTGGAATAATTACCATCAACTGATCTTTTGCATTGAATAAGTTATGCTTATTCATAAATACCACCTGAAACGGATCATACAAACGACGGCATGGTCCATCAATCTCTCCTAGAAAACAATTGTACCGTTCGTCATAGAAAATAGACGTATAGGTAGTCGCCATATCTTCGTACAACACTTCAAGTTTATGAATTTGCTCTAAAACATCAGAACGAACGATACACTTCTGATCGGTACCAATATTTTGTAAAATACACTGGTAGTTCTCTACCGTTTGTTTGTTTAACCAAACTACCTTTTCCCGATCAATATATTCTAATCGAAACTGAATCTGATAGTAATTATCCGTCATGATGTTGTCACTCGCAATACTCGTAACTCGAAAGACAATAAAATCTTTGATTGCTGGGATCATGAAGAGGTCATTCTGAAAGGGAACGATGGTACTATTGATAATGACTGCTTCTCCTTCATAAGACCGGTCAAGACCTTGTTCCGCATCTTCGATCTGTAAAACGACTTGCTCTAATCCATAGATTGGGAAGTCTTCCACTTTTTTATAGCGGATAGGTGATGATTTCCCCAAGAAATCATCTACATGATTGAACCCTTGATCAACCGTAGTCTGATCATCCGCAATATGAAAATAAGTCGTATAAGTCGGAGTTTTATCTATAAATCGCGCCATGGGAGAATGAAATTTCTGTTCATACTGGAACAGGGAATCATTGGCGACTTTTTGTTCTTGTATTCGAGAACTGGTTAAAAACGTAGCCATCACATTTCCTCCTTTTTGTTTTACTGGTTATCCCACTGTTTTTAGGAGGGATCTTTTATCCGTAAAGCCCCCCCCCCTTATTGATATATTATTTTAGTGAATCGAAGAAATAAAATACATAATTCATCTTCGATCAGAAAAGTTCATAGCATTGAAACAGATGCAACCGGTTGATAGATTCTTCCAGCTTAAACGCAAATAGAATCTCGGTGGAGATAGTATCAAGAGCCGTAGGAGTTATTATGATGAATAACGTTAAAGTTTTATGGTTCAGCCGTCACACAATGACAACGGATCAGCTTGCTGATCTCAAACGAATTTATGGTGAGCATCTTGAAGTGAAGCAGGTTTCTGAATCTGCTTCAAGCTTTAAAGATGTCCTCACTGCTGGGGAGGACTGCCAGGTGCTGGCAGTAGTCCTGCCTCCAGCAATGCTGGCAGATCTGACCAACCCAAGAAACAATGCAAAGCCGGTTATTCGCGCTATCGCGAATAGGGTTCCCACTGGAAACATGGTGGTGAACCCGGCTACTCAAAAAGAGGAACAGGAGTTCCGGTTTGAGCATGCCGGTTGGGAGCAGGTGCTCAAAGTAGAAGTCGTTACTAAGCGACTTTAAATAAATTAGTAACAAAAGAAACGCTGTGCCGGATTTGGTAACGGCGTTTCTTTTTTTTGGTATTCGTAAATGAACTTCTAATGATTAATATATTATCTATATGAATCAGACTAATCATACATAGAACCTCCCAAGCTGATTCACACAACTAAATAGTGATAGAAATAAATGGTCGCAAAAAGGTCAACTTGATCATCCTTGTAAGAATACAAAAATGTATGATCCGGGTAGGAGGGCTCGTTAAGAAAGGTATAATATGTGTACAGATAAAGAATGGAAACTTGCTATCGAAAAATATGGATACGGAATGGCAAGTGATGCTGATGCTCACTTGATTACTATGGAACGCTATCTGGAGTCCTCTCCAATTATCGAAACAGTTGAGGAGGATCCTGTCAAATTTGTATCGATCTATGTAAATTTGGCCAGATATTTATATCCAGCTTATGATTACCGCTGGAACATTAGTTGGCTATTATCCGTTCATTATTCTAAGGATTCAGAAAGTAGTTGGCATATTCGTTTTCCTAAGATCGAGGAAGTGATCCAAAAATATTTGGATTTATTTAAGAAACCTGGAACCGATCAGTTTAAGTTGGTTTATTTAAACAATGGAAAGGAGGAGCATGCAGCGATAGCGGAACTCTTCTATGAACGAGATCGAGACGATACATCTTTATATGAAACCTCGGTGACTCTTTGCAACTTGTTCACCTATGCATTCTATGGTAGCTACTACACTACCGGAGAAGGTGTATATGGTTTCATTCGTAGAATGAAGCACTCATTTAATAAGGTGAATCGGAAACTGTCGTACATGATGTGGGCACAGGCATTGTGCACTACATTTTATACGAATGACGTCGAGATGGGTACCGAAGAGGAGGTAATAAAGCGGTATCATTTACTTCTGAACCCGAAGACCCGTTGTTTGAAAAAAACCCGGGAGTTTCTGTACTATGATTGCTTCCCAGAAAAAGACGCTGACGGAAATTATATTCCAGAAGTGCGTCATGCTATGTATTAAGATTGGAGGTTTAATTTTAATATGATATTAGATTTTTATGATAACATTGCAGCTGAATACGGGAAAGATTTCGCGGACCGCGCGGACAATGCTGCATGGGATACTGCGATAGATTATACAGATATGCTGATGGATAAAAACTTCTACGGGAAAACCCCGGAGGAGTTTATCCGTATTTTCGGCAACTATGGAAAATATGTATATTCCAGAGAAGACTATCTCTGGAGATTATCTTATCTTCTTTCTGGAGAATATGGAACTCTTGATGGTGAAACCTATTGGATCGGTGCGACGATATACGAAGAGGCATATATCGATAACTATCTTCGCCTTTCAAAACTTCAGGATGGAGAATCTACAAACAGATTTTTCAAATTAGATGAGGAACTTGTTGTAGTATCGATTCAAAGTATCCAGAATAAATCTGTGAAACACCTCAGCACTGAAGAGTTATATAAAGTGGCTGAGGATGTCTTCTTACTCTATGCAGTAGAAGAAACCATTCACATACTCAATGGGAAGTGGGAGAACTTTATAAAAAGAATGAAGTATTCTCAGCAAAAAGAGAACTTCCGGTTGTCATGTATGCTTGGTGCAATTGCGTTATGTGCGGAGTACGGATACCAGGAAATTTATTGGAATTCCTGGGACAAAGATAAAGTCCTACGCATCTACGGGCTTCTCAAAAATAAACATAAGAAATCCCGCCGAGAGGCAAATCGTTTCTTATACCATCTGGATCATTGTTATGACCTCGGTTATTATGGGACTCCTTGGTATGACCTGTGGGACGAAGACCAGGATATAACCGAATGGAGACATCTCTGAATTATAATGAATAGGGCTATAGGAAATTCCTATAGCCCTTCTTTTTTACCCGTAAAGCCCCCCCCCCTTATTGATATATTACTTTGGTGAATCAGAGAAATAAAATACATATAAGTTCATCTCTGATCTAAAAAAATGAATAGGATTGAAATAGATCCAAAGGGGTCAAACGATCATCCCCGTCAATGGACAAAAATGTATGATCCGGTGGAGGCAAGATAGCCAAGAGCCGTATGAGGTACACCATGTCACAGAATATGTATGAATTTTTAGACGAGCTCCAGGTAAAAATGGAAAAGATATATGGACCTGAATTGGCAGCCGGAGCCCGTTCTCATTGGTATGAATTAAATTCATACAATGAGAACCTTCAAGTTTCCCAGTATTTCGAGGGAAGCCCGAAAAAGTTTATTGAAACATTCATCCGTGTTGGTCGAATTGTATACGACCAAGATGAATTTTATTGGTTACTTGCATGGTTGGTATCAACCCGTTATTGGAAACGATATGATGCAATGTATCTTTATTGGGGAGATGATCCGGAGTACATCAGTCCCCGCTTTAATGGAAAGTATTGTCCTATCGAACCAAATTGGTCCGACTGGATTGATACTTATTTAGATTTAAAAGACTCAGGCTTACGTTCTGAGTATAAAATCAAAATGGCTCTTGTCATCAATAAAGACAATGACATGGATCATTTTGAAGACTGGTTCGAGGTTACCATAAATGCCTCAACACCTTCTATGGAACCAGGTTCCATAGAAGAAGCATACCAGTTGAGCCGGGAGATTTATAATATCATGGCAATTGACTGGGAGGTCTTTCATAATTATGAAAGACCTGACGAATTTATTCGTCGCGTTTCCAGTATTTTCTGGAAACATAATTTCAAGTTATCAATGATGCTCCGAGCACAGGCATTGTGTTCAGAGTATCAGACTTACGGGTACGATACTTACAAGTTTGTAGAGTATTTCGGAACCCGTGAAGAAGTCATTTTCAGATACAACCGGTATCTGAAAGATTCTCGCCACAGAAAAGAAAGAGGTGCCGTTGCATACTTCTTATACAATACTTTCTGTGACGAAGAGCAGTGGCTTCGTGCTTGGAGATAATAAGAATAAGGCTGTAGAATTTCTACAGCCTTATTTTTTTGTCTGTTTTCTTTACCCTTCGTACTTATGTAATATTTTTTAGTAACATGAAATCAAATTATAAGGAGGATAAAATCATGTTGAAATTACCAAGAGAAGTTTCATTTCCAGTTTTTGATCCGGACAAAAAGGAGGAACCAAATTATTACGCATTGGACTATGTAGAGTTTCCACAGACAGACGTATATTTTCATCCATTACCAGGCGCAAACTTTCATCAAGAATTGACTACAGACATCTCCGCAGTCACTAGACGATGGGATCTTTGTCAAGCAAAGTTTCCAAAAGAAAAATCAATTTTTCTCTGCTGCATGGACGTAGTTGATGTAATACGCGAGAACTCGTTCCACGACCAACATGAGTTCTTTTTAATCGGACTTCCAGATTATGAGGAAAGTCATGATGTAGATCTTGCGGTAAACAGATTCTATGAAACCTGTACAAATGGGGAACACAGAGGAGGGTCGAGCTTACGTTTTCGAGAACTGGTAACTTCTGGAAAGATCCGGTTTTTCTGTTTTAATCCAGAGGATCCAATCGAGATTATGATTGGACATATTTATCAAAAAGCATTTGAGATAGGAAATTTCAAGTGTTCAAATCCGTCTCACATTAGTTTCTATGATCAGTCCTACTTCACAGTATTGATTCCAGATCTGGATAATTTAAGTTCCGTTTTGAAAAATCTCTTACCGGATGGAATCCGAGTGGTTACGGTTGATAATCAAACCACTCTTGAGAAATCCTATTATAAACTCTCCTTCCCATCAGAGGATTACTATCGTTATGACTCCCCTATGAAATTTCATGAGGAGTACGACGTGGATATTCCAGCTCTTCACTTTGACGAGAAGAAAGAATTGCTTCCACCAGATCCAGACTCCACAAATTATTGTAATATTTGGTATTATGACACCAAATATTATGATGATACTCATGACTCTTTCTATCCAGCGCAAGAGCTAATTCAGAGTTTACTGTATCGATTAGAAGAGGCGGAATTTCACCAGTATCCGAAACTGAAAGAAAAAACGCAAGATGCAGAGATTTATTATATTAAAATTCCGGGTTGTAAAGATATTGCGGTACTGGATTACTTCCGGAGTACTCTTTCCTATGTAGATACGACAACGTGTTACACCAATACGATTGGTTCGTTGAATCGAGCAATCGAGCATCTCAAAATTAATCATTATAGAAATGATGAACGGTTTTCGTATGAAAAGGATAAGTATTTATCGTATATATTTATCGAGTCAGCACTTTCAAAGGATAAGATTGAAAAGCTGATTCGAGAAAATATAAAGAAACTAAGTCATCATACAGAAATCGTGGTGATCCAAAGAAGTTGGAAACAAAAAGAAGGAGGAAAGAATATGGCAAAGTTTAGACGAGGTGGAAGCTTCGAGCAATTTCAGAAACAGTGGGAAGAAGACGATAAACTTGAAAAAGGTGTTATGATGTTACTCCCAAAGGAGAATGTTTTTGTACGAGCTACCTTTGGATCAGGATGCAATCTGGAACTTGATGATGAGGAAGACGAAGATATCGACGATTACATTTACATTTCCGTGGTAGATGCAAATGATTCTGGTCTTGAAGAAGTCGATGGAGGCCAACTTGATTTTGCAAGCTCGAAAGAAGATTACAGAACTAACTTGCAACATTTCTGTGAATCTGCTCTTGACTGTATGGATTACCCAGATGCAGAGTATCAGATCGTAGGTTTCATTTCATAAGGAGGTGATTTGATATGAAAATTCAATTTCTTGCTGCTCGGTGGCAGCTTGCAATCATTGACAAATTCAATAATGTAACTCCTACCAAGGAGCAACAAAATAAAAGAACGGACGTTTTAAAATGGATTGATTCCGGTAAGAAGATTCATCTCACCGGATTTCATAAAATTGAAAACGAGGATCCAGCGCTTGCAATCTGGATTACTGTATATGTACCAGATTGCATTACCATCGATCCACAGGTAATCTAATTACAAAGAAAGGGAAGCCATGCAAACTTCCCTTTCTTTTTTGGTTTGTATTTCTACTAAGACAAACTATCAACACATAAGGAGGTAATTGCTATGAAATTACTAGAAAATGAACTAACCCGAATTAAAAAAGAAGTCATAGAAAATGACGATGATAACACTCGGTGCCAGCACGATTATCAGTATTGGCCACCTTTGGACTATTACAACGAGGAGTACAGACCTCTTGATGAAGAAGATTATCGATATGGTGATTCATGTATGGTACGAGATTCTGGGAATTACAATTTTCGATACGGAATCTTTCCATTTAAGTACTTGACACAATTTCTCCCAGATATTCAATCAGTTGTACGCCGATGGGATTTTTTGGAATATAAGACACCAGACGCAGAACCATGGGTTATCACCTATGTGAATTTTATCCAGGAATATAAGTTGTTGCATCGTGAACCAGTGTTGTTTCTGATACTGGTTCCGTATGGGGAAACCTATACGGACTACGATCCAATCTCAGATGAAAAAGCTTTGGATTTGTTTTTTGAAACCTCTAAGGTTTATGGTTTAAAACGATCCATGCGAAACATCGCAGAAGTTCAGACATCACTGGATGAAAAACTGGAGTATATGGAGCGTTTAATTCAAACTGGAGAGGTGGATTTTATTTTTTATCAGAAAAAATCGATTTCAGAAGAAATACAAGCAAAAGTTTTTTCCTGTATCTATGATCACCAGAATAATCCCTGTGTATTATTGGTACCGGAGTTAGAACGTCTTTATGTCAATTTTAAATCAGATGCCAATCTTAACGGGTATACAACGAAGGATGCTTCTTTGGGACTAGTAGAATATACAGCCAGAGGCATTCAAGTGGTAGAATGTACGAAATACTCTTCGAATGCGCCAGAGTATCCATACCGGGCTTATTTCGAACGGCGTGATACCAATTGGCATTTGTCATACGTAGAGATTCCAGAATCTACAAATTACAACGATACTTCTATGGAGGATACTCCTGGATTGTATACAAACTCTCTTCAGTATGGTACGATCTTAAAAGAAACAAAATACAATGAACGATGGTGTGATTATCTGGAAGTATCCTACAATCAAAATGCCGTTTATTTATATGAGATCTGCCAGACCATTTATTACTATTTACAAGAAATGCTGTTTCGCCATGATATTTCTTATCGAAAGAGCATTTGTAAAGTAGTCTACATCCCATTTGAAAATGGCGAGAAGGAACCAAAGCGGGAATTCTTAGGCCACTATACAGATACAACCATGATTCATGGAACCACTCCGGAAAATGTAATGGAGACTCTGGAAAAATTAAATCTATTCAATCGTCCGAATGAAGACAGTACAAATAGTAATGAGCCCACCACACTAGACATTCATGCCTATACGCCAGAATTTGCGTTTGATCGGAGCGATTACGATGGTTATGATCCAGATCACGTCCCGTACGAAATTTATGTATTTTTGGATGGACGACTCTTTGAAGAAACCGTTAGAACCGGTGTTGTAAAAGATTGGCTTTCGGAGTATGGTGGTATGGAAAAATTGGCAAATCAATTAAAAATACGAGAAGGTCATAACTTCCATGTCCATTTTATTCATCTGGAACGTAAGTTTTATTAAGTAAGAAGAGGATAAACTTCCTCTTCTTTTACTTTTCATCTTTAACCATATATTATTTTCTTGGTAATCGAAAAAAGTATAACAAAGGAGGTTGTAGTATCATGGGAAAAAATCGAAAATCCCCTCATATTTCTTTAGATGATTCTGAAATGGGATTTTGGAATCGATCTATGGAACTTGATGAGGATGATTACTCTGAGGATGAAGTCTTTAAAGAAACGGCATATAGCGATGGAATTGAACGACTAGAATTATTAGCAGAAACACCAGCCGGACGATTTCCATACTACGAAGATTATTTAACTGCAAGTAAAGAGCAACGTAAAAAAGAACGAAAACGAAGAAAGAAACTCTTCCCAATAGAGGAGGATGTGGTAGAAGAGATTTACGAAAGTCTAGGCGGAAAAGAAGAAGTAAAGAAATTTGCAAGCTCTTTACAAGCCTATGTGACGGATATTGTCAACTTTTTAATCTTAGAACAAACACCGGCACATATTCTAGTAATGGTTCGAAATATCTTATTCCAAGGAACGGAAGATTTTGCAAAAGGCGTACCGTGGATCTTAGACCCGGAAAGTTTTATGGAGTACACCAATGAGATGAATGAGCCTCTTCCGTTTAAGTAATAGGAGATTTTGTATGGGAAAAGTATATTTGTATTATACGTTATATGATGTCTTAGATGATGTCGGAGATCCCTTTTTACCAGAGCCTGCTCTCTATGCGTATACGGAAAACAAAGATTTTGCAAAACAATTCGAAGCATCCAGATATATGCCAGCGTTCATAAAAGTGGTAAAGAAAAAGAAAGAGTTTCCAGATTATCCAAAATTCATGTCTGAAAATCGTGATTGCCAATTGATCAAATTTCCTATTCCAACAACTGAAGACGATAAGACGATGATTGTTGGAACGTATAGTGAAGATAATATCATTGCAGAACACTGCGAACTTATGCAGTACGACATCGATGATTTGTATTCGACCTTGCACGTTCTTCATAAAGAAAACTTTATCACAGACGAGGCATATCAAGATTTACAGGTCCTATTGGATTATGGGATAAATGAATATAATGGAGCTGCCGATTTTGATATTTTTCATCTGTTCTGCTCCCTTTTTCGAAGAACGTTAGTTCCTCCGAAAGTATGGGGCGGAATTGATCAAATTCATTACGAATAAACTCTTATGAGTTAGAATTTTCTCAAAAACAATTGGGTGAAAAGAAAAAACGAAAGTGAGGAGACCATTATGGCAAAATATGCTAAAAAAACGGATATGATTCGGAGCTTATCCGAATTACGATTCCAAACAAAAACGCAAATCTTGTATACTGAGCCGGAAATTTTTACCATCCAGGATTATTATAAGATGCTCCTGGACTCTCCACTTGGAGAAGAGTATGAGGGAACTGCTGGAACGAAATATATCATAGTCGAATTACTTCCACGAATCACAGCAAATGTTACATCCATGTATGGGGATGTATTTGAATCTGGATTGACCTTTTGGGACAATGACTTTAACAATCATTCAGAAGAGGAGATCCATTTCGAATTAGATCCTATGGAATATGCGGAGGATGATTGTACAGGAAGTTATCCGATTGAGAATATTAAAGCGGTTGGGATTCATTGTACTTTCGGCACGACCCCAATTACTAGTATGCTTTATGATGGAGAAGGATCTGTGAAATCTGGTGTTTCAAATGTTTATTTAAGCACCGGTGGTCCAATCTTTACTGCAATCTCGGATCGTATTTTAGACGCGATCCAACTTTTAACAAAAGCGGAAGCAGAACATGTGGAATATCCGGAGGATGTGGTTTTGGAATTTGTCGTTCGAGATGTTCCTTATTTAAATTCTAGGGAACCTCGAGCTTTAATGAAAGAACTCGCAGCATTAACCGAATGCCTGGGATATCGCTTCATGGAACTCTCTGGACGGTTTTTTGAAAAGATTCGTATTTCTACAATTCTTTTGGCAAATCCAAATCCTCAGGATACTCCAAAAAGAAAAGAAGGTAAGAAAGAGAAACACAAACCGTCTAAGAAATTGAAGCTTTATTAATATACTATCTTCATGGTAGTACCAAAAAAATATTGCAAAGGAGAATCATATTATGGGTAAGAAAAAGAACAACTTAGCATCTAGCCTCGCAGATATTTTAAATATTGGCGAGCAACTTCTTCGTACAGGAGAAATCCGTATGAACCGAAAGGTCGTCATTGATATGAACGACATTACCAAACCTTCCATCGAAGGAACCATTGGAAGCCGCATTGATTGTCTGGAGGATCATTCTGATGTATCTTTAGAAAAAGAACCGATCATGCAGGTCAATGCAGTAAACGACACCCTGATGCATCATTATCATTTGATGAGTCAGATTGGTTATGATCCAGATCATCTTCCAACCATCGTAGTCACATTACCACATAAGAAAGCGTTAGAAAGCTTTACCACGAGTGGTTCCGGTATTTTACCAGATTTGATGCGAAATTCAAACTTACCGCTCGTCATGAGAGCGATTGTAAAAAACTGGAAAAATCTGCTGGAAGAAAATGAGGGAATGGATTGTGTGCTTCATATCCCAGCATTGATTTATTTTGGTGGATCTGGAAAAGGACTTTTAAATATGAACACCAAGTTTAACCTCCTGGTTTATGTAACTCGTAAGAAACGTTATATTTACGACGAAGACGATTACAACCAGAAACCGGAAAAACTTACCAAAGATCTGGTAAAAAATATTTTGGATACCATCATCAAGATTGGTGCTAAGAATATTCTCATCGACCCGTTGGCACATCCAATTTTAAAAGATGATATCTATACTGCGGTCGATGCTTGGAAAGAAGAGGAACGGAATTCAATTCGATTACAGAATATTGAACGGTTACAGTACTGCATTCCAGATGGAGATGACTACGTCATTTTCTGGAGAGCCCGTAAGTAAATATCTTGAAATAGAACCCGATAAATCAGTTATCGGGTTCTATTTTTTCCATCACACTCACTTAAGTTAGATTTTTGAAAGGGGATATTTACTATGGGAAAAACAGAAGAACCTGTGGAACGTCACAGGATTCAAAGTTATATTGAAGATCGAAGAAGGGGAAATTGGAGTTTTGAAGATTCTTACAACTCCGATTACGAAATCGATGACGGACGGGATGTTCCATTTATTCACAATCGGTATGAGTTGGCAGAATTATTAGCACCCCTTTACATCATTGAAGATTATCAAAGTAGTTATGAAGTGTACGATGCGTTCTTTCATCGCATTTATAATATCATCAAAGGATGTTTTACGATTCAGGTATGTAGAGAATATCCGGTACGTTTTAAATTTTATCGAACGGACGAAGAAACCCATACCGTGCAGCTTCGCGTGTTCGTTTTATGTTTGATGGCGTGGAGACCGTTTGTAGAGTTAAACGGCATTCATGTCTTAGATGAAGATTTTATTTTAAAACCAGAGACAGACATTCCTGCATTAGATGATTTTACAAACAACAAAATCATTTTACCACTTCGAGAGCACCATGTAAAATCGACGTCTGTAAACTATGCAACTTCAGAGGTAGGACATCTGTTTCGAAGTATCAGTCTGAATTTTTCAGATATTATGGGGATTAGTTTTGGAACCTATGATTTCTTGGAAATGTATAAAAACAATCCGAAAATCCGATCCCTGATGGATTGCGGGTTCAGTGATCTGGCTCAGCCACACGATATTGAGAAACGATTAAACAGTAACCGAGACGCCCTGATTTCAGAATTGAAATCCATTCCAGATAACGGAATCGGAATTATTTTACGATCTGGTACCGGTATTAAACATAAACAGCTATCTGAATTTATGTTAGCGGAAGGTTTGAAACCGTCCTTGGAGGGTAATACGATTCCAATCGCGATTGAAAATAGTACGATCCGAGGGGGTCTTGATCGTCCTTCCTATCTGTACATTGATGGCACGGGTGCTCGTAAATCCGTTGTTACAAATAAACGAGTTATGGGAAATGCGGGATATTTTGCAAAGTCCTTAACCTTATTAGTTCGTACCCTATCTATAAGTGAAAGTGTTGCGGACTGTGGATCTACCCATCTAATTCCTTATGAGATTAAGACCAAACAACACTTAAAGAAATTGGATGGTAAATTTTACAAAGAAAATTTAGAGGACTCCGATTATAAAGTATTGGATGCAAAACGAGATACTCACTTAATCGGTACCACGGCATATTTTCGCTCCATCATTACCTGCTGCTTGGAAAATGAAGTCTGCCCTCGTTGTATCGGAACGACCGCAAATATCAATGAAGATATTGGAGATGGTATCGCAGCGTTCCAGACAGAAGAGATCACAAAAGTTATTAATCAGAAGGTATTGTCTATAAAACATCTGTTGACTACCAATTCTGAAGAAATTATCTTTAGTGAAGGATTCTCCGATTTCTTTACCTTACAAAGTTCCGAAATTTATCCAATCGTCAATAACAATCCCATTTATGGGGATGAGATTGGGAACTATGGAATTTACATCAGCAAAAAAGATTTGACCAAAGTATCGGAACTTGACGAAGATAGTTTATACAATACGCAGATTGATACAGGACGACTGTATATTCGAGATTTACGAGGAAAAGAACCGGATCGGTTGATTTGTACCTTAGGAAAAGATGGAGAACCAATCGATACAGAAATCTTTGTCAGCAAAGAAGCTTCTGACATTATGAAAAAACATAAAAACGTCATCCCATTTTCGGAACTCGATGACAGCACGAAACTTTTTGAGATCGCGATTCAAAATAATGAACTTACAAAACCTTTGTATGATATGATGAATTTGATCAATAAGAGAAAGCAGATTGATTCAGAAACCATTGATACCATTGCTCAGAAATTATTGGATCTTTTGATTGATGCGGGTATTGATGCAACCGCTACCTCATCGGAAATGATCATCAACCGTATGATACGAGATGCATCTGATATTTATCAAAGACCCGATTTTCGCAAGAAAATGTTACCAAAATATCAGATCATTACAGCTCGCCAAGCATTGGAAAAGAATTTGGCTCCACATATTGGGCTTAGTTACCAAGACGTGAAACGTCAGATGATTTCGGATGATATGTATACCAAACGAAGTGCTTCTTCGTACTTGGATCCATTATTCAATGTCGAAGTTCCAATGACACGATTAAAAGAATACGATCGTATCATTGATCCGACTTATGTAAGACAGTATCAAGAAGAACGTCGGAAGCTATTGTATGATCAAACGTATTATAATCCAGACTATGTCAAATCTTTCTTAGAAGAATTTGCAAAGCATGGAGCAAAAGGGTTATAGGATATAGGATATCAGAAAGAACCAAGTATATTACTATACTTGGTTCTTTTTTTTTATCTATATCTATCTCCACTATAACACAGTATACACTCACCCAACATCTAGTGGTAATAAGCATATTCCAAGTGGTGGTAGTGCAGGACAGATCTTACGTTGGTCTTCTGATGGTACTGCCGTTTGGGGTAGTGATAATAACACAACCTATAGCACTGGAACTAGTTCGGTGAGCGGACTAACGAAACTGTATGGCAGTACCGGTAGTGCCACAGACGGAACCATGACCCAGAGTGCTATAACTAGTGCATTAAATGGGAAAGCTGCGTCAAGTCACACACATTTACAAACTGATATTTCCGGATTAAACGATGTGTTACTAAACACTGATAGTAGAAACACAAAATACTTAGGAAATAGTGAAATTGACACATATTCATCAAATTATGCTGGTAGTTTCAATCAGGTGTTTGGTCATTCGGACTATTTTAATAATAAAAACTATGGATATTGGACATGTATATCTAGTATGTGGGTTCCCTCCGGAAATGCATCTGGACAATTAGCTATCAATAATAATGGGGCAATCGCATCCAGATTTTATATAGGCGGTTCGTGGGGTGATTGGAAAACTCCATTGGATTCATTATGTACAATACCAGATGGATCGAACATGGATAGCTACACATTCCCTGGAGTATATCAATTAGGTGGAGATTCGTACAAAAATTGTCCATGTCATTGGGGATTAATGGTAGTCTTTAATGCATCTAATGCATATGTAATGCAACTTATCATAGATGCAGCGGGTACAATGTCCACCAGAGCTCATGCTCACGACAAAGGTTGGAGTGCTTGGCATATACATGAGACTTATAGAACTAAGGCACATACATAAAAATTTTAATAAATACCAGATACTGGATTAGTCAGTATCTGGTATTTATTCTATATTAAACAATTTTTGTCCAAGTAGAAGTATTCCAAGTTTTTTACTATAGTTTAAAAAATTTCCATATTTTGATAATGGTATGATTGAAGGAGTTCAATATAAAATATATTTTCATTTGAATAAAAATTGTACTAAGTAACCCCAGCTTTGTATAGGTAATTCAGGGAAACTCATCGCTACAAAACAACCAAAATAATATCCTTTATATCGTAGTCTACAAATATATGTATGCATTCCATTAAATGGTTTGACTACTACTATCTTGAGTATCCTTAGTAGAGAAACGTTTGTAAGACAAATAGATAACTTAAGAATATAGATAGATAAGATGATGGAGGTGTTACAAAATGCCTAGAACTAAGAAGATGCGATGTCCGTTCTGTGATCAAATAGCTCCAGATGGGCAACGTCTTATTTCTCATATAGAACGAAAACATGCGGATGAAGTACCAGATAATATGAAAATTGATCAGTACGTATACTTCTTAAAAACCGGAAAAGAAAATGGACGGTGTGTGATTTGTGGAAACCCGACTGGCTGGAACGAAAATACCGGTAAATATAAGCGATTTTGTGAAAATCCGGCTTGTAAAAATAAGTATCGAGAAACATTTAAAAATCGTATGATTAACCGTTATGGAAAAACCACATTGCTTAATGATCCTGCGCAACAGAAAATTATGCTTGCGAATCGTTCGATCAGCGGAGAGTATATTTGGTCAGATCATGTTCATAAGTTTGCTTATACGGGAACTTATGAACTTGATTTTTTAAAGTTTATGGATGAATGTTTAGAGATGGACCCTGATGATTTAATGGCACCATCTCCGCATACATATTATTATGTCTATAACGGGGAGAAGCACTTTTATATCCCAGATTTTTTTATTCCTAGTTTAAATTTGGAACTAGAAGTAAAAACACACGAAAACATGCATCATAAAATACAAGCGGTGGATGCCGTAAAAGAGAAACTCAAAGATCAAGTCATGCTTGGAAATAAGAATACGTTTGATTACTTAAAGATCGTTGACAAAAACTATATGAGCTTGCTGGATTATTTTCAACGTGCAAAAGAACGAGCGTTAGAGCCTGAGGAAATTAGGCATAAGATTGTCATGAGTTATTAATAAGGAGATGATAAAAATGCAGCCAAACTTTAATAAACCACAGTATCCAATTCAAAAGATCAATGTCATTTCGGCAATGGATGATATCAATCACTTTTCCTGTATCCCGGAAGAAATTCGAACATCTAATGAAGCTCTTGGATATTATCAGGAGGTTCTTCAAAGGTGGATGGATGGAGGAAATCAAATTATACCATATGACTCTTTTGTAGAGAAATTCGAACAAGAACTTGGAATTTTGGATTTTGTTACGCATACGCATTTTTTAAAAGAGAGTACGATTTGGACAACGTATTGTAAGTTAAAGGATGAACTGATTCTGATGGGAAGAAAATCAGGATCGATAGCGTCCGATCCTGATAAAACAAGAGTCCTAGATATTCTAATGAATATCACGGACCAACCATCTGTGGATCTAAACTCCTGTATCGATATTTGGAATGCTTTGAAAGTTGTGCAACAACACTTACGGGAATCGATGAATCATAATGAATGCAATGTGGATTTTGCAAAAGATCTATATAACTTCATTTTTGGATCTCTGCTTCCGTATAAATATCATGCCTATGGATTGTTAGATAAATACAGCTCGCTCAATAAGATTTTTAATACTCCAGTAGAAAATTTTTCTACCAGTTATTTAGAACTGCTTGTGAGGATGTTATTTAAAGAAATTCAATCCATACGCGGGACTTCGTTAACAACTACCAACACCAAACTCCAAAATATTATTTTACTGGGATACTTTCTTCTTTCCACATTATATAGAGAAACGTTGGAGGATACAGAGATCTCTGTACTTGGCGATTATTTACAATTAATGATATCCGACGGAGTATCAAAATATATCTGTGAACAGATTCAAGAATTATCTAAGACACCGGATAAATATCTTGAAATGGTACAAAAGCTCGAATATAACGATGATATTCAAAATATTATACACTTACATGAAAATTTCTACAGGTCGGGCTTAGATAAACCTATGAAATCCAGTACCTCATTGGATACTAGTTGGGGAAATTGGATGATTACTGGAAACGGTTTCTTTTCCGACCAAAATTTACTTTTAGATAATGGCGAGATCAACGAAACCTTTTTGTATGGAATTTTAAATACAACCGAAGATGTGATCAAAACGTATCTTTCATGTGATGTGATTCGGTTTCAGATACCAGAAGAATATCTCGGATATTTAAAATCGGAAATTCAGGCAGATATCTGTAAACTTTTCAATACCGATACGGGAGAAACTAGGTATCTCGTTACAATCCCAGAAGGTATTTTTGAACTTTTTATGGTAGATGATACCCATGATGTATATGGCATTGGGATTGTAGAATCTCCCAACCATAATCGCCAGGTCATTAAATTTGGTGCAGATAAGTCGGAATATCGTTATAAATTGGTTGTGGGAGGTGAGATGTAATGGCTTTTACTTCGGAAAAACGAAAAGCAATGCAAGATGCCATTTTTAAATTTTTCAAAATGGTAGATCCTTCTGGAATGAATGAAAAATTTTATCGAACAAGGTTTGAAGGAATGAGTGATACTGAGTTTCAGAGATATTTCAAAGGATTTTTTGCAGATCCAAAAGCGTATCTTCAGATACATACTATCGATTATGATGCTCCTCTTAATATGGATGCTATGAAACGAACCAGTAAAGCGTTTGGTATTCCTTTGTTTGAATATATTTACTTACCAAATGTAACGATGGATAAAAATAATGTGGTTCGGACTCCACTCCCAGTGCCTTCAATTTTCTTAAACATCAAACGTACGCAGCAAACGGTTATGCATAAAAACGGACTTAGTACAAATATTGATACACGATCTCCGATTACGAACCAGTTGGTTGGAAACGACAAAAATGGTAGAAGTTCAGATTTGGAGAACACGATGCTAATCAGCATGGGTCTTACAAATTGTTTAAGAGAATTAAATGGGCCTCGAGCAGATGACATGGTCATGAAAAATCAGATGCAACGAGATATTAGTACAAAAGGGTACTATCGTATCGATGAATCGGATAGTAATGTAGAGAATAAAACTACGTTAAATACAGTCAATGTGTATCTGCTTTCAATGGGTCTTACAAGTGATCTTGTAACGTCCGGTCTTATGACGAAAACTACCCTAAAAAGTGAGCTATAATAGTTTATGTAGACTAAGGTATTTATTTGCCTTAGTCTATATCTACTCCCACTATAACACAGTATACACTCACCCAACATCTAGTGGTAATAAGCATATTCCAAGTGGTGGTAGTGCAGGACAGATCTTACGTTGGTCTTCTGATGGTACTGCCGTTTGGGGTAGTGATAATAACACAACCTATAGCACTGGAACTAGTTCGGTGAGCGGACTAACGAAACTGTATGGCAGTACCGGTAGTGCCACAGACGGAACCATGACCCAGAGTGCTATTACAAGTGCATTAAATGGACTTGCTGGAAAGGTGATATCTACAATAACAGATGTAACAATAACAGATGTAACAGGAACTGGAGTTGGGTATTTCTATATTAAACGTAAAACAAATTTAATCTTATATTTATTAATTAATACAACTGACGCATCAGCTCCTGTTACTGGAATTTCTACTGAAACCAATGGCACTGGGGACCAATACTATACGATTCGTTTATTAAATCCTCTTACAAATGGACGGGTATACCGTTTTTATGAACTGTGGATCAGTTTTGTTAATAGTTAATTGGTATTTTATATACCGTTGGTTAATTATTCACAAATATATCTCCATATATAGGTTTTATTCCTATATATGGAGATCTATGTTATTTCTCGGTATTATCTACCTTATAAGTAGTATTTACCATAGTAGAATCATTAATCGAATCCATTCTATCTATAATAGAAGATACTTTAGATGCTGCATCCTTATCTTTAATAGAATCTTTAATTAAAGGATAAGTAGTTTTTACATATTCTACTAAATCCTTTAAAATAGGGATCATTAAGATCGGAATTCGATCATACATAATACCTTCTACTTCTTTTTTACCATTTTTATCTTCTTTACCGTAAGAACAGAATTTCTTTAAACCAGCTGCTTCCAAGTCTTCTGCAATTAATCCATAATAAGAATCAAGAGAACCTCCTTCAGCTTCTTGTTTAAACTCCTCATCAATGTCTTCTTCACTGTATTCTTTGGAGAGTAACTCCGCATATCTTTCTGTTTCTCCCTTATCAAACCATTGTTTTGGCTGGAGATTCAAGAGTTTATATGGATACGAAGCATCTTCTTCTAATGGTTTGATATCCAACTTATATTTCGATGCTGAAGAACCACGATATACAAAACCGTTACTATTGATATACATATTTGCTGCATTAGAAGCTGTAGCATTCCAAATACCAGTTGAATTAAATCCGACATCACAATAACAATAAGTTTGCTGAAATCTAAACTTTGTTCCAGATCCAGCTCCAACTAATAATGCATTTGGGGTTTTGTAAATTCCCCACATTGTTCCTCCATTGAACTGTATTGTTGGGCTGCTAAGATTAATAATGTCGGAAGATTGATAATTACTCGTCTCAATTACATCATCATCACATAGCATTCTTCTCCAACTACCACTCCATCCATTACTATTTCCACCTCTATGATAGATTCTTCCACTAGGCTGAGTCATCCAGATTTGATGACAGTCACTTCCAGGCCATCCAACGGTTAATATAAATCCATATTGTGAAGGTTGCCCTGTCACTTGTCCAGTCGCAGTGATAAAATTGGCACTCGTATAGTGTTGTGCAAAGTTTAGAGGTGTATCGAGGTTATTACTGTTCGTAGGATTCGCTGTCACACCAAGTGTACTACTTTCATTTGCATGTGCTACCCAAAAATTACTTGGATTATACACATATACATTGGAAGTACTACCACCTGTAATATCTTTTTCATTTGCACCAAACACCCACTCTGGTTGACCTCCTTGACCAGCCCAATTAAAGGTAGCTCCCCTTGATCCAAGCATTAGTTTTGATGATGCAGCAGCTATACCACCGGTAGATAGTTTCCCATTTAATGCACTAGTTATAGCACTCTGGGTCATAGTTCCGTCTGTCGCACTACCGGTACTGCCATACAGTTTCGTTAGTCCGCTCACCGAACTAGTTCCAGTGCTATAGGTTGTGTTATTATCACTACCCCAAACGGCAGTACCATCAGAAGACCAACGTAAGATCTGTCCTGCACTACCACCACTTGGAATATGCTTATTACCACTAGATGTTGGGTGAGTGTATACTGTGTTATAGTGGGAGTAGATAAAAGAGGTTATTTAGGAGCATAGAATAGAATATAATCAATACGTGTTAATGTAACTTTTGCCCCGAATAATACAGTAAATTTAGTATCATTATTTTTAAATGTGACGTTTTTAACGTATTCACCAATATCTTGGCATGTAACTATTACACGATTATACTCATTTGTAGTAAAATTATTTGGGAGTGGTACATTAACTGTTAACGTAGCTTCTCCTGAATATAAATATGTCCCACAATATATTGGCGTATTAGCCAAACCTTGGCTGATAGCCTTCTGGGTCATAGTACCATCGGTATTACTACCGGTTGTGGTATATAACTTTGTGGTACCACTATATGTGCTGGTGCCGACGCTGTACGTAGTATCTGTGTCCTGTGTCATGATAGAACCAGTAGTATTATTTCCTCTTGTAAAGGTAATGGTTCTACCACTTACGCTTAATGATTTTATATACGTACTTGTAATGGTTTGACTACTACTATCTTGAGTAGCCTTAGTAGCACTAGAAGCGCTTCCTGCACTAGTAGCATATTTAACACTTTTAGCACTATCTGCTGTATTATCTACATTTCCTAGTCCTACGTCACTATTAGCCAGATATGCGAGTAGCACGGTATTGGCGACTGCGTATCTGGCTAATACTCCAAATAAGTAGGCAATTGGTAACATTTAATTTCTCCATTATCACATAAAAATGATCCGTTGTATGGAATATTAATTCTCCGGACTTGATTTTTTAGGGAAAGAGAAGAAACTAAATTTAAGAATTATAACATTGGTTTAATGAGTTTGGGATAGGTCCCAAGAGGACCTAGAAATGAAAAATATGCAAAAATTTTACAACCCAACACATTGTGTGAAATCTTTTGCATAAAATCTATTCCATAAAGGAAAGGAGGACGTATATATGGCTACAACAACCTATCATGCACAGCTTATCAAATATCTGGCAAATGGGGACCAATATATACTGAACCTGAAAAACACTGGAGACGATGTCTCTATTAGCCGTTCTAGTAACGGTAATCTGCCAGCTGCTGCTACTACAGCACAGGGATTGGCAAATTCTCTTGGCGCTCTTGCTTTTAGATCTTCTCTTGGTAAGGGTGACGTAGGACTAGGAAATGTAGATAATACAGCAGATAGTGCTAAAAGTGTTAAATATGCTACTAGTGCAGGAAGCGCTTCTAGTGCTACTAAGGCTACTCAAGATAGTAGTAGTCAAACCATTACAAGTACGTATATAAAATCATTAAGCGTAAGTGGTAGAACCATTACCTTTACAAGAGGAAATAATACTACTGGTTCTATCATGACACAGGACACAGATACTACGTACTCTGTGTTTAGAGCCGCCAGTTCATCGGCTGCGGGAGGAACCGGATTAGTTCCTGCGCCTGCTGCTGGCGCACAGGCGCAGTATTTAAGAGGTGATGGTAAATGGGCAACCCCCACTAACACAGTATACACTCACCCAACATCTAGTGGTAATAAGCATATTCCAAGTGGTGGTAGTGCAGGACAGATCTTACGTTGGTCTTCTGATGGTACTGCCGTTTGGGGTAGTGATAATAACACAACCTATAGCACTGGAACTAGTTCGGTGAGCGGACTAACGAAACTGTATGGCAGTACCGGTAGTGCGACAGACGGAACTATGACCCAGAGTGCTATAACTAGTGCATTAAATGGGAAACTATCTACCGGTGGTATAGCTGCTGCATCATCAAAACTAATGCTTGGATCAAGGGGAGCTACCTTTAATTGGGCTGGTCAAGGAGGTCAACCAGAGTGGGTGTTTGGTGCAAATGAAAAAGATATTACAGGTGGTAGTACTTCCAATGTATATGTGTATAATCCAAGTAATTTTTGGGTAGCGCATGCAAATAAAAGTAGTACACTTGATGTTACATTTAATCCTATAAATGCAAATAACCTCGATACACCATTGAATTTTGCACAACACGGTGTGAGCGCAAACTTCATTACACAACTTAAACAGGTCACTGATCAACCTTCACAGTATGGCATGATATTAACCGTTGGATCACCAGGTAATGACTGTCATCAGATATGGATGACGCAAGCTACCGGACCTATCCTACATAGGGGTGGAAACTCCGCTGGATGGAGTGGTAGTTGGAGACGTATTTTAACTGATGCAGAACCATTAGAAACATCGTATTACGATCCTAATCTATCTATGATTTCTAATACATCTACAGCAGCATTAAAATTTACTGGTGGGACAGATTGGGGTATTCTAAAGGGTCCGAACTCTCTTGCGATAGCCAATGACCACAATATTAAATTTCGTTTTCAAGATAATTGTAACTATTGTGATGCCAATTTCAATTCATCTGGTATTTACACTAACACATCTTCTGGTACTCCAAATGTATATATTAGTGAAAATGGAAACGTTAAACGTTCTACTTCAGCATCGAAATATAAGTTGGATATCAAACCATTAGAAGAAGATGCTTCGTATCCATATAAACTCTTGAATCTCCAGCCAAAACAATGGTTTGATAAGGGAGAAACAGAAAGATATGCGGAGTTACTCTCCAAAGAATATAATGGAGAAGAAATCGATGAAGAAGAGAAGTTATTTGCTGAAGATGGTAGCATTAATTCATATTATGGTTTAATAGCTGAGGATATAGAAAAAGCTGGACTAGAAAAGTTCTGTGTCTATGATAAAAAGAATAAAGAAATAGAAGGTATTATGTATGATAGACTGCCTATTTTAATGATCCCTATTTTAAAGGATTTAGTAGAATATGTAAAAACTACTTATCCTTTAATTAAAGATTCTATTAAAGATAAAGATGTAGCATCTAAAGTATCTTCTATTATAGATAGAATGAAATAAAGTGCTGCAAGAAAATACCATATAGGAATTAATTCCTATATGGTATTTAATTTTTATCTGTTTCCCTAATTATACATTCTGTCTAGTATATCAGTTATCTTCTTTAATACTTCTTTATCTGTTATCGTTTCTTTAACTAACGGTACTATCTCCTTTAAAAGAGTTACAATATCCTTTAAAATAGGGATCATTAAAATAGGCAGTCTATCATACATAACGCCTTCCAACTCTTTCTTACCATCTTTATCTTCTTTCCCATAAGTACAAAACTTATTTAAACCAGCTGCTTCTAAGTCTTCTGCAATTAATCCATAATAAGAGTCTATATTAGCATTTTCAGCAACTACCTTCTCTTCTTCATCGATTTCTTCTCCATTATATTCTTTGGTCAATAAATCAGAATATCTTTCAATATCCCATTTATCAAACCATTGTTTAGGCTGTATTTTAAGAAGTTTATATGGATAAGAAGCATCTTCTTCGATTGGTTTAATATCCAACTTATATTTTGATGCAGAACCAATACGTCGAATAAGTCCATTGGAATCAATATGTAAATTTGCAGTTGATGATGAAGAGGTATCATATATTCCTCGTGAATAAAATCCTGCATCACAATAACAATATCTATCTTGAAAACGGAACTTAGTTCCTGTATCGTTAACCACTTGAAGAGAGTTTGGTAGTTTTACAATCCCCCATGGCGTACTTCCGGTAAAACGAATAGCTGCTTGATTGGCGGTATAAGCCCCATCTAGCACATCTGATGCAGTATATACATAATTAGTCTCCATAAATCGAGTACTTGTATTGATCGTAGACCAATTTGTCCAATTTCCTTTTTCATCTTTGAATCGAAGAAAAGCCTCATTAAAACAGTTAATTGCAAATTGACTTCTATAACTACTAGATCCACACACATGTAATGTAGCATATGCTACAGGAGAATTGGTATATGACCCGGCCAGCATATATCCACCACATTCAGTAACACCGTTTAAATCACTTTCGTTTTGCAAACCTCCATGTGTTATGTAACTATTTGCATTACTTATTAATGATACCAAGTTCATATAGCTATAAGCTGCTGTTTTACTTTGCCTATATCTAAATAGGATGTTACCGGTTCCATCACCATAGATATACGCACCATTACCATCAATATTAATACCATACAAATTTGCATTATTTGTGTAGTCACTAACTTTCCCATTTAATGCACTTGTAATAGCACTCTGGGTCATAGTTCCGTCTGTCGCACTACCGGTACTGCCATACAGTTTCGTTAGTCCGCTCACCGAACTAGTTCCAGTGCTATAGGTTGTGTTATTATCACTACCCCAAACGGCAGTACCATCAGAAGACCAACGTAAGATCTGTCCTGCACTACCACCACTTGGAATATGCTTATTACCACTAGATGTTGGGTGAGTGTATACTGTGTTATAGTGGGAGTAGATAAAAAGGATTATCTGCTACAATAAACTAATTGAGATACCACTAAAGACAATAAGGAGGCATGAAATGTTAAATGATGAAAAAGATAACTGGGATAAGTTTTATCGAAGAGGGGAAAAAATTCTTAAATTAGCCTGGGTTGGTGTAATCAGTTTGATTTTTGTACTTGCAATTTTAACGCATTACAATGTACTTTAACCAAGAATAATAAGAACCAGTGTAACTAATTACACTGGTTCTTATCTTATTTTTTTATAATTTTTATTTTGACAATGTTAGCCATAAGAGTAATATCACTGTCACAGTTCTCATTTCCTATATTGCTCAAAGTTCGTTTGGCCTTTTTAACAATTCTTTCCGCACTATTAAATGTATCTGTATGAACATGAATGGTCATTTTCCCATCTTCTTTTTCCTTATATTCCAATCTGGTAATGTCTGATACGGAATCTTTTAGTACCTGAAAAAGACAGAGAAATTCATCATAGTGTCTACAGATAAGATCTTCCAAGGAATCAATATTCCCTTCACTGATAGATTCTGCGAAGGATGGTAATGTTGATTTAACTTTTTTCATGGTTTCAAACCCCTCTATATAGTAAGATTTGAGAGATTGGCTTCTTTCACGCGAAATACAAACTATCGTTTTGTTTGAGATTCTAATGCTTTTTGTTCCTCAATCATTCGTTTGGAACGAGCTTCGATTAATGACATCAGCCGCTTGTAACTCATTCCATCTCGAATATCATGCAGCGATAGCTGGCCTTTGAAAAATGTTAGCCAAGAGTCTACATTGGACGCCATTTCGATACATCGACGGTTGTATTCTCCAGCATTTCGCGGGCTTGAAAAAGCAGGTTTCCGATATCAAGATTGATAAACTTCGTTTTCGCACCACAATGTGGGCATACTACATTTTCAACTCCAAATACGGGATCCATTTTGGATCGGATATCGGCTGCAAGAGAACGTACGATCTTGCTTTCATCGATCGCAATATCGGAAAGCGCATCGATCACATCTTTTAACTCATCATACTGGTCATAACCACCTTTTCCATCCGGTACAAAGACACCACGAACAAATGGTGCAATGCTGATATTCTGAAGCGTGGAATTTGATGGGTTATCTCCAAATACTCGTCTAAATGCCTGTTCGTCATTAATACTAACGAGTTTGTATAAATAATCATAGAGCGTCACTGGTCCAAGACCTACCACAAATCCACTCTTTGGAAGCTGAATATAGCTGATGTTGTTAACAGGAGCATTCTTTGCAAGGGTTTCATAGTCGTATGGGGATGCTGCCACCAGTTCCTTATATTTGGTTAACCATGCATCCGGGCACTGATTAAAAAGCATAATGGATCTGGTATTGTAGGTGTGTTCAAACGCCTTTCGACAGCTTTGACGACCACAAGTAAGTCCAATGGTCTGAATTTCTGGGAAGGTTGCTACCAAAAGTCCATACAGTGCAACGTTGAAATCAGACCATGCAAAATGTTTCATAAAATCATCAATATCCGCAAATGCGTTACAAGAAACATTTTTCATTTTATTGTAAACCACGCTGATTTGTTTACGAACGTTGTCAAATGCCAGGGTCTCCGGATCTAGGGCAACATCACAAAGTTCTCCATAACTCATACCAGTCATCTGTGCATGGAAACCAGATACTGGGAAACATACCGTTACATGAGAGTCAGAAAGCTGATGTTCTCTAGCAGTTTCCTGGAAAGATTTTCTTGGAGCATCTGCATCTCGTTCATTGATTTTAATGGACGCGAGATCGAGTTTTTTGGTAGAAGTGATCAAAATCTGATCGGCTTCATAGATGGTCTTTTTCTCATCTGGTGTAAACTCAATTTTCGCGTTGCCATAGCCTGTCTTATCAATTAAAATCTGAACCAATTTCTTCTCAGATTCTATTTTCTCAACCGGCTCCTCGTATTCTTCATCAAGATTCTTCTCTAAGGTACCGGTTTCTTTCATCGCTTTTACATCCGCTACCGATTTACCAAGGGAATAAAGAGCTTCTGTCTTTGGATCATATTCTCCATACTCTTCGGTACGAATCACAAACCACTGTGGCTGTATGGTAATGGTTTCTCCAAGAGCATTGGTATCTTTAAGATCCCAGTACGGTTTTCCATTTTCATCGAACTGTAATCCATCAATCTCATATTCGATCTGGACATAATCAGCTGGGGTAGAAGGACGTTTGATCAAAACCAGTGCTTTTCGTTTTACCAGTTTTTCATCATCTGCCTTCAGTCGTTCCTGAAATTCTTTCAATCGAGAATCGTTTTCGATTGGATTTCGAAGTTCTGGGGCTTTTTCATGCTCTTCGTATACCGTTTTATCAATCTGCATACCAGTCCCTTCAGATTCCTGTTTTTCGCGTAACTGCTCAAGAGGAGATTTCTCGGACGCAGTCTCTACAGGCTCCTGTAAACTGGATTCCATATTTTCTTCTTTGGATGCTTTTGCATCTTTCATAAACTGAAGTAATGCATCGGTACCAGGGACGGATGCTTTATCGTCGTCTTCAGTTGTAGCGATTACTTTTTCATCTGTCATGTTACTATTCTCCTTTTCTTTTTATATTTCCTGCTCTTCGTCATTGATGGTAAAGTTGAACTGCATTTCCCCATTTTCTAAAATGGTCACTCCAAGTACAAGCTGTGCGTCGGATGTACTTCGGATAACTGGTAATATAAAAACCAGTAAGGGTTGTCCATTCCAATCTGTGGCAACTACGTCGAGAGATCCATTTTCAATAAGTGGAAGGAAATCTGAACATTGTGAAGCAAGTTTCACCTTAATCAGATTCGTATCAACTCCATCTTCAAAACGATAGAGATATTGCTGAATATACATCCCAAGTTCGGGTTGGGATGGGTAGAAACCTGGTTTGCCAAATAAAATTAGCAATAGGTCTCGAACAATGGATTCATCTGAAGTATAGATCTTTACTTCATCAAAATCATTTAGAGCAAACGATGGATTTCGTTGGTCTAATGTACTCATGAATCATCCCCCTTTGGGTTTTAAGGGAATGTGATATCTACAAAAAAATATCTTCTTAAATCGATATCTTCTTTCTAATACTACTAAGGTTACTCATGATAATAGTACTAGAAAGAAGCTATGATGTAAAGATAAATAAGGAGATGTGTCTTCAGTAAGACACATCTCCATAAATTCTATTTATTTATTCTACCGTTCAGTAGTTCCTAATCAGGAAGTTTTTAACCACATGCAATTCTTAGTTGGAGCACTATCTGCGATGACCCACTCTTCAACCGCATCCAGTTTTGTTTTATCTGCAGCACTCATAAGACCAGCACCAGTCGGGGTAGCATTTGCATATTTGGTATCAGTCGGAGTTGCCCAGGTACCATCTCCACGAAGGAACTGAGTCTGTTTTCCAGCAGCCGGAGCAGGTACAAGACCAGTACCACCAGCGGCAGAAGCACTTGCAGCTTTAAATACAGAATAAGTAGTATCCTGTCCTGGAATACCAAGGCCAGTGATATCTGCTTTTGTTACATTTGCAACATTGGATACATGACCAGTTCCATCTACGGTTACTTTATAGAAACCAGCAGAACGAGCGGTATATGTCGGATGGGTATACTTTGTATCAGTTGGAGTAGCCCAAGTTCCATCACCTTTTAAGAACTGACCAGCATTTGCTGCAGCCGGAGCAGGTACAAGACCAGTACCACCAGCAGCAGAAGCACTTGCACCCTTAAATACATTATAGGTAGTATCCGTAGGAGTTGCCCAGGTACCATCACCACGAAGGAACTGACCCTGTTTTCCAGCAGCCGGAGCAGGTACAAGACCATGGGTACCAGCAGCATCTGCTGTAGCAGCTTTCATATCTGCAGTTGTGAATTTATTATCCAGGGCAGTCTGTAAACCAGTAATGGTAGAGATTGCCTGTGTATGTGCAGATGGAGTAAAGGTAGCCGGTTTTCCGGTGATTCCAGACCACGGAACAGCAGCTGCAGTTCCAGCGGAGAATACCATATAACCAGCTTCTGTAGTAAGTTTGGTATCATCTACTACAAAATACATCTGTCCAGTAGAAGTTACTTTTACAACGTCTCCATTCTGTACATCTGCATTTGTAAGTTTTAACCTAGCAGCATCATCTGTTACTGGTACAACTCGTTCAACAGCAGATTTTGGAATATTGTCTAAAGATAATACACCTGTAATCTTAGATGCTGGAATATCATCTGTGAGATCTGCGATTTTATGTGTATGGACCTTAGAAGCAGCATCTGTAATACCATACCCTGCTAAAGTAGTAGGATTCGTACCAGCTGTTACATGACCCTGAGCATCCACGGTCACAGATTTGTAAGTACCAGCCGTAACACCAGAATTTGGATGAGTGTACGCATTCGCACCAGCGGCGATACCATTTAATTTGGTAACCATAGCTGCAGTCATAAGACCAGAAGCAGTAGTGGTTGCGTCAGCAATTGTATCTGCAAATGCTAATTTTCCAAGCACACCTACCAAAGACTGTAAATCAGTAGCTGCTGCTGGAACTTTGTTGTTCTTACTTACATCGATAGAAACATCTGCAGCAGTATTTTTCAGGTTTACGATAATCTGATTTCCATCAGTAGAATATCGAATCAATTGGGCATGAATCGTAGTTGTTTCAGCCATAATTTAAAACCCTCACTTTCTTAAAGAATTTAAAACAGATCTTATAGTAGACACTATAAGATCTGCCTATCTTAGTAAACTGTTTTATCTCCTTACGCGAGGATTCTAGTCTATTTTTGCCCATATACAAGGTACCGTTGGTGCTTCTTTTGAGACATAAAAAATACTATCCCCTGGTAAAACTCCCATCCAGCTTATTAAAGCACTTTTTGAAACATCTTTAATACGAGCTACACTACCATCTGCACCAGTCGTATAACCAGCAATAAACTTAATTGCGTCACCAGATATACCAGAACCACTATATCCAATATCAATCGTGGAAGCAGTATTACCATAATCAACAACGTGTGTTGCCTTTGATGCAGAACTCGCACTATCGGATGATCCTGCCGTATTGGCATGATTAACGGATTGGGATCCAATGTTACTTGAATCAATTACTCGAACCCAATCACCCCACGTACCATTATTCCTTCCTCTCTGCATCATAGCGGAACTATTATCATCGATATAAATTTGATGTGCGTAATTCGGATTATCTTTCCAAGATGCGGATAGTATAATACCATCATTATTAATAGGAGCGATACCAGCTACTGTAGCATATTGAAAAGTATTCGCTTCTGCAAACCCATCTAGTTCTTCAGCTGTAGATAAGTGCTTAACAAGTGTTACTTTTGTCGTAGCTCCTGCTGTAGTGGCATAATTAACTGACTTATTGGCATCTGCTGTATTATCTACATTCCCAAGTCCAACTTCACTCTTCGAGTAAGATGGTTTCGAGGATGCTTTTGCCCAAGCAGATACATCAGATGCTGGTAGTGAAGCAGGAAAATCTGTAATTTGACTCTTTGTATGCGTATGAGATGCTGGTGCATACACGGAAGGTTTTCCTGTAACATTATCCCAAGCTACTGCATTTGCTGATCCTGCTGTAGTAGCATAATTAACAGATTGGGATCCGATGTTGGAGCTGTCTATCATTTTTACCCAACTACCCCAAGTTCCGCTATTTTTTCCTCGCTGCATCATAAGAGAACTATTATCATCAATATAAATTTGATGTCCATAATTCGTACTATCTTTCCAAGATGCGGATAGTATAATACCATCATTATTATTAAATGGAGCTAACGACCCTACGGTCGCATATTGAAATATATTCGAAGTTAAAAAATTATCAAGTTCTTCTACAGAGGATAAATGACTAACTCTGGATAATTTTGAAGATAGACCTGCACTAGTAGCATAATTAACTGATTTATTGGCATCTGCCGTATTATCTACATTTTCTAGTCCCACATCTGCCTTTGATAAGGAGTTTTTAAAGGCAAGAGCTCCAAGAGAATTTGCCAATCCTTGTGCGGTAGTAGCACCAGAAGGTAAATTACCGTTACTAGAACGATTAATCGAAACGTCATCACCTGTATTCTTTAAATTGATAACCAATTGGTTACCGTCATTATCATAACGAATGAGTGAAGCATGTGCAACTGTTGTTGTTGCCATTACCCCCCCCCTTCCTAGTTTATTTTCTTTAAGGAAATGTCTTAAATGATAAAAAGTAGAGGTCATCGATGAGATGCCTCTACTCATATACTTAATCTATTTTTGCCCACAGGCAAGTTTTTGTTGGTGCTGTTTTAGAAACATAAATCGGATCTTCTAATCCTTCGGCTAGTCTTGCACAGTCCGTATAAACTTTATAGTTGTCTACCTTTAAGTTTACGATATTTCCACTCCACTGTGCATAAAGTGGATAAGATGCGCCATATGTTTCTGTTGCACTACCGTCCTTATAAGTTTGTAACTTTGTCGTAGCTCCTGCTGTAGTGGCATAATTAACGGATTTATTAGCATCTGCTGTATTATCGACATTCCCAAGTCCAACTTCACTTTTTGAATAAGATGGTTTGGATGCTGCTTTCGCCCAAGCAGATACATCGGATGCTGGTAATGAAGTAGGAAAGTCTGTTATTTGACTCTTTGTATGAGTATGAGATGCTGGTGCATACACGGAAGGTTTTCCTGTTACATTTTCCCAAGCTACTGCATCGGCACTTGCAGCAGATGTTGCATAACCAACTAATACCCGATATTCATCACATTTGAGAATTAGAGTTCCATTACTATTCCATTGTGCATATAGTGGATACTGAGATCCATATGTGTCTGTTGTACTACCGTCCTTATAAGTTTGTAACTTTGTTGCCATTGCGACGTTCTTACTACTATCTGATGTATTGTCAACATTTCCAAGTCCAATATCAGATTTAGATAAGGAACTTTTAAAAGCCAATGTACCTAATGCATTTGCCAATGTTTGCGCTGATGTAACATTAGAAGGTAAATTACTATTATCACTTCCAGTAATCGAAACATCATCACCTGTATTCTTTAAATTGATCACGAGCTGATTTCCATCGCTATCATAACGAATGAGTGAAGCATGCGCAACTGTTGTTGTTGCCATTACCCCCCCCCCTTCTTATAATATTTTCTTTAAAGAAATGTCTCGGGAAAAGAAATGGTAGAGACCTCTTTTTGAGATTCTCTACCATGAAATTAGTCTATCTTTGCCCAAAGACAAGCCTTGCTTGGAGTCGTCTTAGAGACTACTAAATTATCTTCTGACGGATATGTGGATGGCTTATTTTGTACTCCGCTCCAATCGACCGAACTAGCTCGATTAATTTCCGTTAAAGCTTTTAATTTTCCATACGTTGTTGTCGAAATGGACGTCACCCATGTACCATTTGCATTAATACCAAACTCAGAGGATAATGTCACATAATACAATGGTGAATAGTCCTGGTATAGTTCAAACAAATAAGCTGTTTTTCCATCAGAAGAAATATGGATTTGATACGCGGATGAATTAATGACAGATCCAGAACTAACAATTCCGAAATATTTAATCTCTGCGTACGCATTATCGTAAGATACGGTAGCTGCATTACATCCAATACCAATCGAAAGAATTCCAGCACCTTCGTGACGTGAGCGTACTAATAGAACCGCTCGATAGTTTGACCACGCATTCAAACTAACAGTAGCCATTAAACGGTAACCGGTGGTATTTTTATTATCTCCACATTGAATAGCACCGTGTACTAAACTTGATGCACTTGTTGCAGGGCCACCAGCCGAAGAAGAACCTGCATAGTTATGTGTATGAGATGCTGGTGGATATGTGCTTGGTTTTCCAGATACATTTCCCCAAGCGACTGCATTTGCACTACCTGCAGAAGTAGCATATTTCACACTTTTAGCACTATCTGCTGTATTATCTACATTTCCAAGACCAACTTCACTTTTCGAATAAGCTGGTTTGGATTTTGCTTTTGCCCAAGCATATACATCACTTGCTGGTAATGAGGATGGGAAATCTGTAATTTGACTCTTTGTATGCGTATGTGAAGATGGTGTAAAGGTGCTCGGTTTGCCAGTTACATTTCCCCAAGCAACACTGTTTGCTGATTTCGCAACATCTACGGTATCGGTGGTAAATGCAAGCTTTTTCCAAGCACCCCAATGACTGGAATCATATACTCGAATATAAATTTCTCCGTCTGTTGTGATAAATCTCTGATATCGATACCCGGATGCGTTTCGTCCAACAAAAAGTTCGAATGCAGAATTAGTTATTGGAGTATTTTTACAAGTGTTACCACCACCAGCAAAATAAATCTTACCTTCTGTCCTTAAGGTATCTATATCAGTATTACTTAATTCAGTAAAAGAAAACTGAGAGGCACTTCCAGCAGAACCAGCAGAAGTCGCATATTTAACACTTTTACTACTATCTGCAGTGTTATTTACATTCCCGAGTCCTACATCACTCTTACTAAGAGACGATTTAAAAGCAAGTGCTCCTAAAGCATTTGCTAATCCCTGTGCTGTATTAGCACCAGAAGGCAGATTACCATTACTAGAACGGCTGATAGAGACATCGTCACCCGTATTCTTTAAGTTAATAACCAATTGGTTACCGTCATTATCATATCGAATGAGTGAAGCATGCGCAACTGTTGTCGTTGCCATTACCCCCCCCCCTTCCTAGTATATTTTCTTTAAGAAAATGTCTTAAATGGTAAAGAGTAGAGGCATCTTATCGATGACCTCTACTCATATATTTAATCTATTTTTGCCCACAGACAAGTCCTTGATGGGGCTGTTTTAGATACAACTAGATCGTTATCGCTTATACTTCTCGATACATTTACCGGATACCTGTTTGCAGTACTTGGAATTTCATTTACGTGTGTGCATATTCCGGATGGTGCACCCGCTAATGCATTTGCTTGAATATGAACTAGGTATTTGGACCATCCATCACCTTTCATATAAATAGAAATTGCATTACTTCCTTTTACATAGGATACTGATATTTTTGGAGTTAATATGTTTTCCTCATCGCCATATAGTTTTAAATCCAACCTGCCACCAAGACTAGTGCTAATATTTTGAGTTGCCATGATAAGAACTCCATAATAAGATGTAGCAGCCGTGCAAGAGATAGTCATGGTAACGTTGCTATCATAACAAGGAAAAGTTCCAAGTAATACAAGTGTATCTGATCCACCACAAGCAAGTTCTTTACTATATTCATACGAAGTTTTTTCCAAATATTGAGAATGTGTATGAGAAGATGGTGTAAAGGTACTTGGTTTTCCTGTTACACCACTCCAAGCTACTGCATTTGCGGATCCTGCAGAAGTAGCATATTTCACACTTTTCGCACTATCTGCTGTATTATCAACATTTCCTAATCCTACATCACCCTTACCAAGAGAAGATCGAAAAGCAAGAGCACCAAGAGAATTTGCCAATCCCTGTGCTGTGGTAGCTCCAGACGGCAGATTGCCGTTACTCGAACGGCTAATTGAAACATCGTCACCTGTATTTTTCAGATTGATAACCAATTGGTTACCCTCATTATCATAACGAATGAGTGAAGCATGCGCAACTGTTGTCGTTGCCATTACCCCCCCCCCTTCTTATAATATTTTTTTTTATTTTAGATAACTGTCCGAAACGTAAAAAGAAGGTAGAGAATACCTTTTCGATATTCTCTACTCATATCCTTAATCTATCTTTGCCCACAAACAAGTCTTACCTGGAGCTGTCTTAGAAATCACTAAATTATCTTCTGATGGATATGTGGATGGTTTTCCAGTCACACCACTCCAGGGTACACTACTTGCGGAAGAAGCGTTTCCAGTTAAAGGTCCATAAAATGTCCCAGATAACGTTCCAGTGATCGTTGAAGTATTATTTCCGGTACAAATCCAAGCAGCTCCAGCTGGAAGATTCGCAGCACGAAGACTCGCGTCGGTTTGATATGGAAATAATCGAATGGTAGTAGTCCCATTCTTACCAACCACTCCTAAGGTTCCAGCAAGATCAATATCACCTATTGCAACATCGTCTCCGACGGTGTTCCAAGTGCTATTACAAAATGTCAAGGCACCTGTTAAATTACCTCCAGATAATGGTAAATAAGAATGCGTATGAGAACTTGGAGGAAATGTAGAAGGCTTATTCGTAATTTCACTCCACGCATATGCCGGCTTATTAGCAGCTTTTGCCCAAGCAGAAACATCACTTGCTGGACGAGCGTTGGATAATCTACTGTCATTACCCGCACAAGCGGTATCAGTCGTTGTTCCAAGTGGTCGCCATGTGTCTTGCGTTGGTATTCCCAGGCTTGTAATATCTGCTTTAGTTACTGGTGAAGTAGCATTTACATGCCCTGTTCCATCTACAGTTACTTTATAAAGCCCAGATGACTTCGCGGTATATGTTGGATGAGTGTATACAGTATCTGTAAATTTCATTTCCATCCATCCAGAAAATACTCCTCCGGTGTATGTGCGTTTATACATTACATTTAGAACATCTGGTATAAAAATTTGATACGGCGTTCCAACATTAAAATCAACGATTAAAGTATGATGATTAGTAGTTGGTGCGTGATAATCACTTGATAGTGACATTGCAATATGATAAATTCCAGTTGTTGTAATGGTATCCAAGTCTACTTGTGATGAAATCGTGGAGTGTGGAAATTTACCATCTAATTCTGTTTGTAAATTTGTAATTGTAGATATTGCTTGGGTATGCGCTGATGGTGGATATGCAGTTGGTTTCCCAGATACATTTCCCCAAGCTACTGCATTTGCAGAACCAGCTGAAGTTGCATATTTGACCGATTTATTCACGTCTGCAGTGTTATCGACAGATCCAAGCCCTACATCACCTTTACTAAGAGAAGATTTAAAAGCAAGTGCACCTAATGTGTTTGCAAGTGACTGAACGGTACTAACCGTAGTAGGTAAATTACCATTACTCGAACGGCTAATCGAGACATCATCACCTGTATTCTTTAAGTTGATAACCAATTGGTTACCATTGTCATCATATCGAATGAGTGAAGCATGTGCAACTGTGGTCGTTGCCATTACCCCCCCCCCTTCTTAGTATATTTTCTTTAAGGAAATGTCTTAAATCAATAAAAGTGGTACCAAGTATCAGAGTGATACTTGGTACCTTATTATTTAATCTAATTTAATCCAGATACACTGTTTGCCTGGAGCTGTCTTTGAGACATATACAACTTCACCAAGATCCAATTTACTCTTATCAGTTGCAGACATAAATCCAGCTGCAGAACCAGTTGCTGCAGCGTGACTATGTGAGGATGGAGAAAATGTGGATGGTTTTCCAGAAATTTCTCCCCAACTATAAGATGGTTTGGAAGCTGCCTTTGCCCAAGCAGGAACATCACTTGCTGGGCGAGCGTTTGATAATCTACTATCATTACCTGCACAAGCGGTATCTGCCGTTGTTCCAAGAGGTCGCCAAGTATTGGTATCACTTCCTGGAATACCAAGAGCTGTAATATCTGCTTTACCAACTGCAGTTGCTGCACTTACATGACCAGTGCCATCTACAGTAATTTTATACAGACCCGCAGTTCGAGCGGTATATCCTGGATGTGAATAGGCGTTTGCACCATTTGCAATACCATTTAATTTGGTTACCATTGCGGCGGTCATAAGACCATGGGAAGATGTCGTAGCATCCCCATAAGTTGTATTGGTTGGAGTTGCCCAAGATCCATCTCCACGAAGGTACAATCCCTGTTGTCCTTTTGCTGGAGCAGGTACAAGACCAGTACCACCAGCGGCATCTGCAGTTGCTTTTGTAAATGTACCATATGTGGTATTTGTGTCCTGTGTTGTGATAGTTCCAGTGGTATCATCTCCTTTTGTAAAGGTGATGGTTCTACCACTTACACTTAAGGATTTTATATACGTGGTGTTGATCTGCTGACCGGCACTATCCTGAGTTGCTTTTGTAGCAGATCCTGCACTTCCAGCAGAACCGGCAGAAGTAGCATATTTAACACTCTTTGCGGAGTCTGCGGTATTGTCGACATTCCCAAGACCAACTTCACTTTTTGAGTAAGATGGCTTTGATGCTGCCTTTGCCCAAGCATATACATCGGATGCTGGCATGGAAGATGGTCTTCCTGATACACCGCTCCATGGTACACTAGCAGCACTACCAGCGGAGAATACCATATAACCAGCTTCTGTAGTAAGCTTGGTATCATCTACTACAAAATACATCTGGCCAGTAGAAGTTACTTTTACAACATCTCCATTCTGTACATTTGCGGATGTTAACTTTAACCTGGCAGCATCATCTGTTACGGGTACAACTCGTTCAACAGCAGATTTTGGAATATTATCCAAAGATAATACACCGGTAATTTTAGATGCTGGAATATTATCTGTAATCTGAGAAATGCTATGGGTATGCGATTTTGCAGCGGCATCGGTAATACCATAACCTGCTAAGGTAGTCGGATTGGAGCCAGCTGTTACATGACCCTGTGCATTTACGGTCACGGATCTGTAAGTACCAGCAGTAACACCAGAATTTGGATGAGAGTATACGGTATCTGTAAATACTGCATTACTTGGTACACTCTTTCCAAGAGTATAAGTACAAGCAGCAGGTTTACCACCTGTGAAATAGACAGGCTGTGTTGCAGATCCTGCAGTTGCGGTGTCCAATTTCACTGCACTATTCGCAGATCCACCGGCAGAGCCAGAACCTGCATAATTATGTGTATGAGAAGATGGTGTAAAGGTACTCGGTTTCCCAGTTACATTTCCCCAAGCAACACTGTTTGCAGATTTTGCAACATCTACGGTATCGGTGGTAAATGCAAGCTTTTTCCAAGCACCCCAATCACTGGAATCATATCTTCGAATATAAATTTCTCCGTCCAGTGTAATAAATCTCTGATATCGATACCCGGATGCGTTTCGTCCAACAAAAAGTTCGAATGCAGTACCAGCTGTCACTGGACCATTTTTACAAGTGTTACTACCTCCAGCAAAATAAATCTTACCTTCTGTAGTTAAGGTATTTAAATCAGTATCACTCAATTCAGTAAAAGAAAACTGAGAGGTACTTCCAGCAGAACCGGCAGAAGTAGCATATTTAACACTCTTTGCAGAGTCTGCGGTATTGTCGACATTTCCAAGACCAACTTCGCTTTTTGAGTAAGATGGTTTGGATTTTGCCTTTGCCCAAGCAGATACATCACTTGCTGGACGAGCATTGGTAAGTCTACTATCAGAGCTGGAAACGGCATCGGTAATACCATAACCTGCTAAGGTAGTCGGATTGGAACCAGCTGTTATATGACCCTGCGCATTTACGGTCACAGATCTGTAAGTACCAGCAGTAACACCAGAATTTGGATGCGTATATACGGTATTGGTCGGTGTTCCCCAAGTTCCGTCTCCTCTTAAATAAAGTCCCTGTTGTCCTTTCGTAGGAGCAGGAACAAGGCCGCTCGCACCATTCGCATCTGCAGTTGCTTTTGCAAATACTCCATAAGTAGTATCCTGTCCAGGGATACCAAGTGCCGTAATGTCACTCTTTCCAACTGCGGTTGCCACACTTACGTGTCCAGTACCATCTACAGTAATTTTATAAAGTCCAGCAGCTCTGGAAGTATAGGTGGGATGAGAATAGGCATTTGCTCCACTTGCAATGCCATTTAATTTGCTTACCATTCCTGCGGTCATAAGACCAGAAGCAGAAGTGGTTGCGTCTGCGATCGTGTCTTTAAATGCTAAATTTCCAAGTACATCGGCAAGACCTTGTGCGGTACTTACCGAACTTGGAATTTTAGAGTTGGACGTACGGTCTACAGAAACGTCGGATGCGGTGGTTTTTAAATTAATAACAATTTGATCTCCACCGGTCGTATATCGGATCAGTTGAGCATGAACGGTAGTTGTAGTAGCCATTCGATACCCTCCTCCTTCCTATCAAGTATTTTTCATTTGCGAACCATACACAGTATGGTTCGCCCTTAGATCAATGTTTTAAGTGTCGATTTTGCACCAAATACAAGCTTCTGTTGGAGTCGCGGCTTGTACTTTTAAGAAATCTGCGGTGTCTAATTTCTTTTTGTCGGTTGCACTCATAAGTCCAGAATTACTTTGAGATGCATTTCCATATGTTGTATCACTTCCTGGAATACCAAGAGACGTGATATCACTTTTTGCTACATTCGCAACGTTTGAGACATGTCCAAGATTATCAACGGTTACCTTGTATAATCCAGAAGATCTTGCCGTATAAGATGGATGTATATAGGTACCTGCAGTACTTCCTGGAATACCAAGAGCTGTAATATCTGCTTTCGTAACAGCAGTTGTTGCAGACACATGACCCGTACTATCCACGGTGACTTTATAAAGTCCAGATGACTTCGCAGTATACGTTGGATGAGAGTATACTGTATCTGTAAACTTTGCATCCGCAGGAACCGTTTTATTCAAACTATACGTGGTAGCAACAGGTTTCCCATTTGCAAAATATACGGGTTGCGTAGTCGAACCTCCATTTACCGATAATGCTTTTGCGACATCTGCTGTACCAGCAGTCGTTGCATAATCCGAAGATCGAGAGTCAATTCCAATTACGACCACACTATATGCTCGATTATGCAATTTCATAGCAGCCGTTGCTACGCTACTATATACCTCAGAGGAAGTTTTCGAATCACCAGCTGTCGTGTCATTTGCTTCGGAAGAATTCACCAATGTCCAAGTTCGATTGATTCCACCTCTTCCACCCATTCCAAGATTTCGAATTACCGTGCCTTGATATGCAGAGGTTGTTTTAAAGAAGATATCTGCATAGGTATTTCCGGCAACATTGTAAATACCAACTTGAATTGCCTCGGCATCCAGACCAGATCTACAAAGCCACTTTACTTCTGCTGAACTGACTTCAGACGCAGAATTGGTACGAAGCCGTACTGAGCAAATTCCAAAACCACCTCCAGAATAATCCTGTGTAATGAGCATGGTAATGGCTTTGTCAATGTATTGCCCCGTTACCGTTCCAGAATAAGCAATGCGATGATACGGGTAGTGATTCGTATTCCCATTTACACATTTTGCATTGTAGTATTCCATCGTTGCAATCGAATTAGACGAACCATCGTATGAGAAGTTTAAATGAAAATCGACATCTGCGCTTACGGTACGTGCAGTCGCTAATTTCAATGCAGTATTCGCAGATCCTCCAGCAGAAGAAGAACCTGCATAATTGTGGGTATGGGTTGTTGGGGATTTACTATCCAAAGTCGTTTGCAAATTTGTAATGTCTGTAATTTTGTGACTATGCTCGGCAGATGCTTTCCCATCGATTAACCCTTTTAAGACTTTACCTTGATTTGCAGACAAGGAATCACTTGCCGAGGATGATGTTAAATTATCTTGAATTCCTCTCCAAGTGTTGCTTCCTGGGATTCCAAGATTGGTGATATCCGTTTTAGTCATTGCTTCGGCAGTTACCACGTGCCCCTGATTATCAATTGCAAACTTATAAAGTCCTTCATCATGTGCTGGGTAGGTTGGATGGGTATACACGGTATCTACAGGCATCCCCCAAGATCCATCTCCTCGTAAGAAGTGCGTATTTTCTCCACCTTTTGGAGCCGGCACCAAACCACTTTCTCCGTTTACACTTGTCGTAGATCCTTTGAACACGGAATAGGTTGTATTGGTTGGAGTAGCCCAAGTCCCATCTCCACGAAGGAATAATCCTTGATTTCCTTTCTTAGGAGCCAAAACAAAACCAGAAGTACCATCGGTGGAACTTGTCGCACCGGTGAATACTTCTGGAACAGACCAAGTGGCATCTCCACGTAAAAATGACATGTGTTTTCCGGATGCAGGAGCTGGTACAAGACCAGTGACACCTGCTGCTCCAGAGCTCGCACCTGTCATGGTATTCACGGTATCTTTAAACGCTAAAGATCCTAAATGGTTCGCCAGTTTTTGAACGTTCGTAACATCGGTTGGAATGTTACTATTTGTGGAACGATCGACTGACACACAAGAACCAATCGTTTTATAATTTAAATATATCTGGGTTCCATCGCGATTGTATTGAATCACTTGTACGATTCTTGATGTAGCCATACATTGTGTCCCCCTTTCACTATAATCTATGCGTTTTACGCCGTTATAGAGTTGTTTTCAATGGGTCGTTAGAAAATTATCAGACAGGTTACAATATATTACCCGAGAGGAAACTCGGGGTAAGGTATGATAGAGTAACATTGGTATCAATACGTCCTAGGTGAAGGACAAACATTTTCTTCCCCTAGAGGTATCACCTCTCTGAAGAAAATCAAACACTAAGAAGGAAGAACTCGGCGGAAAAGCTCGGTTCTTCCTTCCTCCTATTTATTATCTGGAAACTTCTTTATAAAGAATCATATATTATCTTTATGAAAGGAAGTAATTTCACGAAAGATCTAGTATAAATATTCTATATTAGATTAATTGCAAAGGAGGATAAAAAATGAGTACCAAAAAAGTGTCAAGTCCAGACTTGACAAAATCCGAAAAAGAAGCAATCAAAGCAAAATACCAAGAAACCACATCCTTACGAGAGTATGTGATGACCCTTACGAAAGAGAACCCCAAAATCAATCTTGTTGCTCTAATGAAGCACATTCCAGAATTTACAGAACATCTGTTACCGGCAGCCGAAAGCAAAGTATTTCGTCTCTATTTTGTAAAAGAGATGAGTATTTCTGAAATTTCAGGCGTCGCAGATATTGGAACATGTGCGGAAACAGAGAAGATTTTGAAACGGGCAGATAAAGCATTTCGTAAATGGGCACTTACATATCGTGAATAGAACGTAAATGAGAGAGGACGCGGGGAAACCCGCACCCTCTCCTTTTTTCTCTTTATACCGAATTTCTTCGTTCCGCCTTTGCTTTCGAAAGATTTTGAATACCAGCCATAGATGCAGCTGGAATTGCAGCACTTACAACAACTTCACCAGCCGCCATATGTTTTCCTTTTTTGGTCTTATGCATATTGGCTTCGTGTTGAAGTTCTGCCTTTCGATACAATGCTTCCGAATTTCCAAATAAAGAATCGTCCCCTGTAAAACCACCGGTGTTTGCAATGTGTTCATATTCTGCTTTTTTCGAAGCATTTCCGAACTGTCTGAGACTACCATATCCAATAATCGCAATACTAAAAGCACCAATCCAATCGATGTTTCGTTTTACGTAATTTGCGGTATTCCGAATGGATTGTGTAATTCCTTTTGGTCGACGAATGACACCATTTTCTTTGGCGAATTCTTCTGCTTTTTTATCAAATTCTTCGGATAGTTTCGCATATTCATCCAGACGTTTCAGATAGTCTTCCGCAAAATCAAACACGGCAACATGACCAGCACGAAGCTCCTTATCAATCCAACTTAACAAACTTTCAATCGGAACCTCAACTTTTTTACTCTTGATTTCATTAAGGACTTTATTTGATTTTTCGATGAGAGCATTTACTTCATCGATCATTTTGTCGGTTTGTTTTACATTTCGACCAGACTTATCATATTTTTTTAAGTAGGACTTGGTTACTTTGTCAAGTTTGTCCATGGTTTCTTTTAATTCTTTTTGATATTTCACAACATCATAACATGTGATGATTTGTTTTCCCTGTGCACGAGCACTATGACACTGTGCTTTAAGAGCAGCTAATGCTTCTCCTGCTTCTTTTGATTTTACTGTCTTCGTAATCTTCCCGCTCATCATTCCAATTGCTTTGGAAATCATTTCTTTAATCCCTTTAAAAAATGCTTTTAAGGCGGAACTTAAACTTGGGGAGTTTTCGGATTCCAGTAAATAAAGATCTTGATATGGAAAACAGCGTTCTTCTAAGATCTCTAATTCACAAGAAAAAATATCTTCAGAAGTAATCATAACGTTTCCACCTTTCATTTATAGTCTTAAATCAATGTGCAAGAAACTTACTTCCTAAAAACAGTATCGTAACTACGATAGAAAGGTGGCGAGATTACATGATCGATACCATTATGGAAAGTTTCCGTTGTGAGGAAGCTTCTCATGCAAGAGATCTTGCATATCTGATGGAAGATATGGAAGACGATACCATTGACGCTTGTCTGGAAATGGCGGAATCCGATGATCCTATGTTAGAATCTGCTTATGATGCAGAAGATCCAGAAATCCAGGAGATGTTAGAACACATGGATGAATTGGATGATGGTGAGGAAGATGAAGTAAACCGTATCATGGAAGCTACAGAAGGGTTAAGCTTTGATCAGATGATCGGCTTAGAACCAGTAGAAGAAGCCTCCATAAGCGAAGAGTAAACATATAAAGGAGAACAATATGGCAAGATTATTTGTTGTATTAAGTGATGGAAAAATTCCGGAACTTGGAAATATTCGTGGACCGATCACAAAACCGTGTTCCATTGCAATTTCTAAAGTGATTCATATGGTAAACCGTGGTCTTCTTGTACAGGAGGTCAATCCTGGAAATTTAAATGAGCGGGTTACCTTAACGTATCATAACGTAACCGTATCCAACTTTGCGAAGAGACCTGCAGAGGTGGTAACTCCGGTTGTGAATCCAAAAGTAGAATCCCTTGTTAGTGAACCTGTGAGCTATTCTGCTCCGACAGTTCCTGCTGGGAGAAGCAACGCTGTGGTGGACATGCCTAACGAAGCTAAAGCCGCAAAAGAATCCAGAGAAAAAAATGGAAAAAATTGGAAAGAGAACGGGAAACAGCAGCAACAGCGAGTAGTTCCAGTTACCAAATCTGATTTTTAAGAAGAAAGAGAATACTACAAATCGTGGTATTCTCTTTCTATTTTTATTTGGATAATCTCTTAAGACTTTACATAAGGAGGTATATAAAATGGATTACAATTATGAACTTAAAAGTTTGGTATACGATGGGTTTCCAAGTTTATCAGTAGAAGCCTATCCGGATCCACGCCCTCAATTATTGCGTGTTAATAAAATTCGTACCGCCGTATATTCAACACTGCACCAAATAGGAAGTGAATATGAAACCTCGGAAGAAACAGTGGATCGATTCATAGATACCTGTGGAGAAAGACTCACAGAGAATTCGCTTCTTGTGATTCGGCAATATTTTGGATTCTTAGCACTTGAAAACTTATTAAGAGTAACAGAAAAAGAGCACATTCACACCGTATTTAATAAAACTCTTGAACGCTTATATGAAAACTTATTACGGAAATGCAAGAATAATCATATGAGTGAATTTGAAACTGCGTGCTCCTATTTTGTTTGTGCACATATCTTAGCGATAAAAAGAATAAAGGATATGTACTGGATAATATCTCCATTTGTAAGAGAGTTTGATCCCTATATCAGTTATTATCCATTCATACATTTTGCTTCTTCCTATGTCCGCTGTTTTAAATATTCTGATACAATGAAAGAAGAGATTATAAATGCCTGGTTAGAATGGAGGAGAGAACATGTCAAATATAGTATCTTCAGTATTACCAAAAATACCTGCAGCGAAAGTATATGCCTGCACCATCAGTCCGTTTCCATATTACAACGGAAATGGACAAGTTGAATTGGACAAGGTGATAGCTGCAATCAATCAACCAAATTCGGGATTGTATAAAGAACTCATGCATAAACTTGAACACAATGAAGTTGCTGTTGGTGATGTCATCCATCTCACTAATTTATCTATGACTCTTGTTGTAGTTGCTACAAATCCGTATTACAATTTGCAAAAAATAAAAGAGGTGATATAAAATGGCTACACGTCACTTAATCTCTATTAATGCGACCGAACATGATTTGGTAGAATTACAGACATCTGCGGATTCTAGGATTAGACGTGCATTGATGCCGTTTCAGATAAAGTATCCGACAGATGAATTTCTTATCTACGTTGCAAATTTACGTAAAATGTTTTTATTGCGGCAAGATCCTACAGGAATTGGTATAGAATTTGTAGAACTTGATACCTTTAGCAAAACGAATACACTCGTAGAACCACCTCTGTCTTTAGAGAACGAAACAGAAAAGACAACGCAATCTATGAATCGATGTTTGAAATTTTTATATGAGGAGAAAGACCATGAACAAACGAATCAAGAAGAAACAACAGAAACGAGCACAAGCAAACCGAATTCATCCGAATGTTGAAGTAACAATAATTGACGTGACCACTTTTGCGGATTTTGATGTTATGGATGCCGAGACAGCTTGTTCTATTATGAATCTTCCAACACTTCCAACACTAGATGAGAATGGAGAAAAATAAGATGAAATGGCGAGTAAGAAAAAAACAACAGAAACGTTATGAACGCAAGTTCTGCATGATTTTACTTGAAGTAGAATGTCCAGTAATGATAACAAAACGTAGAAAAACAATTCTTCGACTTCAGAAAGTAAAATCGTGGATGCTAAATGAGGTTACGATTCGGTATACAATATTCAATTCGTATACGAATTATATCTATTCTCGCTCAAGATCTCTGGAAACTGGAGGAAAACTTTTATGAACCTGAGAATGAGAAAGAAAAAAGAGAAACAAAAATTAGAAGAATTGTGGGAAGCAGCCTTAGGTCCAGAACCACAAGTATTACCTCATGAACGTCGAAGAAGAGCTAGGATTCAAATACAAAAGAAATATCCAGCGACATATGAATTTCGATTCTATCAGGATATGTGTGTATAGACTTTTAAGATAGGAAGGAAGACTTAGATGAAAAAACGTATTCGAAAAAAGAAACAAAAACAAGCACAACTATACATGATACGTGTTTGTCGACACCGAGGACGAGATAAAAAACGGAAAGTAAAATTTTGTATAGGCTCTATTGGTGGACCTACTCGAAACAATAGGGTTTATTCTGAAGAGGTAGTTACACGAGCAATTCAAAAACTCGATCAACACGCAATTCCACTTCGTGTGAAAGATGGACTTGGCTTTGATATTTTGGAATTCGCTGGAAAACTGCAGCAACAATTTCCAAATTGGAAAGCGGACTCCTCTCACCCCGAATAATTCCCCGTACAAGTACAGCCAGGAAACAGATCTATAACTTAGGAAATGAGGTGACCGACATGATATTTACGACTGAACTTGACCAGTACGCCATGACATGTAACTTAAATTTAGAGAAAATCTCTCATCAATTTGACCGAGAGTTTCAACCTATCGTATACGAATCGGAAGCACCTTATTTAGAAGCCGGTCTTATGGAACCAGTACAGAAGTTTTTTACGAATCTCGTAAATACGTTAAAAAATTTTGTCCGTCAGATTCAGGAATCGGTTCAGGCTACGATTCGTACTAAAAATATCAAGCGCCAATTACGTGCATTTCATGCTGAGCTGGAAACGATCGAAAAAGACCCAACCAATAAAAAGCATACTGTCAAGATGATTGATGTAGAGGCACTTTCTGCTTGTATGACAGATGCTGCAAATGATCTGTACAAAATTCACAAACGAATGGTAAAAAATAAGTACCGTCACTTATCTGAGCTAGATTCCGATGTAAAAAAATTCAACGAAATCTATAAAAAATCAGAGACTCGTTATAATACGATTATGGAAAAAGAGATTAATATGTCTGTAAGAAAAGCCATTAATCTTATTGAAGACGAATTAACCGGAAGACGGCCACTTATCAAAGCAATGAATCAGGCAATTCAAAGTTGTGAAGAGATGTCTCGTTATGTGGATCAAATATCACAAAAACGAGATCTGTATGGAGCAGATATGTTACCAGCTTATATGTCTGCTGGAAAGCGTATTACAAGTAAATTTACCAATTTTATCCAGCGTGGTGTTGGAAAAGGAATTAGCAAGTTGGTTGGTGGGGCAGTTTTCTTACTTGCTTAAAATAAAGAACTAGTTCTAAAATTAGAACTAGTTCTTTATTAACACAATCCGTAAATCAATTGGTCAGAATTAATGTAATATCTTACTGAATCAGAGAAATCTAATATACATATCACTCTCTGGTCAAAAAAGTTCATAGGATTGAAACAGATCCATTTGGTAGGAGGATAAAAATGCTCAAATTTTTATTCAAAGTCATTGGTTGGCTGGTATCAGCTTTACTAATGACAATTATTATTACTGCTATTATAGTCATTGCCTATGTGACTTTAAATATTATAGGACTTGTTATGTCAGTTATGGGGATCCTGGTATTTCTATGGGTCCTGAAAAACTGGCTCATAGGGTAATAAAAAAAGAACCAAGCAAATCAATGCTTGGTTCTTTTTTTTGGTTACTCGATGATCTTCTCCTCTTCCGTAAGAGCTTGGTATTTTAGGATATCATTTAAATCATGATATAGATATAGAGCAGCTAAATCAACTGGAATTTTTTTGTTGTATTCGACATCGACATAATAGCTGATTCGATCCTCCATCTCAGTATTGGGATCAAAGATAGGTGCATACTTGTCATAATCTTCATCCAGTTTCTTTTTTCCATCTTCTCGTTTCTGCTCAATGTAGCCATTCTCAATGTTGACTTTGATATTTGGAGATTGTTTAAATCGTTCTCGTAAGAAGTTCATTACATATTCTGGATTTTCACAAGTTTCTGGAACGTTAAATTCCATTTTTAGATGTTCCCATCCAGGCTCCTTCGTAAGATTTTCAAAATGATCCATCTTACGTTTTAATTCATCCAGAGATGAGAAGACTGTATTCTTATACCCAAATCCAATAGTTTTATACATTGGGGCATAGGTATTCTCAAAAAACTCATACGTCCAACTTTTCTCCTTAGTATGGAACGTTGCTTCTAAAAATCCTTTCGCATCTTCTTCTCCAAACTTCCATCGACTAAAACTACCTACATACATCATATAAGGATCCATCATAGTATGTACATGGTAATGCCCGAACACCACCAACCCATCACAAATCTTACGAAGTTCTCCAGTTCGAAATACGGGAACTCGCCGCTTGACATTTTTTCGATCCTCAATTGCGGATGCTGCTTTTACCATTGCTTCTCGAATGGTTCCATGACCTACGATTAATTGATAATACTTCTCTTTGTCTGGATTTTCAAAGTATTCCTTATAGTACTCATCCGGATCCGTCAGAAGTTCTTCTGGCAGATATAAGACATTCATTTCTGGAAATAGTTCTTCTTCACAAACGTGATAAATCACTTTAAAATCACGATGTCCCATAATTCCCTGAATTGGACCATATTGATTCTCTTCATGAGATTCTGTTCCGTACACCATGCGTACTTTGGTTTCTGGGTTTAATCGATTATCAATCTCTTGTAAAATCTCAGTCGCCAATTTTGTATTCTCATCGTTTAAGTATAACTTATGTCCAAAATAATCTCCCGCAAAAATTACAAAGTCAATTTTATTTTTTTCTAAATAGGGATAGATCACATGTTCAAATTCGTGTTTTAATTGCTCTCTTGGCATATCTCCAATGTGGATATCTGCCAGGAAAATTCCTTTCACTTTTTTCATTTTCATCACCTCATAGAAATGGTATATAGTTATATGTCAAATGGTTATTTCATTTTCAATGCTTATAAAAAAGTATCGGGAGTGTAACGTTATATTAGACATCTTAAGTGAAATCCATTTTCCTTAGATGCTGATATATTATTTTTGTGGACAAAGATCCACTATAACATTTTTCATTTGAAAGGAGAAAATGAGATGAACGATTCAAGAGTAAATCCGCGAGTAATCGGGGGCAAAAACACATCTCAGGGAACCAACCTCTATGAAAGAAGGACTGTTGCTGGCTTAGTACCAGACCAGGATAGGGTTCCGTACTCAGTAAGAACTTCTGAAATTATTAGATTCCTTCAGAAGAAACTCGATGTCATGATTACAGACATCAATAATAACTTAACCGATAATGTACCGCCGATCCCGCAGATTCAGTTAAAAGGGTATACGGTGAAAATGTCCGGTAAACATTATCCATTTATTTTAACAATGCCGGCAACCGCGGAATTTAAACCGCAGCGTAAAAATCAGCAGAACCGTAACACAGGAAAGACATCTGAAGTTGATATTTCTCAGGATTTGCAGGATGATGATGACAGCCAGGGAACGATTAAAGTATATCGTCCAATCTACAATCTTCTGCAGGGATATATGTATGATCCGCAGGTCTTCAAAAATCCAAATATTTATGGAGCCATGGGTCTGAATGCAGAAGGAGCAAGAAAATGTAGACATCTTGCGTCCTTTAAGAAAACCCGTAACAAAGGTGGCTCTGGAGCCATCATGATTCTTCTGGATCCGTTTGCGCTTCTTCATGCAATGTTAATGATTCCGGGAGACGATCGTCTCTTTAACGTTATGATGAAACAGGCAGATCGTGTTAAAGATGGCGAGTACATTTACAAAGTCAATAGGACGTTAAAGAAGAAAAAGAATGGTGGTAAGGGAACGTCTGAGTTTGATTCTCTGATTCGTCAGATTAATCATTCCGCAGGAGCTTCCTTAAATTAATCTTTTCCGGAAGGAGCTAATCCAATTTTATTTGGATTAGCTCTTTTTTTAACTTACGAAAACTGTAAGATAAAAACCAAAAGGAAAGGACGGGTCGAAGTATGGAGGAAATTCGCCCCAATCAGTTGGACATTGCGTTCAATGTATTGAAGATTAAATATGCAGACTATGATCGTTCCATTATCAATAGTAATTGGAACTTACAGCCAGGAGACCGTGTCAATGTGTTTATCAATTTGGAATCCGCTTTTAAAAATATCTCCATGATTCCAGATTTGGAAAACCAGCTTATGGTTCAGAGAAATTTTGAAGCCATCATCGCAGCGGACATTTTAAATTTGGCAGGACACTACAAACGATTCTTTATGGGAAACCAATTGGATACCCGGGTATACTTATATCATACGGATTTTACCAGTGAGCATTACAACCAATCCAAATACAATGAAAACTATCGTTCCTATTACCGTTGTAAATTTACACAAAATCCAAAATTTGTGTATTTCACCGATGCCCTAATGGAACGTACGTTGCCACTTGTAGAAACCTGTTGTGGGTTTATTCCAAGAGTCTATTATATCAAAGCAAAAAATATTGAAGGAAGCGTCGTACCATATGTCATTCAACAGGACGACCTTGAACGTGGAGACAACAGGAAGAATTTCATCATCGGGGATGATTTTTATGACACCCAATACGGAATGCTTCCTGGCTTTTTAAACCATTATGTGAAACGATTTGGAACATCCAAACCACTCATTACCTGTGACAACAAAGAAATTTTGGTATCAAAATTTGGTTTGCCTGCAGAATATTGTGGTCCGTTCGTTTCTTGTTTTGAAACGTATTCATTATATACGACACTGCTTAGTTGTAGAGGAGATCGAATACGTACCATTGATACCTTAGCTGGTATTGGGATTCGAACGCTCACTGATTACATTCGAGATGCAGAGCGTACCAATCACATTCAAGAAACGACGACCAATCCCACTATGCTAAGTGAGATGTTTCCAGATGAATTTCGAGAGGAATACGTGAATAATTTTTACTGTACTTCTATCCCTGCAATTTATGAAGAATTAACCGATGCTGAAAAATTATCGTTAACCACACAACGAAAAGATCGGTTTGATAACCAGGGATTATTAGAGCTTAACAATTCCATCTTTTCGCACCGTCCACTTATTTTGGAGACTCTGTGTATCTGACAGTCCCTTAACAAACGGTGGAGGTGACCTTAAAGATGGCTATCTTTTCAAACCAGGACCGATTCTTAAAATGGCGGTATACTCCAGCAGAACTCTATATTTTATATCCTGGAGAAACTCCAGATCAGGTCCCAAAAGAACGACTCATCTCCTTGATGATCCAGCACGATTATGAAGGAAACTTGTATCCCATTATTCGGATTGAGGTTGTCTTGGAGCAGAGTCGTTATTATAAAATTATCAAACATAAAAACGACGTGCAGTTTAAACTGCGAATTCAAAAATCGTATCAGGTATTTGGACGAGAAACTTGGTCGATGAACCAAGATTATATCAACGATACGTTTAATCTCATCTTAGATGATTCTGACATCGATGTCGATGAAGGAATTAAGGAAGCACAATCTTCTTCCAACTTCAAAGTCATGCAAAAATCGGACCTCAATAGTATGAGTTCCGTAGACAATCGATTTGAATTTTTTTTATTCAAATCCTCTACGATCAAAGCAGGTCGTACAACGGTTAACCGAGTTTTAAAAAATGCAACAGTCACGGATGCAATCAACTACATTGCAAGCAAAGCAGGATTCGATCATTTATTAATGGCTCCTACGGATAACAATTCCCTCATTGAGGAACTTGTCATTCCTCCAATTAATGCCGCAATGGCATTTCTATTCGTAGATAGCTATTATGGGCTTTATAAGACCGGATCTATGATTTATATGGATTTGGATCGTGGATATATTATGCCTTATAACCACAAATGTCGTTGCTGGGAAAGTAAAGAAACAAAGGAAGTCAGTATCGTAATTCCAAAAAAAGGGACTTCCTTTAGTTCTGAACTTTGTACCGTAACCAAACAGGACGATAGGAACACCAAGTACATCGTTGGTAGTAATAGTAGCATTTCCATTCAAAACGATTCTATTACCTACGATATCTTGGTTGGAAATGATATTGAATCTATAAATTCTTACGACGGAGACGTTTCAACAGGAACCGCTACCACGGCAACAGAAGATTCGAATATTAGTCGAACCGTAAAGAATGTGACTGAGAATCCGTACTTTAATAGTACCTATGTAAAACAAAGTGAATCCAGGAACGTTGTCATGGAACTCATGTTGTCTGATTATGATTTAGATTACTTAAAACCGAATAAAGTTTTCCATATGATCTTTGAGGAAAGTAAATTGAATCGAAAGTACAAAGGGTATTACAAATTGGTGCGTGCAACCCATACGTTTACTTTAACGGGTGGACAATTTCAGTTAAGTAGTGATGTTGTTGTGAAGAAGATGAATGCATAATTTAGGGTATACAGGTTTTCCCTGTATACCCTTCTTTTTACCCGTAAAGCCCCCCCCCTTACTGATATATTAATTCGGTGAATCGAAGAAATAAAACACATAATCCATCTATCTTCGATTAAAAAAGTGAATAGGATTGAAATAGATCCAAAGGGGTCAAATGATCATCCCCGTCAATAGACAAAAATGTATGATCCGGTGGAGGGAAGAAACCCGAGAGCCGTAGAGGTATATTATGGAAAATAACTGGAATGATATAGAAAAATCTATTGTTAATTCTTTAGCTGCAATGCAGTTAAGAATTAGCAATAAAGAAAACCTCGGAATCTTAGATTCCGTGTATTATGAAACTGCCGTTAGCGGTATTAATGAGCTTCGCTCATTATCGTTAACAGAAACTGATAGATGCAAGTGTGATGCACTTACATCTATATTGGAGGATAACATCCTCCTCGATTTAAAGGAACTTATTAACTTTGATTCTGCATGTAATATTAAGGGCGTACACGCCCGATATTTTATATGCAAATGCATGCAAGAATCGTACGATAAATTGACGCAGAGAAATGCGTCAATATCGAACTTAATCGATAGATCAATTTCGTTGCTGAAGGAAGCTCTTAAGCTTCAGTTCAGCAACATGGTAAAGGAGGCATAACCATGGCCGAGTATATTATCAAGGCACTTGTGGTGCCGATTATCATTATCACAATCCTCGTTGGTTGCATTACTGTGACGTTTACGGCAGCGTCACAGATTAACAATGCCGTTTCAGAACTCAGCAGTGCAGTAGAAGTCTGCACTGCTGAACTCAATGAGTTTCATTGATTGGCTCGATTCACTTATAACCTATATCAGGTTATGGTGGATCGGGGTGAAGCTGTACCGCCTGGATATCGAACTTCAAAATTTGGAGTACTTTATCCAGGTCAACAGCAAAGACAAAGAAGAGTGATGAATTTAATCATCACTCTTCTTTTTTTTATTTTTACTACTGTTGTACAGGTTGCGGAGCCGGCTGAGCTTGTGCTCCATTGGCGCCTGTATTATTAGCAGCTCCTTGTCCTTTTACAAACGGTTTCATTGCTTTAAAGAAATCGTTGATACGATCTCTCATCGCATTCATAACGCAACCATTGTATGTAAAGACACACTGCTGAATCGCATCATAAAGACTCTTTGTGGAATTGCTCTTGTCGGTATTTGCATTGTTTGCATCTTTGTTTACATTGGTATTTACTTTTACAGTCGCTTTGGTGGTATCTCCGGCATTACCAGTTTCCCCATCTTCTAATAACACAAGAAGATCATCCATCTTCTCTGTTACAGATTCGGTTACATAGGTACTTGCAATCATAGAGAGTGCATTTTCTACCCCACTAAGAGCACTGGTGAGCTTATTCATTCCACTTGTATAGTACATTTCACAGAAGTTGGCAATCGCGCTCATTTCACTCTTTAAACCACTATCAGCATAGGTTGCAACTTCGGCCTGTAAGTCATTATGATTTCCAGGACCAAGCTTAAAGTAGTTGGTAAGTGGAGTTGAAATACTTCTACACATTTCTGCAGCAGTAGAGCCGTTGGTAGCAAGATTGTAATTGGAGAAGCATTTACTAACGACATCGCCTTCTTTGGAATTTCCCAGGGTATCCGATTTCATGTTTCCAATAACACCCGTAAATTTTGTAATGTCAGATAAGATATTATCCCAAGACATCTTACTGTTATATGGAAGAATCTGGACACTCTGATTGGTGTAGTTATGAGATAACAGCTCCGCTTTGTGCTGTTTGATCCATAAGGAATACACCATAGACTGACCGTTGTCCATTGTAACTGCTCGAGTACTCATATTCTGGGTAAACTTCTTAATGATCTCCTGGAATTTCTTGTTGATGGTATCTTTCAGTTCGTTTAACTTCATGCCGATACTTGCAGATTTCGTTGCATTTCCCTGGGCTGCCTGCGCCTGGTTAGTACCATTTGCATTTACAGAGTTTGTGCCGGCAGAAGTAGTGGTTCCACCATTACCCGTTGCAACCGGATCTCCTACTTCATACATCTTAATACCACGGACTTTTTCATACCAAGCTTCTACACAGGTTTCCTGAAGAGAGGTCATTAAAATCTCGGTTACCCCATGTTCATACTCATACTGAAGTTTGTCCATTTCTAAGACATAATCCGTTTCCTCAGATTCCTGAACTCCGATTGGTTCTTCTCGATCTTCATCCATTTTGACAGAAATTTTTTCTGCATTGATCGCAAGTTTCTTTAACCGAGCCATCATATTACCTGCAATCATATTGACCAGATTTCCATACTGCTCTTTTAAAGAAACCATAAACACACTGAGCTCTTTGATTGCTGCTGTATTTTTATACTCATCGGTAATCTTCCACGGATGAGATACTGGATCGGAATATCGCTTCTCCAAAATATTCATTTTTTCTTTTACATTTCCGATATTCTCAGCAATGGTTTTGATATTCTGTGGAAAATCTTTTACCTCATGTAAAATTGTGAGATAAATGTCCAGATTTCCATTTCCCTCAACTGCAATTTCACAAGCTTTGTCGTATTCCGTTGTATCGGATGCCATTTTTATACGTTCCACATATCGAACATCAATCGGATTGTCAAGACCTGCCTTTTCCAACAGTTCATCCGTTGATAACAGATAGTCATCACTAGCAGCAGACATCTTATCAAGAGATGCAGATAACGTACAAAGAACTTCCATAATAGAATTGTAGGAATCCTTTTGATAAGTACGTTCCTCAATCATACCATCTAAGGTACTATCCGGATCTTCCAATCCAGAAATTCCACGATTGATAAGCATTCCTTTATGAAATTCCATAATGTTTCCTGCCAGATCTTCATAAGCAGAACTATCTTTAGCCATCAATGCATCTGCTAAATCTCCAGTTGCATCGGAGATAATAGAAGATCCATAAACACCTTCTCGAATTAACGTCTGTTCTGCATAAGAAGAGGCAGACTTTATTTTCGCCAGCGCATCGTTACAAATAATGGAGTTATTGACAAGCGCATGAATCTTTCGAAGAATCGCATAGGTAACAAATGAAATCACGTCGATCAATCCACGATTCAATTTATAGTTACAGTGATTGAGTTTAGAAGCATATTCAGGATTTTTCTGGCAAATTTCAACAACTTTCTGATTTCGAATATTCGCGGAAGAAATGAGTTCCTGAATCACACTTATTGCCTGTTTTGCTTCTGCAATAGTGGTCGCTTTTACTCCATTAAAAGTAGAAACAAATGGAAGAACGAAATTCTTCACATAAGATTTTGACCAATCAATGATCACTAGACTGTCTTGTACCATCGCTGCTTTTGGATCTAAGGTATAGAGATCTGCCATAGAACTTCTGACGATCTGATGTTTTACCGTTTCTGACAGCATGTCTGCTCCCAGTTTTAAAAAGATTGCAAGAGTAGAATTATCCAGACTTCCTTCTGTTGCTGCCTGATACATCTGTGCAATCAAAGTGGTTAAGTTCTGGTCATAATCTTTTAGATAATCAAAATTAAATTTGATGTCGGTGCTATGAAGCTTTGGAAATGGTCCAAGGCTTGGTTTTGCAGAATTTTCCAGACTCTTCATAATTGGTGTAAACTCAATGGCATTTACCCACATATCGGATAGATCATTCACTGCATCTCCAATGGATTTTCCATAAATGTCATTGCTCACATCAATTAGCATTGTCGCACCTTCATTATAAAAAAGATTCTGACTAATTGCTAAAAAAGAAGAGGAATCAAACTCTCGATAGCAAGATTCCATTCCCAGAATGAAATTATTTACCGTATTCATGATTTTCCTCCTTTTCCACCAGCAGATGATGCTTTTGCAGCATCCATCGCTTTAAACACTTTATAATTCGCGACAGCACTCCGTGCAAGTCCATGTTCCTGATCGATTCCAGTTGCTTTACAAAATCTTTCCAGGATTGCATATCCTTTTGTACATTGCTTCTGATTGTAATCAAGAGTACGAAGTGCTTCCGCACGTTTGTCCTGTTCCCACTGTTTGAGAGCAACTTTCATACGGTAATTCGAGATCTGATCGGGTTTATAACCTTTTTTTTTTACGATCTGCTCTCCCAGTTCACGCATAATTTTCTGGCTGGCTTTTGCAGATTCTAACGTATCTTTTTTCTTTTTCGTGCAATATTCGTTAATCTTGTAACAACTTACAAGCAAACCAGCAACAGCTCCAGCAGCTGCAACTGTTTTTAAGAATTTGCCATCTGGACTATCCCACTCTTTTTTCAGCTTCTCGATTTTTCCTTTTAAGGTTTTTGGATCTTTTTCTTCCATCAGCTTATCTACTTCTTTGCTTAACTCATTGATATCTTTCATATCGCGTAAGTTAATTGCTCCTTCTGTAGAAAGCTGCATAACCTTTTTCTTTAAATCTGGATGTGCTGCAAGCTCTCTTTCCAGCTGCTCTTGTGCTTTTCTGGCCTGTGCTTCTCCAGACATAAAATGAGTACCCAGGTTTTCAATGAATTTGCCAATCTGTATCACAAGATTACGAATCGCAGCACCAAGTTTTTCTACAAAACTTTGAGGTACCTCCTGTGACTGCTCAGCCTCTCCAAATAAAGATTCTTCTAATCGTTCTGGAGATAACTGCTCTAATGTATATTCCTGGAAAATATTTTCCACAATATCATACGCCCGTGATACTCCTTTGTTGAGTTCATCAATATATGATTCTGCATAAATGGATTCTCCAAATGCGGTGCTTAATCCTACCTTATACATTCGGTTATCCTCCTTTCTAAAGTTCGTTTCCGTTTAACTATTTGTTTTAAGGGGCGAAAAATACAGGGTAGAAGAAAAAATTCTACCCTGTATACTTATTTTTTTACTTTCCAGTAACCGCTTTCGTAACTTTACCGACACCGCTCTTAAGAGCACCGCCGACATTCTTTACTCCTTTTGCTAAAGCACTATCCTTAATACCATGCTTTCCGGATGGATGCATTGCGTTCTTGACCTCATTTCCAATTGTACCAACCACGGTCTTTCCATAAATACCTTCCCTGGCTGTTTTCTTTGGTAATATGGCTTTCTTGATGATATATCCAAGTTTATCTTTCGCGCCACCAGCAACTCCATGGATAGCAGTATCTAAACCAAGATCTTTGATCGCATTCAGTGTTTTTCCAGTATCTTTATTGTCCATAAGCTGTTTACGCATACGGCCCTGGCTGCCAAACGGAGTGAATTTACCAGAAATCATCTCCATCACGTCATTCACCGGTCCAAGTGCAGCGGAAGACATATCGGTATACAGACTCTGGGTGACCCACATCCGAAGACGTTTCAAAGATACAAAATGACCGAGGGATTTTAAATCTCTGTCGAAATTTTTAAACTGCTTTGCACCCATTGATTTCTGTACGGATTGTAAGATATCCTCATCGGAATGCATAATGTTTCGCATTAGTCTTGCAAACTGTCGGTTTGCACCACCCATATTGATGGCAGATGCAGCACCCATAGAAACAGCGATTCCTTTTCCGTTGTTTTTGATAAAATCTTTACACTTCTTAGTAATCGCATCAATTGGATGATTCGGATTTTCTTTACAAGCCTGAATCTCCGTTTCACATTCATCCATGAGTTTTTTATATTCCTCTTGTACTTTTCGGTAGTCACGTACGGTAACTTTTTTATTTGCAAGAGATGGATCCTCTTTACAAGCAGCCTTAAACTTTTCGTATGCTTCTTTCTCCTTTTTATCCATGAGCTTCTCATCGAAAAAGTTTTCGATCATACTAATGATTTTACGACACATATTAAGAAGACCATCAATTGCTTTTTTAAAGCCGGACACACTCTTTTCCTGTGCCTGTTTATTTTTTTCTTCTTGTGCTTTTACCTCTGCCGCTTTTGCTTCTGCTGCTTTTTTTTCTTCTTCTTTTTTCTTAGAACCAAAAGCTTCCGTAAAGCATTCATCAAACATGGAAAGTGGCTTATATTCCATTAGAGCTTCTTCCATGATATGAAGTCCTTCCAGGATTGCACAGTTTTCCATCATCAGATCATTTTCGAATGGCATGTTGTCCCTTCTTTCTATATCAAATAAAATATGGGTGGGTGAACACAAATTCCCCACCCATAAAGTCAATACGTTACAAATTATTCTTCAACTGGTTCCTCTTCATCAAAAGAAATACCAAATTCTGTGTTGAAACTCTCCAGGAGAGCTTTCAAACTATCATTCTCTGCTGTTTCTTCTGGTTTCTCTTCCACAGATAAACCAGCTTCTGTTGCTGCTTGCTCCAATAAGGTATCTGCATCCAGATCAATCTCCGGATCCTCAAGAGCAGATTCTTCTACTGGAGTTTCTTCCTCAGGTTCCTCAGTAGATTCTTCCGTTGGAGTTTCTTCTGGAGTCTCTTCCTCAGTAGATTCCTCAGTTGGAACTTCTGGAATTGGATCTACAGCTGGTTCGGAAGCATCTTCTTTTACCGCTTTGTCAATCTCTTTTTCAGCCTCTGCTGCAGTTTCTGGAATTTTTTCTTCTGGATCTGAATTTAACGGTTTTGCAGCTTCTGCTGCTTCCGCTAAAATGTCATCCGTTTTATCTCCGGAATCTACATAATCAGCAGACTCTATATGAATTCCAAGAACTTCTTCCTCTAACTGCTGCATATAAGCAAGAGAATTCTGAATATCTTTTTCCAGATCTTCCGCGGATTCTTCTACGGTAGACTCTTCTTCCTCTGGAATTTCAACTGCTGGTTCTTTATGAAGAGCTTCAAATACAGATTCAAGAAGAGCAGAAGCGTCGAAGGATTCCTCTTCCTCAACTTCTAATTCCATAGATTCTTTTGTTTCAGCAGCTGCTTCTTTTTTCTCTTCTTTTTCAATGGCTTTAGACTGCTTAGATGCTTTCTTAATTCCATTACGAAGAGAAAGCGCGCCACGAAGATTGGCTGCTGCAGATGCTTTTGCAAGCTGCTTCTGAGCACCAATTGCCTTTTCAAAAATACGAGCAGAATCTGGTTCCATACCCTCAATTGGAGCATCAATACCCTCGATGGATTTCTCTGCAGACTGCTCTTTTAAAGCGATCATAAGGGTAGAAAGTAAAGAAATCGCATTGGTAAGATCAGTTGTTTCAGATTTCTTTCCAATCGCCTGACGTTTCTTATTCACATCGGTTACGATATCATCGATTGCTTTGGAATCTGCTTCTGTAAATTTCTTAGAAGCTTTTCCTTTTGCAATAATTTTCTGAATAGAATCCATACCACCTGCAATTATTTTTGCTTCATCCTGATATGGATCATAGGTAACATTCACTTTACCAAGTTTTGGATGTTCTTTACAAAGAACACTCGCTGTCTCAATTGTCTTCTGATAAGAAGGATCTTCGACAATTTTGGTAATGGAAGCATTAATTTTTGCAAAATAATCGTTGGAATTTCGTTTAATTCCACCGATGGATTTTTTTAACTTATCCATACATTTTTCATAGGCAACATCATATGCTTCATTGACTGCCTCTAATGTAATAGATTCATCCTGCTTCGCAGTAAGCTGGGCAGTTTTTATATCTACATTATAATCCGCAACGACATATTCGGTAAGAATTCGAAGTTTGTCTGCGGTCGTATCAAACTCTTTTCCAAAAGATTCCATCTCCTGGAAGGTTTCCTCAAATAAACTCATGATAAATCCTCCTTTAGAGATCCTGGATAATCTGGTCGAACTGCTGTAAAGATTCCGGTTCCGGACCTTCCATCATTTCTCGATATTCATCGCCAATTCCAAAGAGATCCTCTACAGATTCTTTAGTAGGCTCTGTGGGTTGCTGCTCTGGCTGCGCATTCTGATCTGCATTTGCGTTGTCTTTCGGAGTTTCATTTTCATCATCATCTCCAAGATCGTCACCGCCGCCTACCAGTTTCCTTACTTTGTTAAGCAGGCCTGCAATTCCATCCACCAAACATTTTCCGCCAGCTGGAATAACTAAAGCCATTACCTGAAGTACCGCTTTTAACCACGCAATTGCTTCTTTGTACCATGGGAGCTGTACGTTGTCTGTATTATCGGTATTCATTTCTGCATTTACAGCACTCGTATCTACTTCCTGTGCATTAGCAGCTGCATTCTTTGCAGCGTTTGTCCGTCTATTTTTCGCAACTCCACCATCTTTGTAGCCAGTTTTTGGTTCATCACTGGCATTTCCAATCTGTATTGAGATATCATTCATGATAGCTTCATATTCAGCTTTAGACGTAGCATCTAAAGTAAATCCTTTTAATTCCTTAATTGCATTTTCTGCTTCTTTTGGTTTTTTCTGATTTAAAAGATTTCTAGCTTTATCCAGAATTGGCTTGACGGTATTTCTTGCTTTTCGACCCAGGGATTTCACCTTTTCGGTTCCAGCCTGCACAACATCCTGACCTTTCGCCAGAATAGATTCATCACGAGTGGCTCCATCACCCTCTGATAAATTCGGATCTGCATTGCTTTTCTTTTTATTACCAACAGTTGCAGTTCCTCTAGCCGGATCCGGTTTATGTGTTGTAGAATTGTACGCTGTTTGTGCTTGGGCTGGATTACTTACCTGAGCTGTTCCACCGTCGGTGTAATCATTATTGGTATTATTCGCATCAAGGATGCTGGATCCACTTCCCTGAGAAGTGTTTGCAGAAGTAGCTGTATTTTGTTTTTGAGGTTTTTTATTAGCAGGCTGAACTTTCTGCTGTGCCGGTTTCTGTGCGGCTGGCTTTTGATCTGGAAGAGACTGTACCTGTTTTTCTAAAGAACGTACTTCATTAGACCATGTATCACCATCTGCTCCAGTTGCTCCATTCGCATACCCACGCGCACTGTTTAATGCCTTGATTGCAGCAGCTTTATCCTGTTTTGCAATTGCATTTTTCACAGCACTAATCTTCTGTGCATATGCCTGCCGAGTTCCAGAAGATGCTTCCATAAAAAGACCATCATAAGCTGAAAGACCGTAAGTAGACTCGGTTACTGTTGAAGCACCGCTCTCCTCTACAGATTCTCCAGTCGGTTTGGCATTTTGTGCTTTCTCGGCCTCTTTTTGTTTTGCATCATCGATATTTTTTTGTGCTGCGTCTTTCACCAGATTGGGTCCTTTTTCCAAAAGGGTTAACAGCTTATTTGCCTGGTTTTGTACATCTGTGGCTTCTTTCTGAATTCCCAACCACTTTCGTACATATCCTTCAATACCACCCTTTGTTTCAGTTGTTTCAGAGGACTTCTTGGCAGCTTCAGATTCTTTACTACCATCAATAAAAACACCAAGCCCCATCGCGGTTGCAAATGATGCCACCGTAACAGCTTTAATACTCAATGTGGTATGATTCTTCGCAGCGTTTTCAATCTTATTCATAGTTTCTTTGATTGCATTCAATGCCTTTGGAATAAATTTTACGGCATCACTCATTTTTTTGGATTCCTCGGCAGTCATTGTTACAGTTGCATCGTCTGGAACACTGTTCAACTTACTGAGATCCGCTCCAACTGCTTTCTGAATCCATTCGCCAATCTTATTGATTGCGCTACCAATGGCATTGATGATGGAACGAATAATTCCCATTTCTTTTCCATCTTTATCAACAGTAGCTTCCATGATCATGCGATCATACTCATCGTAGCTACTTCCTTCTTTCATTGCATAATAATCACATTCTAAGATTGCACGTTCGAACTGAGAATTGACAATGTTCTCCATTGTACTAATCTTAGACATTGTGATGGTGGATTCCATAAACATCAGCTCTGCTTCTTTTTCCATAGGAGACAGTGCTGATCCAAAAATAGTCGCCATGTTATTTCCTCCTGTTCATTTTAGTACGCACTTTATTATATTCGGTAGCAATTTGTTTGGAAACGGTTACTTTTGCTTTCCCTGCAGCATTTACCATTCCTGAAATTGCATTTACAACAGAATGTGTCTGACGCTGCATTCTAGCCTGACGTTTCGCTTCTTTTTCAGCACGTTTCTTTTTCCGTTTCGCATCGGTGTCTGCATTGATCGCATCATAAGATTTTTTCCAAGCTTCAAGATTCGTATCAACACCTCTGAAGTCAGATACCTTCTTATCCAAATCATTAAATGCCTTATGGTCTACAAATGCACGAACAGCACCTATAGCAGACATTTTCACAATCATTCCACCGTGTTTTTCTACCAATTTTCCACAAGTATCACAAAATCCAGCTACTTTCTCATCACTGATTCCAGTAACAGAAGAAATCGCTTGAATCATTTTACGACCTTCCAGGATTTGCTTATCCACTTCTTTATTAATCGCTTCGACATCATAAGCCAACTGAATCTGTCCAGTTTCACTTTGTAAAAAAGACTCAATCTCAACATGATCGTCTTTTGCAAATAAAGAAGCCACTCGCTCATTGATACCGCGGATAAACGTGATGATAGCATAGATCATACGAGAAATTATGCCTTGTCCGCTATTCTCAGATTCGGTAAAGCAATATTCATAGATATGGTCACTTACGATTGCCATACCCATTCCATACATATAGTCTCGATTCACTCGAGCCAAATCTAAATCAAGGGTGTTTTCGATGATCTCGATATCTTGTTCGAATGTACTCATCTGACAACGCTCCCCCTTTCTACATAAGTTTTCAGTTTTAAGTATTTGTTTTGGGAGTAGAAGGGGAAATAAGGAAAATACCAGCTGTTTAGCCAGTATTTTCCTTATCTTAGAATCGCCACGATTACGATTCTGGAATAAATCGACGTAAATCATCATACAATAATTATATGAATGATCACTCAATTAACAAAATAAGTTGTCTAGGATTTTCATCCTACTAAAGTGTTAGGTCTGTGATAATAATTCATCCATGATTGCAAGTGTACAGATCAAATCTACCATTTTCTTCCAAATGGCATCGGAATCAAACCCATCGTTACACATTTCTGTACGAATATATTCTTTCCAATGTAAAAACTCTCCCCTCAAATCGTTTCCAATTGGATACTGCTTCCGAAAAGGTTCATTACAGGTTTTTTGTAAACATTGCGTAAATTCTTTTCTAAAATAGCAATACACATTTGTAAACAGAATTTTACCCTTCAGTTCTTGTTGCATTGGAATAGAGGCAAATGTTAATATTCGATATTTACCGAGTGTGTGCATGTAGCGATAAAAAGCATTCATTGTTTTTACACATTTCGGATCTTGTTCAATCTTGGAGACTATTAGTCGATCAACACGTCCCAAATATTCATGCTCTAAAAACCAGATAACACGCTTCTTGATCTCACGTTCCGCGTTCTCTTGGTGATTAGTTGCATCAAATAAAAGATAGTCTAAGGAATCATTGGATTCACTTGCGTATAATACAGACCCATCATAAATGGCATATAACTCATCTAATTCTTGTAACCATTTTCGAATTTTCAATTAAAACATCACCCTCTTTGTTTTAGTGGTCTTTGGACGGTTGCCCTTAGATTCTAAAACATTGTGAATGGCGTTATAAGAATTAAAAATTGTAGAAATAGTATTGTACACATAGTGATTCACACTCTCCGTCATCATACGAGCGGATTCCATCAATAATGGAGTACCCTCTTGATGATGTTCCATACCCTGTTTGATTCGATCTATCATACATCCACATTGATAAGAATCCTGCTTGATTGTATCCATAAAATCAATCAGATATTCAATGTTTCTGGTTGCTTCCAAAATAGTCTCGGTTGAAGCCTGGTTATTGACACCCCCAAAGATAGACTCAATAAATTCTCCGTCGTGCGATTTGGCTTTATTCATCTTCTCGTCAATCGTTGCAGATTCTCTTGCATATTTCTCCCCATCTATACAAGAGTCACAGGTTTCCCCGATAAATGTACACATTCCATTTAAGTATTCTAAATAAGCAGAACCTGCGATATTCAAATCCACATCGCAAATCACGCTCTCGGTAACTACTTTGTTGTAATAATTTTCCTGTAATGTATGGTATAAATTTTTGATTTTCGCCCCTTCTCCTTCTCCAGAAGAGAAGAAAGATGGAATCAAATCATGTGCATAATAATTCATAGCAGATTCAAAAATTTCTTTTAAAGAATCGATTGAATCTGCTTTTTGCATATCGGATGTGACATGCTCAAATTTGTTTTTTAACAACTCCATATAATCCATCTTACCAGACACCCCTTTCAGTGATTAAAATAACTGAATCGGAGAGTCTTCGATGTCTTTCCGTGTTTCTGCTACGGCCAGTTTCTTATTGTCACTCTCCAACTCTTTCTTTGCTTTTCTCGTTGCTGTGACACTATCTACTTTAATTGCAGAAGAAACACGCCGTAACTGCTGTGCGAGTTTTTGTTGTTTATCGATAATTTTCTTTCGCTGATCCATAGTAAACGCGGTATTATTTTCTACGGAGAGTTTGTTCATTTCCAGGAACATTGCCTGTGTATCCAGATTTCTGGATAAATTTTTTCGAATGTTATAAAACAGGTAAATGAGTTCTCTGGTTACTGGAACGATCGCGAGTGCAACCAAGGAAATAGCTCCATATCCGATCGCAGCGTCGATACCAATAAAGTTGTTTTTGCCTTTACTTAAGGATGCTTCCAGTAATTTTCGATAATCCATACCCATATTATCTTGAACTCGATTGAATTTCTTCAGCTGTTCAAAGATAAATAAGTTTGCTCGCATTGTGGTGTTCTTAAGTGTAATAGTCATGACTGCTTTGTCAGGACGTTTGATATAATCTGCAAATTCATAGATCAGTGCTGAGGTTGCTTCCACGCACGCATAGGTATACGTATTGTATTCAAGCATGACATAGTCGTTATGTTCTTGAAATCCTCGTTTGTAAAGTCCGGATAAATTACGAATATTTGAAACTGCACTACGAACAACATCGGTATATTCTTTTACGGTAGTTGCTTTTTGCTCTTCTGCCAAAGCATCCATAGTGTCTAATACTTCCATCATCTTAGAATATCCAGAATATTCTACAATCTCACCCTGACTCTTTTCAATGCCACCAAAATCTACATGACCTTTATCAATAATCGCCTGGAACAGTTTTTCCTGATGTTTTCTTGTAACTGGAGAAGAGGCATCCTCTAACATGCAACGGAAGTTTGACATTTCCGTTGCACGCTCTGAGGAGTCTAGCCCAGTTGCAAGAAGACAAGCAGATTCATATGTTGGATCAAAATATCCGTCCATGCCTGTCTCCTCCTGGTCTTAGTTTTTTACTCTGTATATATGGAAGTAGCAGTTAATGTAAATTCTGCAACTCCATATCCCGGTATTACGATCTTGGTTGCTGCGGTGCGAGTCTGACCTGCTTCAGCAGAATCCACTTTACGAGCTGCATATGGGAACATATATCTGACATACGTACAAGCTTCTCCATCCCAAGTTTCCGGAGGAGTCATAGCAAATGTCTGATTCAGCTCATTGTATACAAAAAGCATCTTACTGGTATCTGTAATTGCTTCTTCTCCAGCAGAAATGACAACTCCAATTGCTTGATCAAATCGATCCAGACTAGCAGTTGCAGAATCTGCGGTAAATGTAACAGTGGATTTACTACCTTCCTTTTTGTTTACAACAGCATTTGTAATCTTTAATGGTTTTGGATCATCTGTTACTTCGATAGCCGGAACGCTGTAAGTAATACCACCGACGGTTACCTCAGTAATACCTGTTTTAATATCTGCAAGTGCACAAATAAGAGCAGTTGCTACCATCAGATTATTATCTTCATCTACTTTCCACATCGGAGCAATGATAAATCCATTGTTTCCAATAGAAACCTTTAATTTATCTTTCTTTTCTTTTCGTACATCTCCGATCTGTACGTAAGATAAGTCTGTCGGAATTCCTTTTGCAATGATAAGATAAAAAGAAGCATCATCCAGGATATTTGCTTCATCTGTACCTTCCGGCGCTAAAGATTTTTCATATACAGATTTATTTGCAAATTTGTTATAGTACTTATCACTCATAGCAGTTGAAGCGGTTTTCACACTTTCTGTTGTGACATCTGCTTTAGAAAGATTTGCTACGATCTGTGCTGCAGTGAAGATTGCATCTTCTGCATTTTTTTTGGCTGTTTTTGCCTGATCATTTCCAACGTTGATTCTTACATTTGTTAAACTACTTGGTTTTAACATGATAAAGTTACTCCTTTCTATTTAAAAATTTATAGATCAATGGGCGATCATTCGTCCAATCTCTCTACCAAGTTTATTGGAACTCATGGAAACTTCACGTTCAATAGATTCCAGCGCATATGTCTGGAAAGTAGCATCTCCATCGTATATGATATCCACGGTTCCAAGACCATCATCGCATACAATAAACGTCATCAAATCCAGAGCTTCCATCAGTTTCTTTGCAACGGATTCTTCTCGTAAATCAATCCCATATTTATTCTTCATGTGATCAACCTCGTATGAGGTGACCAGAAGAGTTGCATTTGGAATCAATCCATGTGGCATTGAAAAACCACTCATACCAACTCCACGGCGTTTCATCTTCTTTAAGTTTCCAAACAATGGACTTTTTCCAGCATTCTGGTTGGCTGCATCAAATTTTAAATCATCCATATGAAGAAGGAGATCTTTCACAAAACTGATCTCCCCAGTCGTCCAACGAAGGAATCGAAACAATCCGCTTCGATTCTGAAGGGCATGTTCCAAATTCATGATCATATCGTCAGTGTCAACCAGATGAAGAACCGTCTTAATACCAACTACAACATCCATAAATTGAACAAATTCATCTTCACTGTTAACAACAGAAAGACGAATCTGCACGGCATATGGCGTCATATCATTCATACGCTTGATATCCCCTTCGGTTAATTGTGGACCTCGCATAGCACCTGTCATATTCTTGGTGATATCAGACTGGAGTTTTCGACTGCTGAGTTGCTGAGATTTTAACTGACCATCTAAAATTGCCTGTGTTAAATCTTCTGCGTTAGACGAATCTGAATCCGCTTCGAAAATTTCTTTCATCTCAGAACTCATATTTACTTCAGATAGATACGGTTTCAATGCTTCTTGATTGGATTCAAAAAGCGTTGTTACCTTTGGATCTGTCTGATTGATCAAAATGAAAAAGTGTTTGCTAGGATCTGAATATACTTTGTACTCTCCTGTATACACCTTTTCCATATATACTTCACGCTCATCAGCTGGAACAGCCAGATCGGCGATGGCCTGTTCAAATTTAATATTTTGATGGAAACGTTTTAAAAATTGTGTCGGAGAACTATCCATAGACATATTCATGGTTGAATTGTTTCCAAGTGCAATCTGTGTATATCCTGCATACACACGATCCATCATTCGAGTACATGCGGTTGCCATATCAATAGGGCATGATTTTGGAATGATCATCGGAAATTGAAATGTGGCATCTTTTGCACGGCGAATCATTGATTTTCCTTGAATATTACTCTGGGAAATCGTATTCATCATTTTCGGAGCCTTTCCGATCGCTTTAAATAAGTCACCCAAGTTTCCCATTGATTTCGTCACTCCTTTCTTTAATTTCTCTTTAACGAACTGTTTTAAGCCCACAAATCACAGGCAAAAAGCTATTTTACCTTAGACGTTCTTCTAAAAAAAACAACATAAGGAGGATTTAGAAACATGGCTAAAGCCGATGAAATTTTCAAACAAAACGCAAAAGAAATTTTAGAACATGGAACCGATACCAGGGGACAAAAAGTAAGACCCCATTGGGAAGATGGTACTCCAGCGTATACGAAAAAAGTATTTGGAGTAACGAATCGATATGATCTTCGAGAAGAATTTCCGCTTTTAACTTTACGAAAGACTGGATTCAAAAGTTGTGTAAATGAGATACTCTGGATCTATCAGAAATGCTCTAATAACATCAAAGATTTAAAACCTCATATCTGGGATGAATGGGCAGACGAATCCGGATCTATCGGGAAAGCGTATGGATATCAAGCAGGTGTTTTAGTTCCATATCCACAAGGTACTATGAATCAGATCCAGAAGGTTATTTATGATTTAAAGCATACACCATTTAACCGTCGTATTTTAACCGACCTATACGCAATCCAAGATCTTCCGGAAATGAGTCTCTATCCTTGTTGCTATGGTTGTACCTATAACGTTACCGATGAAGGGTACGACAAACTCGTTTTAAATATGGTTTTAAACCAAAGAAGCAACGACATGATGGCAGCAAACAATTGGAACGTCGCACAATATGCTGCACTTTTAACAATGGTTGCACAGGTTTGTGATATGATACCAGGGGTTCTTCTGCATGTAATTGCAGATCAGCATATTTATGATCGTCACATTCCGATGGTAGAAGAATTGTGTACCAGAGACGGATTTCCAGCACCAAAGGTTACTTTAAATCCAGATATCAAAAACTTTGAAGATTTTACAGAAGATGATTTCACTGTGGAAAATTATCAGACTCATCCACAAATCAAAGATATTCCAATTGCGGTATAAAAAAGATGGAAGATAGTTTACGCTATCTTCCATCTCTCATTTATTTGTTATGTTTACCCATGGCATATTCGGATGCCAGATTACGGATTTCACGAAGAGGTTTTTTCTTGTTGTTTAAGAAGCTCTCTTCAAATACATTCCATGTATATTCTGCAACAGATTCTACAAATGCTGCATACATAGGATCGTTGTTATCCGTTGTCAGACCATACTCTTCTAATGCATGGTAGGTATAGGATTCTGTCATCAGATCTTCAGAACGCTCTGCATTTCCGATCATAATACCCTGTAAAAGAGTTGGCTGGAACACGCTTGCATCATTCTTACGACGCATCTGCAGAGCTCGTTCAATTGCAGACTCAGATGTTACGTTCAGATCATTTGCAAGTTCTTTTTCCAATTCTTTATTTTTTTCTTTTTCTTCTCTTGCACGAGTAATTTCAGATTCCGCAGTAGACTTTACAGTATTACGAATTAAATCCGTAATATCATCAATTTCCATATCTTTGGAAATAATATCCATGCGAGTCTGCATTTCCGGATCCATTTTAAAAACCAATTCTTCTGGTTTATAATTTTTTGGATCCAGTCGTTTGTCCATATACTGCTTATCCACTTCTTTACAAACAGCTTCTACAACTTTTCTGCAGCGATCTCCACAAGTTCCCTTCTTGATGGTTTCTTTAAAATACATCAAAAGATCTTCCGGAAGATGATCCGTACCTTTGGTACACAGATCAGATCCACAGGCATTCTTATATTCATCGCTTAATGGAACTGCATTCTGATAACAGTTTCCAATGACATACTTTAAGCATGCATTTTTTCCTTTGTCACATTCTGCATCCAATAAGTTTCGTTTATAAACATCAGAGTTGTAAAACGCAGCCATTTGATCATCTTTCTGTTTTTCCTGGTCGACTGAATTGATGAAATCCATCACTTTATCAGTACCAGAAATCTCTACTGGTTTTGTAAACATACGTTTCACCCTTTCTTTCAGGTTTTCACTTTACCTAAATGTTTTTAGAGGAGTTATCAGTAACTTTCAACTTCATATTCGTTGATGATGATATTTTCGGTATCAACCGTTAACATTTCCGGCACATACATCATACGTTCTCGTTTTTCCAAATCATTCACATCTTCATGAATAACTTTAACGGACTGGTATTTGGTCGGATAGTTGTTGATATTCAAAAATCGAATGTGATCCACGCACGCAAAGTTTGTTTCTACTTTTCGCATTAAATTCGAAACATGCACGTAGTTCACACCTTTGTCGTTTAATCGTTCAATCTGATCTTTGATATATTGCTTAATCTTAGGAACCATACCATCTCGATCCGTACCTGGTACAAACCACATATCAAAACGAATCTTTAGATTTACCGTATTTAAGATTTCATCATTATCTCCAATACCATAGTTCTTAGATTTTCCGTATGTATTGTACCATTTTACATCAATTGCAGTAACATTACGGAGTCGATTATTGATGATATTTACAATCCATCGATAATAATAACTAAAGCAGTTTAAGAAGATTTTAAACTGATCTTTGTTAAATGGAAGATCCCATTTGATAAGCGGAATGGATCTCATATAGGTATCCATGATATCATATATGAAATTTCCGTCTTTGTCTTTTGCCGTATAATCCATAAACTGTAAATCAGATCGTACGTAATCAAGAGGATACATAAACGTTGCTTTAGTTGCTCCAGTACTGTATTCATTGGTCCAAACATATCCGCTATAAGACTTGTTGTAGGTAACGAATATATTATTCGTTTGCTCTTCGGTTGCTTCGACCAGTCCTTCCCTTGTTTCATCGTATACTCGACGATATAAGGTCACAAATCGGATACTGACATTGTCACATGGAACGAGAATATCATCATTTCCGGTCATATTCCAGATGGTTCTCCATTCTTTTAACGTTCCATCTTTACGTCCGGCTGTCACAACATCAACCGGTACATTTGCATCAATCACTTTGTTATTTTTATCATACTTCTTATAAATCGTATGATCTAGGGTTTCCATGTAATACTCACCCGTTTTGGCATTTCTCCACTTCACTTCATCCAACAAACGAAGACGTCCATCAGAAGTCATATGGTCATCTGTGTGAATATTGCTGATAAATTCAAACATACCAGAACCGGTTTCGGTATCGTATCGATGAGGAATCAGCTCCGTAAAACAAATATCTCTTCGATCATCAGAAATGACCATCAAAATACGAAGATCATTTTCTACGACCTTATAAGGGTCATCAAAGATATATTGTGGGATTCCATAATTTGGATCATCCGGGTCTTCAATATCCGGTAAGCGATCAACCAGTGGATGATCTGCAGCAATACCAATACTTGGCGCAATCTGCATACGAATGTAGTACCGCTTATCCTCTTCAAACTCACGGGTCACTTCAAACCACTGAGAAATAAACTGTACATAAGATTCTTCATTCAGTCCGGTAAAATCAAGTTCGACTCGCATATCCACGAACGGTAAATACATATTCACCAAGTTTGGATTTTTTGTAAACCGAATCAAGAATGGATTTGTATATAGGAATTTTCCATTTTGTGGATCATCGAATTGCTGCAACTTTTTGGGATCTGATGTAAATACGTTTAATTTATCATCAATTCCTTTTCGGCGTTTAAATTCCGCAAACGATGCAGGACGATTTAAATAGTCTGGAAGTTCTTTGTGATCGATATTCAATGGAATGTATGGAATCGTACCATTTTTAATAGCTTCCTGATACTCCTTCCACAATTCTTCTTGTAATTTGGTATCTCGAAGAAAATCAGCATCGAAAATCTCTCCCTCTGTAGAAGATTTTTCAGAATAACAAAAAAGCCGTCCTGGATCCAATGTATAGACATTTTCTTCCGGATTTGTCATTTCCGATAAGTTCATCGAAATATTCAAGCAGTTTGTTTTGAATGCTAATGCATTCTGGGACTGATAGATGACCATGAAAGCGGAGTAAACTCGTTCCCGAATATCATCTCGCAATTTGGTAACCAAGATGTCGGAATTTCCATAACGATATTTGAAGTTATTGAAGAACTCCTGTAAATCGTTATCGGTGGTGAGTGCATTTGCAGTCCGATAGCCTTCTACCGTCAATGCCTGTAACGCATCCATTTCCATACGATCCAATCCACCTTCTGATGCAGAAAGAGGATAAGAGGACATCGCAAATTTTTCCTGGTAATCGTAACGATCCGACTCTGTAATAACTTCAATATTATTACCACGATAAATCTCAAAATTTCCTTCCGATCCTAATGTGGTATATAAGGTCACTTCAATCTCAGAATTAAAGTCTGGCATAAAAAATCCATCTTTGCTATTGAAACTAAGTCGAAGCGTGGAAGAATCGTGAAGCTGATAATAACAAAATGCCTGCGTAATGGGTTGTGAATATACAGGAAGGGTATTCATCTGTGTATAGAAGTCGTCATCTGTCGCAGATTTATACATGACATCAAACCCACATAAATTTCCTTCAAATGGAATATCCACAATCGGATAGTTGACCGTACTGTTATTAATGATACTTTCATCGACAACGGTACGTGTACATTGATGCATGGTAACCTCTAATGAGAGATATCCATGTCCATCTCTACGAATTTTAATATACGGATTATCCGTCTCAGAAATACTATTTACAAGAGCATCAAATACATAATATGCGCTGTAAATATAATCTTCTCCAGTATCCGTTTTCTTTTTTGCAATTTTTAATTGGATATCATAATCCAAGGTAAACGGTTTTTCTTCTACATAAACCGTCGTATCGCGGTCAATGAAAAAATAGTAATATCCACTATCTTTGTCATATTCCATATTGGCCCGAATTGCAGATTCTTCTAAGACGAGAAGAAATAAACAACTGGCTGCAGAAGAAAACATATCAGTGAGCTGAAAGATTGCCGCATGAGAATAGATACTCTCTGGAATCTCTGCTCGGTTTGGAAACATCTCTCGAAAATATACAGAACCTGTATTAAACACGTCCTCTGTAATATTGGCGATTTGTTCGTTCGTATATCCTACCATACCTACTGTTCGTTTACTAATATCGGTATCAGGATAATAGGTATCTAATAAGGCGTTTCCATAGTCTTTGGTAGCAAAGTTATCGATATAACTTCGATCTACGTAAGTACCGTCCATTGCGGTTGCCATATATGAATCACCTCCTATTATTAATCTACATCATTGAAACGTAATAAGAATTTAATACGTCCATTCTTATAACCACTTCCACCTTCATAAACGGTCTGAATAAATGGACGCCCAACCCAACTTTGTCCGGCTGTACCGAATTCTTTATTGTACACCGGAATGTACTGAACTTCTTTGGAGGAAGCAAAATTTCCAAGATTGGAGTTATAGTTAAACTCCGTAATGGCATTAATATTATAGTCTTCTTTCCAAGAAAAGTTGAATTTCACATCCAAAGAAATTTGTGACGCTAAGGTTCCGGCAGACCAGGAATATTGGGTTGATGGGACACTGGATGGATAGACTCCATAGTATTTTGACCAGAATAAAATCGTCTCTCCATCTTCTGCTGTTAGTATATAATAGACCGCTCCAACATAATCCAACAAATGATTTACAATGCTCGTATCCGTTGGATAGTATTTTCCCGTATAAACCCCTTCAATATAATCTACCCACAATTTTAAAAGTCGATAGATGGATAAATTTCGATCATCTTGAAACGTAATCGAAAAATCTCCAGCCGTACGACTCTCTACTCCATGCTTACCATAAGAAACTTTATATCCGGTATAGCCGGTGCCATACGTATCCGTATTGATGTATTCATCACTTAAGGAAAAGGATTTTGCGGCATTAGACAAAATAAAGGAAAACTGAGTTTCCTGATTATTTACTCCTGCCGAAAGCTCTTTGATAATAAACGGGGAGTTGGATGCCGCATACATGTAGTCTGCATTATCTGCAAACTGTCCACTCATAGATTGCCCAGTGGACGTATCCAGCATAATATTACACTGAGGTTTTACAAAAAATACATGTGCGAACGTTCGTTGCAGTTGAGAATCTGGTACTGGTAATTTGAAACGATTATACTTTGTTGCAGATAGTTTCAAGTAATCGTATGCACCGCCCTCATAAATACCAAGAGAATGGATCAGCTTTTCACGACTTTTTCCAGCCCCTTCTTCATAAAGATCAGTGTACATGGTTGTATTAATATTTTTCCAAGGTCGATCCGGAATTTCCAATAAGGTATCATTTAATGGTGTAGAATGTTTCAATCGTTCCTCTGTCTGCCATGCTTTTGGGATCTTTTTCCCCTCTTCATCACGAATAAATTCTCCATTTGCATCTTTTTTGTAAGACGATGGAGCAATTGCTAGGGTTCCATCTACATCGTAAACCGTATTGGCTCCCTGTAAGTTATACGCAGATGCTTCTGCTTTTTTCTTGCTTGCGGCAGTTACGGCTTCTTTACTTTGATAAAGACCGTATTTCGATGCACTTTTCAAATCCTGTTCAACGGCTTTTAATCCATATAATTTCGAATTTGATTGTGTATTTGCATGAACACTTGTGGGAACGTTCGAATTCTTCGCAATATTGCTTTTTAATTTATTCATAGCAGAAGCTCTAGCGGCACTAACTTTATTATTTGCGGTAGCCCTAGCCGCTTTTTTTAACGCTATGATTTGTTTGGGTGTAAATCCTTTGGTGTAAAGTTTACTCATATCACCAATTCCAGCAATGGAAGTATTCTTTACACTGTTTTCAAACTTGATCGTCTGTTTTTTTCCATTTTTATCCGTAATCGTTACGGTTTTACCATTTGCACTGATTTTCAAAGTCGGGGTAATCGTACCTTTGATCAGTTTCGTTACCTGTTTTTTGGTAAGTTTCGAGGTATCTAACCAACTTCCAATCGTTCCCTTTGCTTCCGTATCCTTGATGATGATATTCGTCACGTTGGATGATTTCCGATCTGCTGCTGCTTGTGCTTTCGCAGTATCGTACTTTACAGTACTATCCATTATCCAGACGTTATATAAAGGATTACTGGTGTGCCCTTTCTTTGTTCCAACGGTTAACTTTACCGCAGTATTTCCGTTAAGAATGGTTTGCTTGGAAGCAATAACACCAGAGGTACTTGTGCTTGTTTTACTACCATATAACGTCGATATTCGTTTTCTGGTTTTCGCACCTTCATCCTTCGCATAATCTGCATTCGTACCTTTGTCGTTTTCCAGATCCCATCGGGAAACCTTTGTTTTATTTCCGTTTTTATCTTCAATCCAATACCAACCATCGGAATATGTGGTATGCTCTTTTTGATAGTTGGTGATTTTCTTTTTCTCTTTTTTTGGATTATTCGAATTTTTAGTAGCATTCTTTTTCGGATCTTTCGCTACTCCTACAGTTGCATTATTTGCAATTGCCTGCTGTACTTCCGATACGATTGCAGTCGAATTCTTTTTATTTTGATTTTTCTCCTTCATAGAAGATCTTGATTGATTTGTATTTTTCTTAGCTGCCATAATTTCACCTCACTTTATAAGGCTCGTCACGTTAACCAAATGTTTTAAGGTGGGAAAATAGCGATGCTTTAGGGTTTATCCTATATTTTTAATCCTAGTGATATATTATTTTTATGGGTTTAGAAAAGAAAAAGGAGGTTTATACATGTCGACAAAATTAAACCTAATCGTAGACACTGCTTTTAATGTTGTGGACCGAGCATTAAAAGGGGAAGTAGGTCATTTCTTGTGTGGGGAATACCTGGATGGAACTACAAGATCGGTTCCAGATGCGTTATCAGGAGAAATGAAAAGTCCGAAACAAAGAAAGAAAGATGCGAAAAGAGAACGAGAAAAAGAAGAACTTTACAAGGAAGCAAAATCTTCTAAAAAGAAAAAAAGTAAACCCAAAAAGAAAAAGAAAAAACGGAAAGTAAAATTGACTTTCTAGTGAATACTTTACATTATATTACGGAGTCATAACAAATTCCGTAAGAAGATGGCATCAACCGCAATTGCATCCGTCACTGGATGAGGTGACAAAGAATCAAGAGAACTTCATACCAGAGTTCTCTTGATTCTTTTTTATCCAAGCGCAGCACGAAACCGCATACGCTCTTCGTTAAATGCAATAAGCAATTCTTCTTGATCAGTTACAACATCTTTCTTTTTTGGAATTAAACTATATAAATCACGATCCATTCGAACCATGATCGCGTTATCAATCGTTCGTTTTCCAACATATTTGGCAGCATATTTATCTGCCTCCGATTCGATTAAAATATAAATTAATTCATCGTCATCCATTTCTTCTTTAAATGGACTTTTTTGTACCATCCATTTGTATTTCTGTATTTGTTTCGCCATACGTCTCGCATCGATACTATCATTTTCTTTATCGATGGTACCAAAGTGACCATTTGCTAAATGTCCAATTTCATGATAGATGATTGCTTTTTGGACGGCTCTTGGATATTTTGCGAAGGACTGATCTACAAATACTTCTGTACCAGACCGGTTATAAGCACTGTCCATTTTAATAACTGGAACTTCATGAACGTGAATTTCTAAATCTCCAAAATGATAAGTTGCAATGATTGGAGAATTCTTTTCCATTTCCAAACGTTTTTTCATAGACCATTTGGAACTTTGTTTGATGGATTTGATTTCGTCTTTGGTAATTTCCTCTGTCACCATGTTACAAGAAGCAATCTGAAATGCGTTTAGATTATACATCGTTGCAATTGCATGTTCTTTAATGACTGCCTTTAAGGATTTCACCAGTTTTACAATCATTAATTGAGATAAGTTCTCTGTCTTAGTTCGGTTCCACATAAGTCGAAAATGTTTCAGCTCATAAGAAATCTCTCGCATCTTCTGATCCGAAGCTTCTTCCCACGTTTGTACCCAGTCGTATAACGTATCGTACGAAACAGCCAAAATTTCTGTCTTAGAAGATTTGTCTACCGTGCTCATGACATCCGTTAAGTATGCTTTTACATAAGAATCCAGCCATTCATACTTACTCTCTTCTTTCATAAGTTTGCAAACACCTTCAATGATACTATGAATGTATTCGGTATCTTTTGCCGCAAGAGTATCACAATATCGAGTCCATACAGGATTTTTATTAAAATAATCCTTGTTGTGTTCGATTGCTTTTAGATGCCGTTTAATCTCCGACTGCTTTTTCTTTTCCGATAATAATTTCTTTACCGAAACGATATAGTCATCCAATAGTAAAACACATCGAGCTAAAAAATTTGATATCTGAGAAGGAATATCAAGCACTCCTTCCGTTACTAACATCCCATCAATACTTTGATCAAATCGTACATCCAGTGTAAGAATATCCACATTTACACCTCCTATCTGTTAATCGATTGTAAAATTGAGTAGAGAAACTATTACTCCCCAGTTTTAGTTTCTCTACTCAATCTTTTAGTTGTACAATAAGCGTATGTACGTTTTTTTCTTTTGTTCTTTTGTAAAAATTAAGAACCGAAATATCTCTGTACAAAGTCCCTTCTTTTCTAATGTATGAGATACTTCTTTTTCTTTCGCATCGACTACTATTTCTGTCTGCTTCGTATTCACACGAGGTGCCAATCCGGCATCTTCTAAAGTAGAAAAAATGTCATTCATGATAGAAGATCCACTTTCTCTACACTGGTCATACGATGCATTTAAACTATACTCTGTCATCGTCGATCCCCTTTCCGATTAATTATTTATACTACGCTAATTATAGCATTATACACTGGTTTTGTTTATAATAAAAAATTAAGAGACGAATACATTGATGTATTCGTCTCTTACAGTTATTGTATTTACTCTTCAATATACTGAATCCAGAAACCACCATCAATCAACTCAGCTGGAGCGGTATCTCCATCACCAGCTAAAAGATTTTTGTACATATCAGCACGAATATCTGTTTCAAGCTGTTTAATACGTTCTTCAAAGTTTGCCTTTGTAACGTAATCATCACTTGCCTTATTGATATCTACAATATCCTGTTTGATCTCATTGATCTGAGTCATGAGTTTCTTCTGGTCACCCTCATAGACAGAAGTATCAATCTTAGTTGCAAGAACTTTATTGGTCGCTTCAATCTTATCATTCGCAGCCTGGATGTAATTATGAACATCCATTAAGGTCTGGAAATCTTCCGGTGCATCAGCAAAGAAGGTAGCCAATTTCTGTTTTACCGTGTTAAATTCTGTCTGATCAACCTTTAAGTCCACAGACTTTTGAACATTGTCCAAGATCTCAGTCAGAGAAAATTCTTTACGAAAAATCTGGTCGGTAGTTGTACGAACCATCAGGTTATAGATCACACTATCGACCTTTTTACTAAGAACTACAGGGATATCAATCATAGTTTCTTGTTTTTTCGCCATAATTAATTCACCATCCCATCTTAAAGTTTTGTGATATCAAAACCGGTTGTATAGCGTACGTAATCTCCAACGCTAATATCCGGGATATCAAGAAGTACTTTTTTCTTTCGTACCATGGTATCTGGATCGTATTTTGCATCTGATAAGCCATCCTCTACAACTAACAGTGCATTCGGATTTGTCTGGATGCATCGTTCATAATAATAATAGAATCCATTATTATTTGCATCATATTTTCCATCTGCATCTGGATTAGAGTCTGTTGGAGGAAGTATCGGTTTATCGTCATCTCCTCCTGGTGCTGGATCAGGATTTGGTTCCGGATCTGGACTTGGATACTTGTTGTTAAGATTCTCCTGTAAAATATCTTTTACCGTCTGATCATCATAAACAACGATTTGATTACCTAATATCAAATGCATATTCAAAGTAATCTTTCTTGGATAAAACGATACGGAAAATTCACCAAACTCAATCTTAGCAGCTGCTGTAGAATATACCGGAATATTATACTTTAACATGCACTGAACGGTATGAGAATCATACGTATAAGAATTTCCTTCTATACTATTGTGAACACCAAAGCATTCACTATTCATCGGATCTGTACACTGAAGAATGCAAATATCATTAATTTGCATCGTGTACTTCTCGCCATACGTATTTGCCATTATTCCAAATGGAACTTTATTGGTGACAGCAAATGTAATTTTTGGATCGAAGAGCTTCACTCTTCGATATACCAATTCGTTATTTACCGCGCAACCCAATGGAAGGATTCCATCTACCGGATCTAACGTTTTGCTCGTACAAGAATGATTAATTTCAGATCCTTTTTCATTATAAATTGAATAATCAACAAATAACACATACCGATCTGCAATTGTCTCAATTTCAGTGATCTTATCGTTTTTAAGATCTGCTTCCATTTGCTTATATAAACTACGATTGGATTGCAGGTCTGCATAGTCAACCCCATTTACCCACATATTTGCAACCATCTCTCGAGCCGCATTGTCATATTCCAAAGAAGAATGGGTTCGATAAGAGCGTGCAATATTTCTTGGGATATTGGTAGATTGATCAACTTTCATATACCGATCTGCGATCTTCGCATATATTGCTTTATTCGCCATTCGTTGAACCTACCTTTCTATACATTTTTTCCGGTTAAAATCCGAATCAAAATCTTCCAAGTATTCCAGTGTAATTTCAATACGTGGTTTAATGGAATAATACTTGCGAAGCGTCCCTTCAACAATGTTCTTGTCATCTGCAATGATTGTATCGTTGATCATATCACAGTATGTCTTCGCCAAATTATCCCAATCTGGTTTCGCCATCGGACGTATGAATCCGAGTTCTGCCGCCAATTGTTCCACAGATCTCATAGTGCTTGGAATAGGTAGAAATACCTTACAGTCGAATTTTACCGAAGTTTGTATTAATTCAATGTCCTCTCTGTTTTTCAGGTAGAACTTAATAAATTTATTATGATCAGATGCGCCTTTAACATAAAAATGCACATTTCTTCCTCGCATAAACCCTCTCGGTCGTGGTGTTGCTTTCGGAATCACGTAAAAGGTAAACGTTTCTTTTTTCCATTTTAATTTTGAAATACGTTGAATAAAGGGAAGAAATTGCTCTTCCCATTTATTGGATTTAAACGACGAAATCAGGAAATGGAGACGATCATCAGCATCGTCTGGAATACTTCCATATTTTTCATCGTAAAGTTTTTTTAATACTGGTATTTCCATAAAAATCTCCTTTAAAAACCTTCAATTTCTCTCATCGCATATGCAAATTGTTCCTGGAAAAGTCCCGTTACGGTTTGTGGGATATCGGTCATACGATCCTTAATCAGATTCATTGCCAAATTAATCTTGGTTCCAATCTGAGGATATACCAATGACATTCCACACGTATTTGCAAGATATTCAATTAAGCTTGTATTTTGTAAAAACAGAATTGGATTTTGCTGCGGAGACATGCTAAGATCACTATATAAATCTGCAATCGTAAAACTGACATCAATCTCATTTGGCATACCATCTACAGTCCAAGACTGTTCACTTACGCTTTTGTTAATCTGCATATCTGTTATCATTCCAAGGTTAATATTACACACACCATCCATAAATGCTTTTACAAGAAATGGGGAACTGTACGTATTTGCAGTTGCTTGTTTTGGAATTGCTAAGCAAATCAAATGCATCAATGGAACCAGGTTATCCATATAGAGTCCAAACTTACTACCATAAGGTGCTTTCAAATGTACTGTAAAAGAATAGGTAGTTGGACGTGAGGATGATTTATAGATATCTGGCATAATTACATTTTCACCTTTTACAACATTTCCAGTTAAATTCAAGATTCTGGAGAGTATGGAGGTGACATTGTTTCCATTTAACGACTGTGAGATAGAATCCGTGGCAGCGTTTGCAAGAGTTGTTAAATTATCCCCAATATCTTCAGATCCTCCTGAATTTACAAGAAACGCAACTTCTTTTAACATATCAGATCCATTATCGAACGCACTCTTTAACATGGAGGTTCCAGTTTCATTGCTATAAGATTCTGAAAATCCAGATGACGGATCAACACAAAATCTTACATATTGCATGTTAGTTAAAGTATCATAAAGTGCCTCCAGTGGACTTGTGCTACTCTCATCATCCGCAGATTTTAGATTCACTTCCGCTTTTCCACTTTTATCAACCGTCACAGTTCCATCTTCGGTTGTCTGATATAAAAATGAATGATCTCCTAGGGTATCTTTTGATTTTACCGTCACCGTATATTTTTCGGTTTTCCATTTTCCAGTTTTCTTATCTTTTACTCTTCTCGTATGTTTCTCCTCTTTCCAACCATAGTTGGAAGTGAAAATACTTTGATTCGTAGTTTTCATGGAAGACCTGGCACTGCTATCTGTCATAGAAGCCGAACCAACTTCATTATCACACCAATATCTCCAGTTAAATTGCTGCAGTGAGACACCATTTATCGTTTCTTCTAATTCCAAAAAAGTCGCAATGGTACGACACATAATATTGACATATTGAATATAATCACTGTATGCTGGTGTGAAATCATAGTATCGTAGAGTATCTCCACTATCTTTGGTGAGAGCATCCACGACTAAAGATGATTTTGTTAAGTTTTCAAATCCGTTTGCCGCTTCCGCTATATATTTACCCATAGAGGCTTGTTCGGATTTTGATTTCCCTGGAAGATAGTATGGGTTACCAGGAATCATAGTTAAAATCGGTGCTTCCATTCGTATATTTCGAAGATACGAACGCCCGACAGTTTTTGATAAATCTGTATATCTTGGATCTACAGAATCTGGAAATTGATATGGTAATGCAAATACACGTAATCCAAGTTTAAACATCGTTTCATTTGCCATATGGTGATCCCTCCTTAAACGTTTAAAAGTAGGATAAGACGCACCTGGCGCCTTACCCTACTGTTTTTAAAGCTTATTTTCCGGCCGCTATTTTCTTTGCTAATTGAGCATTTCGAGTTGGTTTAGAGCCTTCAGACTTAAGTGTTTGAACGGTTCCTGTAGAACCTCCATTTCCCGTTACAACAACGTTATTTCCTGTTTTTAAATTTGCAAGAAGCTCGGTTGCTTGAGAAAGTCCACTTGCACTCTTACCTGTATTCTCCGCAATGATTGCTAAAATCTCTAACATGCATCTTAGCAGCTCCGTATCATTTCCAGAACTTTTAGCGGCATCTGCACGACTCATAATTTCTGTAATACTACTTACAGAGTTGTATCCTGTCGTACTTGTGTAGTTATCTGTGTTTACATAAGCACCCCGTCCACCAGCTTTACGCTGATTCTGAAGATCCAGTGCCTGCTGATAAGCCTGTGATCTCTCGTCACGTCGTTGTGCTCTTGTAATTGCACGTGCACTTTGAGTCGCTCTTGTTGGTTTGTAGTTTCGAACACGTACTGCATTGGCAGAGGTATCACCTTGTGCTCGTAAAATTGCGATCTTACGAAGTACTTTCGGATCTGCCAAATGACTCGTACCCATACCAGATCCACCTGCTTCTGGAGTTACTCCATCTGGTCTTGGATCTTCATCTTTGTATTTCTGGTAATACTGCTCATAATAACCAGAAACATCACCATCACCCTTATCACCAAAGAATTTATAGAAGGTATACTTCGCATCTAGTCCACGACTAGAATTCTGAGTGATCAGTGTTTTGTGTTTCACATACTGGGAACGATCTTCGGAAGAACCATTACCCCAATGACCTGCAATAGCAGCATCTAATGGGAACATATCATATTCCGTAACATATCTTGGAAGGGTACGTTTACCTTTTCCCATAACCTGATCGATGGCATCATAAACAGCTTGTGGTGGATTCATCGCATATGCTGGGAAATCATCATCGCCATAATGCCCATACCATCCACTTGTCTGCACCATCTTATATAAGGCATCTCCAGTACTTGGATTATTCATCTGAACCTCGTTCAGGTTTACCATATGAGATGCGGAATCCAGGTTTGTAGAATAATCGTCGCCACCATTTTCTCGAGTAATGGTACGTGCAATATATTTCTTCTGTGCATCTGTAAGAGTATATGTCGGATAATTACCATTTAGTAAGGATCCTCCGGTACTCGTACCAGTGCTTGTTGTCGCATCTGTGGTTGAGGAAGATGATCCGCTTGAAAACAGACTGCTAAAATCAGTATTCCAATTACCAGTCAAAGCACCTTCCATTGCTCGTGTACCAAGCGCACTATATACAGTACCCATACGATCCATAATAGAATTACTTGTACTTGCATTTCCAGTAGCAGTACTAGCAGCATTTCCTGTTATAGACGAAGTAGATCCCGTATTCGCACCGTTTGCAGATTTTCCTTTACCATCGGTAAAGGTATTTTGAACTTTGTATTTACTCTTATCCGGAGCATTTACATTATAGGTAGCATTCTCATCCAGGTATCGAACCACCTGAATCCAAGTACCGCCACCCCAACTAAGACGATTGTCTTGGTATCCTTTCATTTCATGAATCTTTGGACCGATTCCACTTCCATGTCCAGCGAGCTGACCATTGCCGATATACATTTCAACATGTCCACTCTCACCAGAAGCACCGTGACTGTAGTAGAAAATCAAGTCTCCAGGAAGCATTTTAGATTCATCTGGATACGTATCGGTCTTAGTATTTGGTCCATCTACAACAGTACCAGCGTCAATCATATCGCCAGTGTAAGAACCAATTACTTTTCCAACGGCAGTTTCGTAGATTTTACAACACGTAGAAGAGCAATCACCATAACCATTGCCATCCACACCTTCCATAACTCTGGAACGGTCTCCACTTTGTGTATACGTATTCTGACCGATCAGGCAGAGCATCCATCCAACGATTGCTTCACGCGCATCCGCTGCACTTCCACCTTTTCCACCTCTCATACGGTTCAGAAGTTTATTCATTCCACGTCCACCGGTTAATTTATTCATAGCACGAAGGAATCGAACTCCGAATCCCCCTTTAGATCCACTAGCAGAAGCATATTTATTATACCACTTCATACCATTTGATCCTCTTTGTGCTTCGACTGCACTACTTTGATCTTTAGCACCTTCAAATTTATGAAGTACTATATTGGAAGCATCCTGTACTGAAGTAGCTGATTTCAAAGAGGTATATACGCTCGAATAGCTTCCTTTCATTTCTTCCAATAACCAATCAAGTTGAGTTCCAAGATCACCAATAGATACATTACGAGATTTTACCAAATCATAAAGCCCTGATTTACGGTTTTCACTCGTCCATTGTGCAAGACCATATCCCCATACTTTACCAGGTTTTGGATTCAAAAACTCACTCTTACTAATTTTACCGCTGTCAATGTCAGCTGTATATTGAGCATCTGAAGTTCCTAGTATTTTCTCGAGAGAATTTTCCAAATTCGTCGGTTCCATACCAGATTCAGCTTCCAAGTTACCCATAAGACCAGCTGCACCATATGGTGTCATACCAGCAGTTCCAACCAAATAATTGTAAATCTTTTCAGTGTTACTATTTCCAGTAAGACCAGACGTACTACCTATAGTGCTGGAATCCGCTGATGAGGTGCTGGTAGATGCGGACTGCTGAGTGAAATCCATATTCCAGTTTCCTGTCAATGCACCTTCGAGTGCTTTACTACCAAGCAGTGAGAATACATTTCCAATTTTACTAATCACATCTGTCTCAGATGTCGTAGTATCTGTTGTTGTAGCGGTACTAGCTCCAGGAATACTCTCAGTAGAAGTAATACTACTAAGATCACCAATCGAACCTTTTCCGTCTTTCGAGAAGGACCAGAAATTATGACCTTCACTTGTAAATACAGATGGGTCATAGGTTGTTTCGGAACGAGCTTTTGAAGCTGGGTCGTTTACAACTACTTTACCATCTTTCAAGCCAACCAATGCAATAAAGTGACCACCCTTTGTAAAGGTACTTGGTCCCATAGATGCAATCACAGGTTTCTTATTGCTAAGTGAGTTTGTTAATTTGGATCCATCAACTCCCAAAGACTCTGTATCAACACCGTACTTTTTACCAATTGCGGAGAAGAAATCCCAACTTGTTCCATCGTTAGCAGTACGATAACCATTATCTGTAGAGAACTTACAAGTATCTACAGGTGTTACATTCGCTCCATATGAACGAAGAATCATCGCCATAGAAGTTGGTCCACATCCAGACGTACCGATTGTCTGAGAATTATCCCCAACCGAAGTATATACCGTATCGCTCCAACGTGAATCCGTCTGCATTAAGAACGGGAATCCATTTAGCATATCTTCTCCAGTTGCAGAACCAACCGCACTAGATGAAGATGTTGAAATCGTTCTCTGGCTATCTAATTTATCATTACCTGTACTTGCATTCTTTGGAGCGTTTGAATTTCCATTTTGTAATCGTTTTGGTGTTGGCTTTTTACCATCTGTGGTTTTTCCATATCCACCGAACGGAAGAATTAATCTTCTTCGTCCACCAATACCATATCCACCATTTCCAATTGACCATGCAGAACCAGTGTATTTTGTAAGTTCTTCTGGTTTGTAAGATCTTGAATATGCTTTTCCTCGCGGATCGTTTACACGAATACGACCATTTGCATCTTCTCCAACTGCAACAACATAGTGTCCTGCAGCAGTATAAGGTGTTCCAGTTCCTGTACTTGTTCCAGATAACACAACTTCATTTCCATTTTTCAAAGAATCATGGATGAAGTTTGCATTTGGAGCATATCTCTGTTCACTATCTAATCCAAAGGTCGTTGCTGCACCAGATACAAAATTCCAGTTTGTTCCAGTGTTGTCACGTGTTCCGGTTTTTTGTGCAAGGGCTGCCATTTGTGTTGGATCCACTGCATTACCAGTCATATCAGATACAACCATCGACATAGCAGCAGGACCGCATCCACTATTTCCAAGAGTACCACCATCGTTGTTGTACTCGTATTTATTACTTGCCCAACGAGTATCCGTCTGTGAATAGTAGGAATGCCCATTCACTTTATCCGGAGCGACTGTCTTACGACCAAATCCACCTCCGCGTTTTCGATGTTTCTTTGATGCGTTTGAAGTACCGAATCCACCTCCAACTGCAGAAGTATCTGCAAACATCGGTAAGGTACCATAATCATCTTCACTAAATCCGGCTATACCAAATCCACCACCGGTACCATAGGATTTTTTCGATTCCACAGTTCCGGAACCCGAACCTCCCATAATCCAGTTGGTAAACTTTTCCCAACCACTTTTAACGATACTACCAGCTTTATCCCAAGCCTTCTTCGCAGATTCTTGGATTTTTGAGATTGCCTGTTTCGCCTTGGAATCTTCTACGATTTCATGAGTGGTTAATAAGCCTGCTTGCAATTTTTCATCAATTTCAGTAGCGTCGACATTCTTCTTCAAAACGTCACCGTTCTGAGAATAGTATGTGAAAGTAGATCCTTCACGTTTATAATAATTACCCGTCGGTTCATAATAACCAACGGTTTTTGATTCTTTGAATGGAGAGGTTAACGTGGTTATCCAACCATATTTATTCACACTTTCAAAGAACGTACCGATGTGATCAAGACCCGTAGTAACTAAGGATCCTAATTTTTCACATCCACTCATAAAAGCATCCCCGATCTTCCCACCAATATCTGCAAGTCCATCGGTTGCTTTTTTGATAATATTGTCTTCTTTGACCTCTTGTTTGGTGAGCATACCACTATCAATCATAGCTTCAACCGTTTCTCGATCAACGTTTTCATTAATCAGAGTACCATTGACACTATATTTTGCATAGCCCTTACCATCATCATTTTTGATATAGTAAGTACCGACTTGGTTTACCCATCTTACCTGGGTTCCACCGAAAATAAAGTCGTGTGCATGATCAAGAGTACGATCGACACTACGTCCAATTTTTGCTAAAGTAGCGCCAGCGGCAGTGAGGCCTTTATCCAAAGCACCCTTTACTGCCTCGTATCCATTTGAGAAGGCTGTTTTTACATTCTCAATAGCCCCTTTAAATCCAGGAACGATCTTATGCTGAATTACCTCTTGAAGACCACTGGTTCGAATGTCTACTTTAGTTAAACCATTGGCAACCACAAGCGCTTGCATTTCTTCTGGTGTGAGCGGTTTATCTGATAAGAGCTCTCCGGTCATACTGTAATGATACCATCCTTCAGCAGCGGCTTTTCCACTCTCAGAACCAGTAGCACCAGCAAGCATATCCATAGTTTTCTGCATATAATACGTACCATCTTGACACATATATTTTTTAGCATTGTGTGAAGTAAAGAACAGAGTTGCTGCAGCCGGAGCTGCTGCAATAACCCCACCAGCCGTTTTAGCAACCTTGAGTGCAGCACTTCCAAAATCTTGAAGTCCTTTTACAACTGTATCTTTTACTTCAACGGCTTTATCCCAGACTTTTGCACCTACTTCTCTAATCTTTTCTCCAGCACTATCCTTGAACTTTTCCCATCCGGTACGGTCATGCCACATAACAGATTTCACGGTATTTGTTCGAATCAAGTCGCTCAATTCTTCCTGTGTGATTGGTTCTCCAATTTCATCCCCGTTCGCATTATGAAGCTGTCCCGCGTTATCATACCAAGCACCGGTTCCATCTCTTAATTCCCAGCCTTGTTCCTGTGTACCTCGGTCCGTAAAGAAATTCCAAATTTTACCCGGTAATTTTACTGCAGCACTTGCAAATCTACTTGCATTTTTTCCCATACTGCTAACTACCGATTTGATTCCTTGTCCAACTTTCTTTGCCATATCTTTTAAAGGTTTACCCATTCCAAGAACGGTTCCTACGATTCCTTTTGATTTTTTATCATTTTTAAAAGAATCTACAATATCATCTTGGAAATTAGTCTCATCTCCAACTTTACCAAGTGGATTTCCGTCTTTGTCATAAACCGTAAAAGTGCCATCTTTATCTTTGACATATCGATTTCCTGTAGCACCAATATATCCTTCTTCACCATCTTCTCCAAAAAGAATTTTCTTAGCGCCCCCAACTAGTGAAGAAGCACCGTTTGTAATGGCTTTGGTACCACGTTCCATAAGAGAAGCATTTTCATCAGAATTATAATCTTGGAATGATTTGTAATTCCCATTGACTTCTCCATTATTAACTGCTTCGATATAGGCATCTTCACTACCCCATTTATCCGAAAGACCAGCTTTCTCAAGAGTAGCATACTGCTTTTTCAAGTCTTCATTTCGATCCGCGATGTATTCTTCTTTGAATGCATCTCTGGAATCCATCAACTTATCATATTTTGTATCACCGGCAATCAACTTGTATGCACTACATGCAGCAACGTTCAGTAAATCAAATCCACACATGGATGCGGTAATTTCATTTACAATATCTACGATGCCACCGACAGTACTTCCAGTAAATCCTCCCATCGCAAAAGAGATAAGTTTCATAGTTCCATCAACTTGATCTTTGTTGACCTGGAAGAGTCTGGCAGTACCTGTTAAACCATTTAATGCACCTAATGCAATACCGGCAAGTTCACTTGTTCCAAGTGTAGCTGCAGCAGCTCCAAGATGTTTTCCAAGAAACGTAGTTGCTTTTTTGACCAACTTTCCAAGAATAGTTTTATCCAAAAAGGCTTTGGATTTAGAAAGCTTCTCCATAATCTTGGTTACCCATTTCGAGTTACCAATCTTATCTGCAACTTTGGTAAAGAACTTCTGAACCATGTTCAGGATCTTCTTACCCATCTTTTCCGTACCTTTTTCAGCACTTTCACCAGCACTTTCCATGGTAACTTTTGCAGCACCTTCTGCCATTTTATCGCCACTACTCTTTATACCAGATGTTACGATATCATCTGTATGCTCGGCAATCGTATCTGCGCTCGTATTAAACACGGCATCTGTAGCAATATCTGCACCTTCACCACTCAAAAGAGATGGAGCGACATCATCTGCACCAGTCAAGGTTGCATTTAACATATCGTCGCTGTAATCTACCATGGAACCACCAATATCATCAGCAAATTTACTTGCCGCGTCTGTTGAGGTTAAGGATGCATCCAAAACCGCATCATCACCATAATCAACCATATAGTCGCCAACGGTATCGGTAAATCCTTTACTAGCCTTAACACTTCCAGCTGTAGCAGTATTTTCAACTCCATTCGCAGATAAAATCTTTGGAACTTTTCGATGTCTAAAGTCTGTAATTCCTGTTTTAACGGCATTGGCAATATTTTTTCCGCCCTTTACAAGAGCTTTTCCACCTTTATAAATACCTTTTCCAATTTTAATACCATACTTAACAGGTTTCTTTATTGCATTTCGTAAAAACTTCGCTTTCGCGGCAGTCATATGATCTGCTCTTCCATTTCTTCCTGTTAAGAATCCAAGGATGTTTCCTTTTCCTAAATCTTTGAAGGAGTCTGCAGTATCTTCAAGCTCTCCTTCTGCATCTTGTCCATTCGTATTTGCACGATTGTCATTTTGCCATGCAGTGTCTTTTGTAATCTGACCTGCAATCGCTGGAATTAGTTCTCCAACGTTTCCAAGGAAATCTGCAAGTTTCTTTAACAGTCCCGTTTTTGTTAAGAAGGCAATACCAGCGATGATGCCAGCGCCGATTAATCCTTTCTTACCAAACATCTTAAGCCAGTCTGTAAAGAAACCGGTACTCTTGGATAACTGTGCTCCCGTATTCGATGCAATATTTTTAATACCCTCTAAAAGTCGATTACCGAAAGATTTTTGTTTCTCAGCCTCATGCTCGGCTTGTAATTCTTCTGCAGTCTTTGCAGCATCCATCGCTTTTTCACGAGTTTCCTGTTTTTGTTTTACAATAGCCATTTGGCCATTCTCAATAACTGCAGGCAACTGCATATCCGTTTGGCTTCCTTCCCCAGAGTCCTTCATCGGAAGTGCTAATTGCGCGCCTCCAGTTGGTCCAGGAAGTGCGAGTTGTTCATTGTTCTCAGCAGCTTCCCCATCATCGATCTGTGAATACGCATTCGCTGCTGCTCGTGCATCACTAATTCTAGCTCCACCAACTCCATCGTCAGCTTCACCACCATTTGCTAAACTCTTAGCAGCACCGCGGATATATTTCACAAACTTAGAGACAGCGTCTCTTGCATATCCAGCAATTTCAACACGGATTGGTTTTCTTCGATCACTATAGACTTTATCACCCTTATTCGTCCAAACGATCTCAGGGCGACCAGCCTCGCCGACAATCGAATATCCTTCTGTCGCATTATCCGTACCATCTGCATATCCCTTACCACTTAATTTACCGAAGATACTATAAATGGCACGTTCTACTTTACTGCCAGCTCCAGTCTTCTTCGCAAATTCACTTAACGTCTGGCTATCAACCCCATATTTTTTCAGAGTATCTTGAACTTCACGATCACTCATCCGTTCAACATCTTCATCTGGAACCATATGATTGGCCTGAAGATATCGCCTACCAATTGACCAGTTCTTCATTTTAGAACCTGTCATAAATTGGGCACTAGACATTCGGTTGTGAGAATTTGAATCTACTTTAGAAGAAGAATCTTCTTTGTTTTCTTTTGCATCTTCTTCTCCTGTATCCGATGTACCATTCTTCAAACGTTCTCGCTCTGGATCTGGCGTATTCACTTTATTTGGATCCGTACCGTCTGGATTTTTATGCATTAAAACGTTTAAGATCTGCTGTAACAAACTGATCTTACGAACGTCATTAGACATCTTTTTCTGATCTCCTCTGGCAATCTGATCAGCATCCATTGAAGCTGCATTTTTTGTAATGTCTTCATCGATAGCTTTTCCGCGCCAACGAATCTTTTTACCAGACATAGCTTCTGCTCTGGCACGGTTGTCAACGGTATCTTCCCAAACGTTTCCACCGGTCAGTTTGTTGATTTTCTTAATATTCCATTCATTTTGACGATTTCGAACCTTCTTCATTTTTAATTCGGCTTTATCTGCATTTCGCTCATCTTTTCTGGCTTTTAAACGACCAGAAAGATCCTGACGCATATAATCGTCTTTCCAAGCTTCAAAACTTTGAGGCTCTCCGTTTACAATCGGAATATTTCCTTTTTCTTTCTCTTTTTCATAACGCTGTTTTAATTTCTCCAGATAATTATACCCAGTCCGATCTTTAGACTTGATATATTTATCTTTCCATTCATCATACTCCATGGTTTTCCCATTTTTCTGAACGTCAGCGTTATATTTTTGCTTTAAGGATCGCTCATCAAACAAGCCACCCTTTTCCATTCGCTTAAGGGCACTTCCTTCTCCAAGATCATCGATGAAGTTTGCAGCATCGCCAATCTTTTCACCGACTTTTCCTACCCCTTTAAAAAGGAATTTAAGTAATGTGAATGGAGATGAAATCACTTTCTTAAGACCCTTTGCAGCGTTATCCATAACATTACGGACAGGATCTAAGGATTTACCCGTTGCAAGTTCAAATGCATTTGCTACTGTGTGCATCAGCCATTTCACACCTTTGATTGGGTGGAAAACTTTTCGTACTACCTGTGTAATTGGGGATACGATAATGTGAGTCACCGTATCAAGTGCACGGAATGGCAATAACGCTACCTGTTTGGTAACGGCATAGGTAAGTTTTGCAACGTTTTTGCCCAACGTCGTAAACGGTTTTAATACCGTATTGGTTAATACATTTACAAATGGATCTGCGATTTTATCTACAAAAACTTCACCAATCTTATTGGTAATCTTCGCTGCTTTTTTCTTAATAGAATAAGCGATATCAGAAAGCGCGTTCCCAACCGGTTCGATCGCTGCTTCTACCGTTCCAAGCACATCATGCTTAAACGTAAATCCAATATCTGCAGCAATCTCTTCTGTGGTGTGTTTAAATGGTTGCAGAACGTATACTTGTAATGCATTTCCAAGCTGTCCAAGTACTCCTGCTTGGTAATCTGGATCATCTTTCTTTTTACGATTACCAAATAACCAACGGCTAAAGGTATCTGACTGTGCTTTAATTGCAAGACCAAGTCCTACAATCGCTCCTCCAACTGGTCCACCAGCAGTCAACATAGCTGGCATAAATCCAATTTGAGATAATAGGGAAGCTGTAAGTGCACCTGCTCCGGCACCAACTGCACCCATTCCAAGGGCTTTCCCACTTAGGGATAACCCAGCAGATTCACCACTACGTTCCTTATTGTGTCTGATAACGTTTTTGAAAGATTTTAAGACACCGAGGCGTCCCTTTTCTTCATTACCAAATAAGAACTCATGGAATGTTTTTGATTTTAGTGCTGTAGTTGTAGCCATACCAAGTAAAGCACCTGCAACAGGTCCGCCAACCAATGTACCTAAAAATCCGCCACCACCCATTAAAGTTCCCTTTAATCCACCAATAGCGGCACCACCAATGAGAGCGGTTTTGTTATCTTTTATGAACTTTTGAGTTTTCTTGGTAATAAGCCCATTGTCTTTATCTTCTTCACCAAAGATCAATTTCTGGAATTTCTCAGACTTACTAGCAAATCCAATGGCGGTACCTAGAACCACACCACCAATCGGTCCACCAATCAGGGATCCTAACAAGCCACCAGATGCAAGTCCAGCCGCTCCACCTGCAACACCACCTAGCATCGCATTTGGGAGTTTGTCTTTTAAGGAATCCTGCATGACTTTGACTACATTGTCTTTGTCAACTTTCTTACCATCTTTCGCAAAATCACCAAACATTGCATTGTGCCAATTTGCAAAAGATTCTTTGATTCCATCGGTTACCTGGGAAAAGATTCCAGCTCGTTCCCGTTTTCCAGTTGGATTCCCATTTTCATCAACCTGTTTCTTACCGAAGATCTTTTCCATAATTCCTTCTTTGATATTACCAAAGACAGAATTTTCAGATTTGTCATGTTGCTGACCAGAAGAATCTTTGTATGCTTTACCAGTCAAACGATGTTGCATCTCCAAAAAAGAATCATGTAAAGTATTCTTCATATCAGAGATTGCTCCACCTCTGGAAAATCCGTTCTCATCCTTTACACCAAAGATTTTATCATGCATTGGTTTAAAGAATTTATCATTAAATGCATTTGCAACCGTTGTTGCAGCATCAGAAAACATGGAGGTGACAGATGTCATGAGGGCTTTTGGATCGTTGTTCATAAAAGCAGATCCAACGTTATTAAGCGTTCGCATAGAGCTATTACGAAGCATATCCATAAACTTCATACTATCTCCATTAGCGAAAGAATCGTTTTCAACTGCTTGGCGATAATCGACATTATCTACTTTGGAATTTTTGATAGATGCTTGCCCTGTTTTTTTCAGGTAATTCTCAATGATCTCATCGATCGTAATATTCCGCATCTTCTTTTCATCTTTGTCATATACCTGCTGCTCGAATAAATCTGTTTGTAAGATACCACTACGAGTTGGATTTTCTCTCATAGATTTAATCTTAGCGTTTCGAGTTACATTGGCACGAATTTGACCAGATGCAAAATTATTCATTGCAATTGGATCATTTAATGCCATCTGATTTAAGGTATTGATAAAAGTTTTCTTAATTTCATCAGATCCAGCAAATTCCTGAATAGCTGCTTTTAAATCGTTTGTAATACGTCCATTATGAACCGTATAGTCAATCTTGTTATCACCAGAAGTACGATTAAGAAGAGCATATAGTTGCATTTGCATACTCTCCATTTGTTTTTTCGTATCTTCATCCTGCTGTGCATTGACATTTGCGGTTAACTTTCGACCAAAATCCGTATTATTAAACGCTTCAGCAACAGAATCCATCAGGCTCTTTGCAATATTATCATTTAACTGATCGATCGTCACGTACTGTTTGGACTCAGAATCAAACCAAGTACGATCATTTTTCATTCCAGAAAGAGTAGCCTTATTTTTATTCAGCTGCTTCCAACCTCGAGAGCCACCAGCATTCATATGCTCGGCAATGAATTTTAAATAGGTAGTCTGCTCTCCAAGCTCTCGGGTAATCGTATTTGTGATTGCAAGTTTTGTTTCTCCATCAAATGGAGTGGCATCCATATTCAGTTTGATGTCTTTCTTCTTATCGATATAATTTAATCGATCTTGATCGAGACCCATACTTTTCGCAATCGTGCCTGTGATCTTACCAAAGATCGTATTACCTTGCTGCTCTCCCCACTCACTCATACGTTTCATGAGGTTCGGCATCATGGACGCAAGTGCAGAATCTAAACCTTTTATCGTTGTACTTAGCACTTCTGGCATTGCCCATTGTGCAAACATAGAAGCACCCATAGCAAGAGGGTTTGATGCTAACATTTGCAATGTATTCTCATCCATCATATCCGCAAGCATTTTAAACTCGGAATTAGATAAAGATGTTTTTAAACGACTCTTCACATATTTCTTATATGCTCCAAAATCAAATCCACCATTTGAACCAATTACGTTTCCAATATCACCGTCATCTGGTTCGTCGTCTTTCTTCCCTTTTTTACCAAGAGTGGCTTGTCCCATTTTATCATAGTATGCAATGGAACTCTCGATAAACTTATTCATATTGCTGTTGTTATATTCAACAAGAGAAGCTAAGTTCTTTTCAATCGCTCCTAAATGAGACAGAATTTGAGTACCCATCTGCTGATTTTGGAAAAACTGAGCAGATGTTAAAGAAACAAAAGCATCTGTTTGTGCTTTTGCTGTTCGTAGAGTAAGTTCTGTCTGTTTATTAATAGAAGACGATAAAGATGTAAACGCTTCAGCACTACCCGCAGCGTTTACATAATTCATAGTAACGCCTCCACCGGAATCGTTACTATCTCCAAAAGTTACTCCGCCAGATGATTCGTCGAAGAGATCATTAAATCCTCCGTCTCCCATCATATCCTGCATAGCTCGTTCATCGTTACCAGCAAGATGTCCGGATTTAATATCGTCTAGCGCATTTTTGAACGCAGTATTTGCAAGTTTTACATATTTATTCTGTGTCAAGTTGGTACCAGATGTACCTCGTCTAGTTCCAATTACACTTGTTCGCATTGTTCTTACAAGATCTGCGCCAGAATCAACTGCTCCTGAAATCGTTGGAGCATATTCCTTTAACACCGATTTGGAGGTACTACCAACCGCATTCAACGCATTCTTTAACCATGTGGTACGAATGGGTTTGCTGCGCACTGGTTGTACTTTTGCATTGTGATTAGCCACTGTGTGACACCTCCTTAGTGTTTATTTTCAGTTGTTCAACGCTTAAACGACTGTTTTTTACAGGAAACACGAGAAAAAAGACAAAAAAAAATAACGTTCTGATATAAATCAGAACGTTATTTTTCCAAGTCTTAAATTTAGACTTGTAATTCGACTGTAAGTATCGAATTTCATGAGTTTGTTTGAGTTTGGGATATGCTGGTATGCTTGAAACCAGGCATCCAGTAATCTATTATTAGATTTTGCAAATTTTGCAAAATCTCCAATAAGCTTATTGGAGGATCTGGTGTTGCTTTCTAGCTCCTCCAATAATTTATCCAGATCCTCAATTACATGAGGATCTACCTCCCTATTATTTGTCATTTTTTCAAGACGGATTATCATCGTTTCCGTCTCTTCAAAATATTTTTCAACTTCAGTTTCTGAAGCGGTTTCAGTCTGCTGGTACACCTGCGTACCAATTCTTGCTTCTGGTGTAAATGGGTTTACAACCGAAGCTAATTCTTTTAATGTGAATCCTTTCATGATAATCTCCATGCGGCTCTTGGTATATTAACCTCCACCGGATCATACATTTTTACCTATTGGTGAGGATGATCAATATGACCCCTTTGAGTCTATTTCAACTCTATGAACTTTTCGGATCGAAGATAGATGTTTTATGTATTTTATTTCTTCGATTCACCGAATTAATATATCAATAGGGGGGGGGCTTTACGGATAAAAAAGAAGGACAGAGGCATCATCTCTGTCCTTCTTTATTTAAATGATTAAATCCGTAGGATCAATCATAGAAGTATGAACTACGTTATCATGGAATTTTTTCATGTTCAGGTTGGTAAGGGTGGTTGCCATCTTACCTGTCTGAAGACCAATGAATTTTTTACCACATGTATAGTAGTACATACCAGCACATTTTGCACATTTACAATGAATATCGGTTGTACCTTTACAGTACATAACAGAACGCATCTTCACAGTCTTTCCTTTGTAAGATTCAATGATAGACGGTTCCAAACATTTCAATTTTCCATTTTCCATGATATAGCGATAATCATAGTCATGAATACTTCCCGTTGGAAGCTCTACTTCTAACAATCGTTTGGTTCCACAATCAGAGTTTGCATCGTCATCGATACGTTCCATCTGCATGATTGCATTCAACTCTTTACCAAGATATCCAGATTCTGCAGTACCAATAGATTTTGGATAAGCACCGTTTACCAAAGTATTGGCATGTGGGGTTAAGTCTGTTTTCTTAAGACCATCCATAAGTGCATTGGTAATGAAGTCGTATTTTCCGGTCGCTTCGTTAAAGACGGTACCACGAATCAAGTTGATATTCTTGTAGTTATTACCAAAAGAACCACGCGCTCCAGAATCATACAGATCCATACCGGGATCACCCTTTAAGATCTTCTTAGCTTCTGATACCAAAGTCTGTTCGATGTACTCACCAGCCTTCGGATCTCCACTCTTTAACTTAGCTTCGTTTTCTTTAATTAGTTTCTTTTTCAAATCTGCAATCTCTTTTGGTAAGAAGAGAATTCCTGGTGTAAAGGACGTACAAACAACCGCATGTAATTGAAGTCCCAACCAGTCACGCATATCAATGTAGTGCTCTACCGTATCGGATTCAATCTTCTTATCTTTTAATGCATTCGAAATAGTTGCTTCGATTTTACCGCAGACCTTATCGGTGACTGGACAATCTACCATTTGGAATCCAATCACTCCACTAAGTCCAATAAAATGAATCAGCATTTGATAGAAAACAAATCGTCCGACCGTTGTCTTGATTGGTTCTTTATTTCCCCAAAAATCCGTTGGGACCGTAATACTATCCCCAAAGTTATACTCCGGATCTCGGTTTTCCTGTCCATTTGTGGTGTGTCCAAACATTCGAGTCATTCTGGTAAAGGAATAGTCGACTTCTTTCATATCCAGAAGAGCTTTTACTTTTTCAGCTGGGCATCCTTTCGAATTCTCATAATTCTTGGTCATGGTATAGAATGTCTGGATTGCTTCAGATGCAATGACACGAATCATTTTACCAGATGCATTGATAAAGTTACCCGTACTATGAATATATTTCTCAAGTTCTTCATTCGCTTCTTGTGAGAAGAGAATCTTCACGGTAACCTGATCACCATCATAGTCACCTCCAATACCTTCCAAATAAGAATTGGAGAACTGTAGGGAATCAATGAATAAGGAAGCCATTTTGTAACTTGGTACATCATATTCAATCACCGGATACCATTTATACAAATGACCATTTATCATCATGGGTTCTGTCTTTGTAGTAGAATTAATTCGAATCTTATTACAAAAAATAGAAAACTCATCCGTAATTGGATAACGGGTTGTCATGGTATGTTTGTCTTTGGTAACATCCGATGCTGCTAAAAAAAGAAGATCGGTTACCGTCATCTTACGATATACAATAGAAGACAGATCTTCTTTTCCATTCATCCGTCGTCCAGATAAATGCAAAAAGTATCGTTTGTCAGTTCCTTCGACTGGAATTTCAATGGGATTGAAACGACTTGATGGATCCTTGATATAACTATCCATCATATTCTTGATGTACTTCTCATCAAAATAAGACGCCGGATTTTTCAGCCGTACGGTCTTTACAATTTCATCTTTGTCTGGATTATACACAATTTTATCCAAACTCTGAGAAATGATTTCTCGATCAAAGAAACTCTTTAACCAATACATCATAAGTGGATAACAAAGTACGCATGCCTGTGAGATCGGAAGAGCACAGTGATAATAGTCCACCATCATATCATTCTTACTTTCATAATGATACGTTGGAGCTGTTATAACGGTACGGACACAGTTGTCAACCGTTTTACCCATTAAATATTTACGAATAACACCATTTTTCTTCTGCAACTTCTGTTTAAAATAGTCATAAATTGCAACGATGGTCTGCTGAATATCGTAATTTGTGGAGTTAAACTGAAATCCAAACATGTCCCGATCTCGAAGAAGGGTTGTTAAACGAATCAGTTTCGTATAGTATCGATTTAAATCGCCAGTCTCTCCACCTCTGGAACTAGACTTTACATCTCGATAAAACACTGGTTCTACCGGTAGCTTAGAGATAAAGACTTCATCTCGTTTGCAGAGTTTCATTAACCCAGAACGTTCATTTCTCATGCCGACAGACAAACTTTCTTCTGTATTCTCTCCAGATTTCTTCCAGGTGATCTTGTTCCAATTATCATATAAGAACTCAATCCCTGTTTGTCCATTCTCTTTATCCACTACCAAAATTCCTTCTGGATTAATGGAGTAGAATTCTTCTCCATTAATAATTTTATCCACATTTCGAAACATGTAGCGGACAACTTTATACATATGGGGATGAAAAAAATGTCCATGTAAATCAATGTATGCAAACGTCTCTTTACGAGATTTTACAGTAATACCAAAAATATCATTGGATAGTAATCCTTCCGGATGAGGAACTCCTCCACGCTGAAATAGTACACCGGAAGTTACTTCCTTTAAATGATTTAATTTTACAAACTCATCCACATCATAAAGATTAATTTTCAAAGGGATTCCTCCTTTCTGCTTAAAATGCTGTTTTCGGGTGGAAAGTGGATGGTATATAACCATCCACTTACGTTAACGAAGATTAACTGGACGTTCCTTTGCTTGTCCAGAATCTCCTCGTAAATTTAATTTTCGAAGATCTCGCTGTCGTTGTGCTTCATCCGCCTTTTCTTTCAACCGAGCCTTATCTTCGGATAACTTTGTCTTTGTATACGCTTTCATTGCAATAGAACCGATTGTCATCGGTACAGTCGCTGCCACATGTCCCGTTAAACTAGCTTTTGCAAAATTACTAGCAAGCGCTTTGGATACATCACCTTCCAAACTAAATTTATAGTAAGATTCAATTGTTCCAATAAAATACTGCTCAGCTCTTGCCGTATATGAGGAGGCTTCCCTAGCAGTTGCAACTGCTTTATTAACTGCAGATCGAATTGCCGGAGAATCTGTCACCTTCTGAGTTGCAGCTTTGATCTTTTCCTTTGTCGTAAGATCTGTTTTCTCTAATGCATCACCAGCTTCAGTAACCATCTTTTTCATTGTCTGAACACTAGATTTCTTTATACCTTCGAGCATTCGTATCATAGATGTCTGCATGACAGAAATATATTTCATTACTTTTTCGGCATCTTCTAAGGATTTAATTCCTGCGTCGGTAAATCGATACACATCACTTACTTTAAGGGGACGTTTCTTATTATTTAAAGAAACGATTGCTGCGTTAATTTCTTTTAATTCTTTGGAGTATTTCTCACAAACCTGTTCTACTTCTTTACAATATTTTTTCTGTGTTTCGATTGAACTTGTAGAAGCTTTCGTAAATAAATCCGAAACCTCATCATTCAATTTCTTTAAAATGACTTCATACTTCTTCGCCTCAGAAACCATTTTTGGAATATCTGGAGAGATAATCTTTTCACCAGCACAAACTTTCTCGAGTGTTTTTTTTATTTCGGGAGACATGAGTTTCTCTAACTTCTTTTTACTAAACTTAATACGAATCTTCGTAACCATATCCGAGATATGATCAATTGCTGCCTGCAAAGATTTTCTCACAAATGTCGTGAGAGTATCTAAAATTTTTTCACCAGATTCGAATATCACATCAACGGTAGCATCTTCCATGTAAATCTGAGAGACATATGATTCGCATGAAAGTTCACATACATAAGCAAGTTCTGTCATTAACTGACAATAGTTTGCTTCTTCCATAATACCATGATTTGTCATGTGAATTCCATCCTTTCCTGTATTTTCGTTATTAAAATGTGCGAAAGGGAAAAGAAAGAGAAACGAGTTAGTTCTCGTTTCTCTTTGCATTTATTTCTGCTCTTCTGCTTTCTTACGATCATTTGCATCTGCAAGACCTTTAAAGAATGCAGCGCCGATTGCACTAGCACCAGCACGATCCATATTCTTTGAAAACTCTTTGGTTTTTCGGTTCACTTCTTCATCGTTCAATCGTTTCATCTCTTTTATCCGTTCAAATCCTTCTTTAGATTTTTGAGATCCCTGATTTAAGATTTCAAACTGAGCCTTCATCATTTTACGACTTCCATTGAATTTTTCAAAATTCGTATCTTCTGGATGTTTCTTCAGCCAAGCTTTCTTTAATTTTTCAAGCTCTCCATCTTTCCCATAAATATCATCCATAAGTTTATCATCAAAATATTTTGCCGCTTTTGCAATCTTTTTATCATTGTCCATATGCTGTTTGACAGCACTATTGTATCCTTTTACTCCCTTGAGTGTTTTACCACCAAAGATCACAGTTAAGCACATACAAACATACTGTGCAATCCGAGCATGTTCCATGACAAAGTTTTTGATTGCGGTAAGCGCTTTCATGAAACCTTCTTTGACTTTGGAAAAGAATCCTTCTCCTTCTGTAAAGATATCCAACATATCATCTGCGGATTCTTTTAAGACTTTTGATTTCTGAAGTTTTCGAAGAACACCAGTCAGATTCTTTTGTGTAGCTACCATCTTTTTCTTAAAAGATTTCATATCGGTATTGATGTTCAGACCCTGTTTCACCATCGCATAGAAATCATTTTTCTTAAGCGGGATTTTCGTCTTTCCAACTTTTTCGATGTTATCGTTGATCATCTTATACGCTTTTTGAGCAGAATCCACATAGTTTTTCAGTTTGGTATTATCATAATCTGGTTCATTGGCAGCACGTGCTAATTCCCCTTCTACCGTAACAGCAAACTTCTCGATGAATTTCTCGGATTCCTTCTGTAATTTGTACAGCTTCGCAGCATCGATACCCATAACCGGTTTTCCAGAACTTAATTCATCAAATTTTGCCTTCATCTCAGGAGTCATCAGTTGTTCATATTTCTTACCATTAATCAAATTATCAATTTTATCAACCTGCCTACTGATAAATTCCATAATGGTTTTAAAAATCGCAGTTGCATGTGCGATTAACGTTTCAATGACATCGCTTACACCTTCCAAGTAAGCTTCAGAAGTATCCATATCATAGATTGCAGAAATCTGAGATTCTACAATCAATCCATAACCATTCTCAATTTTACTAAGACTACCATATACGGAAGCCATTTCTAAAATTTCTTCAGGAGTATAGAGCATCACTTATCTCCTTTCTTATTAGCCTTTTTATCGTCCTTCTCTACAGACTTTCCTTTTTTCGCAGCAGCAATGATCTCACGTTTCTTTTCTTTTACAGATTTTAAAAACGCTTTGATCTGTTTCATAATGCCGGCAATTAAAGTAGAAAGTCCAGAGTGTTTCGATGCCATAGCATTAAAACTACTCATTAATTTGCTGCAAATCGCTTTTACTTTTCCAATTGCCCCAGCAGATTCTTCAGCTTCTAAGAACATTGCCCATGCATGATTATCAAATCCATTGTCTGCACTTTCATATCCATATCGAGTGGAAGTGTAATCCTCATCATGATGCTTGGTCTCTTTATTCATAAGATGAACACGTTTAGAACTTGGATCCCCGTAAGAAGAAACTTTTTCTAACTTCTGGAAAGACTTGATGAGGTAGTCGTTGAATTTCGCTAACTTCTTCTCATAAGTACGGAGTTCTTTTACACTCTTCATGCCATACTCTGCCATCACATAAACATCATCTTTTGTCATCGCACGAGTATTATTCAAACATTTCCGAATCTTAGCGTAGATTTCTCCATACTCACAAGTTGCATTGTAGCACATCTTGTTAATTTCATCCGGGTCTACCGCTAACATTTTTTCTTTTCCATGGAAAAAATTATTTAAAGAAAAGGTTTTGGAATCCAGGACGTGGCTCAGTGTAGATTCGATATAATCGCTATACTTATCCATCACGGCATCAGCTTCCTGCATCAGTTTAAAGAACTCTTTCATATCCGGGATCTTAGGAGACATCCAAGTATCACATTTGTCGAGCATTTTTTTATACTCTTCTGGTAATACTGGAACTGGATCTTCTTTCATGAGTTCTTTCATTTCTCCTTCTCCGAGCATATCAGAGAGTTTCTCTAACTGCTGACGAAGAAAGGTGATAATTTTCTGTACAGCACCAAGAATTCCTTTCTTGATTGCCTCTAAGGCACTGCCACCACTCTCAAAAAAAGATTCAATCGTATCACTCTCTATCATCTGATCGATGTATGCTTCTGTCATAAGCTCAGATGCAGTTGAAATCCTAGCAATATCACACGCTAAGGTAGACTCTACTAAGATATCTTCTTTGCTGTAAATCATCTTAATTCCCTCCATTTCGTAAGGTTTATCGTTAGATATCTGTTTTCAAAGGGGATTTCAGCAAAAAAAATCCACCATACCCCGTGAAGGATATGGTGGATAAGCTGCTTCAAAATAAATTATTTAGCAGGATTTCTTTTCTTAAGAAACTTCGGACAGCTGGAAGAAGAACTCAGCTCAGTGTGATCTCCATATACGGTAGTGAAGACACCGAGGGATTTTCTCTCTTCTTTCTTTCCAGGTGTGAAACTTTCTTTTGTAACTGTCTTCTTCGGAACTTTCTTTGTGCTCAGGGTAGCCTCAAAGTCCGGTCTTGTTGGGAACTGGAAATAATTTCCGGCGTTCATGTACTCGATCATAGCGGTAGTAAAGAAATCATAGAATGGATTCATGTCATCGATGACAAACTCATCTGCATTCAGGATCTTCTCAGACTCAGCTTTGTCAACGCCTGCTTTCTCAACCTGTTTCTTCAGCCATTTACGGAACTCTTTAGATACTGCAACTGTTTCAACAACGGATTCAGATCCACCGTTTACTGCACGAGCAACTTCTGTTGTAAACTCGGTATCATTTGCCAGGGCTGTCATAAGATCATTGAATCTTTTCTTATTGAACCGATTGATCTTGATTTTTCCATTTCCTTCTACAACTGCCTTCATGTCTTCCAGGGCTTCTCTTACATTTGCATACTTTGCCATAGTCACAAACTCCTTTTCTTTTTAGATTTTTTTTGTTTCGCAGATTTCTCTTCTTCCTTTTTCATGGTCGATATAAGACGATCTGCAACACGATCCAAAACATCATCGAGTTCAAAATTTGATGTTGATACTCGATCATCTGGACCAAAAAGAGGTGGTTTACGAGACTTACTCATAATAAGCACCGCCTTTCATTAGATTAACGTGTGTGTGAAAATAAAATATTTTCCGTACACTACACTAATTACAATAATTCATAGAGGATTCCTCTATATACATTTTTTCATGAATGGTTGCACCTCCTAGCATAACTGAAAAATCTGCAGATTCACATTCAGTCCATTTATAATATGCTGTGGGGCTGACGGAAAACAGCATATTTGTAATGTGTATAGAAGGTATTGCTCTACGAATCTTTGTAATCATTTAGATAATATATTAATAAAAAGATCTCCTAGTAGCGATAACTGCACTACTAGGAGATCTTAAATTATTTCTCATAAATTTCTCGTAAATACTCTTTGAATCCTACGACTAACTTATTCGCAAATCCAACTTCCAAAATAGACGGAGTCATACGTTTTAAGATAGAGTTATCCGCAATGATTGTATCATACGGATGGTCTTTCATGTAATCCGAGTAAGGTTCATATCCTTTCGGGATAACTTCACAGATGGTATTCTTAAGTCCAGAATAATTGGCAATCTTAGAAGCTACTTCCAAGGGTTCCAACTCTTCAATATAAAACTCAATCATAACCGCATCTTCGACATTTTGTCCTCGGATATTTCCATACTTATTTGGTTCAATCTTCTTTGTAGTCTCTGTAAAGAGAAGTCCACATTTCATGATTGTACCAGAAGCCTCCGGATCATAGGATTCAAGTAAGTTTTTCTTCTTCTTGATCTTAGAGTAATACTCTTTAAAGATCTTCTGTAAGGAAGGAGAAAGCTCTTCCATATCTACCGTAGAATACATTTTGATTTTAATGATCTTTCCACCATACTTACTCTTGATGACATTTCTACTTCCTTCTGTTACCATACTCTTTAATTCGTCATCAGTTCCAAGAGATGCAAGTAACGTATTCAGATCATTGTCATCGTAGGAGGTGTCGAATGCAACAAGAACATCTCCGACTTTTACATGTTCTCCCTCTGTTGCAAGATGTAACACATTGGAGTTCTTTCCAATAACGGCCTGCTTACACTCTGTAATTCGAGTACCACAGCGTTCTGACAATGACTCACTGATAAACGTTGCATCTTCATAGGTAGAATATGCAGACATAATTGCAACTCTTGCGAGTGTACCTAAATTGGCACGACAATTATTATATTTGGAATTTGTAAAGAAGTTTTTATGATAAGCTAAGACATCGTCCTTTTTAAACTTATCTCCTTCTTTTAAATCTGTCACAAGCTGGTTGTTTAAGTAGAATCCGCCTCCACCATTCTTTACAATATTGGTGTCTGTAGAAATTGCTCTTACCTTGCCAGATTTATATTTTGCTATGACCAGTTTCAAATCCGGATCAACCTTTACGATCTCTCCATCTTCTTCTGCATTCACTACAAAGTCGGATGAGAGGCAGAAACGTTCCACTTCTTCAAATCCATTGGATACAAGAACTGGATCCGAGTCATTAACTGGTATTACGTGTTTGGACTGTTTGATTGCATGCAATCAGTTTTTGTTACGAGATTAATCGCTACTTAATCCCTTCTATATGTCACCATATAAGTTCAGACTATATCTTCATCTCTATTATAAATAATAGAGAGCTTCCCGTTTCGAACCGCTTGGTCCTACCTTTCGTCATAAAGACCTACTCCTGAATATACTATATTCAGTTTCCCTAGTCGTTGAACGTTGCTTAAAAGCCTTCGCAGCTGATTTTCTCCGAAGAGATGTTCCAGCATAAGAGAAGTGTTTAAGGTGCAGCCAGTAATCATCCAGTCCAAGAACTTTTCCACCACACCTGCTGGGGTCATCGTTTCTTGCTGCCCCAGGCATCGTCAACTCTCCTACAGAGAATAAGTTGACGTCTTGTAATGCTTCGTAATCTTTTTCCGTTTCAGGTACTTTGACATATCCACGAATATTGGTAATCTCAGGTTCCATAGTAAGAGATTTATTTAGTCCACATCCTGCATCTGGAGAAGAAATTGGACTAATCGTTCCTGTCATGGATTTATCATAAGAACGCTTACGAATGGTATACATGTCATCCAAGTTATTTCCATGGAATCCTTTAAAGGAAACACCATGGGTATTCTCAATTTCCAAAGTCGGGTTCAAAGTAGAAATTTCTTCTACCGTAACCACATCCAAAATTCCTTTTAACACAGCATCTCTTTTAATCGAATACTTCTTTCGACCATTGGCATTTCGATAGGTAACATATTGAGATGCTAAGATCCCATAAAATACCATTGGGATAATCTCAAAGCTACGAATACGAGAGATTCTCTGGTTTAAATCAGAAGTATATTGAGAGTCCGCCAACAAACTGACTGCATAAATCACCAAGGATACCATATCAGTTGGAAGGTTGATGTCTTCCAGAATCTCTTTTGTAACCGGATCAATGAACCATTCATAGAAATTAAATAGAGCATTTGCGATAGATGCTTTTCCATATGCTTTTACAAAATATTCAATGTAAGGCTCTCTGGAATCGAAGTCCGCAATATTCCATTTTTCGGTTGGAACGATTCGAATACCATTTAAAAGAAGCCCCGCTTCCATCGTATCTTCGTATACTAAGAAAGTATCTTTAAAACGAATAACGTTTTCAGATGCTTTCACTTCTTTTGGCATATGCTCTTCCAAATGATAGTTTGCGTTGCATTTTCTAAGAATGGTGGTAAGCCCTTCCCAGAATCCCAGTAACATCGCAACGCTAATATCCTGATTCATAACTTTTACAGATACGTACATCAATCGTTTTGGTGCCCGAATCTTATAGTAGTTATCACGCAGTGTTTGTGGAAGTGCATCGACAATCAAGTCACAAATGGTATTTCCATTTTCCGTTTTTTGCATACCACTATACTGCACATAGATTGGTTTGTCTTCTTTATCAAAGCCGACACAAAAATATCCATCCTTTGGTTTTAATCCTCGTTTGGTTAAAATGTCCTGGATATCAAACTGACTGAAATAAAGCTGTAAGCCTCCCACATTCAGTCGTTTCATGAACTTTGCAAGTTCATCGTATTCGACAGAAGTAATAAACTCACCACTTTTATTGACCGCATTGCTATTACCAAATTTGATAAATTTCTTTGCTTCGTCGCTCTGCTTCAAGAATCGTTTCAAACGTTCCACTGCAGATGTAGACTTTGTATCCACGCGTCGAATATACATCTTGTTATAGTTCGAAACCATCTGTACCGTATCATCTTCGGTTTTAACAACTGGATAGAAGTAGGACTGGTTCTTGATATTTTTCTTACCGCCGCCAAGATATAAGAATCGATTTTCAATAATCTTCGGAAAATCTACTTTTAAAGTATGCCTCTGACGATTCACATCTTCCAAAGAAATCGTATAGGTTTCTTTGTAGTTTAACTCATCGGAAGTATCTTCGATTTTCACATCTCGTACATACAATGGAATGGACTTTGTATTTAAACAAAGTAAGACATCCATAATATCTTTTGGCATAACCTTTTCAATGTACGTTTTATTTCTCTCATAGAAACTAATTTGTTTCATATGGTTATTTGGGGTTTCGACTGCTTTGCTGATATCTTTTGGTTTGACCTTAACTTCTTTAACTTTCATCTTCGAAAGCTGTTCTACAGTCATTCCTTCAATAACCAAATTTTTTTGATCGTCCATCAACTTCTGGTTACGAGCAGAAGATCTTGGAGAAACTGGAACTTTCTCATGCTTCAATTTGTTGTAAGCTTGCTCCAGAATCTTTTGATCCTCATTAATGTCATTATCTACCTGCATCTGAACAACTGCTTTTACTTTGCTTTCCTGACGTCGAATTTCTTCTTCTTGTATCGGTTTCGCTGCTAAAACACGATCCGCAGACTGAACAATTTTTTCTTCGATAGATTTTTCTACAGGGTCCTCTGTTTCATCTTTCACAGTAGTCTTGATATCCGCTACATCTGACTCATCAATAATTTCTTTTTTGTCTTTGGAGGTAATGCCAAGTTTTTCCTTGGTCTCTGCTACGATGGTAGATTTAATTTCCTCCTTCTGAATAACGGCATCGTCCGTTGCTTTTTCTGGGAGATGTGGTAAGATTCGTTTCATCTGAATCTGAAGACCGGTTACGACATTCTTTGGCGGCATCTTTATCGTTTTTGTGATCGCTTTCACAACGGTTCCAATGGTTCCATTGTCAATCGTTTCTTCTGGTAAGTCGAAATACTTACTAGGATTAATCTTCATGACTTTAGTTCCACTATAGAATAAGAAGTCCAAATCAATTCCAACCAGAAGCTCCGGATATTTATACAAGGTATACCAAAGCATATAAAGTAGGTTGCTTAAATTCTCTTTCACGGTGTCTTTCATTGGAAATTGATCCAGGTTTACAATTACCATGCGATGTTTTAAACTTGGGGCAGTTCCCATCAGAATAGGTTTCATATATGACCAGTAAGTAGAAACTCGTTTTGGAATTTGCATCTTCTGCGAGTAAGTATTAAAAATCTCCACATACGTATGAAGATCATAAACCAAATTACGTCCCAAAGATCCATCCAGAATCTTTGGAAGATATGGTTTTAACTGGGTCTTTTTTCGGACGGTATCGTAATGAGATTTTCGAAGCTGTATATTCCGAATCCGGTAACGTTTATTCCAAATCATGCCTCGATAATCCTGCTGATAAAAATACAATTTGTATCGCTGTCCAAAGATGATATTTGTCTGGTTAGTCATCACGGACATCGAATTGTCAAAACTTGTAGTATATAAAAAAACCAAATTTCCAGTTCCTGGAGGAGTCCCATTTGGTAAAGTAAGTTTCCGATTCATGACTTTTCCATAGGGAATCGAATCTGGATACATAGATTCCAGCATCACTTCCTCTCCAGTATCTTCTACAGATTCTGTAAGAACTGTTTCGGGACTCATCAGTATTTGACCTTCTGCGACATTGTCAAATAAACTCATTTGATTATATCCTCCTTTCAATCGTCGTTATATTGGTGTTTTGAGATGAGAAAATGAGAGACTGCGTATTACAGTCTCTCACCAAGTTATTTTAATGCTTTTGCATTTCGAAGATCTTTGTCTTTTAATGCTTTTGAACGTACTTTATAATCGTATGCATCACTTCGATTCGAATTCTTTTTTAATTCATCGATAGTTGTACTCTGATTTCCGAAGGCATCTGTTGTCAATGCCTTGATCCGATCTGGTTTTGATACCTTCAATGAGTTTCGTTTTTCGATTGGAGTGTTATGATCATTCATATACTCTGTTTTTCCTGTTATGGACAAGGTTTTATCAATATTTTTCTTATTTTTCGTATAATGCTCTCGTAGTCCGCGTTTTAAAGCTTTCTCGCTCGTTCGGTTTGCCGCATAACGATCTGCTTCTAATTCATTTGCATTAATGTGGGAAGGATTGATCCCCTCTGGTATATTTTTTGGTAAGAGTTTATTAGCTGCTTTTCTAGCATCTGCCCGAATCTTAGATTGTAACTCTGTTGCAGTACTAGAATTTAAATACTCTTTATTGATATTTTGTATCAATATTTTTCTTGTACGACTAACTGCTGAATCTATTTCAGATTGATCTACATTTAATTTTTTATACGTATTTTCTAAGTTTTCGCAATAACGATCAATTTCATCCATAACCATTTTCTTTGAAATTTTAGTCGTATCTGTATATTTATATCCAGGAATCGTGCTATGTAGTTTCATATGTCCAATTTCATGCTGCAAAACTGCTGCTCTTCTGGAATCATCTTTTAATTGGAAAAATGACTTTGTTAAATATATCTTTGGATCGTCTTTAGAACCAATATTTGCACTAAAATTTCTCGGTATAGAAGCAGCAACTCCAAGATCTTTATCTTCTCCATGAATCATTGTCTGGTTGATATTCATATCAACTTTATAACGTTTTCCATCTACTTCTATCGTACTCGTTTTTGGATCAAATTTGTATTGCTGTTTGAACCGTCGGATATTATACTCCATCGAGGATGCTTTTTCTAAGATATAATCTTCGTCATCAAAAAGAGACTCTATAAACGTTTCTTCATCAGAAGACTCTGTAAGCAAATCATCCAGCCAGTCCATTTCATTATTATAACTTTCGTTTTTCATAGTAACAGACCTTCCTATACTCGTAGATGTATTCGATCCGAAATACTCGGATGTCGAAATTCAATATGGTTATCGTTAATAAATTTTTCTAAGGCATCATTATCCCCATAAGGAATAATTCCTTCTTTTGCAGCATTCATAATTTTTCGCCGTGGCTTCCAATCATACATACTATCTTTTGTCATTAGTGGAGTTAATAGACGACTATTTACACCAGCAATTTTTAAGAATTTTTCTTTGTCATTCATCACATCATCTGGAACGATTGTTGTGTGTTGTTTCATTAAGTCTTTCGTCATTATCATCTTCTCTATTTTATAAGGCTTTACTTCAACGCCTCGGATAGTAATGCAATTCGGGGTATTACTCGAATGACCTAACCCTAGGACAAATTCATCGTCTACCTTAATCGTATAAATATAGAATGCTTTCTCTTTGTCTGGAAGTTTATCTAAAATATGTAAAATTCCATCATAGGTTTCTTGAGATATTGCTGGTCCTTGACCTTTTACAGCCGTCCAGTTTGGACAAAGAATCTGGTACTCTTTTGCAATACGTTTAACTAGTTTAAAAATGCACCAACCAACACATTGCTCTTTTTTCGAATATGTGAATATGGACCAGCCGGGGTTTTGAAATGCGTTTCCATAGTCCAAGGACCATGGTTTTAAAACATCGTATTTATTTAAGGATCCATGATACAGATATTTGTATGCTTTGTTTAATACAGATTCTTCATACATCTTTTCTGGCGAATGGTCATAAATCGAAACTTTATACATGTTATCACCTACCTAATAAAAAACGGAGAAAGATTCAATCTTTCTCCGTTATTGATTAAAATAAATCTACAGTGTCCATTAAAAGCATCGCAAGTTCGTTGTCGATTGCTGCATTGTAATCAACGGATTCGGTTACATCACTTTCCTTTGGAGTTTTCTCTTCCTCTGGTTTTGTAATAACTTTTTCTGCAGTCTTTACATTTGGAAGAGACTTTGTCCAGCGATCCAGAGAAGCCATGTATTTATTTTTCCAAGCATCAAATGCTTTTGGATCTTTTCCATCACTGGAGTATGGGAGAACGTACAGATAATCTTTTCCTTCTACGGTTTTAAATCCCCAATGCTTTGGAGGATCTGGGAATTCATAATCATCCTGGAACATGATGCGGGCACTACTTGTAAGTTTTCCGTTTACAATGCCGTCATCGTTCTTATCAGATTTACCAGAATCTTTGTGACCGCTGCAAGAATATTTCGTCTTGTAACCTTTTCCGTTTAAGGTGGATAAAATATCCATCATCCCTTCATCTGGTTTCTTCGCTTCCAGCATTAGTTCCAAGAAAGAAGATTCATCCATCAACTCTCCTTCAAAAACTTTTACAAGTTCACTTTCAAAAGTAATTTCATGGCTGCCTACGATTGCATCTAAAATAGTAAATGCAGTAGATTCTTTGGTTTCCTTTTCGGCTTCTTTCTTTGCTTTTTCGACTTCTGATTTCGCTTTCTTTAATCCATTTTCCAGTTTATCAAGAGCCTTATACGTATCTTTTAAGTAAACCAGGCAACGATTGTAAAGTCCGTTAAGAAATGTGACATCAATATCTTTTTTCTTCTTAGAACTTTCATCAATATTTGCTTTAAATCTACGAAGAACTCCAATGATGTTTGTAATGAAGGCGGCTGCCCCAGCTACACCAGTCGCAACTCCAACAAGACCAGCTCCAGTTATACCAACACCTGCTGTAAGAGCAGTGATGACATCATCAGAAGCGCCACGTGTAGCAGCAACTGCCATGGTACCAACAGTAGCTCCACCAGTTGCAGCTACACCAGTGATAGCTCCTACGTTAATTCCAAGACTCTTTAAAGTACTGATAAGCGTATAGGTAATCCATCCAATCAAGGCACCAATAAAGTTCGTGCTTAAACTATCATGCGGATAGTCTTTTACCTGTTCTTCAATATTCTTAACATATTCTTTTACACTCTTGATGTAATTTGCAGCCTCATCGTAGTTTCCTTTTTTGATGGCTTTTTTTGCTCGTTTCAATGCCTTACTGGATTTCAGTTTTGCATCTGCAAGAGCACTTGCCATATTAAGATTTGCACCTTCTGTGACGGGTTCTTCTTTCTCACTTGGGTAGAGTTCCTCGATTGTAAACTCTTCCATAGTAGAAAGAATAAATCCTTCCTCTTTACCAGCACGGATAAAGTGATTTACGGATTCTAACACTCCGCGCTGTTCCAGCTCCTTGCTAGTCTGCTTTACAATGGAAGTATCCAGCTCTTTGATCTGTCTTTCCATTTCTTTTTTATCCGCATCGTTATTGACGGCATTCTGAATCTTTCGAAGTGCTTTTTCAACTTCAGCCAGTCGTACTCGATACTTATTAACTTTCTCTTGTTTGGATTTCCGTTTTACCATCCAAGAAATTTTAACCTTTAAGGTTGCTCGCTCAATAGTAAGTTGACGTACTTTAAATGGCAAGGAATTGGTTTTTAAATCCTTGGCGTGTTCAGTACTATTCAGTTTATCTTTTACATTGTGAGCGATGTTGGCAATCGCACCTTCTACCGCATAGGTATAGGTTGCATTTTCATTGTATATAAATTCCATCAATTCTTCTGGAATCATGTCAATCATCCCTTCTTTCTTTAATATTTTCTTATCCGGAGGAACAGTCGGAAGCATTGCTCCAATAACCGAAGCTGAAGATTCCTTAGAGACTTTTGCATTTGTCTCATGTAAGTTAAGATCTTCCATTTTCTTCTCATTCCTTTCTTTTAAGGTTAATGGATTGTCGTCATAAGTAAATATTCGTATAAAAAATAATTACAAATCGGACATATGTTTAATCAGGAGTCTGAGTAGATTTCTGATTATTACAACGCGTCCATGCGTTTTGCATGAAAGATTGCTCTTTTTGCATTTTTTGTATTTATGTATAGGCTTATAATTACTTGTATCGTAGTGATACAAAAAAAGAAGGGTAGTGAATCATTCACTACCCTTCTTTTTAATATTTGGTTGCAGTGGAGTTCATGAGATCCCACCAATCCATGTACTGCTCCGTGTACTTATTATTGATCGCAATACTATCAGCATCAGGAATGATCCCATCAATATCGCCAAAATCATGTTTATTGCGATATACAGACTCCCATTCTTCTGTTGAACGGGAAACCCCTTTCCATGAAAGACTAGGGACTGGACGACGTGATTTTTGTGTTGTACCATTCTTTTGAATTGACGTCTTCTCTGGTTCTTCTTCTACGATATCAATACGTCCGTTCATAAGGAACTCTCGGAAACCTCCACGATCGTTAATGTCCTTTTCCGACATATCAACTACACCGAAATGGAGGTTTTTCTTTTTACCTAGACGATTGCAATTATCTAAAACTGACTTGAGTGTTTTATTAAATGATCTTCCGATTTGACGTCTATTTTGAATCGTAGTTAGCTCATATCGTAAGAAGTAATCGGATACTTCGTCTATCATTATTGGCACATCTGTATAATCTTGATTAAACATGTATGTGATGGTAACTGGTTCTATTCTTTCACTTTCATCTAATTCATCTAATGAATCAAAATTAAGTGTATGAATTCCGTACTTACCATACATACGTAAGAAGTCTTCATGAAAATGCTGTCTTATCACACCCGCTCCATACGATATTAAATCCACATGCATTTCATTTGGAACCTCATTTTCATGCAATGAAACCATATATTGTATGACTCTCTTTACGTTTGTTTTGATTGCTGGAATTATCTCTTCTTTAATTCCTTTTCGATAACTGTCTATTGTATCGTCATCCAACTCATAAAAATGCAAAAAGAAGTATCCCTCCATAATATTTACGATATATGCGTATATATTGATGAGACACTTGGTCGGTTTTCCTAAATACAATATATTTGAACTTTTCCACTGCGCCTTATATTCTCTTTTGTAAAAGTCATCAGTGATCGGATTCCATTTTAGAATATCGATAACCATCACTCTTAATAAATCTCTTAATGAAAGATCATCGGTAATTTCAAAATCTGGATTATCTGAGAGTGGAATCATGTAATCACTTATGGTACCAAATCCTAGAGTTCGGCGATCATTCTTATCAAACCATTCATATGATTCTTTTGATTTCACAACCTCTCTCCATATTTCACCAACACGATTTCCATGCCGTAACATTCGTCTTAGCCATACAGCTCTTACTGGAAGTGTAATAAATTCATTCTCTGTAGTCAAAAGAGATACCAGTTCTTTAATGACTACAATAGATTGCTGAAATTCAAAATCAATATCGGATATATTGGATTTGGCTAATCGAATTAATTCTTTAAACCAATCGTAATCCATCTTTTGGTATTCTGCATCCGAAACTTTTATTCTTTGACACAGATGTAACGCATCTTCATGTTTGGTTATTTTATCCAATAAATGATACGGACAAGATAACCTTGGGTAATAATCTCTGTGATCATACGATCTGTAATATAAGTGAGCTCGTTCGATCATAACAGATGTATGTTTTTCTGGATGACATAATATGTCATAATAGATATTTGAATATTCTCCCATCTTTGTTTCCTCCTTTGTAATGGTTATTATTGATATTCACATAGATGATATATAAATTCTATAAAATAGATATACGTGAAGTATTATCTATTACTCTTTTAAAGAATCTATATGTATATAAGATCTTTTCTTCTTTTTATATGTATAGATTCTTTTTTTATCTTTTATAATAATTTATTAGAGTATTGACATACCTGTAATAGGTCGAAGACTTTATACGGGGACGAAGGTCACCGTTGTAATTCCTATATATAAGGGAAAAAAGTGAAGATAAATAGAGAATAAAGATAGTGAAGGTATGTGAGTGAAACACTTTCTGCAAAATCGCAAAAAATAACCCATGGAGTTTTCTGCTCCATGGGTCTTTCTTATTTCTTTTCAAATCGTAAATTACCATTTCGATTTACAACAATAGCATCTACACTGTAAGAGAATAATCGTTCGGATCCTTTCTTCATACAGTAATCCATAAATTGAAGAGTCGTTAATCCGGGTTTCGGATCATCATAGGATCGTACAAATACTTTATTCTTTCTGGGATCGAAATTCATTGCTTGTAAAATGAATTGGATGATTACATCTAAATTCTCTCCAATATAGACTCCTTGTATTCTCAAGAATGAAGATTCAAGATAAATATACTTTCCATCGATTGGAATTACCGTAAATGTATGCGTAGAATTATTTGCATCGTTTATTTCAAGATAGTAGTTTTCTGCTGGCAAACCAAGATGTTTTAAATAATGATGTTGAAATCTTGCATAGTCCCAACATATTCCTCCTTGATATTGAACAAACTCTTTACAGCTCATTGTTCGATATAAGTTCGCAAATGTTGGTCCATCTTTAATATCTGCAAGACGTCCATCCTTCACAACTCCATATCCAAACTTATTAAGTTTATGGTGTAATGGAATCACATACCTTTTAATTACATCTTCTAATTTCAAGGGCTTACCAGCTTCGTTAAAATTTTCGCTACCCCAATCGTCAGCCGGATCAAAACCATTTTTCTTTTCCCATTCAATCTGGGAATCTTTGCAAGCTTCTTCTGCCACTTCGTTATTTTCTGCTTTATCCGCTACATCATTTTTGAATCTATTCAAATATCTCCAGTCGTTCCAGTAGTAATTTAAAAGTCCATCCAGGTCCGCTCCAGATACATTACTGTGAAGTTTGTCGGAAGATCCTTTCCCTGCATCTCGTCCGACTTTATTTTCAAAGCTTTGACTGGCATTTGTCCCTTTGATCACGAGAGGATAATTTTTAATCTCTTCGGGTTCCATAGCTGCATAGATTGGAGTTCCATCTAAAATGAAAATCTGATCTTTGTGTGCTTTTGCATAACCGATTGCATATAAGATGAAATCATGATTGCCCTGTAGTTTTTCGTTTAAGGATAACGTTTCTGCATTCTTTCGATACCACTTACCTTCTGGTGTATTTAAGATATAATCGGAAAATGGTTCACCTGCTTTACGGATGTCTACATCAGACATATTCCCGCACTGATCAAAGACATCCAATTCTAAGTGTCTTGCATTATACCTCTTACTGATTTCTCTACCAAAGCAACCTTTTCCACTTCCAGGTAATCCAATTACCAAAATAAAATTGAATAATCCATTTTCAAAGTGTTGTAAGTTGATGATGGTATCTCCATCTGGATTGATTTCGACACTTTCGCTCAACTTTTCCACCGGGGTTTCAAAACTTTCTTTTACAGGAGTTGCCGCTTGCGTTGATTTTGCAAGTGTATCTTTAATCGGAATGTCAGATCCCATATTTTTGGTGCTCATAAAATACTGGTTTCCAGTATCTTTATATCCTTTAAAACCAGCCTTTAAATACATATGGATCGCTTCTACATTCCCTTTTTCTACAGATAAGTTCGTAGCTCCCATTGCTTGTGCACGTTTTACAAGACGCATTCCAAGCCCTTTTCTTTGAAATTCATGATTGACTTCCAAAGCCTGAATCCATGTATGACCGTCGGTTTTCTTTTCCACATTGACTGCTCCTGCAAGTACAGACTTATGGATAAATAGAACACCCTTGGTATTTCCGTTACAACGGAAGTGAGACAAATAACCTCCGTACTGCGTTTTCTTATATCGTTCTAAAGTGCCTTTATTCAAGACCACTTCATTTATTTTTAATTCTGTATTTGTCCTATTCATAGTGTCTCCTTTTTCTAGGATGGCACGATCTTCAAATGATTTGATAATATCGGACAGCATATTCTATATCACCCTTTCTAACGTTGATTATATGATTGTGCCCGTATAAAAAAGAAGGCATATGTATTCTATGCCTTCGTATTTTGAATGATCTCTCGCCATTCCTCGGTTAGTTGATGATTTTCTTCCAAAGAATCCAAATCACATCCAGTAAGTTGACTGTCTAAGTATTCTTCTCGAAAATCCTTTACAATATCAATTGCCTTCTCAATTGCTTTTTCTTCTTTCTTTGTCAATTCTTCTTCTGCGACAAGATAATTTAACAGCGTTAGAGTTCCGTCATACAATTCTTTCATTTTATTTGGTGCCGCAAAGTAGTCGTTAAGATACTTCTTTGGAATATAAGAAGTTCCATCAAAAACTAGTTCTAACTCATCAATCACCAAATGTGATTTCTTTTTTAAATCTTTTAAGGATGAAATCTTCATTACATAAGCAGCTGATTTTACCGTCAAGTCATGTAAAAACATCATGGAAGCTTCATAATCTTCACTCCATCCAACTATGGTATCATACGGCTCCCATTCATCATATCGACTTAACTTTTTTTGATCGCAGATACAACAAACTGTAACATCTTTTCCCATTGACGTATTTGGATGTGTACCCTATTTCAGATACACATCCTTTCCTCCTTTTTAAATTGCCATTGCAATCTGATATACGTGCTCCATTTTTGCCAGATACTTCATAGGAATTTTCTCCCGGATGTATTTACACTGAAAGATTAATGTAATTAAACTTGCAATCAATCTTGCGATTGTTGTTACAATGGGAAGGACTCCTTTTAGAATATTTTCCACGATCCCAAGTAAATCAATCTTCTTCATGTGATTCACTGCATCCAATCGAACCTGTTGCATTTCTGCTGTTGGAGAATATTTTGATAGAATTCCGTTGTATTGCATTTTCTTTGCTTTCTTTTTAATTTTCTTATCTTTTTTCTTGATCTTTTTCTCCATCTTCATGATTTCATCAATGGCCATATCATGACGTTTTTTAATATCAACATCCATTACCATTGAGTAGGTGAGTTCTTTCTTTTTCATGTTTTTCTTTTTAGACATGACATTGTCCTCCTTATATAGATTCTTTTAAATAATATATCGTTACAGACGTAATAGAGTAAAAAAATATATCTTTGTTAATCCAGCCAGAGTACTAGGAGGAGACTCTGGCTGGATTCTCCATGTCTTTGATACTAAGATCAAACTGGAGTTTTTACGAATCAGAAATACCATTTACAAAGTAAGGTTTCACTAAACCTTGTAACTACTGAATGAACTATACTTGTCTCAATGAAATATCAATAACTGATTTCTGATTCGCATACTTGCCCACTCATCGTGCGGGAGGAAGGAGTAATACAAATGATAAATAATAATGGGACAAGAAATTATAATATGGAAGCATTGTAATTAAGGAATCCGCCTTATCTCAAGCTGATTATTCTTTCTTGTCCATAGAAATAATATATCACTATTTTCATGAAGTATTATCTATTACTTACTCTTGTAAAGAATCTATATGTATAAAGATCTTTTCTTCTTTTTATATGTATAGATTCTTTATTCTTTATTATTCTTTCTTCTTTTATAATAATTTATTAGAGTATTGACATACCTGTAATAGGTCGAAGACTTTATACGGGGACGAAGGTCACCGTTGTAATTCCTATATATAAGGGAAAAAATGTAATAAAGAGAATAGATAAAGATAGTGAAGGTATAGATAAGGGTATTATGCGCGGACGGATCGGAAACGATTTCGTCCGTTTATTTTTTTATTATGTAACAGACATATCAGTAATCAGAAGTAAAGGGATTATGTGGATCGATGAGAGCGAACCATCATACGAGCATGTAGGAGCCTGTCCGGGCCTCTTTCGTATGGTTAGATTTGCGATGACCATCAGATAAGGTCTATATAATTTTCATTCTGACCACACCCAACGTTACCGACGCCAAACGGTAACAATTACCCCTAGACGATCTCAGGAGTTCGCCTAGGGGTCTTAATATTCTTTTTATTAATCTGCGTACTGCACATTTCCAGCAGTGTTTACGATCAAATCAACAAATGTTTGAATGGATTGAAGCAGTTCTGTTACTTCTTTTACCACCAAGGAATTCTCTACCGTTATTCCCTGCTCTCCTTGTTTTTCGATCCAGCTATTCAAAATGGTGTATAACATGGTAAAATCTGCTACACTACCCATGAGTGTATATTCCATCGAAGTTTCGTATGGGATATAGTTCATCATTCGTAGTGGATTTGTCTGATGATAGGATTCATTCAATTCCCAGATTTTATCAATTACTTGACCTTTTCGAATTTTAAAGTTCTGTGCTTCTGGAATCGGGATTACTTCTCGAAGACCAATTGCTACCAATAAATCACGGTAGTCGTTAATCATATGATACGGAAGTGTTTTCACTAATTTTAAGAAAGTTAAAAGAGACGTCCGTATATTTACAGTCATCTGCACTTCACAGTACATACTCATACGATCGTATGGGATAATCTCGGAACGGGATAATTTACTGTGTTCCTGAGCCCATTTGGTGAATCGTTGAATCGCTGTGGCTGTCTCCTCACTATCAGCACTTCCAAGTAATATCGTTGCTTGCGGGCAAACAATTTCTTGTAAAACCGCCTGACAATACTTAAGTCCATTATAGGAATAATTATGAATGAACCCATCTGATACAATGTCCTGCGCCCGGATCTCATTTTTCCAAAAATTATAGAAACCATTCATGAAGGTTTTAAATATGAAATCTTCGAATTTCCCTTCTGCTGGTTTAATGATAGCAATTTCTTTATGGAGCTCATCCCATGTCGGGAATTTTAACATTACCTGATTCGTACCTTCTTTTGTCTTTTCCACATCATGACCAATCCATTTCTGGAAAACTTTTACCATGGAAGTTTGCTGGAATAATCCTAATATTGCATTTCCTTTAAATCGTACGATCGCATGGCATTTTTCTAATGCCGGCACTCCAACCATATCGGCTACAATATTAGAAGCATCTGGGGATGTTTCAATCTGTTTTTGAAATCCGAAGATCTTTTTTAATACCGCAGCTTCCGCTTCCGTACAGTCTTCTGGAATTGTCTCGGAAGTTACCATATCGGATCCGCAATATACAACGTTTCCACCGGTAAAGTTTTGAAGCATCAAAAATTCAATAGGAGAAATATCGTGTAACGTGATGATGATATTGCAATAGTTTAGCATCCGATTTCTGTGGACGGTCCCGCTTGCATTTGATACGGTCCAATCCTGATACATTGGTTGCATGTAGTTATAAATTTCTCGAATACCTGAATAATGGATATTATCGATAGTCATCTTTCATCCTCCCTAATTTTCGTAAGTTCTCTACAAGTCATAGTTCCTGCTACATATTGTAAATTGGAACAACCGTTACAACGACTCACATCTTCCTCATTTTCCATAAATAAGTCGTAAATCGTTCCTTTTGTGTAATGGTTCGCACACCCAGGAATTATTGCATCAGGGTCTTTTGGTTTGTTTGATAACATAACGTATGTCCTCCTTATATAAATTTTGTTAAAGGAACGTCAAGGAATCGATGAATTACCAGAGACAATCTATTAACTTTATTGGAAAGGAGAAAATGCTATGAATAAAGTAAAGAAGTTTTTCCAGTCCATCGCAAATGCGTTTAAAGAAGTTGATTGGGAAAATGTACCAAAAGGAACTGTCGTTCGCTATATTATGGGAGCGATTGCAATCATCAATGCGATCTTAGGATCCATTGGTGTAGGAGGATTAAACATCTCTGAAAACACCGTGTATATGATTGTGACACTGATATTCAGTATTGCAGTCATCATCATGAATACCTATAAAGACAATCCGACCTCCAAAGAAGGTATTTTGGCGGCTTCAATCCGTAATACATTAAAAGAGATTGACAACCTCCAGGAGCAGAAGGTGATCGATGAATTATTAAAAATATTGGAAACGAAAGACAGCGATCACATCGAAGATACTCCAGATCCTACCGAGGAAGAGGAAGAGTCTTTACAGGATGAAAAAGAAGATGACAAGGAACTGCCAGATTCCGATGATCCGACCGATGAAGCTTAACTTAAGAAGAGTATGGGTAAAACCATACTCTTCTTTTATCCATATATTATTTCATAGGAAATGAGACAATTTAAGAAGTGAGGTGATAGTTATGAATCAATTTGATAATTATATCCGATCATTAACGAATATTATGGATTATATAAATAGCACACAGGAATTTCTTACGTATGAGAAAATTCCTCCTAAGGTATTAAAAGAAATTCAAAAACGATATAAAAAAGAATATAAAAAATTATTAAACGAGAATTATGAAAAGATGAATTACTTAACGGAGGACGCCAAAGATGAGCAGTGAAGAAACTCTATACACATACTGGTTTATTTACTTGATACCAGAATATCTACAACAAAGGTACATTACAGATTTTATTCAGGAGGGTCCTGTATTATATGCCTATAGTGATAAGAAAAAATTAATCCAACTTTGGAAAAAACAACGGGATTCGGATATCTTTATGATTGAAAAACGAAAGATTGACAAGCGGGAAGTAAATTACTATGCGGACAATTTTCCAAATGAGTATTTGCAACCACTCGAAGGGAAAACAAGAACCATAGATGGGGAATTACGAACGTATAAGCTTGCCGTTACTATCGCGGAAAGATCTTCCATTATCGGAGATGCCGCGTTTTATATGAATACGCTTTTACGTAGAAACAGAGTTTGGCTTCCCTATATCGTATACAATCCATTGGTTCGAGAAGCGCTTCATGCGTTATTTTACGATGTTTGCATTTTTCCAGAAACGGTACCAGAGGACTGCTATGAAATGGTGGATGATTATGATTTGCTATATTTCTTTATAAAGAAATATGGGCCACTCTTAAAACAAAAGTGAGGGGATTATAATGCGAATATATTTGATATATGCAATTATGACCGAAGAAATTTTTCAAAAAGGAAATCGATATGGGCAATATGATGCCTTCTTATATGGAAATGGAAAGAATTTAGATGGCTCATATTGTGTGTTGTGGGGATTTACGGATAGAAAAAAATACAAGGAACGGTTTCTTCAGGAACGACCTGTGAAACACCGTTTCTTGATTCAAGAAAAAGAAGTCAGCGAAGCAGAGTATTCGAATTTTATGATGGAATACTTTCGTTACGAGCTTCTTCCAACTTGTTTGGATCAACGTATAAATATTGGAGAACGATCGGGTTTTCAAACAGTTCGACGAATGACGACTCGAGTAAGTCCACAAGAAGAATCTTTCTACAGCAATAAAATCATGACCAAATACGAATACGATTATCTTGCAAATAATCTTGGAGAAATATGTACTGATATTGAGAAAAATCTAGTGAATCATCCAATTCTTCCAGTGGATAGTAACGTCTTTTCATCTCCAGTAAAAACTGTCTTAGATTTTCTAAATTACAATCAACTTTGTCGAATTTATCATCCAAATGGTCCAAAATATTTGATTCACAGAAAAGAACACGGGGAGAATATTGATTTTCGAGATTTCACTGGATTAAATGAAAAACCATCGGATGCTACGGATCTATTTTCAATGAAAAATTTATTTTATACCGTATTTGCAGAAGTTATATATAAAGAAGGAGTGTAACCAATGACTTATTATCTTTTCTATATCACAGATGAAGGGTATGATAAACTTGGAGAATGGACTGTCCCAAGTTTGATTGTACCAAAAGTCCCAGAACCAATTCCAAAACCCTATCAATTATATGCCGTCACATCCAATAAAAAATATGCGTCTATTTTTCGAGCCACAAGGGATCCCGCACAATTCATGGAACGTACCATAGAAATTTCCAGTCAAGACAAAAAGAACTTCGAAACCGTTTACATGGAGTATATGATTCATAAACATCCACTAACTTGTGAATTTGTAAGAGCAGGGATTCAAACAAGTTCTCAAATTATCGTACCGCTTCCGAATTTTGAATATGATAATATTGAAGAAAACTGGTATATGATCCTATCTGACATCATAGATGAGCATACGTTTGGTGAGAATAAACAGATTTTCGATCTAATCCATAAAAGTGGTGGGCGTATATTTCGAGGATTTGTACAAACTGCATTAGATGTTTTAGAGTATAATACTATATTATTTAGTTATGGAAACCCATCTGAAATTCCTTGGGAACTAGGAGATCATTTTAATGGATTAAATGGGTATCGAAGATTATATGAACGAACTTATCGAAAAAGGGGGATTTTAAAATTATGCACGTATGGAGATTTTATTTAAATCGAGGAAAAGTGAAAGAGAGTCGAAACATTGCATTTCGAAAGCTATCCGAGAAGTATCCACTATATGCAATCACTAATGACAAAGAAAAAGCAAAAAAATTCATGGCTCAGAGAAACATGAAGCTTTTTATTGTCAAGGATAGCCATATCGAAAAGGAAGAATGGATTGAATTTTGTGGAAGAAATCGCGGCGCTGTATTACAGTTTGCAGCATTTTCAACAAGAGACCCGCATCCAGATAAAGGAGCTTGTGATTTAGAAGCCTTTGTAAAAGAAGTAAACGTATTAGTCACCTTTAATGAAAAAAATGATGTGGAGGATTATGTGAGTGGAGAATTTGGTGGAATTTTAGCTCCGCCCTCCATTCAAAATGCAGAACGACTTTTAAATCCGGCATGGTGTCGTCCATTTGTTCGAATTGCATTGGAAGCGATTCAATATCCAACCGCGTATAAGTTTGCTGTGTATTCCAATGATCCGCATGGAGATTATTCTAGTTTTTCTGGAATGTATTGTGGAACTAGGCGATTTGTGATTGATGAATTGACCGTTTTTATTTGGAATTACGGTTACTTGTTTAAGTAAATGGATTTCCCACAGCGTGACATTCTACATAAGCGAAAGGTAGGTGAAACTGCTGTGGGAAAATCAAAGTTTGTACGACGAATTCGAATGGCAACGCCAGAACGATTCGAGTATGTCACACAGTATGAAACCGCGAAACAACGTAGAAAATTGATTGAGCAGGTGAAAAAAGCCATTCGATCTTCTATGGAATATCGTGATTATGTGCAATATTTAAAAGAAAACGTAGACATGGATGCTTGTGCTTTTTTTAAAAACGTAACCTCCAATACCAAGGAGAATAACGAAAATAAGAAAGTGAAAATCGAGATCCACCATGAACCATTTACGTTGGAAGACTATGTCTCGGTCGTCTTAGATAAATACATCGAAGAGGGTCAAGAGATAGATGCCTTGGATATTGCAGAAGAAGTGATGGAGCTTCATTATAACAATGAAGTAGGATTGATCCCCCTTTCGAAAACAATTCATCAGATCGTTCATAATACTGGAAAGGTTCCGATACCACTTTATATGTGCTATGGGAATTACACTCAGTTTTTACAAGACTATCATGTCGATGACGACCTGATCGATAAATTAAAACGAAAAATGGATCAAACAAAACAACTAACGGCAGAAAGCTTCAATGCCCTGATGAAAGATTATCAATATCTGGATGTCGATGGTCAGACCGATGTTCAGTATATGGATGAAGGAGAAGCTTTAAGCGCATAATTTTTTTATTGAAAGGAGAACCAATTATGAGTATCTTAACAAAAGCTGCAATTATGCAGGCAATTACAAACGAAGACATTACAATTGAGCCACTGTACATGAAAAATATCGGACCGAATTCCATCGATGTAACTCTTGCGAATAAGATTGCTTACTATCCGTTTGTAAACATCAATGAGAAGGGTGAACAGGAAAGAGGAGATACCATCACAGTTGGCCAGGTTGCAGAGGAAATTCGTCCAGAAGATTATGGTCATCTTGCAACAGTTAGTCCACTGTCTGAAGATTGCCAGTACCGCAGGGAACTTCCTCTTATGGATCTTGCTCATTATCAGACTACTTACCAGGAGGAGATTCCGGAAAGTGGTTTTGTACTGATGCCTGGAAATGTGTATCTGGTAAAAGTAAATGAAAAGATCGGTTCTAATAAATACATCGCAGAAGTTGGTGGGTTGAGCAGTCTGTCCCGTGCAGGTATTTCTATCCACAAGACAGCAGCAAGAGCAAACCTTGGTGATACTTGCCAGTTTGTTTTGGAAATCGAGGCATGCTACCCGACTGTAATCTATCCAAATATGAAAATCGCAACCATCTTTTTCCAGACCGTCGAAGGACCAATCGATGAGAAGAATGTATATGATGGTAGATATCAGCAGGATAAGCAGGAAAATAAAGAAGTGATCACTGGATATATTCCGGATAAAAATTTGGTAGAAACCGTGGCAGCTATTCGTAAGAAACAGCAGGAAATGGAAGAGCAGCGTCAGGAAGAATTCAGAAAACAGCAGGAAGCCGAGGCTGCTGCAAAAGCAGCAGAACAGCCAGTAGGTGAACCAGCTAATTCTGTACCGCAGGCACCCGTTGATGAAATTGCAACAACTGCTGAGGTAAAGGAAGCGCAGGAGATTCCTCATGCAGGAGATGTGATCGACATGGGTGATACCATTCCTGGTTTTTCCGCAGAAGTTGTATCCTCCGAAGTAGTTGAGGAGCCGAGTGCAGAAGTAGTGGTAAACGATACTCCTACTGAGGTATAAATAATAAGAGAAGAATCTAAGTAACTCTTAGATTCTTCTCTTCCTGTTATCTATAGTCGTGAAACCAATCTCTCGTTATTAGGATGTCTAGTAATTGAAAAGGTATAGATTCGGAAACGATTTTATTAAACTGGGAATTATCCCAGAGTTATACATTATTTTTGCGTATAGCAGAAATCATTTTTGAAAGGAGATGAGAGAAATGCCAAGTTTAGGATTCGGCGATGAGGAAAAAAAGGAGCTTACCGAAGAGCAAATTGAGGCGAGATCCGAAGAGATCAAGAAGAATCTCAATATGCAACCTGAACAAGAGCAGTTTAAGTTCTCAAAGCGAAAGCTCGAGCAGTTACGAGCGATGTATTCACATTCATATGTACATGATTATGGGGATGGATATCATAAGAGCGAAGAGGACTTGAAGGCACAAAATGCATTGTACGATATCTATCGAAAGATTGCAGGTAAGAAACAAAGTTATCGTAAGATCGATGAATTTATTGTGGCGTATCGAAATTGTTTGGATTTTGTGAAAGCCGTGGCAAGAGGACAAAAAGTATACTCGTATGAAGAGTACTTACATCTATGGTCCAAGGGCAAGATTCGAATCAATGGAATGTATACACCAAAGTATAAAGGAAAAGATCGAAAACGTATTTCTTGGAAAGCTTTGGGTGAATATATTTTAAGTGACGATGACCCAAAAGGATTTATTATAGATACTGCAGTCCATGACATCACAACAAAAGAAGAACTCGATAAAGCAAGAGAGGAACTTTTCACAGTTGATGAATATAAGAAAATCATGTACAATGCACTTCATATGGATGAAGATGAATATGAAGATACCGAAGACATCATGGTAGATGAAGATGTTCCGGAATCTTATGAGAAGAAACCAATCGCAACATATCTTAGCAAAGAGGAACAGAAAGAGCTGTTAAGTGGAACTCCTGGTTTGACACAACTTGTACGAGAAGTTGTAGCACAAGGAGAGAAGGCAGACAGACGTGCTCATGGATATGTAAACGAATTGGCGTATCAGTTTGATACGGATGATTTATCTACGATTGAGAAATACAATCGCGCATATGGTGTCGAAACGATGACAGATCTTCCGGTATTTAAAGGATCTCTTATGAATAAGAAAGATTGCAAATCTTATTTAAGAGCTTTGGAAGAATGGAATTTCAAGAATACCAAGATTAAAGTAGATGGACGATATCGTACATTAGAAGAAGAAAACGAGATTCGTGCAAAAGAAGTTTTGGATAAAAATGGAATGAACGTTCGTATGTTCTGGGCAAATTCTCGTCAGGATGAAAAGATTGATAAATGGTTGAAAAAATCCAGACAAAAAGAGAAGGAACTTCGAAAGCAGTTATCCAGATTAGATGAGATCAACGGCAAAGGAGAAAAGAACGAGAAGAATCGAGGATTATCTGATGCCGAAAAATACAGAAAATACAAAGAGATGGAAAAGAAAGATAAAGCGAAAAAGAAAAAGAAAAAAGCAAAAAAAGGTGAATTGGTAGTTAAGCATGCAGCGAAACAGAAACAAAAACGAATCGACAACGCTATTTTAGGTAGCGTCGGGAAAGGTTCCTACCAAGAATACGCAAAAGAGGCTTTAGATTTCACTTCCAGCAGTATGCAAAAAGATATGAAAGAAGGATCCTAAGATGCCAGAAGAAAAGAAAGAAGAAAACCAGAGTAAGCATCGAAAATATTCGATGATTTTAGATATGTTTCCTAAAGATGTATTAATTGAACTCAATGGAATTACAATGCTCTCTTGTGATAATAATACGAAATGTGTTCGTATTCGAGAGACGTTGAAACGCAATGGGATTCAATATGAGGGGTTGGGATCTGGGACGAACCGTTATGGGATTAATATGCCAGGATCAACCGGAATGTTAGCAGTCAAAATAGCGTTAGATAGTGATGGAATGATAGATAACCGTAGAGAATTTAAATACGGTCCTCAACTGTATCCATATGTTTGTAAAGTATATGAGTGTCTGGAAGACGGTTTAGTTGCCGTGTTTGAGTATGTAACCCCGTTTACATTAGGAGATCTTCATAGATTCGAAGATCAAATCCGAGAGATCCTTGGAAAAGTATCCAATGAGTATATGATAGGTGATGTTGGAATTAGCGAGGATAACTATAAAAACTGGGGTATCCGAATGGTGAATGGTAAAGAAGAAATTTGCATGTTGGACTTCGCATATGTTTATGCGATCAGTTATAAATTATTTACATGCAACTGTGATGGTATCACATTGGTTCAATATGATGATGATTACGTCGGTCTGTATTGTCCAAGATGTCATAAAAAATATACATTTGCACATATTCGAAGGAAAGTAACCAGAAAAGATCAGGAGATGGAAATTGGGAACATCAAAGATCAAGGATATGAGTTACATGCTCCAGTCGAAATGGTAGAAGATGTAGAAGAATTTATGCCATTTGATAAAGAACGTAAGAAGCAGGAAAAGAAGAAGAAACGTTTAACAGAACGTGAACGTATTCGTATATTGGACGACATTCAGAACCATGACCCATACGGTGATATCTACAATAGAATTTATAATATCAAAGGAGAGAATAAAAATGAGTAAGAAGAATAAGAAAAACAAAAATCAGGTATTTATGGATCCTTATGAAGCAGCAATGTATCGAGCACAGAATGATATTGAAACGGCAGATTACTCCATCGATGAGGTGGAGTTAGATGAAAACGGGGATCCGATTGAACCCGAGTATGAATATGAAGAGGCTCCTAAGAAGAAAAAGGAGCCAGTGTTGACCCCAAGCTATATGGCATATTTAATGGGGGAAGTGAAAGAACCAAAGAAAAAGAAACAGAAGAAATCTTATGATGGAGATTATGACTTAGATCTTATCAATGATGAAAATTCTGAAATTAACATTGAAGATGCATTGAATCATGTGGCAAAGCAGGCAAATGCGGAATATGCAAAAGATCATGCACAAAGGATTCGAGAAGAAGATCCATACATGAAAGCATTAGAGGCACCATCTGAAGAGCATTCTGATACAACGGATACTACTGAGAAGCCTGATCAGAGCTTGGCTCCATATCTGTTTCCACAGGAGTTCAATGATGCAAGTAAAGAAACGGAAGGAGTTGATGAAGATGGATTCTTTGGAAATCCTCTCGACTATGTCGATGAAGAAGATGATGTTGAAAATGCAGATTCAAGCGTGTATAATAGTGATGACTTTGGAATCGGTGTTGGAGTTTCTGCTAAATCTAATGAGGAATCTGCACTCGATAATGAAACTGATGCTGCTTATGATACCGCAATGATTAACGATGATGCAGAAGATAAACCAGCTATGAGTGAAACAGATAGTGAGATTTATTTCCGTCTGTCAAAAATCTGCTCATTGAAGTTTACGATCTTTGAAGAACTTGGTAGAATGAATATCAATGACGGTATTGTGCAAAATCCGGTAATTGATACGGTATTAAATCTGGATTGTTACTATGTGAACCAGGAAGGTATCTATAATCATTTTCTCGGAGAAGATGGAAAACTGGATTTGAAACTTTTAGCAGAAACTCAGAGAGGGCTTTGGACATACATCGTTTCATCTAAGCATCCAGCAGCGGTTTATACCGTACCAGAATTCTTAGAAGCATTTAAAACTGTGAGGTATTTAGATACTAAGAATTTCCAGTTCGTAATGGATGATCATGATAATGATGACAGAATGGAGCCAATGATTTATGCATATCATATTCCAGCATCTGAACAAAGAAAGTTTAATAACTATGTAAAACATGCTGCGGTTGGATTTACAAATTCCGAGCTCTTTTATCCGGAATTAAATTCCAGTTATCGAGGAATCCTTGCGGAATTTATTGTATATTGTAATATTTGTGCTACGATTCGAAATGACCGAGAGATTTTCGCAAGACATCTTCCGGAATATATGCAGGCGTTCCGTTTTGCTTCTAAGAAAATGCCAGATGGAAGTACGCATCCAGCATACAACCAGATCATTGAATTTACAGAGCTGGTTCATCGTCATAGAAAAACTGAAGTTGGCAAAGAAGAGTTTACATTCGAAGATTTAGATGGCATCTTCTCTATTGATGACTATGATCAGATTCGAGATCTTGTCTTTGATATCCTTGAAATCGTGGATGAAACTGAAGACGATTATGACGACGATGAGGACGTTTCTTATGCAGTACTTCCTGAGAATGGAGTTGTAGATACTGCTTCAGAAGATGATGAAGAGGACCCAATGGATGCACTGAGTGCGCAGGCATCTGGATATGCAGAAGATCAGACAGATTATTCTCAGTATCTTACAGAACCACAGACTGTTGAGGACACGGTAGATGATTTGACTGAGCAGCTGTATGATCGGTATGTAGCAACTGCAAAAGAGAATCAGGAAGAAGTTCTTTCAAAGGAAGAACTTGCATCTCGGATGAAACAGAATGTAACAGGAGCAATGAGTGTAGTACAAAATAAGGATGGTTCTGCAAAGCTGACATCAACAACTGTTACGGAACCAAAACCTATCGTTCCAAATGTAGAGAGTGTACCGGCAGTAGACGTGAGAACCGAATCACGAAGTGAAGATGTTGGTTCAAATGCAATGAGAGAAGCACTTTTGAAGTGCGGAGCGAGACCAAGTAATACCACAACAGAAACAAATGGAACTAAGAAAAGTATGGTAATACCAGTCGTTCGTAAATAAATGAGAAGGAGGAATGGGTATGCTATTCTATATGGATAGCAAAACCTTTCTCACCACATATTTAGAACGAGAGGAAGATTGGAGGATTCTGGATGCATATTACGTTGTGACAACTTTTGATATTCATGTTCGGGATAAGAAGAAGTATGCCACAATTAATTATGCACCCAGACTCTTTTATCCTACAGCAGATGTCTTGTATGCGGATAACGAGAAAGATTTGCGTATTCAATATGAGCTTATGTTAAAACGAGAGCCGAAAACATTGGAAACGTTAGCAGAATATGTTTGGGGTTCTCTGGTGGAAGGATACAATACCATATTTTTAACAACGAGTGACGGATTTTCTTCAGGATATATTCGTGAATTAGCACATTATGTAATGACCAATTTAAAATACCCAATGTATGACTATAAGCGGTATATCAAAGGAAAAGAAAAACCTTGTAAATATGACCCGGAAGAAGTTCTTTCGATCGTTGAGCCGATTCGAAAGAAGACAAAAGAAAAATATCAGAAATCAACGGAAGGAAGAGCAGAGCTTCTTCATAAGATTAAAACAGAATGGCCAAAAAAGAAGCTAAAGAAAAAATTAGATGAGCTGGGATACTATACATCTGATGAAAGTAAAGAGGAATTGATTGATATGTATATCTCAATTCGATTCCCAGAGTTATCATCAACACCTGTACGCTGGATGAGAGGAGTAGAGTAGTATGAGAGCAGATAAATATAAAACATATTCAATTCGAATGATTATGAAAGCATTTGCAGGAACCCTGTATGAGATGGCTCCTGCAAGTAATCCATATCGTGGTGGAGAGCTTATCCCATTGGTACGAGATACCTTAATTTCCATTATTCAAATGCAAAACTTGAATGATAATCAACGATTAGCGTTTGCGGTATTAAGTGATCAAGAAGCATATAATACCGTTTACATGTGGTTTGATGGTTTCTTACAAAGTCTTCCAGAATTTCAAACCTTAAACTTTTCAAAAGTGGAACGCGAAGAAGTTCTTTCAAAAGAAGAATTAGAACATGGAAATTTTCATGAAATTGCTGAGAAATTAGTAAAATCAAGAGAAGACAAGGGTAATACTTATGTATTCGTAGATCGAAACACATCCATCAAGGAAGCATATGATTTTATTGATCTGGATGCATTCGTTCAAAATTTTGTGAATGAATTATTTAATCTGGAAAAATCCGTGAATGATGATTGTTTCCTCTGTGATTGGGGAGAACACGATCGTGGTAAAAAGAAATGTAAGACATGCATTCGTAATGAATCGTTTACGGATAATTTCGTACATGAGAATTATCCAAGAGGAGATCGGAAAACGGTTTGTAAAAAAGATTGTCCGAATGGATATTATATTTGCTGTAGTGAATGCAACAAAACGGATTGTAATGCAATCTGTGAGGAAGATATTGCGACTTGTGATAAGTGGTTGTATCGAGATGGAAAGAAACGAGGAAAAAAAGAATGAAAGCAGTTGAGCTTGCAGCAAGGGATTCGTGGTCTAACACCACGATCCCTTATCTTTTTAATCGTACGATTATTGAGTATGATATGAAACGAGCTGGGTTGTCTTTAATCAAAGAGTATCAATTACTTCCACCAGAGACGATTCAAAAAATCGAAAATTATCGAACCAAATATGAGCAAGATGTTATCATTGGACAAATTGAGCGGAAAGATAAAAAACTAGTAGAAGCGAAAAAACAAGCATTTTCATCGGTACGAGAAAAGTTTTATTATTTAAATGATCTTGAAGACATCGAGATTATTGATATTCGAAAGGATGCAATTTTTACGACTCGAACCTGTAATGTGACAAAACTAAGTAATTACATTGAATTTCGACCTAAGAATACCTACACGTCATTCTTACGGGTAGGAAAACAAAAGATTGAATTGTTTTACCGATCCCCAGATCAAATTGATGTTAAGGGAATCAATGATACGAAAGTCCCGTTACATACAAATGGGATGTTGGAATTCTATGCCACATTTTTTCGTAAAATGGAATCTGGAAATGTGGAAGACACAATTCGATTCCTGAGACGAACGATTGATCAGTATAAAAATTTGATGCTCCCGATTGATTATTACAGGGAGTTTAATGCGAATTCTAATTATCGTACATTGCGAGAAGAACTTGCAGACGATTACTGGGAGGAAAATAAAGATGAGTTAGATATTCGCTATAATTACAATTTGCTTTGTATGTTGGCAAAAATTGTTATATAGGGAGGATAGGAATGAATACCGATGAGGAAAAGAATTTCTATAAGGTATTCCATCAAGAGATGGAATACAATTGGAAGTATTTATTGAACGACTATCATATCGTTCCTCTGTTGAGTGGATTTGAAAATCGATTGGATAAATTTATTATCGTTGGGGTACCATTTTACTTACAACGGTATTGCTATGAAACAAAAACAGATGTGGAACGAGATGTATTGAAATGGGATGACCTTGGAAATGCTATGACCTCTTTCGCGTCAGAAGGATCTTTAAAGAATCAGATAAAGGATTCTCATTTAATTTACTTGAGAGAACGATATTCCAAGTTTAGTTATGATTCTAAAAATATAGACATGTCAGCAGTTTTCTCTGTTGATCGTATGGCATCGAATCGACGAATTTATAATTTGATGGAACGTATGATAGAGGCTACGAGTCAGTATTTGAATACGATACGATTTAGCGGTGAAAACATGGTAGATATCATTACAAGGTATGCAATGTATTTAGAAATCAGTCCGAAACTTACGACCAGACGAAAATATGTTGGACTATATAAATCTGACTATTTAAAATTGATTTATGAAATAAATAAGAGTATGATTGAGTATTATAAACGCGTACACTTATGGGAAATTGATGATCTTTATTATGCACTCAGTGATCCGGATCATTTCCTGCTACAGTTTAAAGACACAAAAGAATATGCAAACGTGAAGTTGTACCTCGATACATTCCGGCCATATTATGAAGAGATGCTGGAGATCTTAATACATTTTGGAAATGAACGTGTCCTTGCTATAAATACCTCAGATAAGTTTATGACAAATGTGCAAAAAGCATATAAAAAAGCAAATACAAAACCAGGAAATTACCTAATTTCCATACTTGGTTGTTGTAAAGACTATCGAGATATGAATATTCCAACATCCGTACAATCCATGCCCTTATTTTTCGTACGAATACAACAGGAGGAAGGAGGAACGTCAAATGGATGTTTATAGTGATATTACTCGTACCTGGTGGAGGTATATGGATGCGATTTTGTTAAAAGCATTACCTGCCCCAATTCCATACGTTAAAAATATTGCCATAGACTATGATGGATCAGAAAACGATGGATCAAAAGAACCACTGTACAGAGTAAATACGTATCATTATGCCGCTAATGCAACACGTGAAAAATATCTGGAATCTGTCGTACGTACATTTTTCATGGACCGCCGGAATGAGCAAGAGCACTTTGTTTCAGAAATTACAGGAAAAGAGAGTGATAAAAATGTACATTTAGCATATGGGCATTATAATGAGTATGAAGAATTTGAGAGTATACTCAATGATAAAGTTTTATCGGCAGAGATAAGATTCATAACTCGTGTCCAAAAAGCTTATCCGGAATATAATATTGATGGTTTGATACAGTATGTGGTTCCAGACATTTCAATTTGTAAAGAGATTGAACAGACAATAGCGGACAAAGACTCAACACCGGCTGAAGATTTATATTTAAATTTCTATGGATCTGGCGAATTGCAACACTATGCTCCAATTATTATTCGTAAATACTGGGAAACTTTGTATGAGGATCTTGGACTATTAGAAAAAGGAGCTGCATATGATTTGTTGACACAAGGGATTCCGTATGTGATTGAGCATTATGCAAGCAAACATGACAATGAGGATCGTTCGTGTTCCCCAGAGGAATATCTAAAAGTGTATGATTATTATATGGCGTACTTATTTGACTATTTAAAAGTCATGCGACCGGTTATTCATCGAAGAATGGTACGATATAATTTAACCATGAGTCTTGATAATCTATTTGAGGACGGAAATCCAAACAAAGAGAAAATGATTGGTGACATGAAGCATATTTTTGATCCTAAATCTTCAGATTTTCAAATTATGTTTCGAAAACCAAATATCGATACGTTAGATTCTGTTGGGATACTCAACGAAGCAATTGATCAACTTGATAAAGGGAAAATTAATACATTTTGCCCATGGGCGATTAATCTAGTTCGATATAAATTATAAGTTGTACAAAAGGAGGCTTTCGCTATGAGCGCAATTGTGAATAGATTTTTGATTTTTAAAGAGCCACGTCTTGATGCTGAACGTGCAAGAGAGATCATCGAGGATCAGTATAGGCGTCCATATTATAAACGTATCGATGCTATTTATGTGAAGCCAGGTGTCATCACAGAGGATGCATATGACCTATTAGAGAAAGAACAAATTGCTGTTGGATTTATGTAAGGAGGAAACTATGAAAGTACCATTTAAATTAATTTATGCTCCATCCAAAGATTTAAAAACACGTTGTATGCGTGGACGATATAGAAAAATGCCACAATCTGAAATGGAAAATTTGACAAAAGGTATGGTGACAGAAGAGAGACTTCATACACTCGCAACTATGTGTTGTCCATTTTGTATGGAGCGATATTATAATAGCTTTTACTCGAATCGGTACGACGCATATATGAATGCGTTACAGGCGGGGACCGCGCAACAAAAATTTGGATCCGACCAGCATGAAATGAGACGTGCTGGAGAAACCGAAGAGGTATATTTCCGAAGAGGAATTATTGAGAATGAAGTTGAAATAGCACGATGGTGGTCTAAAGAGAAATGGTTTAAGAAAACCTACCACTGTGTAACATGTGGTGCGGATTACGAATCTCTTCCATATCGGAAGGATAAGTATGTGCAGTTATAGAAAGAAGGGCATAAAAGCCCTTCTTTTTTTATCGTTGGAAACACAATGATCTAATAATAAAAAAGGAGGACTGACACATGATTCAAAATATTAATGGTGTCAATGTATTTGTAGATGACGACGCTCCAACAGATGAGGTGAATACCGTCATCGAAACTGTTAATGTAAATTCTGCGGAACCGGCAACGGAAACTGTAACAGATGATGGGGATAAAAAATTAGTTATCGATCCAAAAATGTATGTATATTTTGACTGTGAATTTACAAAGTTAGAGAGAGACGCGCAGCTGTTATCCATCGGTCTTTGTGATGCCGAGGGCCATTCTTTTTATGCGGAATTTACCGATTATAATATGAGCGAAATCACCGATTGGGTATTTGCAAACGTATTAAAGAAAATGGTAAACCCTCCAACAGTTTTAACTGGCGATCATTGGACCATGCGGGGTACCTGTAAAGAAATCCGTCAGAATCTTTTGATTTGGCTGGATGCTGTCCATAAACACAGCAACTGTGGTATTCAGTTTGTATCTGATGTGTGTCACTATGATATGATGCTTCTTGTTGATCTTCTTTGGAAGAATGCACGCCAGATGCCGGAGTGGATTCCGCCATGCTGCGTCGATATCAATATGGATCTTGCAAATCTGGCTCGTTCTTATGCAGAAGAAAAGAATGCTTCTATCTCTGGTCCGGAATATGCATTTAATCCATATTATGATGCGTTTAATATGGATCGTGATGAATATGCGTCTCATACCAAAGAAGTGCCGCAGGGAATGAAACACAATTCCATGTATGATGCTTATGTCATTCGTGCAATTCATCAGTCTATTTGGAGTTATAATGTGGATGCAACTCCATTAGAGAGCTAACATTTAATTAGGCGAGTATGTTACTTGTCCATCGCAATAGGTGTTGAGAAAACTTGAGACCTATTGATAGTTTCCATATCTAATATCTAAGGTATTACGGCTTGAGTGAAAAGCCAGAAGAACCAAGGAACTGATAAAGTTCCTTGGTTCTATCTATTGCTCAGGATCTGTTTGCATATTAGAGAGTCGAATATTTGAGTTATAGGCTCTTACCTGATCGATTAATACTTGAGTTGAAATTTTTGTAATACTAGCTGCTAAAAATTCTGCAGTAATGACAATACCAGAATCTAATAGATTCGTAGTCTTTAATCCGTTTAATACCGTTTCGGTAACTTTCTTTATGTCATCATCTATTCTCTGGACAGGATATTCTTTATTAATTGCTTGATAGCTAAATACAGTTGCAGCTATCTCTTCTGCGATCATATCATTTGCTAAATCTAATAATCGTTTCGTCCCTTCTATTCTTAAGTACAAGGGTTCAATCCGTTGATTCGCTGGGTTCTCCGGACTCATCATCCACTCTAATTCTTTTTGTTTTGCAACGGTTTTTGCGTTGATATGAACCTTGATAGCGGCTAATAATTGTAAAATTGATATAATAACGGCAAATCCGATTAGTGTAATTCCGGTTATAAATAAAGGGTTATTCTCGTAAAAGTCATGTACCATGATACATCCTCCTTTAAGGTTTTTAAAGAAGTGTCTCATCTGCAAAGTAATATTGGATATTGATATATGATTTTTGTGAAATTAGGGTTACAAATACACGTAGCCTTAAAATATTACAAAAGAAAGGAGGTATAAGCCATGAGAGAAATGACTTATACTCAAAAAGAAAAACTTGTGAGAAAGGAGGCTCGTATTAGAGCTAAGAAGATTGCTGTTCTGAAAAAGAGAACCGCAATATTTGTTGCCATTCTCACAAGTATGATTATCGCGTTGATTGGATCCAACGCGATAATCTCAACTAAGGCAGCTCCAAGTACAACTGAGTGGTTCTATCAGACCACCAGTTGTACTGTAAAGCCTGGGGATACTTTATACAGTATCGCCCAGACTATGAGGAGTTCTCTCTCAGATGATGAGAGAGAACTCAATTATAACAGCGTTGAGAACATTGCTCAACGCTTAGCTCTGAGTAATCCAGAGCTGGGAAGCACATTCGAATATGCGTCTTCCCATTTGTATCCAGGTTTACACCTGGAGACAATGCTTCGGGTAGAAGAGTAAAGAAAAAAAGAAGTCGAATTATTCGACTTCTTTTTTTGCCTATTTGTCTTTTTTTATATCTTTGAATAAACTCTGACTAAGGGACAAGATTTCATGATCATCTGTATCGTTTAGTAGGCATTTCTCTAAATACTGATTGATCTTATAGCGATAGTCCATACCGATTGCAGCACGATACTTGTCAATGAATTTATTTAAATCTCCCCACGCCTGGTGATAGTTGATGAAGATATTATGCGCATGTACTTCTTCGTGTACGGTGGAACTAAGCATCACGACCTGTACCATATTATCATGATGATCTTGAAGTACCTGTTTGGCTACACGAAAAGTAGTTGTTTTCCACTGCTTTAGTATAAAATATTCTGTTACAATTGCACATACATCAAACAACGTTAGAATCGGACCATGATGCATTTCAATATCTGCATCATCATCCGTTACATCTTTAAGTACCATGCAACGATTGAGTTTACATTCTTTTTTTAAATATGAAATGTATTTGCTATATTTATCACTTTGACGTACTAGACGTTCTACACCTTTTACAAAATTTGTCCAGTTTGCAATGCTATCAAAATACTCTTTGCTTTTTGTAAAAGGAAGTTCATAATATGCTTGATCAGAGTCTACTACTGCTGTTCCATTTCGTTCTTGTTTATAAATAATATCGGGTAAAGATTTTGGCATTCGTATCTCTCCTTTCATTGTTAGAGAAATGTGCCATAGATAAAAGGTAAGAAGAGAGGAGTTATAACTCCTCTCTTCTTACAATGAATGATTCAACTTAACTGTAAATTTATCGTTAAAAGGATTAAATGGGAAAATGTATGTAGGTTTGAACTCATCGGGTCCAAGTATTTTAATCCTAGTAAATTGTATTCTCTGTATTGATATATCATTTTTATGAATCTATAATGAAAAGGAGGTGAGAATTATCTCATCACTAACTCATAAGATTTTGATGAATGGGATACGCTCAGGCGTTACCTCATCGAATCCATATGAGAGTATGAAAATCGCTCAGCGATTGATACACTCATGTGAGCATCGCGGTGTTGATATTACTACCCAAGATTTGGGAGAGTATTTATCAGCTTGCACCAACGATGCAACTTTAGCATACTAACGTATGCTGAAAATAATGGGAACCACCATTTCCCATTATTTTTTTTGAGAATCAACGTTTCTCAGAATTATTCTCACCTCTAATAAATTGTATTCTTTTGGATATTTTTTTATAGATGGGTATTAATGTACCTGGTGCTATAGGAAGGCACCAGGTACATTATACCATTTAATCATGTTTTATTGATGTGACCAATCAGGTACGTACAAAAGAATTAGTTTACCATGTCAGCGACGGTCAATCACGTTCATCCGTCTTTGTTTGAAATTTCAGATTTGTGCTCTTAGATCACGCAATCCAAGACACCCCAAATTTCGTATATAAGTTTTATAAGGAGCTTACAAAGATGACTATAAAGAATGATGTTGATATACGTCTTCTTTGCGATAAGTTACAAATGTCATACCATGTCTTACGTTATCAACACTGATTTACCGGCCACATTACTATACAGTTAGAATCATAATTCATTATCAGAATCAGATTCTGGCACAATTATTTAAACGGAAAGTAAAAGAAGGTGGTGAAAATTTATGTCAAACGTTGATCTTGACAACACGAACCCTCTGGAAAATTTATATGATGACTTTACACGTATTTTAAATCAGGTCGTAATTAAGTTCCAGGTAAAAGCAGAGATGTATGAAACCATGGAGACGAAAGCCCTGGCAGATCAATATATCGCAGCAATAAATAAGAAAGACAGTTATTTTTCTTATACGGATTATACTATAGATGATGTGAAAGCCGCTGGATTTGAGCATTCCATTATTTTGTTGGATTTAATTCGGCAAGGACGATATACAGAAGTCCCACAAATGTATCGTGAGGGACTTATGCAAGTACGTAGACAAAATGTCATTGATGATTTCGAAGAGCAAAATGAATATTACCGATGTTTAAATGGATATCCTCCTTTGGATCGAGGCCCAGAGCTTTGGTACTACGTACCAGAAGATATTGCCAGAACGTATGGAATTAATTCAGATATCCCGATCCATAAAATTCAAGATTATTATAATAAGATTACTCCGGGCCGAGGAGATTATTTTATCTATGCCTTGGAAGGACTTGGGGTATTAGATCAATTATATGAAGAGCATCCATATGACGAGTATATCAAATACATCGGTTCCAGAAGAATTAGTATTGAGCTTGCTAGAAAAGCTAAGAACTTTGAAATTCTATACATGAATCAAGGTGTGTTAAAATCCATTGAATATGAAGAATTCAATCGGATTTATGAAGAATGTCGCTTGTATTTCATGACGGTCATTTATCAAAGAGAACATCGCAAAGTTATTGAGTATTACGATAACTTCATCGGGATGTGTATTATGATTATGACAATCTGGCATCTTGTGATGCGTGCTATGCCACTTGGAATTAATCGAGAATTTTTCCGCGATCAAGGTGTGCGAATGTTATATGAAGCCTATGGGGTCCCATATGATATGAGTATTGATGAAGTACAGCAAAAAGAAATTGTACAGAACTTAAATCTCCTGATTCAAAATAAAGCAACCAATCAGTGTCTGTTTGATATTTGTGACCTCTTATCATTTTCTCGTATTAGCATTTATAAATATTATCTCTGTAAGATGCAGAAGTATGATATTTATGGTGCCCCAATTATGGCACAAAAAGAAAAGTTCAACAACGACACGGGAGAAATTGATACCGTTCCAGATTATGAAAGTATGTATGACGTATTCTTTCAGAAACTGGAATTGAATGATGATAATTTCATTGAATCCTTCTATTCCAATACCAATCGGGAAACCTATGAAAGTATTACAACAGGTGATCCGTTTTGGTGGGAAGATTCGAAACTCTATAAGGAATTATGGGAAACCCAATTTAATTATGTGGAGACGAAATACATCAGTCTTGGTATCAACTACTCTATGACCGAGATGATGTATGAATGTATTCTGGTTTTAAAGATGCTGATGCAATTTCGAAAAGAGATGGCAACAGTTACGTTTACTCTACCCAAGATCGATCCAGATTTAAAAGTAACACTCTTTGATTGTGTCATTTTACTGGAATGCTTATTCTGTAAAAAGCATCATTTAAAGGGAGAAATTATTGCGATCCCGACACAGGTACTGGACGTAATTCAGTATATGCAAGAAGTAGACAACCAGGATTTTGTCGTAGATGCATTTGGGTTTGACTTTGATTTACTTCGTCCTGGAAACAAAGAAGGACAGAAAGTATTACAGGATGTGATGGATACTTTAAATGAAGGAGATTCTAAAAAATTTCAGGAGTATCTGTCAATTCTATCGATTAATTCCGGGGTTTCCAATGAGGAAAAAGTAAAAGTGTTCAATCAGATGTTCAAAAATATTCGAGGATTATCCGATTGGATCTCTTATAAGTTATCCGAAACCGATAACCGAGCCGAATATGAAGCGCTGAAGAATTTTTATCGCACTGCATATTATGCACGAGAAATGAAAAGTATCTTTACGATTTATCAAGAAGAAGATTCTGGAAATGGGGATGGACAACCAGGAAGAACTGCATTTACCTATTTTGAGTATCTCTATCACATCAATCCGAAACTATATGCTTCGTTGTTTAAAGTCGATTTGGAAAATCAATACTTGAAATACGTAGAAGAACATAAACTGGACAAAGATACGTTTACGTTGGAGAAGTTTAATGAAAAAATCCGGCTTGGAGAAATACAGATCTCCTATGATACATTAAATACAGGAAACCAGGATATCATTGTAAATGAGAATATGCTGTATTATTACATCGATCATGTTATTTTCAAGATGGAAGAATACATCGAGGACATTGATATGCTATACCTCAGAAATGATACCGAGACTCCACTGGAAGCGCTTTTAATAAAAATGATCAAATTCTTTAAATCCCTAACCGTGGATTTACTTGGTCTTGATATCATTTTTATCTGCGATTTCAAGAATGAAAACATCTTACGACTCTTTGATGAAATTCCTTATATGAAGAAGTTGATTCAAGTAGGAGAGCATTATAATATGAAGTTGTCCGATGTCGTATCTCGAATTATTGCAGAGTATCGTGAAAAAGATACGCTCTGCTTACGAGATATGTTGACACTGGTAGCATACTTGTATTGTATCGATCGTGTTGATCTGTTGTTTGGAGGAGATGTCGCATTTCATGTAGAGAAATACTTGCAGGCTGGAGATAAGAATGAAGATAGCATCAAATTATACGACACGGCTCATATTGAAGCCGATGTCTATGGAAAAGACGCTTTAAAACTTACGGATAAAATTGTTGCGAAATGGTATAGTGACTAGTCCAAAAAACAATGTAACTAAGAGACCCTTTTAGAAAGGAGAAAGAAATGGAAGCAATTACTAAAAATCAAGAACCAAAAGATTTTACCGTTCATATTATGATTAAAGATAAATTACATTTAGAAGATAAACTTGTTTATGCAAATAGCAATGGTCCACAGGCAAAACCGCATGGTATGTGGGCAAGAACGGAAGTCATTGGTGGATTTGGAGATTTTGTGAGAGCACAGTCTCCGTACGGAAAGTCCACACTGACAGATATTGCATGGCATGAAGAAAACATGGTGGTGCTTGGCGGCGTTCAGTATACCATGGAGAATATCTTTGGAGAAAAATGTGATCAGATTCAGATTCCGACTTTGTATTCCGAGACCGGTATTGGTCATCCAGATTCTCTGGCACCGACTGATGATTTTGATACACCAACTGGAAAGAAAAAGATTCTGTATCGTACTGGAAATAAAGTATGGCTCTTTGGTGTTGGTATCACAGGAACTGCAGAGAACGATATTACCGTACATCCAACGGACTATCGTGAGAAGTCTATTGAGATTGCAAAAGTAAGTTCTGACGGTTTGACTCTTCGTGGTACCATGGTACCATTCCGTTATACCGCAGCTCAGTTGACAGAACTTGAGAGAAAATCTTATTTTGGAAAAAAGGCATCCAGTGATGGTACAACTGGATACTATCTGAAACGCTTTGAACAGCCAGCACAGATCAAACATATTTGGAAGACTGGTGAAGAGTATGAAAAAGAGACTCTGGTATCTTCTGCAGATGTGTGGGAAAATAATACGGGAATGAATGCGGTAGAAACCTTCACCGAGATGTTCCTTCGTATCAGTAAGAAGGATGTCAAAGAGTGGTTCATCAACCTGGAGCAGAAAGACCGTACCCGTATTAACACGTTGGCTCTTTATAGTGGAGAATTTTATCGTACTGGTGATTCTGATATTGATGGGGATTACCGAGATGTGCGGCTTTTCTCCAAACTCAATATCCCAGTGGAATTTCTGGTATTGAATAAAGATCTTAATATCATCTATCGTGTTTATGGTAGTTGATTTCTTGCTGTAGCATCAACAAGATGTTAGGCACTCTTAAGAGAAAGTGGCCAAAAACCACTTTCTCTTGATGCTTATACATTATTTTTTTGCCGATTAGAATGTCTAATACATAGATCGGTAATCATTCACGCAAAAATAGATGAAGTGAAAGGAGAAGTAACATGCTGAAAGTAGGATTTATTGGTGTAGGAAACACCGGAAATCAGATTGCAGCGCTGTGTCAGGAAAATTTAGAAATCCCAGTTATTGCAATCAACTCATCCGAGAAAGATCTGGATACCATTCCAGAGGGAATTAAACGATTTCTAATAACGGATGAAAAAGGAGATAGCCAGGGGGCTGGAAAAAACCGTACGCTGGCAAAAAGTTACCTGAAAGATTCTATCATGAATCTGATGCAGGATAAAGATATGAATGATTTCTGTTCCGGTCTGGAAGTAGTTTTCATCTGTGGATCTACAGGTGGTGGAACTGGATCAGGAGTTACCCCGTTGTTACTTAGTGCGTTGTCCCAGGTATATGTCGATACCTTATTCATTTTGATTGGTATTGGACCAGTAGAGTCTGAGGCACTTACCGCACAGGTAAACACCCTGGAGTATTTAAAAGAGTTATACAACAACATGCCAAACGTGCATTATATGCTGTATGACAATGACAACTTCAGTAGCATGGCTTCATATAAAATGATGGAGCATGTCAATCATGAGGTTGTAGAAGACATCAAAGTTTTGATGGGATACTACAACCGCCCAACCAAGTTCGATTCCATCGATACCGAGGATGGCTTACGTCTGATCTCAGCACCAAGACGTATTGTTGTTGCTCGTGTAGAAGATGTAAAAGAAAAAGACTTAGATCAGGCTTCCTTAGAGGAACGTATGATCAAAGCCATTAAAACCAATGCTCATATGGAGCTGCAAAGAGATCAGAAAGTCATGGCAACCGGTCTGATTATCAATCTCTCTGAGCAGTTCTTAGATGAGTTCAATACTCATATCCCGAGAGTTCATGAGTTAATCGGTGAACCAGTAAATGAATATTTACACATTGCGATTAATGACGACCGTAAGCAGCCGAACTCCATCTATCTTATTATGACTGGACTGTCTCCGGTAAATGATAAGATCTTAAAAGTGACCGAGCGTATTGAGGAAATTGAAGAGCGTCAGCGCATCCAGGAAGAAGAAAGTGCACTTGACGATCAGAAAATTGGTGTGCTCGGCAAGATGGTTCGTTCGAATACCACAAGAGATAACAAAAGTGGGGAAACAACTGAAGTCAATCTCGAAGCACTCTTTAAGGATTTTGGAGTATAAGTAATACTCTATTTATGTGAGGTCTTCGATAATAACTTATCGGAGATCTCACATTCGTTTAACCTCAAATGAGCAAAAAAAATAATAACAAAATCAAAGGAGGACTCATATCATGAGTAAGAACAAAAACAATTCACGCAGAGAAGAAGTAATGAAAGATGCCGAACTCTTTTCCATGTACACCTTCAAAAGATACTGGAAAAAGAATAAGAAGGATTCTGATTGGGATGGAAAGAAAGATGCAAAGAAAGATTATTTTGCAGCCCTGATGGAGAAGTTCCCATCTGCAATGTACTGGATGCTTCGTGAAGGATACAAGCAGGATGAACTCAGTAAGAAGCTTGCACAGGGTATCATGGATAAATTCAGAGATCAGTGGTTCTGTGAGCGACTTCTTAAAAAGATTAAAAAGGGAGAAGAATACCGTAACCAGCAGTATCTTCCGATTTATTTAAGAGAGATTATTCGCACTTCCTCTGTTGAAAACGAAAAACATCGTGCAGCAGGTGGATCAAGTGAAATTATTCCATTAGATACGTATTATGAACTGATTAGCGTGATTCTGGAAAAGAAAGTAAGAAAAATGGTGAAAGCCGGCATCGATGAACAGGTGGCATTTAATTTAAGATGTGTCATTCCATGTGATGAAATTCTTAACTTCTCCAGCAATTTTAGAATCTATTCTTTCTTTGATGTGTTGTATGATGCAGCAAAGGAAAAAGAGATTCCGTTTGATAAAATCATGAAGACCATGATTCCAGAGGATGCATGGAATAAGTTTATTCTGTATGCACTTCTGGAAAGAAAAGAAAAGTATGGTTCCCTGGATGACAAACAGAAAAAGTTCTATATGGATGTAACCAACTGGGTATTCAGTACGATGGAAGGGATGGATCGAAGTGATATCGATGACATTCTTGGCTGGTACATTGATGCTCGTCGTAGAGATGAGAAACGCGGCAAAGATTCCAATCGTAGATATTCTTTATCCACACTTGGAGAGAATGAATACACACATATCGTGGCATCCATTAAAGCTATGCTGTTAAACGATGCAAGTATTGAAAAATACCTGTAATTAGATTTGGACTGGCAGAAACAAATAAAAATCAAAGGGGACGGACAACATGCTTTACAACGTAGTTTTAGGAGATCATAGACACGTACCAGATAAATGGAAACTCATCGAAGATGGTGGGTTTTACTTCTATGAGAAGGCGGATTTGCAACAGAGGATCCGCCTCTCAAAGGATTTTGGTGTTCCAGAAGAGTTACAGTATCAGTGGGGGACTGATACGATCCAATGTTATGAATTTGAGAATGATCCAAACGTTCCAGAAAAACGCTGGAGAAATAATACCAGCAACATGAATCCGATTTTACGGAAGATTGACCCAACGAAATATAAGGATCAGTCCGAACAGATCATTGTCTACATAACCGTGATGAAGAATTATAAAATCGTAGATTTTCATACAGACTATCAGATCTTGGCAACGTATCATCGCAAAGGATACTATCAAGGTTGTGCAGTCGTTCTCACTCGAGCTCAGATGCAGCAAGTTGGAAATCGGATTTTGTTAACACTTGATGTCTATGATAGGAAGAAAGATGCTTCCAAAGAAATTACCGTTGAATTTAAAAATTTAACGGATACCCACCTGCAAACCAAATTCGTTGGAGTGAAAGATCCGGAAGAAAAAAATAGAATTGTAGAACGTATTCAGGAATCCAAAGCTTCCGAAGAATCCTTATTAGGGTTCAAATGTGTTGTGAAGCCGAATACGTTTATTACATCGGTATATTTCGTATCTAAGGAGTATGAAGCCTTTTTAAGGAAACGGGTTCGAATGTATAATTTGGATTTAGTTGTGGTTCCTGAAAAAACCCTGCATGATCCGGATGAACTCTTGGAATTGGTACGAGAGCATACACATGGAAAACGGGTGCGAGCCATTACCCAGATGGGAGTAAAAATACCACTCCAGGTCATCAAAGGCGCAAACATCATCTACGTATTCAATTTACGAAAAGATGAAAATAACATTACCAAACTAACCTGCATAAAATCAAATTAGAATTTTATGTGTGGCGATATATTATTTTAATGGTAAAGAAAAACCAAAATAAGTTTTAAGGAGGACTCATATCATGAGTAAAAAGAAAAACAACAGACCACAGATCAAAGTATACGATCAGACAAGAGAGATCTGCAAGAATCTGAATAAGCGCGGTGAGCTGAAATTGAAACACAAAGACAAAGAGCAGAAGAAGAAAATTAAGAGCGGCTGTATGCATCATGTCCTGAAAAAGAACGGAGTTCCGAAGAGCCGTGTGATTGTCAACAGCGATGGAACTGCAACTTGCCGTCTCTGCCATAAGAGATTCAGATATACCAGCAAAACCAAAAAAGAAATGACAACTATGGTAAAACCAGTAGCAGATGTTGTAGAGTTAGCAAAATGGACTTTACAGGCATCTTGTGTTGGTGATCAGAAAACTGCAAACGTCTTACAGCAGGCAACTTTAACTTTGGATCGCCTTCCGAAGATTATTGCAAAAGAGAATAAAATGTATGCAAAAACCCGTCAGGCGAAGAAGAAGCAGCGTCGCAATGGATACGATTCCAAGTCCGGATCCAATTATGGACAGTGGGAGAGTACCAGATAATATAAGGGTACTTAGAGAAAGGATGAACCATCGTGTTCATCCTTTCTTTTTACCCTTCATTCAACTCACGGTCTTAGGGGTAGCTAAGGGTTATACTTTTATTTTAGAATAAACAAGTTTTTAATCCCAAATGACGGGAAATAATTGAACGTGAGGTTGAAAATAATGAGTGACGTAAAAATGTTCTATATCGAAGATGATATATCTAAGATACAGACTAAAACGAACTTGTATATCAAACAGTACGGTCCAGAAGGAGCTTTCCACTTAACACGAGAAGTTGTCCAAAATTCTATCGATGAGGACATGGACAAAGAATCTCCTGGACAGAATATATTGATCACATATGACTCGTTATCAGACAAATTAACTTGTGAAGATGATGGACGTGGATTTCCAGAAGCAGATTATCCAATGGACATCTTTTGTACAAAAATCCAGTCTGGTTCCAAATTTTTCAGGGACCAGAGTGGTGTAACTAGTGGTGAGTTCGGGTTGACAAACTAGCCCCAAAATCTCGTAAGAGATCGGACAAACTATCCTAATTGCGGGGAATTCTAAAAGGGCTACAACTACCAACCAAGTGTGGTGACAGACTTGGGGCAAAGGGTAACTCCGGAGATATGGTAATCAAGGTTGTAGTTAGAATAATCGACGCAACAAAGTATCTTAGTAGGATAAGATATGAGTTCAACGACTAGGGAAAGCTAGACAACCATGTAGATAGAAATATCAAAATGAATCTATAATTCAGGTGGTTTGAAAATAAGGTAAGTTGAAATACTTACACGAAGCGAGTAGGTCCTTTAAGGACGAAAGGTAGGGTAAAACCGAAACGGATAGCACTTTCTGATTTGGTAACAGAACCAGAAAGATGAGAATATAGTCTACATTCGAAAGAATGAGTAGGACTCACAGCAGTGAATGCTTTATCATCCTATTTTTCGATTGAATCCTGTAGAGAGAAAGAAAAGATTCGTCACTACATCGAATTCAAAGATGGAAAGAAAATAGTAGATGAGAAATACCCAATCAAAAAGGGTGAAAAGCAACATGGCTGTATTATCAGCTTTATTCCATCTCCTAAATATTTAGGAGCAAACACACACATTCCATTTCCTCAGGTATTAGAATGGATTCGACTGATGTCCTATCTAATCCCAATCGAACACGATATTCATATTGTGGTAGAAGAATGGAAAGGTACCAAATTAAAAAATCGGGAAAAAATTAAAAATCGACCCTTTGAAGACATCATGGAGAAATTGACAACCAATACGAAGTATTCTTCCAGACTTCATATTCACGGAACCAACGCTTGGTCTGAACGCGCGCGGGCTTTAGAGTTGGACAAAAAAGGTCAGCCAAAGAATATTACGAAGGATGTAAACCGATCTTTAGATTTAGAAGTGGTTGCTTGCTATGTTCCCGAGAATATTGTGCAGTATGATTCGTACTGCAACTTTACCCATACAACCCAAGGTGGAATTCATCAAGATACCTTTGATGAGATTTTCTGCCGATATATTATCAGTGCAGTCAAAGAAGCCATGCCCGAGGCTCAGTGGGAAAAATACAAACCAACCTGGGATGATGTTCGTTCTGGATTGTGTTGTTGCATGAACTTAAATACCAACGCTGAAGTTGGATTTGTTGGAAATGTCAAGGAAAAGATCGACAATAAGAAACTGATTCCTTATCTGAAAGAGGCACTGACCCTTTCCATTGATCAGTTCTTTAAAGAGAACAAATCGGTTCTCGACGAGTTCGTAAAAATCGTACGAACCAATGCAAAAGCAAGAGTTGATCTGCAAAAAATGAAAGAAGCATCAAAAGTCGAACGAATTGATTCCTTCTCTCAGTATGACATTAAAAACTTGATTCCATGTAACAACAAACGAAAGAACGAATTTCGAGAGCTCTTTATTGTAGAGGGAGAATCAGCCGCATCCGGTCTGTCATCTGCTTCTGCTATGATAAAGGGTGGACGTGACACACAGGCGTTTTATCAACTTCGAGGTGTAACCAAGAACCCCTACAAATGTACGTTTGCGGAACTGATGGAGAACCCGGAGATTAAAATACTGGTAAAAGTTATGCGTTGTGGAATTGGACCAACGTTTGATCTCAGTAAATTATGGTATGAACGCATTAATATCTTTAGCGATTCCGATATAGACGGATATTACATTACGTTGGGTGTCTTAGGGCTCTTTTACCGGTACATGAGGCCTATTATTGAGGCTGGTAAATTGTATAAGGTTATGGCTCCTCTATATCGAATCAATGAAGGAAAGAAAGAAGATACGTACGTGGTACGAAGATCAGAAATTACAGAGATCTTCTTTAAAAATGTAGTAAAAGCCTATAACGTGGATTTACTACAAGGTGCAGGATATGGGAAGACGACCCTTATCAAAGAATCTCTTAGTAAAACTGGTCTTTATAGCTTCTTGGATGATTTGAAGAACTACAAAAAGTGGCTTACCTATGCCGCTGAAACATCTGGAAAATTAGATGAGCGATTCATGGAGTGTGTACTATCACTTCTTGGAATCGTAGGAGGGGTAAGTGGAACAACTACCAGCCACGTCTTAGATGAGACCCTCAACAATCAGAAGTTCATCAAAGCATTCATGAGTAAATTACAGGTCTTCTATCCGGAGACAGAAATTCACGGAAATCTTCTAACAGGTGTTGTGAACGGACATCTGTGCAGTTTGGCGATCAACGAAAATTTATTAAGACATTCTACAAATCTATTCCCCATCTATGACATGTATGGATATCGTGTACAAATCCAGAATAAGAATGGAGGAGAGAAACGACTTGTCACAATGTTGGAATTCTTATCGGTCATGACTCGTTATGAGCCAGACATCCGAGGAAGATTCAAAGGACTTGGTGAAATGAATGCCTCTGAACTTGCAAAAACTGTAATGGACATCAATACGAGAATGTCCATTCAGTTTACCGTTGAAGATATTGAACGCGAAACCGCGATTTTCAATAAGCTCCTTTCCGATCGGAAAGCGTATGCAGAACAGCGGAAACGCATGATGGAAGAGTATATCATTGACCCAGAAGATTTGGATAACTAAGGAGGATGGAACATCATGGCTAAGAAAAAAGAACCAAAGATAGACAAGTCAACGATTAACGAAGAAGTCGATTATGGAGTGCTGCAAACTAATGCGCAGCTCTTCCATACATTGATGAATCAGGTCAATAAAGACCATGTAGCAACGATTAATGTGGCAACTGCGGCAGAGGAATTTGCTTGTATTTATGGAGCAAATAAGAACCTCTATCGAATCTTGCCAAGTTTACAGGACGGGTTACGTCCAGGTAAAAGACGTATGTTATACGCTTTCTGGGAGTTGAATAAACGTCCTCAAAATACGAAACCAGATACTCTAGCGAAGTTAAAGCAGAATAAAAATAAACTCACTCGTGTGGTAGGTGACACCATCGGCAAATACCATCCACATGGAGACACCTCTGTGACAGAAACTATCTGCGGAGAAGGACAGGAATTTCGTAACAACATCTGTACTGTGGGTGCTCAAGGTGCCTATGGTAACATCAACGGTGAACAACACGCTGCTGGTCGTTACTTGGAAGCGTATCTTCCAGAATATACGATCGATTGCTTCTTTGATGATTTCGATAGTTATTGTGTCCCTATGCGAGAGTCATACGACGGCAAAGGCATGGAACCGGAATACTTACCGGCAAAATATCCCCATGTTTTATTCAATCCACAGTTCAGTGGAATTGGAATCGGACTGGCATCGAATATCCCTCCATTTAATATCCAGGAGGTCTTAGAAGCAACGATCAAATTGATTAAGAATCCCGATGCAAAAATTATGCTAATTCCAGACTTCACGTTTGGAGTAGACATAGTAGATACTGGACAGTTTAAGGAAATCAATAAGAACGGGAAAGGATCTTTGACCGTTCAAGGGCGTTATATCGTAGACGCCGTACACAATACGATCGAGGTTGTGTCTCTTCCTTTAAACGTCTATTCCAAAAATTGGATCAAAAATCTTGCTATGCATTGCAAGAAAGGCGGAGAGATGGAAGGAAAAATTATCGACATTGCGAACCATACATCGGAAACCCAAGTCGATATTATCCTGACTTTAAATCCAGAAACGAACACAGACGATGTCGTAAAATGGCTGACTACCAAATCTGGAATGCGATACCCGCACGCGGTAAGCATTCATGTGGTAGATAATTATGTCCCCTATGTCTTAGGGGTCAAATCCCTCTTAAAAGAGTGGATCTCTTTCCGTAAAGATTGTCTTCGTTCGATGTACAATTTTAAATTGGTCCGAATGATGGAAAAAGAACATGAGACAGACGTTCTCATTATGCTATGCTCGAGCAAACAGAATGCAGAAGAAGCAATGAGAATTGCACGGACTTCTATTAATAAGGAAGATACCATCAAGGCTCTTACGAAGCGGTATGAAATTACATCCTTACAGGCAGATACTATTGCGAATATGCGATTGTCTCAGTTTAATAAGGATAAGACCGCAGAGTATAAAGAAATTAAAAAAGAATGCAAGAAGCAGATCAAAGAGATTACCGAGATTCTCACAAATGATGAGAAACTAGATGATGTCATTATTGGTCAGTTAGAAGAAGGCATTCGAAAATATGGAACACCGAGAAAATCCCGAGTCATCCGTTTGGATGAAGAATTAGACATCCCAGATACCTTACATCTGGTAGGAATTTCCAAATCCGGATTTATTAAGAAAATCAAGTATAAAGCCGGAATGCCGATCGGGGTAGTTGGAAAGGATAATCGAAACGTTATGATCTTCAAAGCTGGAAATCGCGATTCCATCTATGTGATCTCGTCCGATGGTATTATTTCTCAGATTCCATTGTCTTCCATCCCAGACATGAAAGTGGATGACATCGGAGTAGAAATCAAACGCTACTTTGGTGGTAGTGGTGAAATCATTACAACGTTAAAAGCACCGTCTAAAAAAGAAGCCATGACGATGGCAGAAATGGAACTTATGACGGTGACGAAGAATGGTTATGCAAAACGTCTGAAATTATCTGATCTGAAGTTAAAAGACGGAAAAGAACAACGAATCATCAACCTGAATGAAGGGGACGAATTGGCTAAAGTGATTGTCATCCCAAACAACACGTTAGATCTTGTCGTTTGTACGAATCTTGGAAATGGTCTTCGATTACCAATAGATTCTATTAAACCAGCATCTAAGACGGCAAAAGGACAAAGAATCATCAATATGGCAACGGAAGAAGATGTAACGGATCTAAATGTAATCGATCCATCCATTAAACATCTGCTATACATTACATCTTCTGGTAAAATGAAGTTGACCGAATTGAAATACTTCCCAAGAGCAGAGAAAGGAAGCAAATCCATTTCTCTTATTTCCTTGGATACGACCGAACAACTGATTGGTGTTATTTCTGCAAAGAAAAACGATCAAATTAAGTTATACGGTAAAAAAGGGGGAGATATCTATGATCCTGTGGGGGTAAATGAGATTCCGGTTCGTTCGAGAGTTTCAAAAGGAGAACGAATCGTAAAGACCCTTCGATCAGATGTGATCGTTGGATTTAAGTTATTCCAGGCGTAGTGTTAAAAGAACCAAGAGATTCAATCTCTTGGTTCTTTTTTTGGTTTCAGTATTCAATTGTCAGTTTGCACAACATCTAGTCCTTGTATTAATTTTAAACACAATTTCTAAATATACTAACAACGAGTTACTTACTATATTGTGAGGGTCCTGCTAAACTTTAATTAAGCTTCTCCCTCAGTTTTATACCACAGGCAATCCTCTGCCGGAGTAGCTGCCTGTACGTAGATACGCATACATGCGTTAAGTTTCTTAACATGATCCATGCTCATCAGACCGTTGTTGGCTTCTGTAGCAATTGCTGTTGTAGCAACTGGTCCACCGATAACCTTCTCAACATCCTCTTTGGTAAGAGTCTTCTCGATGATTTCACGAGGAGTCATGTTCTCAACTTTGTCCAGACCAAGGTCTGCCTTAGTTGTACCATGTGGGTTTGTGCCGGTTCCTGGATGAGCATAAACCAGAGTCTCTGTACCGTTAATCTTTACATAACCATTCTGATCAGATTTCTCTGTCAGTGTAGCATCAACACGTGCATGAGCTGCCTGAGAGTGCTCATAAGCGATCTGACCGTAGTCACCACGGAATGCTGTAGATGCAGTAATACCAAGTGCAAGAGAGTCGGAAATTACAACATAAGCTGTACCAGACCATCTGTAAGTCTTACCGGACTCGACATCTACATAGATTTTACCAGACTCAGCTTTGATCTCTTCTCCGCCGTCTTTTTCAGTTGTGAATTTCTTATTGTCTGTGCTGATGTAGCCTTCAAGAACATCATCAACGAAGGACGGAAGCTGTGCTGCCGGGATAAGACCTGTAGCATCCAGAGTTGCAACACCGTTAGCTGCACCCATTTTTGCAAGTGGGATGTACGGATGCTCATGATTTGCTTTATCGTAAGCTTTCTTAACAGCTGCAAGTGTAGCTGCTTTTGTAGAGTCATCCAGTGTTACAGAATCGGAAAGCTGAACAACACCGGCTACGGTTGTGGAAGCTGCCTGAATAGTAGCCCACTTATTGTCACAACGAAGGAATTTGAGGTCATTTGCGGTCTCAACTTCCGGAACATGGTTTCCATGCTCTACTGCTGCTTTACCTGCAAGAAGCTCAACGAGGGTTGTGCCGTCGTCGTTACGAACGTTTGCTGTCTTGGTAATTGGGTAAAGTGCTGTAATACTTTCACCAGATTTCTGGTTCATTAAAAAGGTAAGTCCTGCTGCTAATGCTGCCATAACTTATACCACCTTTCATAAAAATTATTTCAGTTGCATAAATAATAGGATAGTTATTAATCCTATCCCATATTCATTTAAAAGACAGTTCGTGTTTTTTCTAAGAGAGGGGAAACTACATATTTTTCTAGCTTTTCACATGAAAACAAATAGTTAATCTAAGTAGAAAAGGAGGGATAAAATGTCCTTGGATTACGAGAAAATCCTTTATTCAAATCCTTCAAAGAAGCTTCGGATTCAGCATGAGGAGTTGAAAAAGAATTTTTCAGAAGCGAGTGCAAAAGAATACTCCGAGCTTTATAAAGGTCAACCACTTTCCTTCCTTCTGGAAAACTCCAGATATATTTTTTCGGAACCTACCTATGGATATCAGTACTACATGGATCAGGTGACTGGAAAAGAGCATATCCTGGAATGCGTACACGCGTATCCAGAAGAGTATGAGAAACTTCACGACTTTGTGGAGACTTATCGAAATGAAATGGAACCTGATCAGCTTGAGATGTTTGAGTCCTTAGAGTCTAAACTAAAAGATTTATCTGAAGGAACCAATCATCTTAGAATGCTATTAGAATATTCTACCAATCGGTTTGGAAATGAGGAGATGGATGCTTCTATCACCATCCATCCGATGGTTTATTTGTCCTTAGCACCATTTGAAATGATGCAGGAAAATGCCGATCCAGAAATTTTGGAACGGATACATGAAATCGGATCTCTTCTTATAAGAGGAAGTAAAAATGCGGATAATTGGAAAATGGTATTTGAAGCAATGGCCGCAAGCGGTCTTTTAATGAACGATTCCGTTTATGTGGAAGCCGTAAATCAGATGCCACGAGATTTTCGAACCGTTATACAGCATCTTTCTTCATCTTCTTTACAGGAGCAGATTCGATCTATTAACGAAGTCCAGGAAAGACCGAATGATATGTTTTATCGAGAATATGTGTCTCCAGAAGATTCTGTATTATCTCTTTTTGAGATGCAGCGAGATCAGGAGGAATATGCGAACGTATTCGAGAAGGAACGATCCTATTATAATGATCTGACTGGATATGCATATGATCTCTTAAGTAGCATCGCTACTTTTGAGTATACAACCTGTGAAAATCCAGATACCCCAATCAAAGGGTTTCAAGGATTATTTCAGGAAACCACAACCGTTGAAGAAGCCATGTCATGGCTGAATGGAGAGACCTCTAAGTATGTAACTGAATCTGAACTTGGAGAAGCTTCTCCTACGGTAAGAAAAGCCGCTGGGTCTTATGGTGAGGAACCAACGGAAAAAAAAGTAACTCCCCCAAGTTCTAACTCTGCAGCTCAAAAAATCCAGTACAAGTATATGGATAAAGAAGCCAAGTCATATAAACGTATGGCGAAAGCAAAAGAAGTGGGGGATGAAGTAAAAGGAGCTGCAAATGCGGTGGCTGCAATCCCAAAAAATATTGCAAATTCCATCGATGGAACTTTGCATGAATGGGATGAACTTGATGATGAGCGTCGAAAAAGTTATATGACAAAACCGGGATTTCGGAAAAAACTCTTCCGAAATTTAAAGTTGGGATTACTATATGCAACAAGTGCACAGGTATCTCTTCTGATGGTTCCGGTTACAATGCTTTGTCGGCACTATTCAAAGATCAAAGATCGTCGTATTCGTAATCAGCTTGCTCGAGAATTAGACACGGAGATTCAGATCTGTCAAGAGAAAATCAACGATGCCAATTCTGAGAGCGACCGCAAAGAAAAATATAAACTGATGCGTATCAAATCCGAATTGGAAGCGCAACGCGACCGTGTGAAACTGAACAGCCGATATATTTAGAAAGGAGGATACGCCAGTGATACGAAAAGAGCCAAAACATCCAGGCTATGGGAAGTATTTCTTAGCTAGTGAGGCACCTGGTGATAATCTTCCTCTTCGTCGTAACATGAAAGTGATCACGGTAAATCCAAGTCGTCGTGCAAGACTCGATTTCACGAATGACTTAGTTGTTCCAGATGAGCCAGAACCGGAACTTCCGGAGATGGATGATTCGTTGGATTTAAACCTACCTGACATCGATGATGGAGATACTAGTGTTGGGGATCTTCCTGAAATTGATGATGATAATGTGTCAGATCTGGATTTACCAGATCTGAATCTACCGGACGTGGATGACACCCAAACTCAGAACGATCCGGCTCAGGATATGGAGTTACCAGATCCACCCGAATTAGACTTACCGGAGAATCCTTCTGGTTCTTCTGTTGACGACTTAGATCTTCCTGAAATTGATGATCCAGTTCCAGATATTCCAGATACAAACTTGGATTTACCAGAACTGGATAATGACGAGCCTGATATGGAATTAGATTTACCCGATGTCCCTGGAGAAGACGATATCCCAAATACCGATATTGAGTTACCGCATATTGATGATGAAGTGCAATCAACCAATATACAGGTAAATCCAGGAGATAATGATGGAGATAACACCGATTATACGGACACAAATGATGAAGTCCAAAGTACAAATATTCAAGTCAATCCAGATGATTCTGGAAATGGTACTGATTTTGCAGCAGACCCAAATACGCTGGATCTTCCACCAACCGATGGTATTGATTCTGGAACGGATCCGACTACAAATACAGATAACAATGCCGACAATACGGATTATACTCAGCAAGGAGATGGTGGTACCGATACGGGTACCGTAGATGCAACTCCCGCACCAGATGGGGGCGGTGATGATGTAGACTTTACTCAAACTGGTGATGATACTGGCGGTAACGCTCAATCTCCAACTGAAGGTGATACGAACCAGGTTAATGATGGCAATCAGAAGCGTGGTCTTGGCTTGGAATACGATTCTGTTCGTAAATACAATTTATATAAGGAATTTGCAAGACTTCGAACTGCAATTGATTCGTATATTTCCAAATTGGAGTCTTGCATCTCAGATGATCCTGAGTCCAATCATGTAATTAAGATCTGCACCACGAAGTTTCGTGAAATGTATGACTTAATTACGGATTATATGATGATGAAGTTTGAGCTCTGTACTTACATACAGAACTTACTTTTTTATCAGCGTCAGATTGCAACCGTACATTTGATCTTTACGCTTCTTCAAGAAGCGAACAAAGGTCAAAAATCCGAGAAGGAAAAGAACAAGCGGTAGACGAATAGTAAAACATTCGATTAAAAGTAATCTGTCTTAAGCAGGTTTTCCTGCGTAAAACAAATTAATAAGCTTTATTATTGAGAAAAACTAAGTAAAGGAGAGTGAATAGTGTGCATAATCTTAGTTTCTTAGAGAACGGCAATAACTTTGAAGTTACTGAGTCCGTTGGTGGATTTATGAACGCAAAGGCCGGCACTACTTTCGACGATATCTTCACTGAAGCAGTTGACGATATGAGAGCGCAGAATATTGATCCGATGGTTGATATTAATGCGATGATTAAAAATCAGGCACTGATGGAGGTTTACAAGGATTCCCTTCTTGGTACTCTGAAGACAGAGTGTGCAAACTGGGAAGCACAGGATGCTGAGGATCCGGAGCATAGTTGCCATGGTACACATGTTAAACTGTATGAGCAGGTTTCTGACATGTTTGATAACTGTGTAAATGATCTTATCAGCGAGTCTACACGTGTAGGCCAGCTTCTTCCAATTAAAGCAGTTGATCTTCCGATTCTGGTTAAGCAGCAGCTGAAACTGGCTACCAAGGACATCATGCAGACAGAGACTGTAAGAACTCCTATCATCAAAAAACATATGGAGCAGACTTACATCGTTGACAACAATGATCCTTCCAAACGCTGGAAATTCCCGCAGTGCTTCTTCGATGGAACCTATCGTGAAGCTTGGGAAGCTGGAAAAGGATTCCCGATTAAAAATGATGTCGTTCCGATTGACGATATCGTAAATTACAATATTATTGAAAAACTGACAGACGTTCAGAATCCAGAATCCTACAGAGAGCACATCACAATTGCTCTTTCTGTATCTAAGGTTATGGTAGCCGATCCGGACGGCGGCGATGATGTTGAACTGACACTGCGTACACCACTTCGTATCAACCTTTCCGACCAGATGGTTCTGGGTGGAGAGATTAATCAGGACGTTAAGAGAAAAGACGGTACAACCTTCCATGTAACCGACCAGATCGTTGGTATGGCAGATACCGCTCTGAATACAATTTCTCTGAAATGTATGCAGGACAAAGTTAAAGGTGTTATCTTTGAAGGATACATCTCCAATGAGCTCAACGAGCGTTCCGTAACATTTGATTACGAGCGTAAAGAAGTTGAGTGGAAGATTGAGGATGGTTCCCGTGCAAATATCTCCTACTCTCTTGAGGAGCTGGAAGATACAAAGGCACTGATGGATATCGACCTTTACAGAAAATCCTACAACAACCTGACAGAGTATCTGGTACAGCAGGAGGATTCTGATATCCTTGCATGGCTGGATCGGAAATTCGAAGAGTACAAAGGTGTTGAACTCGACATCCTTGGCTTCGACCCGTTCATTCTGGAAGATCAGTTTGATTGTGATTCTACATCCATCACAACTGCTCTGCCGAATGAGTACATCAGCGAAATGCTGAAATTCAAGATCGATCGTATCATTACAGATATTGCTGATTCCGCTAAGCTGGACGGCTTTACATTTGTAATCTACGGCAACCCGAGATACATTTCCTTCCTGAACCCGAAGGTAAATTGGGTTACAAGACCAGGAAATACAATCAACGGTGTTAAACTGGACTACAGCTATGGTATCATGACATCCGGCGATGTTAAGGTGCAGGTTGTTTCCACAAAGAAAGTACTTGCTAAATATGATGGTACTCATAAGATGCACAAAGGACTGAGAATCATTCCATTCCCAACATCTAATGAGCAGTTCACATTCAAGCATTACAAATATACTACCCACATTTTAACAGCTCAGAACTCCGCGTACAGAGATCCAAACAAACCAGGTGGATCTATGACAAACCTGATGGGTGTATCCCGTTATACAAACGCATGTATCCAGGGTATTCAGGCGCAGCTGGGCATCGTAAATGCAGAGCAGTATATCAATATGACATACGCTCACTAATTTACAGTGTGAGTTTTTGGAGGTATCGACAGACGTCGATACCTCCTATTCATACTCCTGATCAAATTAAAACATTCTAGTAAGCCGAGAAATGGCGTCTCGGCTTCGCCGGGGTATTGCAGGGAATACCACACTGGCATTTTTTCATACTTTTACCATAACCATTCCGAGCGTGAAAGGAATGGATGGGTTCTCCTTTTTTTTGTATAAAATTATCCTAAATAACCACATCACTAGTACCAGGGTGTTTTCAAGGCACCCTGGTACTTTAAAGTTTTATCCCATGTTAGACAATGCATTAGAGGTGAGAATACCAAAAAAATACGGGAAGTACGTTGACTCCCCATATGATTTAGTTTAGGTAAGACGGATACGCGTCGTTATTGCACTGACGGCATTTATCCAGGAATCGATTATACGAATCAATTCCCTTACCATACTCTGAATCAATTACTTGTAACACTTTTGATACGTTGTTCGGAGCAACGTATCTCAGTACCATAGGTAACTGATGTAATGTATAAGAACTCATATTCTCGCCTCCTTTCTTATAAATTCAAGAAAATGATATCTCAATAGAAAGAATACAATTTACTAGAGATGACGTGATATGTATACGGGAATTTATTGCATTCCCAAGGATAGGCATGTTTAAAAACTCCTATATGTGTATATAAATTGGCTGTGTTATACAGAAGCAGTAACGACTCTATCATGTCATCTCGCCTTATGATTAAAAGGAGAAAATATTATGTATTTAGCACACTATAACGATGGTAAAGAGAAATGGCAATCTCATGAAGTGAGTTTATCAGGTCTTTTAGATACTGAAGAAACTTTTATCGATCTCTCTACAATCGAGGGATATGGATCTTCTAAAGAAGAAGCCTATCAGGACTTTCGTACAAAGTTCAATGCTGTGTATGCAAAGATGACGGAACTTGCTCATACATTAGCAGAATATGAAATGAATGGGAGATCCGATAAATTAGAAGAACATGAAACGGATTGCATTGGAAACATTATCGACTAGTAGAATCAATTCTACTAGTCGATATTTTGCTTTGTTTAAAAGATAAAATACAATTCATTAATGTATAAATATTAGAAAGGGGACCCCGGAAGCAATGAGAGATCGTAATATTAAACCTGAGCATTTAAGAACTCTGGAAAACGCTTTTAAGGTACTGACGGAAACCCCCACCTCTCGTTCTGGAATGTCTTTGATTACAGATACACTTCATGAATGCTTTGGTGATACGTTTTCCGGCTATGTAGTACCTCATAAACCAGACGCTCCCATGTTTGTTATGAGTATATTCCCAGAGCGCTCAACCACCGATAAAATCATCGCTGCGGTTGCAAATGGAAATAGTAATTTTGCAACGATTCAAAGTTTATGGGAGAAAAATACATCTTGGACCATCGAATTAGATGCGTCCATTCTGCAACCTGAAATGAATTTTACAACACGAGAATTGACTGCTATGCTGTTACATGAAGTAGGACACTTGGTAGAATCTAAGACAATTGCAAGTCGAATTATTACCATCCTGCAATATGAATATGCACACTCTTCTATGCAGACAAAACTCATGTTAAAGGATAAAGTATTTCGTTCCGTTATGTCTCTTCCAATTATAAATTCCTGTATTGTGGATCAGAAGGGACCAAATTTAAGAGAGGAGATCAAAGCCGACAAGTATGCAAAAAAACTTGGCTATGCGAAAGATCTTATCTCTGGACTTAGTAAACTTACCAAAAATCCAAAATTTTCCATGAAGAAAACTCCAGACGAGGCTATGAGACAGACAACCCAGTTTTCTTTACAAACCTTACAGAACTTACAGGATCGAAAAACCGATTTGGTAAAAGATCAGTTAACAACTTTACGAGAGTACGTAGATTCTCCGTATCTGGAATCTACCTTAGTAGATATCTATGGATTATGGTTTGTGGATGAATCTACCTATGAAAATTCCTCCCGACAGGAATTTTATATTCGAGAGGGAATGAAAGAACGACATTTGAACGATTTGCTTTCTCGTGCAACTCCTACTGGGGTATATATGAGAGAGTTCGGATTATTTGGAAAGAAGAAATTGGAAAAGATTAATCCATATGATCTGGATTACATCGATCTGAAGATCGATCAGATTTCTTCTGATGTAGATAAGATGATGATCGTTTCCTATATTCACAATAAAATGGATATGGTGAACTTCTATCTGGATATCTTAGAAGATCCAACCGCTTCTAAAAAATATAATGTGCCACATGGTGCCAATTATTTGATGAGCGTTAAAAAACAACTGGAGCTTTTAAGAGATAAAGCGATGAAAAAATCAGTACCGCCGAAATTACCAGATATTTACGTCGCATATCCAGCTGGATACGAAGGATAAAAATAAGGGAGAGTCTATTTGACTCTCCCTTTTAAACCCTATTATTCAGGTCACAACTCTATAAAATCAAATTATAAGGAGGATTAAGATGAGTCGAAACAAATCATTTGATTTCGTTGCAAAACAAGTATTTGATCAAGAAGGGGTTGATATCAGACCTCTTATTTATCGAACTGAGGATGCAAGAGTGGAAGCAGTCGATCCGATTACAATGAGTGAAGAATATACAAAATTGAAACAAGAATACACGGATGTAAGTGCAAAGCATACCGCCGGAACTTCCCTGAATAATAAAGAGGCGAAAATAGTAGATCGGTGGAATGCGTGTCAGGATCGTTGTGCTCTAATCGCAACCGAAATAGCATTTAACCGTTGGTACTTTTTAAGAGAAATTATGACCGTACCAGAAAATATTCACACCAGTTCCGATAGTCCATTTTTGGTAGATCTTCGTACGGATGATTCATTTCCATTATCTGCTTGGATGGTGAAAGCGATTTGGGCATGGGAACACCGGATTCCAGTCTATTGTAATCTAGTACCAGGTATGCATGTAGAGGTTTTTCTTGCTGCGATGTATTTATACGATTTATTTTACGATAGTATCAAATATATTCGATATCAGTTGGATAGTTATCAGACTAGCAAGATTGAAACAATTTCAGCATCCGAAGAATACTGGTCAGAGATATCATTTAAACGAATTGAGATCATAACTCTTATGAATGATTGTATCTTACGAATTATGGAGCGCTACTCATATTTACAAGATATTTGTTTAGACGTATTGGAACGTCTAAAATTATTAAGAAAGAGCTTATGGTCAGCAGGGTATCTTGGAGAAACCCTCGACAGTACACGTTATATGATTGGTAGTGTAGATGAAAATGATAAGGTATGTGAGCCAGGATACGATTTTCATAGAGCAGTACCAATTGCTCCGAAACAGTCGGGTAGTATACAGTATTGCGGATTTCTTTCATACAAAGAGTTTCATACGCAAATAGTTAGCTATCCGTATTTACATTTTAATATGATAATGAATCCAGAGATAAATAAATTCTTAGAAGACTTTCACACGATTTTTCGTATTGGAATTAATTTATTCGAGTTCTTGGATCAGAGTAGAATTGATGCTGAACAGGTGAGACGGTTAGAGTTTTTGAGCTTAAATTTAGCAGAGATTATTAAACAAAACCAAAAAGGAATAAAGCATGAAATATTTGACCTCATTGGCATTGTCGATGAGAGTTATGATGAGGGAAATCATGGAATGGATCTAATCCAAGGAACTGACAAACTAATGAATATTCTTAGAGAATACAAAAAAAGAAATCCATCCTCTTAAAAGAGGATGGATTCTTTATCCTTGATAGAGGGAATGAATCTGATAAGATTCCCATCAGCATCTTTCCCTCTTTCAAGAACTTTTTTCATATAGTACCGGACAACCGGCTGTCCGTATTCATCCGCTACCACATGAAATGTATAGGTCATCAGGCAGTCACCGGATGACCCTTTGATGGAAGCCCCAAACGTGTACGGGGCTTCCATCAATGCAACGTTGAAAGTTGTCCCATCTTCCCACGCTGCATAATTTTTTTTTAGGGTCTCTTGGAACCCTCCGATGAAGAGGGTGAGACCGAGCTTAGAAGCAAAATCACAAGTGATTTTCCTCCTATGCTCGTTATACGAGCCATCTGGAGATGTACACATCTCCAAAAACTCTCGCAGAGCTTCAAACCGAAATTTCCACTCGAGCTGCTCTGCTTCAGCCCAAGTTTTGCATCCGGCAAACACGTTGTTGCCGGTCCGGATGCCAGCATCACCCGGAATTATTGTAGTGGATCCATCAGGATTTTGACGGACCTTGGAAGGTCTATCATTATGATAGACCCCTCCCAATTTTTGTGCAACCATGACGCCCTGCTGAATGGCATCCTGGTTGTTCAGAATCTTATTTAAAATACCCATAACCATTTCCTCCTTTCTTTTTTATTTTATATTTGAAATGATTATCTCTAAGATTCACAGAAATCATATATCAATACCTCAAATCAATTTACGTCTTAAAATCCTTCATTTAGCACATCTAATTAATCAACCAATATTATGAATGGAAAGGATGTGATACTTATGATGAATCTTGGAACCGTTCCTGTTGTTCGACGTAAGCCGAATACAGCTCCAAGAATTAATCGTATTGGATCAAAGTTATATGACTTTGGAACAAGAAATCGTTCCTTCATTCAGGTAGCACTTGATTTGCAGAAATTGGGAATTGAGCATTGCTATTTTATGTTGGAAGTAAAGGATCCTCGTGTTGTTACGATTGATCCTTATGCTGTGGATGCAGATGGACACTCTACTCTTACCAAAGAGCAAGTGTCAATTATAATGACTGAATGTAAAGTAAACCCTTGGTATTACTTACGAGAAATCGCACGTATACCAGCACAGGGTGGAACGTCTACTCCTTATAAAGCAAACCGTGGTAATATTGCACAGGCCTGGTGCCTGATACATGGATATGATTCATGGCTTTGTTTACCGAGGCGGATTTCTGCCTCTGCACATGGTGACATGTGTATCAAACCTCTCTAATTGCGGGGACATCTTGTTAGGTTTCAGCTACCAACCAAAGAAATTTGGGGCAAAGGGTAATTCCGGAGATATGGTAACTAAGGTTGAAAATAGAGACAATCCGCAGCTAACTGTTAATATCAATCCGTACAACTTTCAGAGAATACGTCTTTATATACAAAAATATTCAATACACGAAAGATATTAACACAAGTTCAACGATCAGGGAAAGCTTAGTTGCAGATTGCAATGAAAATAAGGTACTATCTAGTACACGAAGCGAGTAGGTCCTATACGGACGAGATGTAGGAGAAATCCGAAACGGGAGGCTCTTGGGAAACTAAGATGAAGATATGATCTGAACGTCTATCGAGAGATAGAGTGAACGTATTGAGAAAGGAAAGACACAGTCCGCTTTGGCAATTCAGTTATGGGCATATTCTTTTGGTACTTCAAACTCTGAGTTTATTTTCATCAATAAGGATGGAGATAATGCGAAAGCAAACTTACAGCGTCTAAAGAACCAAATGGAACTCTTGCCTGAATATATGAAGTTCGAATACTATATTGATGAAGATGGAAAGAAAGTAAAGCATTCTATGAATGCGACTTACATGAAACATCCTGTTACAAAGAACTCCATTCGTATCAAATCCAAAGCAACATCCTATGAAACGGCTTTGTCTCTTGCCCGTGGTTTGACCGCCCCAATTCTACATTTTGATGAGCCTGAGTTTACGAGTCATATTGATACCATTATATCCAACTCATATTCAACCTATGAAACAGCTGCTAAAAACTCTAAGATAAATGGTGGTATGTATGGAAGAATCTTTACCTGCACGCCGGGAGACCTTGATACAGCAGCAGGTATGGCAGCACAAACTGTACTTGACAATACTCAAGTATGGACAGAAAAATGTTATGATTGGACGAATGAACAGGTACTGGAGTATATTGAGAGTAAAGGAGACAAGTGCAATCATATTCTCTATATTGAATATCAGTACTATCAGATTGGTCTTTCCCAGAAGTGGTTAAAAGAAACTGCAGCTGGTATTGGCGATCCTCTTGTAGTACGACGAGAAATTCTTTTACAGAGACTACATGGTTCTTCGTTATCTCCATATCCACAAGAAGATATCGAATACATCGTTGAAACCGAACATAAACCGATCGATGAACTCTGGATCAGAGAATATTTTAAATTCGATCTATATGAGAAATTGGATCGAAGGGTTCCGTATCTGGTTGGAGTTGACTGTTCTACAGGTACGGTAGGAGATAATAATGCGATTACGGTTATTAATCCATATACGTTACGTCCAGCAGCAGAATTTGAATGTAATTATGTTGGTGAGACCATCTATGAGCAAATCATTACAGAACTTGTCGTACAGCACATTCCAAAAGCATGTGTTTGTATTGAGCGTAATAGTATCGGTGATGGTATTATTGATTTCTTCTTAAATACCAATAGTCCAATTATGAATAATCTCTATTTCGATAGAGATAAAAATTTACTGGAAGAAAAACTTCGAGAAGCACAGGATATGACTTCGATCTTACAAACACAGGCACGAGTAAAATCCTATTATGGCGTTTATACACTAGGTCAGTCTCGTGATTCTATGTTTGCAATCCTTTCTCGACGTGTTTCGGAAAATAAAGACGATTTCATTTCACACAACGTTATTCGAGACTTGTCTCGTTTAGTACGTAAACCGAATGGTAAAATTGAAGCCGGAGGTACGTCAATAAAATAAGATATATTTGAATAGAGTATATGTTACAATATCGTGAGGCGTACGGTAAACCTCTCTAATTGCGGGAAATCCTGAAAGGATCATAACTACCAACCTATTGTGGTGACAGAATAGGGGCAAAGGGTAATTCCGGAGATATGGTAATCAAGGTTATGACTAGGACAATCGACGCAACGAAGTATCTTAGTAGGATAAGATATGAGTTCAACGACTAGGGAAAGCTAGTTATCTTTATAGATAATGAAAATAAGGTAAGTTGAAATACTTACACGAAGCGAGTAGGCCCCTTGCGGGCGAAATGTAGGAGAAATCCGAAACGGGAGGGCTGAATTTTGTTCAGCGTGATATAGTCTACACAGTTCACGATGATTCCATCATGAGTTATTTAATTGCTCTTTATGTATATTATCATGGAGACAATTTAGCACTCTTTGGTATTACAAGAGGTGCACGTGATGAAGATCTAAACAATTCCGGCTTAAAACGACCAGAAGATATTAATCCTTCTTTAGTAGATCCAGCACTTATTGCTGCTGCTAAGAAGCGTGAAAAACAGGAAGCTGAACTTTTCAAATTTGAAGAAGAGCTTGCAAGAGCAGAACGTGAATCCCAGAAAGAAAGCTATCGTCTTCATAATGCAGGACTTGTAAAAGACGGTATTTATGCAAATACACCATCAAGCATGATCGATGACTATGATGATATGGGAGAAGTGGATTTACGTCTATTTTAACAAAAAAAGAAGGTGACTATTATCTGGCCACCTTCTTTTATTATCTATTAATCTTCGACGAGGACGGTATCGTCCAACCAATCATCGTCGTCTCCCCCGTAACAATGTACGAGGGTTCCTTTATATATTTTTCCAGTCTTTAATAGTTTTTTCTCCTCACTATTATTGACCTTATTTAAGATTACTAATTTTCTTTTTGCGCTTTTCATTTTTTTTAATTCCTCCTCTGTTTTTTTTATTTTTTCTTATTCCGATACTGCTCTTTCATATCCGCAGTACGCTAAGTAACTTACGGATATTAATCCTATTAGGATTTTTACTCCAATACTTAGAATCATTTCATCTATCCTCCTATCTAACCACTTATTAATTCTTTCGAATTCAATAAAATAATATATAACAAATTGATGTCCTGTATGCGTTTCTATGAATTTATTAGTCGTGGGACAAATTCCTAAGACTTTCATAGAATAAAAAGGAGGACCTTGACTTATGAAATCAAACACGAGTAGTGTACGTGAAATTATGGATATGGCTAAGACGGCGTATAATAATACGCTAAACGAGACTACTAGGCTTATGAAAGCAACTTATGGAATTAATCCAGCATATTTAAAAGATGCTGTAAAATTTTCCCTGGAGGATCTGGAAGGCTATAACGATGAAGCCATTCAGAAACTATATGATTTATATTATACAGGAGAGGAAGCGTATAAGGAAACCGATCTTGCAAAAATGAGAGATGCACTCATAAACTGTAAGAAACTTTCCAACACAGCGTTTCAGACAAAAGAAGAGTATGATAAGATTCAGGAGATTTATGATGAGTCGGTAGATACGGAGTGGAAACGTCGTAATTCAAAGGAATATAAAGAAACTACCTTAAAGCGTCTGGATACCTGGAAAGACGAGTTAAAGCAGCTCGATCCAGTAAAAGATGTGAAAACGATCCGCGATCTTCGTGGAAAGATTGAATTCCTGGAATCCACGATTACATTGGATTTCATTGTAGATCGTATACAGCATGTAGATACGGAGAAGGCTTCCATTATCCGTCAGTTCTTTTCCGAACGAGAAGGCGGATATGCTAAGAATCGATGCATTCAGAGATCTCCAAAATTTGGATTTGATGCAAATTGGTATAAATATTTCTTCAATCTGGAAGAAAATTTCTTACCGGAAGAGTACCATGTGTTCAATAACCTCTTCTTATTTAACGTCATGCGTTTCGTTGGATACCAGGATCCGTATAGTGTGAAAGAGCGTGGTATGGTGCAGTCCATTATCAATTCTTTAACCGGTCTTATTTATCACAAGTTTGAAGATCATAATATGGAAGAGATGATCATCAAACTGATTGAGCAGTATGACTCCTATTTTATGGAGTACCGGGAAAAGTTTGAATCTGAAAATACTACACATCCAAATCATCCAATTCGTTTGGCGTATAGTAAAAAAATAGAAGCTGATAAGAGAAATGAGATTCTTGCTTCTTTACAGAAATTTGACCTGCCAGTTCCGGACAATGCAGCAGAGATGCCCTTACGAGAACTTCACACCTATTTCAATCATGCAATGGAGGAAATGGTAGCAAAGAATACAAAGGAAAAAGAACTCCATGGGGACGCTGAAGTATCGGAAGAGGACGGGGTGACAAAAATCGCTCCTACTTTTTTAAAAGATAAGTACCGTAATCCCATTGATGTGATTGATGGTCATAATTATTTCTTTGACTATAAATATTCTCAGACCTCAGCTGCTCAATCTTATCAGAAGTTGCATGAACGACTGATTGAGAGCGGAACCGCTAAGAAGCATGAGATGTTTGAACTCTACAATCCAGATGTCCATACGATTGATCTTTACGGGGCAGATCTTTCTCAGGAAGAACAGGAGGCTGCTTTAGAAGAGATGAAACAGAATTTCTGGTATTTCTGGAAGTATGCCCTTGGAATGAGTATTAATATGGGTGGGTTCTTAATGATTGATGCAGAAACGAATGGACGTGCATCTACAGACGAGGAAACCATAGAGTATCCAAATACTTGGGAATGTTTCTCAAGATATACTGGAAAAACTACTACTTCAGCAGCGCTTCTTCTTTGGAAGTTCCTGTTTTACCCGGAGCAATACCTTTCATTTGTTATTATCACGCCAACTATAAATGATTATGCTGAGTATAACGATCTTATAGGATCTTTGTTTGACAAGCTTCCATCATGGATGCGTGATAAAAAGTTCATGTGGGTTGATGAGGTTAAAAAAGCTACTAAGATTCACTATTGGTCCAACATTGATCAGCTTAGAGAATACATCCACAATCTTCATGTGAAATATGGGGATCGTATTCCAAAGTTCTATCTACAGATCTGCGATATGGAATTTGTAAATGGAATAAATCAGTTTTTCGCAAAAGAAGAGCATGTTGGTATTTTGAGCTACGCAGAACTTCACATGCATTCTGTACCAAATAATCCAGATGAGGTTCCATTCCTTAATGAGCGATTAGATCGATACAGTGATAATTTGCATGAATATAAAGAGCAGGATGACCATGAAATTTATCGTCTCTACGATGTGAATGATTCCAATGGACGTACCTTTGACTATTTACTTGTAAACGATGAGCCGATCATAAGTTCAGAACGAATCAACTATATCGAAGTTGCTCCAGATAATATTTGGGTGATCAAACCTAACGGAACTATTTTAGACGATACTATTTTCTACGAGTGTAAGGGAATTTCCAGATATCGTGAAATTTATCTAAAACGTGTAACAGAGGATATGATCACGTTATTTAAGAAAGAGGGCATGACTGAGCAGCTGATTTGTAATCCATCTTTCAAAGCACCATATACAACATATCGAGAAGCGATGGAGGAGAATAACCAATCTGAAGAGGCACTTGTTGAAACAGATGTGCCTAATAAATCTGAAAAATCTGTCGATTTGTTAAAAGAAAAGATGGATACCGAGGGAACTATGAATGTAGAAGATTATCTCGCTGGAAAGAGTAAATCCTAATTTCCCTTTAAAAACATTGGTATAAGGCAGAATCCCTGCCTTATACCATCTTTCTTTGTCTATAGAAAGAGAAAGGAGAACCCCATGGATTATAAAACCGTCTTTGCAGATGATAAGAAAGGTCATATCATTTGCAACGTTCCTTATTTGGAAATCTATATTCCAATGTCTTATTTTGATAAGGGTGGAAAGATTGCAGTGGATAATGGGGATACCATTAACTCCATTGCATGCTTACCAATTGGCTTGTTCGAAAATGGAAAATTAAAGGAGATTCGTACGTTGAAACTTGGAGAACGTATGAATTTCTTTGTATACGATTCTGATATCGTAAATATGAGTCTCCCGGGTCTTCCAGAAGCTCCAGTAAAAGTTCTCAAGTACTTTAAAGGACATGAGATCTTCAACGATTACATTGTCCAAAATTCCCTTAGTATTCAGGGTTATATTGAGCTGATTTTAGGTGGTAAACTACCTCCAACCTTATCGTATTCTGCAGCGAATACCGTATGGAATAAGAACTTAAAGATGAACAATGGAGGTCTTGGTGTACCCGCATCCAATCGTGAACTTCTGCTGTCAATTCAGTACCGGGATGGAAAAGCACCGACTCGTATATTTGCACAGCGTTTAAACGAAGATCCAACTGCGACAGAATATGATTTTGCTATGGTAAACATGAGACAGATCTGTCAGTTCAGTTCTACATTTGCAGCTCTTACCTTTGAGGATTTCGATTCCATGGTAACGTCTTCGTTAAAACGAACCAAAGAACATCTTCCAGAACCGGAATCTCCTTTGGAACAGCTCATTAAAATGTAAGTTTCTCATTTCGATACGTCCCACTGCGCCAGAAATGAGTAAAACAAATATATAAAGTTATTAAGTCAGAAGGAAACTTCAATAGCAAAGAAAATAAATTTATGAATAAACTGTAAAGGAGGATTAACTATGCCTGCAGTTACACAGATTGTCCCGGAATATAGCTTCCCGTATGTAGAATCTTATATTACAGACTATACAGAAGTAACCGAGGATACCCCAAGTACTGTGGCCTCTGATCCAGGTGTCGGTTTTATCTATGCGTTTGCATCAGATCGTGGAATCGATAACCGTTGGGTATTAAAGAGAACACAGCAAGCGTTTGTGAAAACGTTCGGCACTCCGAATTTCAAAAAATATGGCCAGCCCAATCTTACTCCATATGTACTCCTTGGAGAAGGTGGTACTAAGGTATGGTGCATGAGATGTATGCCCGAGAATGCTACTCGCGCGCATGCAATTGTTTCCCTCTACTACAAAGCCGATGGTGAAGATGTAGCAGTTGGAAAACGTAAATTCCGTATCAAATATACTTCCCGTTTTGTAGATCCGGCGAAGAATACAAAACTCGCAGACCAGATCATCAGCAAAGCAGATCTGGAAAAAGTTCGTGGAAAACTGGATGGAGAAGCAACTGGTGGCGTTTACAAAGATGGTGAAGGATATACCCAGGTTCCTGGCGTTTTCGTCCTCTCTTCTAATGGACGAGGAAAAGGAGGAAACACTTTCTCTGTACGTATTGCCAACTCTGTATCCTATGAAAAAGAATACGGAATCAAGACTATGATGTTTGAGATCTTAACTTCTGATAAGGGACTTATCAAAGAAGCTGAGTATATGGGATCTCTTGTAACATCTGTAAAATACGATGCCGCAACTCTCATCAACGACGTTCTGGAAGACACTGAGGAAGGTGTTGCTCCGGTTGATGTTGATGTTGATGAAGATGGCATTGAAACTGTATATGATGCGTATATCGATTTCTGCAAGAAGCAGCATGAAGATCTCCAGGCAGAGATGGAAAAGAAAATGACCGAGAATGGTATTACCTCTGGTATGCTCCTTGGTCAGGAAACGATTCCGCAGGAGAAATTAACAATTGTTGCAGAGATTCGTGAACTCGAGGAACTGGTTGATGCTTGTAGTGACGAGTATCTTCCGGAACTGGATGGATTTGATCCGATCTTTGGTCTTGCTGTTGGTAGCACAGTTACAGAACAGCCGTTCCTGAAATTCGTTCAGAAATTAACTGACGATGTAGATACCGATGCAGCTGATTACGATGCAAATGACTACACACAGACTGATATCGTTTCTTTCGACGATGTTCGTGGTGTTCGCCTGTATGGTGGTACCGAGGGTTACTTTGATGCACCTCGTACAACACAGGTAATGAATAGCCTTAATCAGATGGAAAGTCACGTTTGGACACAGGAAGAGGAGTTTGCAGATGCTTACAACAAAGCATGGGATGGAACCAATGACAAACGTATCCTGACTGCAAAACGTATCGGTGCAGATGCCCTGTTTGATGCAAACTATCCATTCGCTACAAAATGTAAGATGGCTGAGCTTGCTCTTGCAAGAAAAGATGGTCTGCTGTATCTGGATACTGGAATCCGTTCTTCCTTTGGAACAAACGAGATTGAGGCTATGATGAAAGACTACGCAAGATTCTCTAGCCGTCTGATCTCCAAGAATGTACATCAGTATGTAACCAGAGATCCGATCACAAAGAAACGTATTACCGTTACCATTACATATTTCTTGGCTAATCAGTTCTGGAAGCATGTAATCAATAACGGTGTGTCTATTCCGTTTGTTAAAGATTATTGCCAGCTTTCTGGCCATATGAGAAACACTCTGGAACCGACCGTAGAAGATTATGAAGTAGGTCTGAAGCAGAAATTAAACGAGAATCGTTTTAACTACTTCGAGACCATTGAAGATAATGTATACCAGCGAGCTACTCAGAATACTTCTCAGCCGGAGAATTCTGACCTTCTGGAAGAGTCCAACGTTCATCTGCTCTATCAGGCAAAACGTATGATTGAGTATGATATCAACGCAAGACTCTACAACTTCAATGAAGCAGACGTTCGTCGTCGCTTCAAAGAGTATGAAGAGGATCGTTTCCGTAATTGGAATAATCGATACGTAGAGAAAATTGAGATTGAGTTCAAATCCAATAAATGGGAGCATGAGCATTCTATTCTGCATTGCTATGTATCTATCGTATTTAGAGGTCTCTTCAAACGTGCAACTGTTGAAATTGATATCAACCGCAGAGATTACAGCTCTGATGCAGACTGATAAGGAGGTGTGAACGATGGCTGATGGAACAACTATTCAGAGTAATATCAAACATCACAGCAATGATAATTTAACCAATTATGCATTGTTCGTTGGTGGTCTGAACGTCACAAACGAGGTCCTTCAGAATTACGATCCGCTTCGTACTGGATATGGACGTCTGTTTATGGTTCGTGTGCCGAAATGGGTAGATCAGTATATACCCACTAAGATGAAGAAATTCAAACATATCCTGGAATATGGAAACACCGCTGTTCAGGGTATTGGAGACATCGAAGTTAACTTCAATGACTATACTGGTGGTTATGCTGGTAAAAGTTTCTCTATTCCATCTGTAGCTACAGACGGAACTCAGACATTTACTGTAAACTGTTATGAATTCTCCGGATCTCCGATTCGAGAAGTTGTTCATACATGGGTAAATGGTACAACTGACCTTTTAACAGGTCTTACACATTATAACGGAAAAGTAAGAACAGATAAAAAAGATGGTCTGGAAGCACTTCAGTCCAATCAAACTGCTGAGTTTGTTTATGTATCTACTGACGTTACCGGTACACAGGTAGAGTATGCTTGCTTATTTGCAAACTGCTTCCCATCTAACGTGCGTAACGAACAGTTCAACTATACATCCGGTTCTCATGAACTGGTTGAGTACAATGTTGAATTCCGTTGTACAAAATATGAGTCTATGCAGATCAATAAACTTGGTCAGACTCTTCTGGATAAATATAAAGTACTTGCAAACTCCCTGAACTTCTTCAGTGGAATCAAGAGTACATCTCTTACAGATAGCAAACACTATGAAATTTCCACAGGTCAATTAGTATCTGGTGCTGGAGAGGATACAATGGCTCCAATGCAGGATACTGATCTTGCAAATCTGTAAGATCGAAATAATACAAGGTACCAAGGAGAATATCCTTGGTACCTTGATTTTCTTATTGCATCTCTTTTTCCAAATCTCCAATGTCAAAATCTTCTCCATTATCGTCATTTGCAGGATTTGGCTCTAATTTATCCTGAGTTGCTTTCAATTTCGCTTCTTCATACAACTCTAAAACATGCTGTATTTTCAACTGTGGCAACTGCTCCTCTGCAAGAGAAACGGTAAGATTCTTGATGATATTTTTGGTATCTGGATCTTGCGGATCAAATCCATCACCAAGACAGATTCGAAGAATAAACTGTAACGTGGAATCAAATGCTTGAATCGCGTCACTCTTCGCTGCTTGGGTGGATGTCTTTGGTGTCTGTAGCGTAAAGTTAAACTTATCGATAATATCGTCTGGGATATTCGTACCCCATCTCATAATCTTTTTATACATATCCGTGATACTTGGATTGAAGTCCAGCTGATAATTTACGACACGACCCATCCATTTGCTGTTGTTTTGTTCCGCAATCTTGGCAAACTCAGGTTCGTTTAAGTAGTTTACAATAGCTGCCGGAACACCTGTTCCTAAGATGTAGGCGTTCTTAAGCATCTCCAAAAGATCAGAGTTTAACTGCACGTCTTGTCCAGCTAAGATTTCGGTCTCGATTGGTCGTTCCCCAGAACGTCCGGCTGGAATATATTCCTCACTACCAGCACCAATTTTATTGATAAGGGTAGAATAATTGTAAAGGTCGTACATGTTGATGTTACGAGACTGCTTTCTTCGAATGATTTCTTCAATCTTATTAGCAACGTCTTTACGTAGACCACTTTGCTTAACATAGTTCACCTTTGTATCGTTACTATTCATAACGATCGATAAGATCTTAAACATGAGAAGCATCTGGTACATCTTTGCATAGAACAAAGATTTCTTTACCATGGACTGACCATGGCCATCAATATCCTCATCAATCTTAAATTCCTGTATATATTCCGCTGGAATATACTGGAATTTGATACGATTCTGTGTGATGTTGAAATAATTGATTGCATTGACGATCATCCGTTTGAATTTCAAATTGTTCTCTAAGAACGGCTTATCAAAGGACCGCACAATTCGTTCACAGATATCATCCACAAAAGTCACAGAGGAGTTATAGCTCATAAGACCCTGATATGCCAGGTTGGAAGAAACAAGTCCGGTTAACTGAGTTGTCTCTTCTGTATATACGGCATAGTATCCAATGGTTTCATTCATAATCTCTACTGGAATGATTTTTGTCGGATCAAAAAGTTGAATATAAACATCTTTTAAATCTGCAAACTCGTCTTTTTCTTCTTTTGCGGTGTATGTACCATCTATACTTCCAGTTTGCTGGATTGCATTAAATGGATCCAATCCTTTGTCTTTGTTTTTCGGATTTTTCAGGTTCACTTTGATGAGATGTTCCCCTTTATGATTGACCCGAATCTTGTTTCCGGATTTTTTCCCATTATCCGCTTCTTGCATGACCGATTCTGTGAATGATCCTTTTCCGTTTTCTGCATAGTACTTATCCGCAAAAGCACCAATCGAATCGACACCCTCTTCTAAGAAGGGGAGTGCAATAGGATCGTTGTTGATCTCGATACGCTCCAAGATATCACAGATATCAGATTCAAAAGATTCCCGAAGTTTTTTATCCGTAGAACCAAAGCTTCCATCACTATTTTTCTTAAAGTCTCCGGTAGAAATATTCGTGCTTTCCATATAGTGCTGGAATGCTTTATCTATCCAGGCATTCTTAATTTTCTTTGGTGTTTTCGTTTTAATCGCAGAAGGCTCTTCTCCAAGAACGGATTCGTATAAAGTAGTCGCTTCTCCAAAAGATTTTACCCCACCTGCTCCGTTTATGATGTTCTGCTTATTTCTCATAAAGTCAGAGAATAATTTTGAATATGGGATAATATACGCATAAAATTCCCCATATTCCAATGAAAATGGAACGATAAAGTTTTTGATCTTTTCTAATAGCTTAAACTTCTTTTCCATTTGTTCCACTACAGGAACCCAGTCATCTTCTTCTCCGCACCCCTCAAAAGTTAAGACACGATTCATACGTCCCTCAACTGTATCAGGAGAGATAATCGCATCTCGGGTAATTAAAATGGCTTCCTGCAGCTCAATTAACTGGGAGGATACCTGATGTAGATCAGATTGTTGCATCAGTCGGTTTCGATAGACCCCTTCCAGATAACTATTCATGGCTGAGGCTGTCCCATCCGATGAAAAGCCTCCACTAAACCCGTTCATAGAATCTACGAAACGAGATACTTGTGCATTCTCAATACGATCATTGGAATACAACTTGGACAAAAAAGAAGTCGTATCCATGTTATCGCTATTGGTGATTTTGTCGATTTCCACCTTCATGATATCATGGAACGTAGAGTCGAGCTGATCGATATCGGAAGTACGATCAGATCCATATAAGGTTAAGTTAGATTGCCCAACTAAATTGTCAATTTGTTTAATGACATTTTTTACACGACGTCCATCCAGTAGTCCTCGACTTAGACCAGCACCAAAACCGGTTTTTCCCTGGGTATTTTTATCGTCCGTCGTGGAATCGTTTTTGGAATTTCTAGCCAAAACGAATTTCCCCCTTTCCAGGTCACGTTATTCGAATGTTTTTAGGGGGAACTTTCACCAAACAATAAGGTAAGGTGTAGTGTGTGTACATCTTACATTTAAGTCTTTTCTTTTCATTAAGAAAAAATCATCAAAATGTGTGATATAGGTTACATGGTATATCCATTTTTGTTTCTCTATCCTAATACATGATGCGTATTAATAAAAAAAAGAACCGGTGCTGTAAAAGTCACCGGTTCTTTTTCATTCTCTCTATGTAAGGGAGATTCCTTTGAGGAGATCTCCTAGAGAGGTAGTGAGTGGTTCTACCTCTCTAGGAGAAAATTTCTTTTTTATTTTTTTAATTTGTTCCACTTTTGGAAGATCTTCTTCCATGATAGTGAAACCAAAATAACATGGTTTAAATTTATTCGACGCCTGCATAATAGCTACAGCGTCTGAAATTGGGCAGTCTTTCAGAGCGTCTGCAAATTTCAGCTCCTCGAACTGCTCCTTAGAAATTTTATTGTGGTCCAGGATGTAGTAGAGTCCTGGAGTATTGACACTCCAGAACACATCTACATTCTTTCCTTCCCATGTCAGTCTCATAGATACCACACCTCCTATTCCTGATAAGCTCCGTTGATAAGTGCCAGCGACGTGTCTCTGGTTTCCAACGCATCGGCGTAGCTCTCAAGGAGTTTGCCCTGAATGATTGTCGCCGTGGCGACTCCAGAGCAAAATCCTAAAGCGGTACTTCCTACCGCAACAACTGTTTTCAGAGGCTGTGGGGCGTTCGGAAGCAAAGTGTTGATTGCTCCCTCTGCAACCCCGCCAACAAATGCACCGGTCACGCCTCCAGCTGTGCCGGCCATAAGTTCAATACCGACAACGGCTCCAGCATTCAATGCCTTATTAGCACCATTAACGAGTTTCTTTTTATTGATATTTAATGTCTTCATAGTCATATTATGACCTTTCTTAACGAGCCCCTCTACCCGGATCATACATTTTTCTCTATTGAGCAGGATGATCAATCTGACCTGGGTGCATTTCTTTCAATGCTATTCAATTGTGCGAATCTGTATGTAAGGGTTACCTATTATTATTCAGATTCATGAAGATATTACATCAATTAGGATTCATTAATTTACGGATAAAAAAAATGAGTAGGTATGAGAACGATTCTCATACCTACTCTATTAACCGTTTTGTCTTAGACGAGGTGGTTATACCTCTTTGGTCTGTTTCAACCTATTCAATTAAAGAGTCAATCGTTTGATCAGAAAGAGTTCTCATCGTAAACTCGGATGGAAATACATTGTCATTATTCCTGAGCAATGGAGGATCCATTGCTATCTTATTGTAGTACCTCTAATAGTATTTAAACCATAAACATGTACTCGATGAATGCCGTGTAAAAATCTCCAGGAAGTTTAACGATAACGCGACCGATTGTATTTTCTGGAAAATCAATATCCTCTATGAATTCTGCCATATATTCTACGGTAGTTACCGTTTTTGCAGTTATCGTTGGAAATAAGCTTTTACTGATTTGAACTGGGTGCCCTGGTATAAACTCATAGTTAATTCGTTCTGCCTTATCGAAAATATTGCTAATATCCTCATCACTTAAAGAAAACGGAGTCCAAGTAGAGCAAGCGCGTACATGTTCGTACAAGTTGGTACATTCGGATTCGATTTTTTCAGCATCCGGAGATTCCACTTCTTTAATGAATTCTTCTGGACGATCTTTTGCATTTCGAACGTTGATGATATTGATCACATCAACCGGATATGCATTTCGCATAACGGTAGTCGCATCATCATTTAGCACCCCACATACCCAGCCAATGCCAGTTCGTTTCGAGTCCTCTCCATCAATAAAGCATTTTCCATGAATGATGTAAGCATCTTTTAAAAATTTCTCCATTTTCATTAAGATATCTCGCATCAGTAATTCTTTTTTCTTTGCCATTTCATTATTTCTCCTTTAATCTTTGATACACTTCGTCTACGGTTGGGAAATTCATCCATTTATGAGCAAATGCTAATAGATTTCCCGTAATAAAATTATCGAGGGCTTCTTTTGCAACATCTCCAACGAAGCTATTGTCATTTTCTTTTACGATCTGGACATCGGTGATTCCATTAAACGGAATCTCTCCTCCACGGACGTCGTACTGATCTACAAGTAAGATGACTTTAAAGATTAGACATGCCGGATAAATATTCATCGCACCTACGGTTGACGGATAGAACGCAGTCATATCCATATCAATAGAGAAACGGAAAATATTATTGGTTCGTTTTCCATATAGAAGATCTCCAAAATGATTGATAAGAAGCGGATTGCCTACAAGTGCTCCTTCGTATCCAACATCTTTTTTCTTTTTACTTGGAGCAATTTCAAATACCTCTTCGTCCTCATCATCTTCTTCGTCTTCTTCTTGAATTTCACCGTCTCCATTTTTAAATGCGTTTACGTTGACTCCAGGTACCAATCCTTGCTGCAACCAATCACGATACTGGAAATTACGAAGTTTGACCGTTTGTTTAAATACGTTTTCGTATTGGGTAATATTTTCATAACTATAAATGTAGAAGGTCTCCAAATCATTGGTCGCGTCCTCAATTCCATGTTGCAGCAAAACGTCTTTGATATTGTAAAGGAAGTACTTTAACCAATTCCGATAGGAAAACGTTTTGATTGTTCCTTCTTCGGAGTAATTCAGCTTCTCATCCCCAATTTCTCTCTTCGCGATATACGTCAATTTGTTGTTTCGAAGTTCGGATTGTCCTTTTCGAATCGCCGCATAATTCACCATTTGATCGACATAGATCGTATAGTCAGATACTCGAAAGAAATGTGTCTTATTCTTAATCTGAAAATGGAAATTGTCATACTTAAATCGGCATTCCCGATTTGGAAAATCGGGATGACAAATAATATCTGCTGGATTAATTCCAAAATGCTGTAACCTGTGAATGATGTACGGAATATCGAAAGAGATATTCCAGAACTGTAAGAAGTCTGGACTTAATTGATGGATGAGTCTGAATATGTCGGTAATCATCTCTACCTCATCGGTATACCAATATGCAGAATACTCAAATCCTGGGTAGTTCTCATCGAATGTTTTATGGCATTCCTCAATCAGTTCTTCATAGTGATCTTGCCAGTATGCCTGTTCTTTTAATCGATGTTCATACATCTGATGCCGGATTTCATCTTCTTTTAACTCCTGAATACTCATCATAGAGGTATCTTTTTCCGGACAAGTAACCCCTGTTAAAATAAACGTAAACGAGTGCTTTTGATCTCGGTCGATAATGGTAACAAGGTCGATGGGGCATTTAGTCGGATCTGCTTCTCCAGATGCCTCCATAATATCAACCTCGATATCTCCATATGCTTTATGGATATGCTTCGCTTTGTCATTGTCATAATGATCCATCCACATATTTCGATAGATCGTACGAATATCATAATCATGTCCAAACGCATATTTACATAATTTTACACGATCCAGGTCCCGATAGTTCTGATTTAAGAAACACTGATTCATAAATTCCCGGGCTTCTGGATCTTCTTTTGCGATTGCATTCATAATATTTCTGTAAGGAACCGTTACTTTTTCCAAATGATCCAACGATTCCTCTGTCTTAAAGTATCTGTGATTTCGATACTCTGGTTTTTCAAAATAAATATTGACTGGAGGATTTGGGATTTTCTCCAGATGTTTTTCTCCGCTGTCCAATTCTTTCCAGATAATATAACAGAAGTCTGGTAAATTTGCTTTTCGATTCTCTGGTACGTATTGGATATCCAGGAGCATTGCATTATTTTTATCAATGGCCATTTTTCATCACCTCATGAAAATAGTATATTATCGAATGATTAATGTCATGTCAAATAGGAAATATCTACCTATGGAAGCCTGCTGAAAAAACAAATTCGTAACCATCAAGAAAAGGAGGACGATAACTATGGCAATAGATCGAAATCAAGAACCTGATATTGATATCGATGAAGTAACAAAACATGATCCCAAAGATCGTGAAAATTTATTGGCAGAACTAGAAGTGATGTCTGGAGATAACTATGCGAGTAGTTCTTCAGCACCTTCTTTTTTGACGGATTTAAATCTGGTAGGAAAGAAAAAGAAAAAAAATAAAAAAGAGAAACTCTTAGAAGAAAATGAAACGTCTACAGATACGAAGAGTGGAGACTGGTTTACAGATTTCATGAAAGATTTGGATGACGCAGAAGCTGGTGCCGCGTGTCGACGACCTAGACGTGGACAGGACATTGACGAAATTTTAACTGGTAAGA